>PVMS01080723.1_pt1 | contig 20474 bp, 15 predicted proteins | sample 1853461 | NCBI WGS metagenome assembly PVMS01 (sample SAMN08582032, study PRJNA380276) | Marine sediment metagenome, whole genome shotgun sequencing project. | isolation source: ocean sediment barecode stripped | collected 2017 | reverse complement strand
TTATAGCAAGACACATCAAATTCTTTTAATTGAACCTGAAGTTTTTTTATTTCTCCTTTTTTAATTTGTTCGTTGAGTTTTAGTCTGATTTCTGGAGAAACTTCAGGAAAATGGTCTAACCCTTCAATTACGGCATTTGTGTACAAACCGCTTCCTCCTACCATTATTACAACCTTGTTTTTTAGAAATAGTTCTTGTAATTTGACCAATGCATCTTTCTCGAATTGACCGACGCTATAATCATCAAAAATAGAGCGATTTTGAACAAAATGATGCGGTACATTCGCTTGTTCCTCTGGAGATGGAACAGCAGTTCCAATATTCATTTCTTTATAAAACTGGCGAGAATCACAAGAAATAATCGAAGTATTAAAATGTTGTGCCAACCCAACGCTTAAGGATGTTTTGCCGATTGCTGTAGCGCCTACAACTGTAATCAGATAATTAGTCATAATTTAATTTTGCGCCACATTTTTGACAATATTCGGCATTATCTAAGTGATTTGAGGCCGAACAGTTTGAACAATGTTGGGTATTTGTGTGAGGAATATTATCTACTCTGGTAATTTCAGAAGTCACAATTCCGGTAGGCACAGCAATTATTCCATAGCCTAGAATCATAACAATACTTGCTATAAATTGTCCAAAAGGTGTATGCGGTGCTAAATCTCCATAACCTACGGTTGTTAATGTTACAATTGCCCAGTACATACTGTAAGGAATACTGGTAAATCCATTTTCAGGTCCTTCAATTAAATACATGACAGTTCCTAAAATTATGGTAAGTACTATAACGCTAAATAAAAAGACGGCAATTTTTATTCTACTCGCTTTAAGAGCTGTAATTAACTTCGTCGATGCAACTAAATATCTGGCTAATTTAAGAATTCTAAAAACTCTCAATAATCGCAAAGCACGTAATGCAACCAATGCATGGGCACCACCGAAAATGAGCGATATATATTTAGGTATGGTTGCCAAAAAGTCAACAATTCCGTAAAAACTAAAAATATATGAAGCTGGCTTTTTTATTGTTATAATTCTGGCAATATATTCGACAGTGAAAAGTATGGTAATAACCCACTCCGAAATATTCAAAAAATTATGGTATTCTTTGTCAAAATCTTTAATGCTTTCGAGCATAACAAGAACAATACTCAGTAAAATTGTAAGTATTAAAATAATATCGAACAATATACCTTGTTTTGTATCGGCTTCATATATAAGATCATGAAGCTTGATTTTCCAATTCGTTCTATTTTGCTGATTTTTCAAATCAATTTTATGAAAATTTAAGGACTAAAATAGCTTTTTTTATTCAATTAAAACCGAATCAGTTTTTCAACATTATTTTTCTCCAAATATTTTTTTATAATATTTCTGTTATGAATTGAGTTTTTCATTGGGGAAATTAATTTTCTAAGTATTTCAATATTGTTAATTTGATAAGCCAGATCCGTATAGCAAAATCCCTTAAATTCATTATTTTCAATTAGTAGAACCGATTTTTCCCCTATGTTTCTACCTTTATCAATGACCAATAAATTATCATTGCTGAATTCAATTTTTGACATGGATTTTCTGATAGGAAAATTATAGACAGGATTATTGATCCGAACTTCTTCTGCGAGTTTTAAATTAGCAATAAGTTCATTGCCGGTTTCTTCATAAGATACAGAAACTACATTATTTTGTAAGTCTTTTGCCTTTTTTGAAGTTCTTAAAAATAACTGATTCACTGTTTTTTTAATATTTTTCCCTTTGCCAATGTAGAGGATGTTGCTCGTACAATTATGTACATAAAATAATCCGGTTTTTGAGGGTAAATCATCTAAAATTGATAATAATTTAGGAGCTAATTTTCTTGAATTATCACTTTTGATAGCATGTTTAACTATTTCTTTACCATTGTCTTTGTTGAGCAAGAGTTTGAACAACTGTAATGTGGCTATAGCATCTCCATCTGCTCTATGCCTGCTGGACATTGGAATACCAAGTGATCGGCACAATCTACCAAGTTTGTAGGAAGTTTCATCCGGAATAAGTTTGATACTTAATTCAACCGTGCACAGGATCTTACGTTCGAAATCATAACCTAAACGCCTAAATTCTGTTGTTAAAATTCTATTATCAAAATTAGCATTATGGGCAACCAGTACACATTCATTAGTTATCTCAACAATCCGTTTAGCCACCTCATGAAATTTAGGGGCATTTGTTAACATCCCATTATTAATTCCTGTCAGTTTAACGACAAATGGCTGAATATTTTTTTCAGGGTTAATCAAACTTTTGAATTGATCAATTATTTGATGACCGTCAAATTTATAGATAGCTATTTCTGTGATGCCTTCTTCATTAAATTGACCTCCGGTAGTTTCTATGTCGACTATTGCGTACAGTTTATATTAGTTTCTTTCTCCAAAAATAGCACTTCCAACTCTAATCATAGTACTTCCTTCTTCAATGGCAATTTTATAATCGGCACTCATTCCCATAGAAATAACGGAAGGATTAAAATTAGTAGAGACGTATTTTTTTAAAATGTTAAAATAATTTATCAATGCTTTAAATTCAGTTCTAATTATAGTTTTGTTATCAATAAAACTTGCCATTCCCATAATGCCCTTAATGTTGATATTTCTCAAGCTAATTAATTCTGGAGAAATTAACAATTGTTCAGCATCGTTAATTGATAATCCAAATTTGGTTTCCTCCCGGGCAATTTTTAATTGCAATAAACAATCAATTATTCTATCATGTTTTACAGCCTGTTTGTTTATTTCTTTTAAAGTTTTAAAACTATCAACGCCATGAATTAAATGCACAAAATGAGCCATGTATTTCACTTTGTTACTTTGTAAATGTCCAATCATATGCCATTCAATATCTTTTGGCAATTCTTCATGTTTTTGGACCATTTCCTGAATTTTATTTTCTCCGAATGCTTTTTGACCAGCATTAAAAGCTTCTAAAATAACATTAATGGGTTTCGTTTTTGAAACTGCTATTAATGAAACATTTTTAGGAATAGTATTGTATATTTCATTAAGGTTTTTTGCTATGTTCATACTTTATGTTACAAAGAACTTTCAAATATAGTTGAAATTTTATTAATCATTAATTTCAAAAATAGTTAAGCCGCTTCTTAATTTAGGTTCAATATAAGTGCTTTTTGGAGGCATTTTTAAATTTTCGTTCACTACAGCTTTTAATTGCTCAACAGAAACAGGAAACAGACCAAAACCAACTATAAAATTACCTGAGACCACTTCTTTTTTCAATTGCTTTTTACTATAAATGGCCGGCAGACATTTAATCCTTGGATCGGTTTTTAGATCATAAATTCCTAAAATAGGATTTAAAATTGTTTTATAAATTATGAGCGTATCCAAGTCAGACAGGGCATTTTCATTTTTACCGTTGGTGTTTTTTAAATAAAGTGAATAATATTCTCCATCCAAATACATGGTAAAATGATGTTTTTTACTCGGCTTGTAAATTTTTTTACCTCTGTTTTCAATGAAATAAAATTTTTCCAATTCTTCTAAAAATGCTGATTTTGTCAACCCATTTAAATCTTTTACAAATCTATTGAAAGATGAAATTTTTAGATTTGTATCTGAAATCAAATAGCTCATAAAATAATTATAGTGCTCGTTACCGGAATGATTTTTATTCAACTGCTTTTTTTTATTTGCTAAATAATTTGATGATGCTGTTCTGTGGTGACCATCCGCTATATAAATGGCATCCATTTTTTCGAATTCTTGTTCAATACATTCAATATCTGATGTATTGTCTATGATCCAAAGTTTATGAAGCCTTTTTGTATGGGTCATGAACTCGTATTCAGCACGATTTACAATATATTTATGATAAATATTATTCAGGAAAATATTTTCAGGATAAGTTAGAAGTACTGGTTCGGCATTAAATCCGACTATTCCTAAATAATTACCAAACAGTTCTTCTCTTATTTTTAAGGTGTCTTCGTGCTTTTTTATGATATTCTTTTGGTAATCACCAACATGTGCAATTGCAATAATCCCCCAAAAAATATCATAGCCGTATGTTTTTTGATGTAAATAATATTGTGGTTTTTCATCTTTTCTGTAAATATCCTCCTTTTTAAATTCTAAAAAAGATTTATGAACCAGGTTGAAACGCTCCTCTCCAGTTAATTTTTGATCAGTTGCATATCCAGGTTTAATAATATGTAGAAAAGAATATGGATTGTAATTCAATACCGACTTTAACTCTTTTTTTGAGTATTCATCATATGATCTTGAGGTCGCTATTGCAGCTTTATCTCGTGTAGGCCGAATAGCTCTAAATGGTTTTATTATTGCCATAACAAATTCTAATTAACTTATAATATTGATAAAAAACTTGTCAAGTTGATATCATAATTACATCTTAACCAATTGTAAAATTAATCTTATTTTAGTATATCAATAATTTGTTGTGCCAATTCTGTTCCAATTCTACTTTGAGCTTCACCGGTAGCTGCCCCAATATGTGGTGTTAATGAAAGATCAGGATTCATTAACAATTGAATTTCGGGTGTTGGTTCGTTCTCAAAAACATCTAAAGCAGCTTTTGAAATTTTTCCACTCGCTATTGCTTCAAGTAAAGCAACTTCGTTGACAATTCCGCCTCGAGCAGCATTTACAAGAAAAACACCTTCTTTCATAATTTCAAAATCATTTGTTGAAATCACATAATCACTTTGAGCCGGAACATGTAAAGTGATAAAATCTGCTTGTTTTAAAACATCTTCCTTAGAGATAGTATTGATATTAAAGAATAATGCCTGATGGTCGAAAAATTCAATTTCCAAATTTACTGCATCAATAAACGGATCGAAAGCAACAACGTTCATTCCTAAGCCTAAAGCAATTTTTGCAGTAGCTTGCCCTATTCTTCCAAAACCAATTACACCGAGGGTTTTGCCTCGAAGCTCAACACCTTTTGCATACGATTTTTTCAATGTTTTAAATTTGGAATCACCATCTAAAGGCATATTTCTGTTTGATTCATGTAAAAAACGTGCCATACCAAAAAAATGAGCAAAAACCAGCTCAGCAACTGAATGTGATGATGCAGCAGGTGTATTTATAACACTCAATCCTTTTTCACGGGCATATGATACATCTATGTTATCCATGCCGACACCTCCACGGCCAATAATTTTTAATGAGGGACAGTTGTCAATAATATCTTTTCTGACTTTAGTGGCACTTCTGACAAGTAACACAGATATTTCATTAGAATTTAAATAATCAACAAGTTGCTCCTGAGCAATTGTTGATAGATCTACTTCAAATCCACTTTCTTGGAGTGCGATGATGCCACTTTGGGCTAAACCATCATTTGCGAGTACTTTCATTCAATTATTTTTTAATTTTTTAATTTTCAAGTTGTTGCATTACATCCACTAAAATTTGAATGCTTTCTATTGGCATGGCATTATAAATACTTGCGCGATATCCACCAACTGATCTATGACCTTTAATCCCACTTATTCCCGCTGCATTCCAAAGTTTATCAAAAGCTTCTTTATAAGATTCGTCTGTTAAATTAAAAGTAACATTCATAGATGAACGATCTTCGTTTGCAGCAAACCCCTTAAATAATGAGTTTCTATCTATTTCATTATATAGTAATTCAGTTTTTGCCATGTTTATTTTTTCTATTCCGGAAACACCACCCAAATTTTTCAACCATTCCAGTGTGAGCATTGAAACATAAACAGCAAAGACTGCCGGTGTGTTGAACATGCTATCTTTACCAATATGCACTTGATAATCAAGCATTGCCGGAATCGCACGTCCTGTTTTACCCAAAATACTATCTTTTACAATAACTAAAGTTGTGCCTGCCGGCCCCATATTTTTTTGTGCCCCTGCATAGACTAAATCGAATTGGGTAAAATCTAATTGTCGAGAAAAAATATCAGAACTCATATCACAAACCAATAAGCTGTCTGTTTTAGGAAATTCTTTCAATTGAGTCCCGTAAATTGTATTGTTTGAAGTCACATGTACATAATCAATATCAGTTGGAATGGTATAGTTTTTTGGAATATAATTATATGTTTTATCTTTCGACGACGCAAAAACATCGACTTCTCCTAGTAATTTAGCTTCTTTAATTGCTTTTGAACTCCAGGCTCCGGTATCCAAATAAGCTGCTTTTCCATCAACTTTTAAAAGGTTGTATGCGACCATTAAAAATTCAAGACTGGCACCACCTTGTAAAAATAATACTGAATAGCCTTCTGGAAGGCTCAATAATTCTTTTACCAAACTTCGCGCATTTTCCATCACCTCAACAAATTCTTTGCTTCTGTGAGAAATTTCAATTAGCGATAAGTCAATACCATTAAAATTAAGTACTGCATCTGAAGCTTTCTTTAATACTTCCTGAGGTAAAATACAAGGTCCTGCACTAAAATTATGTTTTTTCATTTGTGTAAAATATGAATTTATTTCAGGTACAAATTTCGATAAAAAAAGATAAATACATGCAACATTTTATATAAAAGAATAGTTATATTTTTAATAAAAAATCAATCGTATCAACACCATCTGCATAATTCCATAATTTTGGATGCTGGCTTTGTCCGAATTTTACGAAATCTACAACGTTTTCGTTACTCACAACACATTGAATTTGATCTCTTTCGGCATGAAGTTTGGATAAAAGGCTTTCAAAAGAGTCATAATATTCATAGAAAATTGTTGCAATTGGTGAAGCGTAATTGGCATCTTCTTTCAACATTACAAATCCATTTTCTAAAATATCAAATAAGCTCATTAAATAAATTGTTTTATTATAGTCATAATTATTTTCGTACTTTTTATAGTTTATGATAGCGTTGAATTTATATAAGGCGGTAAATAATAAATCAAAATTGTAGTTTTTAGGGACAAATAGTTTTGAAACACTTCGGCAACCCAACCCGAAATATTGAAAGATATCATTACCTAAAAGTTCCAGTTCTTCATTTGTTTCTTTTCCGGTAAGGATACCAACAGCATTTCTGTTTTTTCGAATGATATTCGGATATTTTCCAAAGTAATATTCAAAATAACGGGAAGTATTATCACTCCCTGTTGCAATTACAGCATCAAATCCTGTCAATTTTTCTTCAGTAAAGGTTATTTTATTTTTGAAGTATGAGTCGTATGATTCTAAAAATTTGCCGACTAACGGTAATAAATACTTGTCGTTTGAAGATAATTTTACAACTACACTATGTCCACAAATAAGAACAGATAAAAAATCATGAAATCCTACCAATGGTATATTTCCAGCCATTATAATAGCTATATTTTTAGGGTTTTCAAGAATATCGAAATTATACTTTGAGGTCCATTTATGTAAATTATCAGAACAAAGAGAAGCACTCCAGCTCTCGATGGACTTCAATACATTTTCTTCGGTAAACCACCCATTAAATTCTTTAGATCGTTCAATCTGCATTTTAAATGCATCAAAAAGCTTGGTATTGAATTCTGAGTTGTCTGTTTTATTAATTTGTGCTGTTGAAAATTGTTTAAAAAAGTCTCCGAGTTTTACAAATGCATCAATCCGTTGCTGTAAATTCATTGTTGTCAATCTTAGGATTATATTTTTACAAAATTAATCTAAAAAAAATCATATCAATAAAAATTACGGATGAATGTATTAATTGTGGGGTATATGAGTAGGAATCTCCAAACAATTCCATAAAATAAATTCTCAGAAAATTGAAAAATTTCTAACGGAACTAAACTTTTTGGAATTTTATTTTTGAAAAATTGAATGGCTTTGAAATGGACGAACCCAGAAACCAATTAGTGATGAAATATTTTTATATAATGAATAAATCGGGTAATGGCTAATTTTTTATTTAATTTTGTATAAGTTTAAAAACATAGTGTATTTCAAGATGCTCTAGTAACAATTCAATATATGAACACGCGCAGGAATTTTATCAAATTATCAGCATTAGGTAGTGCTGCTGTGGTGACAAACTCATGTTTTTCATCAGAAATTAAAGACAAAGAATGTCGGAAAAATCAGAAAGCCTGTTGTAGTTTCGACATGGAATCACGGTATGGCCGCCAATGCAGCTGCCTGGGATATTTTATCAAATAATGGAACAGCTCTGGATGCAGTTGAGGTTGGAGTGAGAGTAACTGAATCTGATCCAAATAATTCCAGTGTTGGATTAGGAGGGTTGCCTGACAGAGAAGGTATTGTAACGCTGGATGCATGTATCATGGATCATGAAAATAATTGTGGGGCCGTTGCTTTTTTACAGGATATTGAAAATCCGATTTCAGTAGCAAGAAAAGTAATGGAAGACACGCAACATGTACTGTTAGTTGGTGAAGGAGCAAAGCAATTTGCTTTGGAAAAAGGTTTTGTGGAAACCAATTTATTGACTGACAATGCAATAAAAAAATGGGAAGAATGGAAAAAGGAATCCAAATATCAGCCTGTTATCAATATAGAGAATCACGATACAATAGGTTTATTGGCTATGGATGAGTACGGTAATCTATCAGGAGCCTGTACTACAAGTGGTATGGCTTTTAAATTACATGGCAGAGTGGGAGATTCACCTATTATTGGTGCCGGATTGTTTGTTGATAATGAGATAGGTGCTGCTTGCGCAACTGGCATGGGAGAAGCAGTCATTCGAATCGCAGGAAGTGCTATTGTTGTTGAATTAATGAGAAATGGGATGTCTCCAAATGAAGCTTGTAAAGAAGCTGTGAGCAGGATTATAAAAAAACATAAAGATTTAACCAATGTACAAGTAGGTTTTTTAGCATTGAATAAAAAGGGTGAATCAGGAGGATATAGCGTATATGCTGGTTTTAATTATGCGCTGTACACAAGTTCACAAAATGAAATGGTAGATGTTAAATTTGATAGAAACTGGTAGGAAAGGTTGAAGTTAATTTTTGTTAGATGAAATTTGAAATTTGTACAGACTCTGTTGAAGGAGCATTAGCTGCTGAAAAGTATGGTGTTCAACGAATTGAATTATGTTCAGCTTTATCAGTTGGTGGATTGACTCCAAGCTTTGGTTTGATTCAGCAATGTGCAACAAGATCAACTATTGAAGTACATGTTATGATTCGGCACAAAGAAGGAGGATTCACGTATACAATAAATGATATCGAATTGATGAAAATAGATATTAAAACTGCTAAAAAGGCAGGTGCAAAAGGAGTTGTTTTTGGAGTATTAAATGAATTAAAAGAAGTTTCGATATTAAACAAAGAATTGGTTGTTTTGGCTAAGTCGCTGAATTTAGAAGTAACTTTTCATAGAGCTTTCGATTTTATTATTGACTACAAAAGGGCAATTGAACAATTAATTGAATACAGTTTTGATAGATTATTAACGTCAGGGTTACAGCCTAAAGCTGAGAAAGGATTGACTGTAATTACTTATTTGCAAGCTAATTACGGAAGTCAAATACAAATTATGGCGGGTTCCGGTATTAATGCGTCCAACGCTAAAATAATTGCTTCATCGGGAGTAGATAACCTACATTTTGCGGCAAGAAAATCATTATATAATTCAATCGAATTGTCCATGGGCGAACATATGGTTGTTGATGAAGAGAAAATAGAAAACATTGTGAATCAATTCTAATGTTAAATAGTTACATTTTATTTTTTTTGAATAACCATTTAATTTCCATATTCATTTTAAAATAAACGAAACTTAATACTATATTTGCACCGCAAAAATTTTTAATTATGAAGGCAGGAATTGTAGGATTACCAAATGTTGGAAAATCAACCTTATTTAATTGTTTATCAAATGCGAAAGCGCAAAGTGCTAACTTTCCTTTTTGTACGATTGAACCTAATATTGGGGTTGTAAATGTACCTGACAGCAGGTTGACAAAACTGGAAGAACTGGTAAATCCCGAAAGAGTATTACCCGCTACAGTTGATATTGTTGATATAGCCGGCTTGGTTCGTGGAGCAAGCAAAGGGGAAGGCTTAGGGAATCAATTTTTAGGTAATATCCGTGAAACGGATGCTATAATTCATGTATTACGATGTTTTGATAATGATAATATTGTTCATGTTGATACCACAATTGATCCTGTTAGAGATAAAGAAACCATAGATATTGAATTGCAGTTGAAAGATTTCGAGACGTTGGAAAAAAGACTGGATCGTGTAAAAAAGACCGCCAGAACCGGAAATAAAGAAGCTCAAAAAGAACTGGATGTGCTGGAAAAAGTTAAAAAAGGATTGGAAGCCGCTATTTCTGTAAGAGCCATTGAATTAACTACAAAGGAACGTGAAGAATATATAATTCCTTTACAGTTTTTAACTGATAAACCCGTATTGTATGTTTGCAATGTTGATGAGAGTGCTATCGCAAATGGAAATGACTATGTTACAGCAGTTAAAGAAGCTATTAAAGGTGAAAAAGCAGAATTAATTATATTAGCTGTAGGAGCTGAAGCTGATATTACAGAACTTGAAACTTATGAAGAGCGTCAGATGTTTTTAGAAGATTTAGGACTAAATGAACCGGGAGCTTCTGTGCTCATTAGAACAGCCTACAAATTGTTAAATCAGCAAACATATTTTACAGCTGGGGTTAAAGAGGTTCGTGCCTGGACAATCAATATTGGAGATACAGCGCCTCAGGCGGCCGGTGTTATTCATACTGATTTTGAAAAAGGATTTATTCGGGCTGAAGTGATCAGTTATAACGATTTTGTGCATTATGGTAGTGAAACTAAAGTAAAAGAAGCAGGAAAAATGAGGGTTGAAGGGAAAGAATATATTGTAAAAGACGGGGATGTAATGCATTTTAGATTCAATGTTTAGTGTTTGTTTTTGGAACGATAATTGAACGGAGATCGTGTCGAATATGTCCAATTAGTTCTGGAATTCATAATTTTGATGTGAAGTGCCCCCAAGTTAATCTTAAACAATGTCGTTAGAAAATATAAATTTAGGCAATAAAAAGACTTGAATTTTGTTCAATTAGTGTTGATAACTATTTTAACAGACTTTTTTTTATATTTTATGTCAAAATAGTACATTAGCATTTCTTCGAGAATCACATAGATAAATGGCTTTACAAGCAAAGTATACTGAGGATAATATCCGTTCCCTGGACTGGAAAGAGCATATCAGAATGCGTCCGGGAATGTATATTGGTAAATTAGGTGATGGATCATCACCTGATGATGGTATTTATATTTTGATAAAAGAAGTATTGGACAACTCGGTTGATGAGTATGTCATGGGAGCCGGAAAAACCATTGAACTTTCTGTTAAGGACGAGACGGTCATTGTTCGTGATTATGGTCGAGGAATTCCTTTAGGGAAAGTTGTTGATGTAGTTTCAAAAATGAACACAGGAGGAAAGTACGATTCAAGAGCATTTAAAAAATCTGTTGGATTAAATGGAGTCGGAACGAAAGCAGTAAATGCATTATCATCCTTTTTTAGGGTCCAGTCAATTCGGGATGATCAAACAGTAGTTGTTGAGTTTGAAAGAGGTGAAATTTCCCTTGAAGAAAATCCACAAGAGTCATCACTTAGAAAAGGAACGAAAGTAACCTTTAGGCCTGATAAAGATATTTTTACAAAATTCAAATATCGCAGTGAGTATATTGTAAAAATGATTAAGAATTATGTGTACTTGAATACGGGGTTGACCATAGTTTTTAACGGTGAAAAATATTTCTCTGAAAATGGCTTGAAAGATTTATTGAAAGAAAGCATTTTGGAAGATTCTATGTTGTTTCCAATAATTCACTTGAAAGGAGAAGATATTGAAATAGCACTGACCTTTAGTAAAGCGCAGTATAGTGAGGAGTATCATTCATTCGTAAACGGGCAACACACAACACAAGGAGGTACACATCAAAATGTATTCAGAGAAGCTCTTGTTAAGACTGTTCGTGATTACTTTGGTAAAAATTATGAGGCATCTGATATTCGAAAATCTATTGTTTCTGCCATTAGCATAAAAGTAATGGAACCTGTTTTTGAAAGTCAGACAAAAACTAAATTGGGTTCTTCAGAGATGGGCGGTGGATTGCCAACAGTCCGGGTATTCATTTCAGATTTTGTAAAAAAGAATTTGGATAATTATCTTCATAAAAATCCTGATACAGCTGAAAAAATTCAAAAAAAAATATTGCAGGCTGAAAAAGAGCGGAAAGATTTATCAGGAATTCGAAAATTAGCTCGTGAGCGTGCTAAAAAAGCTAGTTTACACAATAAAAAATTACGTGATTGCAGAGTGCATCTAAACGACATGAAGAAAGATACACGTTTAGAAAGCACCTTATTTATTACAGAAGGAGATTCTGCCAGTGGTTCTATTACCAAGTCGAGAGACGTAAATACGCAAGCAGTATTTAGTTTACGTGGTAAGCCATTGAATTCATACAATATGAGTAAAAAAATTGTGTATGAGAATGAAGAGTTTAATTTATTACAGGCAGCTCTAAATATAGAGGATGGTTTAGAAAATTTACGTTATAACAATATTGTAATTGCTACTGACGCAGATGTTGATGGTATGCATATCCGTTTGTTATTGATTACCTTCTTTTTACAATTTTTTCCGGAATTGATAAGAGAAGGACATTTGTACATTTTAGAGACTCCTTTGTTCAGAGTCAGGGATAAAAAACAAACATTTTATTGTTATTCAGAAGATGAAAAAAAAGATGCAATTCGAAAATTAAAAGGAAAACCTGAAATGACCCGATTCAAGGGATTGGGAGAAATTTCACCGGACGAATTTGTAAATTTTATTGGTGATGATATTCGTTTGGATCCTGTTATGCTTGATAAAGAAATGTCTATAGATAATTTATTGGAGTTTTACATGGGTAAAAACACCCCGGATCGACAAAAATTTATCATTGAAAATTTGAAAGTTGAAGTAGATATAATAGAAGAATAATTTAAAAATCATTGATTGTAAAGAATGAATCGATTTCCTTCGTTTTAAGAAGGATTAAGGTTGGGAATAATGCAAGAAGAAAATAACGAAGAAATAAAAGAGGAATTTGGAAACCAGGAAACCATAACTAAGGTTACTGGAATGTACAAAGATTGGTTTTTGGATTATGCCTCATACGTAATTTTAGAACGTGCAGTCCCAGGGATGAAAGACGGGTTTAAGCCTGTACAGCGCAGAATAATGCAATCCATGAAAGACCTTGATGATGGACGTTACAACAAAGTGGCAAATATTGTTGGACATACCATGCAATACCATCCACATGGTGATGCATCCATTGCGGATGCCATGGTCCAGTTAGGACAAAAAGAATTGCTTATTGATATGCAGGGAAACTGGGGAAATATCTTGACCGGTGACCGTGCAGCGGCTTCACGTTATATTGAGGCTCGTTTGTCTAAATTTGCTTTGGAGGTAGTATTCAATCCTAAAACTACCGAGTGGCAATCCTCTTACGATGGCAGAAGGAAAGAACCTATTGATTTACCGGTAAAGTTCCCCATGCTGTTAGCTCAGGGAGCTGAAGGAATTGCAGTGGGACTTTCAACAAAGATCTTGCCTCATAATTTTAAAGAATTAATTGACGCCTCGATAAAACACCTGAGAGGCCGAAGTTTTAGATTGGTGCCTGATTTTTTGACAGGGGGTATTGCTGACGTCTCTCATTATAATGATGGTTTAAGAGGTGGAAAGATAAGAGTGAGGGCAAGAATTTCTCAGAAGGATAAAAAAACACTTGTCATAACAGAAATTCCATTTAGTACCACAACTTCATCGCTGATAGAGTCTATTTTAAAGGCCAATGATAAAGGAACAATTAAAATTAAGCAGATTGAAGATAATACAGCGGCAAATGTTGAAATATTAGTGCATTTGCCAGCTGGTATTTCACCGGATAAAACTATTGATGCTTTATATGCTTTTTCTAATTGTGAAAATTCAATTTCACCATTAGGTTGTATTATAGATAATAATAAACCTGTTTTCATTGGTGTTTCAGAAGTTTTAAAACGATCAACTGATCATACTGTTGAATTGTTAAAACTTGAACTTGAGATTCAATTGAATGAATTGGAAGAACAATGGCATTTTGCCTCTTTAGAACGTATTTTTATTGAAAATAGGATATATCGTGATATTGAAGAAGAAGAAACATGGAAAGGGGTCATTAAGGCTATTGATAAAGGATTAAAGCCTCATATTAAACATTTAAAACGCGCAATTACAGAGGAAGATATTGTTCGTTTGACTGAAATACGAATTAAAAAAATCTCAAAATTCGATATTGATAAAGCCAAACAGTTAATAGAAAGTTTGGAAGATAAAATTATCAATGTAAAACATCATTTATCAAACCTTATTGATTATGCAATTGATTATTTCAAAAAATTAAAAACGAAATATGGTAAAGGAAGAGAAAGAAAAACAGAATTAAGATTGTTTGATGATATTGTTGCTACTAAAGTTGTAATGCGGAATACCAAACTCTATGTGAATAGGGAAGAAGGTTTTGTTGGGACTTCCTTGAGACGAGATGAATATGTTGACGACTGTGCAGATATTGACGATATTATTGTTTTCAGAAAAGACGGTGTTATGATGATAACAAAAGTTGATACAAAAACCTTTGTAGGAAAAGACATCATTCATGTAGCGGTGTTTAAGAAAAACGATAAACGCACAGTATATAATATGATTTATCGTTATGGACGAGGCGGTCCAAGTTATATGAAACGGTTTAATGTTAAAGGAGTGACACGGGATAAAGAGTATGACTTAACTGCTGGTAAAAAAGGATCAATTGTATATTATTTTACAGCAAATCTTAATGGTGAGGCTGAAACAGTAACTGTGCTTTTACGTGCTGTAACAGGACTTAAAAAATTAAAATGGGATATAGATTTTTCTGAATTAGCTATAAAAGGTCGTGGTGTACGGGGAAATACTGTTACAAAAAGGACGGTCAGAAAAATTGAATTGAAATCGGAAGGAGTTTCAACATTAAAACCACGTAGAATTTGGTTCGATGATGTTGTACAACGCTTAAATGTTGATGGACGTGGTGAATTATTAGGAGAGTTTAAAGCTGAAGACAGACTCTTGATCATCAATCAAAAAGGAATCGTCAAAACAATTAAACCAGCATTGAGCACCCATTTTGATACTGATTTGATTGTGCTGGAGAAGTGGGAACCGGAAAAACCAATTTCAGCAATTTATTATGATGGTGATAAAGGGAAATACTTTGTAAAAAGATTTATGATTGACAATCCTAATAAAGAGGAATTATTTATTTCTGAAAATCCTAAATCACAATTAGAAATTGTTGCAACTGATTATAGACCAATGGTTGAGGTGGTTTTTTCAAAAAAAAGTTTAGAGAATATCATTATCAATTTAGAGGAATTTATCGCAATAAAGGGAATTAAAGCACTTGGAAATCAATTGACCATGGAAAAAATAAGAACTGTTGACATGTTGGAGTCACTTCCTTATGAACCACCTGTAATAGAAGAAGTGGAAGTGACAGATGAAGAGATAATAGATAATAAAGCGAATGAAACTAATGAAAATGATATTCCAGTAATTAAAAAGAAAGAAAGTGGTAATGAAGATTCAAGTACTGATGAGGACGGCCAAATAACATTATTCTAACAAGGTTATTGGTTAAGAAAATTGGCGTCAGTCAGAGTGATTTTCGATAGAAAATTGTATCGAAGACAAGTTAATTTACAAAAATCCAATTAGCATCTATTCTAGCAATTCAAAAAAAGTCAGTTCGTAATCTGTCAATAATTCGGGATGTGCTATTTTAATGAGATCTTTCAATACCAAATCAGGCCGGGAAGGTGACAGTTCAAAATAGATGACACCACCTTTTTCACCACGTTTATTTACAAAAGTATATACATTATGGTCTTGAAATGCTTTAAATTTCGGGTAAATGGCATTTGCGTTTTTAAGCTGTTCCAAATTGCCGTAAAAACTAGGTGAAATCCATAAATCAGCATCCTTTCCCTTTTCAAACACATTTTCGATATTCAAGGATAAACTTCCTTTTCCTTTAGAGTCGGCCCATAAATAATGAGTGTTTGCATCCTTTAAGAAAGTCGCTTCAAAGCTTTCACCCGCAGGTAAATTCCATATGTCCTTAAAAAGTCCTCCTGAAATAATTGTTGGCTTCTTTTTAGCTTTTGAGGCCTTTCGTTTTGCCTCTAAATAATTTTTTTCAATGGTTTTAAATATGGAATCTGCTTCTTTTTCTTTATCAAATAATGCACCAAAAAATTTAATCCATTCTGTACGACCCAAGGGGCTTTCTTCCGCCAATCGCCATTTAATAAAACAGGGATTCCCAACTTCTCAATAGTTACAAACATTTTATTATTGCTATTCATTGAAAAACCAACAACTACATCGGGTTTTAAAACAAGTAATAATTCAGTATTTATATTTTCTTCATTGCCTAGCTCAGTGATGGTTCCGATTTCCACCAATGTTCGGGTCTTTTCAGAAGAAATATAATCAGTATTGGGAAAACCAATCAATTTGTCTTCAATGTTTAACAGCTCAAGAACAGGTATATGTGTGGTACTGGTTACTACTATTGATTTGATTGGGATTTGAATTGTTTTTAATTTATCAGTTGATTTAGTAGGTGTTAATTTAAATTCAAAAGTTTCTTTCGCGTTCGGATAAGGACTTTTAATAATCAGTTTCTTATAGCCATTAAAATACTGGATATCAAACCCTTTCGCGTATTTTATAGTGCTTGTTTTTACAATTTTATCATCAGAAAGACTATTTTTTCTATCATTCTTGCAGGAAAAAGATAATAATATCACCAATAAATAGATAGAATAATTAGAATGCAACAACTTCATTGAAAAATGATTTTCACAAATGTAATATTTTTAGAATTTTAATGTTACTAATTAGCTTGATTTAATTACTTTTGTAATTGATTATGGTTCCTGGTTAATACTTCTGTATAACCGGGTGAAAAGGGAATTCGGTGTGAATCCGATGCTGTTCCCGCAACTGTAAGCTTCACCAGATAATTGGTGATTGTTATTAAACTTTAACCACTATTCGTTTTGAATGGGAAGGTAAATAACAATACGCAAGCCAGGAGACCTGCCACAATTAGTATAGTTCAAACTTTCGGGCGAAAGGTTTGGGTATAGTCAATTCACTGTACTTTAAAACTTACCTGATTTATTTTATCAATTAAATCATAAAAAATGAAAAAAAAAGTATTTCATTTAAGTGTGTTATTCCTGTTTTTAGCCTTTTTAACAGTAAATGCGCAGGAAAATGAAAACAACGTTGAGCAGTTAGGCGAAGTTGTGGTTACAGCAACAAAATTCGCTATTAAAAAAAAGCATGTAGGTAAAATCATCTATCAAATCAATTCCGAAGAGATTGCCAATTTAAAGGGAAAATCGGTAATAGAAGTATTAGATAATATTGCGGGCATTCATATTAATGGAACCAACAGTGCGGCAGGAAAAAATAAAAGTATCTATGTTAGAGGCGGAAGGGAGCGTCATGTTTTAGTACTGATCGACGGAGTTCCTGTAAGCGATCCTTCCGGGATAAACACCATATTTGATTTGCGTTTACTTGCCTTAAGCCAGATAGAATCTATTGAAGTAATGAATGGAGCAGCAAGTACCTTATACGGATCGGGAGCAGCCACAGGTGTTATCAACATCAAATTAAAAGAATCCGCAAGTAACCCATTTCTATTGAATTTTCAAACAGCTGCAGGTACTAATAATGCACAGGACAATTCAACAATGGATTTAAATGAGATCAATCAAAACATCACTGTGAGTGGGACTTTGAATCAGTTCAATTATCTGGCAACTTTAAATACTTCCAAAATTGACGGATTGTCAGAATCGAGTGATAAAAATAGTGCCGTGAGCTATGAAACCGATAAGTTTTTGGAAACCAATGCATTTGTACGCTTGGGTTACAATATCAGTAAAAATTTTTCTGTGAAGGCATTCAGTAATTATGATAAGGATGATTATGATTACGACGCCGGAGCCTTTCTTGATTCTGATATAAATAATGGAGAGAACAAACAATTGCGCATCGGAGTTTCATCACAATTCAAGTACAGTAATGGTAATTTGAAATTCATTGCATTCAATAATAAAATTGACAGGATATTTGATAGTTTTAATAGTTGGAATAATGAGACTGATCATTTTGAATTTACCGGAACAACGTATGGAGTCGATGTTGTAAACAATTTCAAATTTTCAGATGAAATTCAATTAATTATGGGTTTAAGCTATTTAAAACAGCAGAACCATACGAATAGTCCGTACGGAAATATTGATAAGGATTTAGCGAATTACAATACAATTGATCCGTATGTAACAGCAGTTTACATTGGGTCTTCAGGATTTAATTTAAATATTGGCATGAGATTAAATAATCATAGTGAATACGGGAATCATTGGGTTTATAATATAAATCCTTCATACAATGTTTCAGATAATTTTAAATTGATTACTTCATATAGCACAGCTTTTATAACTCCAAGTACCTATCAGTTATTTTCACAATATGGAAATATTGATTTGAAACCTGAAGAAGATAAAAGTATTGAAGCTGGCTTAGTTTACACGAACAAAAAAGGATTTGAATTCAACGCTGTTTTCTTTTACAGAGAAGAAGAAAATGGAATTGTATTACCAGATTTTATAAAATATGCAAATACCGATGAAAAGTTGCAGGCAAAGGGGATTGAAACAGGAGTGAAAATTGGTGTTTTTAAGGATATGATTTTTAGATTAGGGCATGCATACACTACTAAAAGTGCTGATGATGATTACATTCCCAAAAATAAATTCACTGCTTTAGTGGAAACAAAAACAATAAAGAACACCTATCTATCAATACTGTTTAAACATGTTTCAAAAAGAACTTATTTCGATCAATGGGGAACTGGATCAACAATTGACCTGGATGCCTATAATTTAGTAGAGATATATGGAAGTCACAGGATCATAAATGACAGATTATCTGTTTTTGTACAGTTGAATAATATCTTTAATGAAGATTATGAAGAAACAATTGGGTATACCACAAAAGGGAGAAATTTTAAAATCGGATTGAACTTTACTTTATGAATAGTAAGAACAACGAATAAAATAAATTGGAATAAGAGGTTTTTTATATAAAACTTTTAACTTCTTCTTTAATAAAAGCCAGGGCGATTGTTGAAGGAGGAGAAGTGTCCAGCATTCTTTTTAAAATAGCTTCTCTCAATTCTTGAGCTGAAGTTATGGATTCTTTTTCAGTAGTTTTTAGTATAATATGAGTTGTTGCATTTTTTGATGCAATGATCACATTCCAGCATTTTTCAGAAATATAGATTTGTTGTGTAAGATTGTGTTCAAATTCTTGGTCAACTGTATTAATCAAACTCTGGTAATATGCATTTTTATCATCATTAATTGAAGTAACCCTTAGTAATAGTTTGGAAGGATTGATACGTTCTAAAAACAAGGTCATTCGTTCATATGCCTGAAGCCTGATTGGCAACGAATGTTTTTGATTTTCTTTTAGAATTTCGAGCTTCATTTTTCTTTCTTCATTTTTCGTATGATTTAAAAAAAAATAATAAGCAACTAACCCGGTTATAACGGATGGCAATGTGTAACTCAATAGTTCAATAATTTTCGATATTTCCATAATTTGGTGTAAAGACCAAATTTATTACATGTTTTTTAAAAATCACTATCTTTAATGATAATTATCATCGTATTAAATAATTAAACCCCTTAATTTTGGTCCTGAATTCAGATATAAATAGCTGTTATTCAGTATGTAACAATTGTTACAAAGCGAAAATCATTAAAACTAAATTATAATTATGAAAACATTATTAAGATTAGCAGTAGTACTTTTTACCACAGCAACTTTTGCCCAGGCAGGTCACATTATGCAGGGAATTGGAGCTGTAAATATGTCCATGGGAGGTGCTTCAACAGCACAGCCATTAGATATTAGCGGAGCTTTACAATGGAACCCGGCAGCAATATCAGTATTTGATGACAAAATATTAAATTTTGATATCGGATTGTTTTTTTCTTCACCAGAGCTATTCTCCACGGTTCCTGAATTTAATCCTAATACTGGACAGCCTACTGGAAATTTTTTTAGCGGAAATACAGAGGACGACAGAGGGGTTTCGCCTATGCCGGCATTTGCCATGGTTTGGGGAAAAGCTGATAGCAAACACACTTTTGGGGCTTCTGCCTTTGGGGTTAGTGGTTTTGGTGTAACATTCCCTCAAAATATATCTAATCCTATCAATATGACCAAATCCATTAGGTTGTGGCATATTAATAGGATTAGACATATTTTGAGGGAATGTTACACCAAAACCACTAACCCCAAAGGCAGAAGCCCCAAAAGTGTGT
>PVMS01048614.1_pt1 | contig 20483 bp, 8 predicted proteins | sample 1853461 | NCBI WGS metagenome assembly PVMS01 (sample SAMN08582032, study PRJNA380276) | Marine sediment metagenome, whole genome shotgun sequencing project. | isolation source: ocean sediment barecode stripped | collected 2017 | reverse complement strand
TGGTCGTCATAGCTCCGCGGCATCAACCAGAGCAGGTCGCCAACGGTCTGGTAGCCACGCTCGCGAAGCGCAGCTCCGGTGCGCGGTCCAATGCCTGGCAGCGTTTCGATGGAGTGGTCGAGAAGAGTAGACACGTGGGAGCGGCCCTCCGAGCGACCCCTGTCAGCTCCAGCGGACGTCGCTGACCTCGTAGTTGCGAACGCCCCCCGGAGTCTGCACCCGTACTTCATCGCCGACCTCTTTGCCGACGATCGCTCGGGCAACCGGGGAGGTGATCGATATTTTCCCCTGCTTGATATCGGACTCGTCGGCCCCCACCAGTCGGTAGGTGACGACCTTGCCATTGTCGATGTCCTCGAGCTCGACGAACGCCCCGAACTTCACTTTGTCGCCCCCGAGAGTCGACGGATCGATCACTTCGGCGCGCGCAAGCTTGTCCTCGATCTCGACGATACGGGCTTCGCACATGCCTTGCTTGTCCTTGGCCGCGTGATACTCCGCGTTCTCTTTGAGATCACCGTGGTCGCGAGCGATGCCGATCTCCTGGGAGATCTTGGGTCGCTCCGCCTTGAGGGCAGTGAGCTCCGCCGTGAGCGCTGCGTGCCCTTCGGGCGTCATGGGAACTCTCTCCATCTCGATCTCGTAAACTGCGCGCCGAAATAAGGCAACCCGACGCCTACCGAGCCGACAGAGGCGCTGGCCGCACGCTTGCGAGCTTGGTCGTGCGCGCGTGGTACTCCTGCAACGAGCACACCGAAAGGGGCCGAAGCGTTCGTGCTTCGATCGCGTCGACGGCCGCAACGGCCGCGGCGATGGTGGTGAAATACGGGACGTCACTCATGACCGTTTGGCGTCGCATCGAACGGCTGTCCCGAATTGCCCGGGCGCCCGCGGTCGTGTTGAAGACGAGACAGATGTCCCCGTTCTGAAGGTGGTCGACGATGTGGGGACGCCCTTCCCCGACTTTGTGCACGAGCTCGGCCTCGACGCCGGCGTGCCCCAACTGCTGGCGCGTCCCCGCCGTGGCAATGATCTCGAAGCCCAGGTCCTGGAGGCGGCGTGCGAGATCCGCGGCGGCGGGCTTGTCGTCATCCTTCACGCTGATGAAGACCTTCCCCTCAGACGGAAGCTCCAAATATGCCGATAGCAAAGCCTTGTAGAAGGCCTCGGCGAAATTGTCGGCGATCCCCATCACCTCGCCGGTAGACCGCATCTCGGGCGTCAGGAGGGTATCGACGCCCGGGAACTTGCTGAACGGGAAGACCGACTCTTTGACTGCGATGTGGTCGGTCACGATCTCCCGCGTGTAGCCAAGCTCGGGCAAAGTCTCTCCAGCCATGACCTTCGCTGCGATCTTCGCGAGCGGCACGCCAATGGACTTGCTGATGAACGGGATCGTGCGAGACGCGCGCGGGTTCACCTCGATGACGTAGACGGCGCTCCCTCGGACCGCGAACTGCACGTTCATCAAACCGACAACGCCGAGCTCGAGCGCCAAAGCTCGGGTCGAAGAGCGAAGCGTCGCTAGCACGTCGGGCGGCAACGCATGCGCGGGCAGAACCATCGACGAATCGCCGGAATGAATCCCCGCTTCTTCGATATGCTGCAGAAGACCGCCGATGACGACCTCTTTGCCGTCGGACACGCAATCGACGTCGACCTCTATGGCATCCTTCAAGAACTCGTCGACGAGGATGGTCTGGCTCTCGGCGTCCGAAACCGCCTCGAGCGCGACGGTCATGTAGCGAGCGAGGTCCTCGGGCGAGTGAACGATCTCCATCGCGCGCCCCCCAAGCACGTAGCTGGGGCGAACCACCACGGGAAAGCCGATCCTGTCGGCGACCGCGAAAGCATCTTTGGTGCCCTTGGCAATCCCGCCTCGGGGCCGCTTGAGGCTGAGCTTCGTCAGCAGCTCGTCGAACCTCTCTCGGTCCTCGGCGCGATCGATCGCGTCGGCCGAAGTCCCGAGAATGGGGACACCCGCGCGCGCGAGGGGAACCGCCAGCCTGAGAGGGGTCTGGCCGCCAAACTGAACGATCACCCCGTCGGGCTTTTCGATGTCGACGATGTGCATCACGTCTTCAAAGGTAAGCGGCTCGAAGTACAGGCGGTCAGACGTGTCGTAGTCCGTCGAAACCGTCTCTGGGTTGCAGTTCACCATGATGGTTTCGAAGCCGATCTCTTTGAGTGCGAACGATGCGTGGACGCAACAGTAGTCGAACTCGATGCCCTGGCCGATTCGGTTGGGGCCCCCTCCGAGGATCATGACTTTCTTCTTGCCGGGGCTGACCTTGGCCTCCCCCTCGAGGCCCCAGGTCGAATACATGTAAGGAGTGAGTGACGGAAACTCCGCGGCACAAGTGTCGACCCTCGAGAAAATCGGCTCGATGCCGTAGCCGGCGCGCGCCTCTCGAACCTCCTGCGGAGTCTCCCCGCGTAGCGCCGCAATCTGTCGATCGCTGAAGCCGAGCTCCTTCGCGTGGCGAAGCATATCGGCCGAAAGCGGGACCCCACTGGTGTCCGAGAGAACCCCCTCGAAGGCGATGATTTGACGTATCTGCTCGAGGAACCACTTGTCGATCTCGGTCGCCTGGTGGATGTCGTCGACCGTGAGCCCCGCGCGCAAGCCGTCGCCGATGTACCAGAGCCGGTCGGACAACGGCGTGTGGATGACTTCCAGGATCGCTTCTCGGAGCTCGCCTTCGCTGGCCTCGGGAAGGTCTTGTAGCATCGGTTTCGCGCTGTTGATCGCCTCGCCCGACTCACGCAGACGCCTGAGCTGAGCCGCGAGGTCTCGATAATCGACCCTGTGAAAGAGCGACGTCAGCCCGTCTCGCCCGATTTCGAGAGACCGCGTCGCTTTCTGAAGGGACTCCTTGAAGGTGCGACCGATCGCCATCGCCTCTCCAACGGACTTCATTTGCGTCGTCAGACGTGGATCGGCGCCCGCGAACTTCTCGAACGCAAAGCGTGGCACTTTGGTCACGACGTAGTCGATGGTGGGCTCGAACGCCGAGCTCGTGCCGGTGATGTCGTTGCGCAACTCATCCAAGCGGTACCCGATGGCGAGCTTCGCCGCGATCTTCGCGATCGGGTATCCGGTGGCCTTCGAGGCCAACGCGCTCGAACGGGATACCCGAGGGTTCATCTCGATGACGATGACTCGGCCATCCTTCGGGTTGATCGAAAACTGAATGTTCGAGCCGCCCGTATCAACGCCAATCTCGGTGATGATATCGCGCGCTGCATTTCGAAGGCGCTGGTATTCGCGATCGGTGAGCGTCATGGCTGGGGCCACGGTGATCGAGTCTCCTGTGTGTACGCCCATCGGGTCGAAGTTCTCTATGGTGCAGATGACAGCAAAATTGTCGGCGTTGTCGCGAATGACCTCGAGCTCGTATTCCTTCCATCCGAGCAGGCTCTCTTCGATGAGGCACTCGTGGATCGGGCTGCACTGGAAGGCCCAGCGAATCGCAACGTCGAACTCGGCGCGGTTGTACGCCACGCCACCTCCCGAACCCCCGAGCGTCAGCGAAGGTCTCAGGATGACGGGAAAGCCGATACGGTCAGCGGCGTCGTTGGCCTCCTCGACCGTCCGCGCGATCTCGGCCCGGGCACTCTCGAGCCCGATCTTGTCCATGGCGGTCTTGAAGAGCTCCCTCTCCTCGGCCTTGCGAATCGCGTCGACCCGAGCACCGATCAACTCGACCCCGTACTTGTCGAGGATGCCTCGGTTCGCAAGCTCCAGGGTGAGGTTGAGCGCGGTCTGGCCGCCCAAGGTGGGAAGGATCGCGTCCGGTTTCTCACGTTCGATGATCGCCTCGAGCACCTCCGGCGTTAGCGGCTCGATGTAGGTGCGGTCCGCGTACTCCGGATCTGTCATGATGGTCGCCGGATTCGAGTTCACCAGGATGACGCGGTAACCCTCCTCTTTGAGCGCCTTGGCGCCCTGGGTTCCGGAGTAGTCGAACTCGCATGCCTGTCCGATCACGATCGGCCCCGATCCTATGAGAAGGATGCTGTTGATATCGTCGCGGCGGGGCATGGAGATCGGTTCGGCGAAAGCGTTCGCGCGGACTTACCAGAGCCCCTAGCAGGCCGCAACCGGTCCTACAGAAGCGGTTTCAGCCCAGCGATCAACTCCTCACCCCGTTCGCCCTGCGGGCAAAGCCGCACCCGTCGCACATCATCCGAGACGATCTCCAAGTCGACCCAGAGCGAAGCGCGGCTCTCCACCCATGGAAACTTGCGGCCCCACTCGACAAAGAGCACCGAGCCCTCTTCGAGAAGCTCATCGACCCCGAGCTCCTCGAGCTCCGCATCGTCGGCAAGCCGATAGAAATCCGCATGCGCAATGGGGAGTCGTCCCTGGTATTGGTGCAGCAATGCGAACGTCGGACTCGTGATGGCGGTCTCGGCCGGCACCGCCAGTCCATGGATCGCCCCGCGCGCGAACGTCGTCTTGCCGGCGCCTAGCCCGCCTTCGAGAGCAACGAGGTCCCCGGGTGCAAGCACGCCCGCGAGCGCGCGGGCAAGCGCCAGAGTCTCCTCTTCGTCGTTCAGGACGAGCTCGATCACGCCGAAGCCCTGTCACATTCATGGACCTGACGCAGGCCCCGAGCGCTGGGCACTGGCGCTGGACGCTGACGCTGGCACTGACGCTGGCGCTGACGCTGGCACTGACGCTGGCACTGACGCTGGCGCTTCGGATCTCGTCCCCAGTGGACGAGATCCAAGACCCCGGCCCAGTCCAGATCTCCTCAGTAGCCGGCCGGCACCCGAAAGCGCTCGTCCCCGCCCCCCTACACCTTGATCTGGATCCCCAGCGCCTCACGCAGCTTGAAGTAGCTCTCGGAGATGCTGTACAGGACGATCTCCTTGACCTTGTCCCTGGGCGCGAGATCCGCGGTTGATTCCGAAGCGATCTGCTGCGTCATCCGTACCGCCGTGTCGACGTCGTCGCACAGAAGGAGGCCAGCCCGAAGCGAGGTGATCTCGGCGGCCTGCATCCAACGCTTGATGTCGGCCTTGCCGCCTGCCTCGACGAACTTTCGAACGATCTTCTTGAGGACGTCTAGGTGAGCCTGGTCCATGTGGCGCGCCAGCTGCTTGGCCGTTGCGTCCACGGTCGGATCGCCTTCGCCCATGCCGACGACACGCATCGCCGCCAAGAGGAGTGTCCGAAGCTCGGTATGTGAGTTGTACATCGTGCGGATGAAATGTTCACCGCGGTAGTACGAAAGATGTCGACCGCACACGAAGGCGAGGTCGACTGGACGGTACCCTGAGAGCAGCGTGTACCCGGTGATGATCGCCGGCGGATTGCTTCGTGCCTCGTCTCGGAGCGCGCCTGAGAGCTCCTTTTGAATGAAGAGCCGAACCGGGATCGAGATGTTTAAGACGTCCTGCGCAAGCTTGAACTGCCGTGCGAGCGCCAGGCTCGGATTGGCGAGATCTTCGGGCTTGCGCTTGTGCAAATTGAGCTTCTTGTCGGACCACGCCATCGACGCGCGCACCGACGGAGCGATGACCTCCATGATCTTGGAGATGTAGATGTCCTGATCGGGGTGCATGAGATCTTTGACCCACGCCTCGGCACTCACACGCGCCTTCGGTTGAATCTCTCGGTCCTGCCGATATTGCTGGTAGAACTTCTGCTGCTCCTCGTCCGCCTTGGCAAAATAGGTCAGCGTTCGCGCGATACACCACGCCTTGTCGTAGGCGCGCACATCGAAGTAGAGCTTGTAGAGCGCTCGGTACGACTCGAGCCTATTCGGGTCGTGAGCAAGCAACCATTGATGCTCGGCGATGGCTTCCGCCGTCTTGTCCGGCATCATGGCGTAGAGCTCGGCGAGAATCTGATGCGCAGTGGCGTCGTCGGGCTTGAGCTCGGTCGCCATCCTGAACGACTCGGCCGCGGCGTCGAAGTTACGCTGACGGTCCCGGTAAATGATGCCGAGAGTGTGCCAGAGGTTGTGCTCGAGGTCGGTGTTCCCTTGGTTGATGATGCGGTGAAGCATCTTCCGGTACGCGCGCTCGAGGGCCTTCCAGTCCTTGCGGGTGTTCAGAAGCTTGTTCACCGCCTCGAACGGCTTGAGCTCCACGTTGTCGAGGTCTAGGGCCTCGTTGAAGCGTTCGAGCGCCGCGTCCTCATCCTCGAGCTTGTCGCGGAGGATGACGCCCGCGGTGTACGCGTACTTGGCCTTCGCCTCGTCACGCGTCTCGAGACCGCTGACACGCTCGATGACATCGATCGCCTCGGACCAACGCTGAGCGGACTGGTAGGTCCCAAGCAGCTTATGAAGCACCACGTGGTTTTCGGGCTCGAGGTCGAGCGCCTCGGTGAAGGCCTCGGCGGCGGAGTCCGGCGAGCTGAGCTGGTCCTGCCAGAGATCACCGAGCTCTATCAGAAGCTTGGCGCGCCCGGCGGGCTCGTCCGTGACATCCAGAATGCGCTTTTTGTACTGAACGACCGACTCCCAGTCGCTCTCGCGGCTCTGGAGAGCGACCATCGCCTCGAGCGCGGGCACGTAATGCGTGTCCTCCTCGAGCGCCTTGTCGAACATGTTGCGCGCCTTCTTGTCCTCGCCCTGCTCGCGTTTGACGACACCCAACCGGTAGAAGATCTCGGTGATCTCGTCCCTGCCGAGCGAGTCGCGGTGCTGGACCAACAGCACCTGGTGATACTTGAAGGCGTCCTCCCATCGCTCCGCGCGGAAGTAGCTTCCAGCAAGGCCCTTGAGGGTCGCGGGATCGTCGTTGTCGATCTCATGAGCGCGTTCGTACGCCGCCACGGCATCCTCGGCTCGCCCGAGGTTCGTCGCTGTCTCGCCCAGCATCGAAGCCAGGCGGTGCCGCTCGTCTCGCTCTCGCTTGTCCGAACGCTTGACCAGCACATCGAGAAGCGGGAACGCATCCTCGTGCCGGCCTTGGGCGACGTAGGAGTCGACCAAAGGTAGGAGCGCGTCCTCGTTGTCCGGGTCGGACGCATGCGCGGCCTCGAACGCCTGCACGGCTCCGGCCTCGTCATCGAGTCGCTCGGCGCAGATACGACCGAGATCGACCAATCGTGCGGCTTTGACGCGCTCATTCTTGGTCTGTTCGACCTCGAGACCAAGCATCTTCGTCGCGGCAACCCAGTCGCCCGAGTCGATGTAGATGCATCGCATCGCTTCGAGTGACGGCAGGTGGCTCGAATCGAGATCAATCGAGGCCTGGAAGTGCTCGAGCGCAGAGACGCGGTCACCAAGCTCTTGGTCGAGGATGCGGCCCATGCGGTACTTGATAGACACCTGCTCATCGACCTCATCCACCACCCGAGCCAACTGGCCCATCGTGTCGAGCGCCGCCGAATGGTCAGCCTTGCGTTCGTAGAGCTTCGTGAGCGCATGAAGGCTGAGGACGTCCTGGTCGTTGAGATTCAACGCGTTGAGGTAGCTGTCGATCGCTTGCTCGACGTCTTCCTTGTGCACGGCGTAGACCTGTCCGAGCTCGCGGAAGATCCGGACCCGCTCTTCTTGATCCGCCGTTGCACTGGCGTGGCGGTCATAGGTGCGAACCAGATCGTCCCACCGTTGTGTCAGGCGATAGAGCTCTTCCAACTTGCAGAGGACCTCGACGTGCAGCGGGTCGATGTCTAGGACCTGCTCGAGACGGTCGACGGCGTTCTCGGGTTTGCGGAACTCCTCTTCCCACATCCGAGCGAGCCGAACGAGGATGTCGATGCGCTCCCGCTCAGTCGCTACCACTTCGTACTGCCGTTCGAGAATGCCGACGAGATCCTGATAGCGCTCGGCCCGCTGATAGAGTCGCTCGAGCCCACGAAGCGCCGTCAAGTCCGAAGGCGCCAACTCAGAAGCCTTCGCGAAGTTCTCGATGGCGGCGCTCTGGTCGTCGAAGCGCTCCTCGTATGCTTGGGCGACTTGCAGGAGGGCCGACACCACGCTGTCGACGTCCTCGACGGCCTCGGCCTTGCGTTCGAGGATGTTGAGCAGCTTGTTGGAGCGCCCATCTTCACGATAAATGCGCTCGAGGGCCTCGAGAGCGCCGACGTGCTTGTCCTGCAGGTGAAGCGCGCGGCGGTAGTAGTCCTCGGCCTCCTGCTTCATCGCAAAGCGATCCTCGGCCAGGTCGCCCATCCGAACGTAGGTATTGGCCTTGACCTCGTCGTCGTTGGTGAGCTCGACCAGCTTGGCGAGAACCTGCGCGAGATTGTCCCACTGCTGGGTCGTCTCGTAGAGGTCGCCGAGCTGCCACCAGGCCTTGGCGTTGCTCGGGTCGAGCGCTCGAATCTGCTCGTAGTATGGAATTGCGTACTCGGGATGTCTGAGGTCCTGGCCATACCACTTGGCACAGCAGAGGCAGATGGCGATCTGCGTCGGCGCGTCCTCGACCTCTTGGAGAATCTGGTTCGCCGAGCTGAGGAGCTCGTTCCACTTCTCGTTCGCCGCCGCGACTCGCTCGAGGTCGATGATCGTGTCTCGCTTGCTGTAATCCTCGGTCCAAGCGATGTAGAGCGTGTGGTACGCTTGCTCGCCGTCTTCGAGCTTTTCCTCGTAGATCCGCGCAGCTGCACGCAAAAGCTCGATGCGCTCGTCCTGGTCTTCCGTCGCTTCGATCCGCGTGACGTAGAGGTCGATCAACTCATCCCAGCGCTCGGCGTCCTTGTGGAGCGCCTGCAGCTCGGAAAACGCGTACTCGTGCATCGGGTCGACATCGAGAATGCGCCCAAAGGTGCCCGCAGCGCGGTCCTTGTCGCCAACCTCGGTCTCCCAGAGCTCTGTGACGGCCAGGAGCTGCCGTACCTTGTCGCGCGGGTCCTCGAAAGCCTGAGCGCGTTGCTCCATTACGCCGATGGCTTCTTCCCAATCGCCCTCCTCGCGATGGATGAGCTCGACAGAGTCCAGCGCCTCGAAGAAGGTGGGATCGACGGTGAGCACGTTTCGGTACGCCTCGACAGCATCCGCTGGCTGCTTGAGATCGGTGCCGTAGATGTGACCGAGCTGCATGTAGACGTTGACGAGATCCGAATCCTCGAGGGTCGCCGCCCCGACGTCGATGACGCGATGTAGGGTGTCCGCTCGCTCCCGGGACTGCCCGCCCGCCCGTTGAATCTCGGCGATACTGAAAAGCGCATAGGTGTTGCCCGGATCCACATCGAGGACGCGTTCCCAGTTCTCGATCGCGTTGCGCTCTCGCTCGAGTTTCTCATACCAAACCCTCGCCAAGTCGGAGTAAACCTGAATGCGGAAGGAATCGTCTTCGGCAATGGCCGCCTCGCGCTCGAGGACGTCGACTAGATCTCGCCAGTTGCCCTGCGACGCGAAGATGTCGCCAAGAGCGTTGAGCGCCTCGGCATCCTCTCCTCGAAGGTCGAGGACGCGCTGCCAAAGCCCAATCGCGCGCTCCGGGTCTCGAAGCCGGTTCGACGAGAGACGGGCCATCCGCGCAAAGACGTCGGCCTGCTGCGAGTCACCGAGCGCAATGCCCATCTCCTTTTCAAAAGCAGCGAAGAGCTCGGGCCAACGCTCGAGCTTGGCGTAGATTCCTTGAAGGGCCTGAATCGCCTCGGCGTGCTCCGAATCGTAGTCGTTGAGCAGCTTGGTGAAGACCTCGATCGCTCGTTCCGTGCAACCGAGCTTGGTCTCCAGCTCGCGACCCAATCGGTAGTGAAGCTCGATCAGCTCGGAGCTGTTGTTGGACCCGCCGATTCGCTTGCGAAGCACCTCGGCGAGCGCCTGGTGGGCCCCATGCTGCGAATAGATGCGGTCGAGGGCCTTGAGGGCGGCCTCGTCATGATCGTCGACGCCGAGCACGAAGCGATACGTCGCCTCGGCTCGCTGCACGTCGTCGAGTTGTTCCTCGTAGACCCGCGCAAGCCGGCGACCAAGCTCGAGCTTGCTGAGTGGGTCTCCGGTGTGCTGGATGCCGTTCGCGTAGGTATTCGCCAACTGGCTCCACCCATCGACGATGGCCGAGAGGCGCTCTGCCTCGCCGAGCGAGTGATCGTGGCTCGGGTCCTCGAGCAACGCTTTTTGCATCCACTGGAAGGCGCGGCCGTAGTCGTCGGTCTTGTCCTCCGCGATCTCGGCGAGTCGATGCATCATGACGACCCGCTCGATCGGGTCGCTCTGGTGTTCGACCTGGACCTCTTGGACCGTCAGCAAGCGGTTCCAATCGCCTTGCATCCTGTACAGAGGCTCGAGCACCTCGCCGATCTCCATGGGGCGCACGCCACCGGCGAAGAGGTCCTCGAGAGCCGAAACGGCCTGTGAGTACTCGGGCGCTGCGGCGATGATCTCGCGATACTGCTCGATCGCGGAGTCCACGTTGCCGATCTGGTTCTGGTAAATCTGGCCTGTCCGGAACTGCAGGTTGAGGACATCCTCGGGCGTCGTCGCAATGGCCGCCTCTTTCTTGAGGGTGGCGGCAAGGTCGTCCCAGCGCTCGGTCTGCTCATAGAGCCGATCGAGTGCTTCGATGGCCGCCACGTCGCTCGTATCGATGTCGACGACGAGCTGATATCGCTCGATCGCGGAGTCCACGTCATCGAGTTGAACCTCGTTGATCATCGCCGAGCGCTTCGCGAGGTGAACGACGTCTTCGGGCGTTTCCTCCCGGTGACGCTCGACCTCGGCGTCATAGCGGGAAGCCACCTCTCGCCAGCTGCCCGTCTGCTCCGCTAGCCGCTCGAGCGAAGAAAGCGTCATGTCGCTTCGGACGTCGAGCGGTAGCGCTCGCGCGAACGCACCAAAGGCTGAGGGCGGATCCTCGAGTTGGATCTCGTAGATCTCAGCCAGTTGGTGGAGCATCTCGACTCGGTCGGCCGGATCCTCGGTGTGACGAACTTGAATTTCGCGCGCTTCGACGAGCTTTCGGAACTCCGCGCTCTCGCGATACACCTGTTCGAGCACTTCGGCTGCGGCCAGCGGCTCGACCGCGTCCCTGGTCATCGTCGTCAACGCTTCGAGCGTCGGTTGATGGTCGGGGAACATCCCTAGGATGTCGCGATAGATCTCGATGGCCTGCGTGGGATCGTCCAGGTGTCGCCGCCAAAGCTCGCCGATGCGGAAGCGAACCCCTACACGCTCCGTGTCTTCCACCACGAGGTCTGATTGACGCTCGAGGACTTGAAGAAGGTCTCGCCACTGGGCGGTCTTGTCGAAAAGCCCGTCGAGATGACCGAGAGCGGCCACGTCGTCGGGATCGATCTCGAGAACACGCTGGTACGCCTCGATCGCCTTTTCGGAATCGTCAAGTTGATCCTCTTGGACGCGGCCGATGGCGGTAAAGAGTTCTTTGCGCGCGTCTCCATCGATGACGACTTCGGCCTTACGTTCGTAGGTTGCCAGCAGCTCCTCCCACTTGCCGAGGCGCACCTGAAGCTCGACGAGGCGGTCGAGTGACTCGATGTCGTCCGGCTCGATTTCGAGCACCTGCCGATGGACCTCGATCGCGTCCGAGGGCTTGTCGAGAATGTCTTCGTAAATCGCCGCGGCCTTGACCAACTGTTCGCGCTGGTCGGCTGGCGACGGTAGCATTCGCGCTTTGCGGCGATAGATCGACGCAAGGTCTTCGTAGCGCTCCGCCTGCTGGAACAATCGCTCGAGCGCATCGGCTGAATGGTGATGATCCTCGTCGATCTGCAGCACCTTCTGGTAGTGCTCTACGGCGCGATCGATCTGACCGAGCTCCTTCTCGCGGATTTCCGCGGCTCGCAACAAGAATCTCACTCCGAGCTCCGGATCGTCGAGCGATGCGACCACCTGCTCGTAGACGCCGGCTAGCGCATCACCGCCGCCGACTGCCGAGCTCAACCTCTCCAGTTCCTCCCGTGTCTGCGGGTGGCCCGGATCTTCCCGGAAGGCTCGGGCGAAACTCTCGAAAGCCCCGTGCAGGTCGCTGACCGAGAACTCCTGGAGCTTCGCGATCTCGTGGAAGAGCTCCACACGCCGCTCCGGCGCGGTCGTGTGGTTCGCTTGAATCTCGTACACGTCGACCAGTCGGGCAGCTGCGCCGGCCTCCTTGTAGATCGGCTCGAGAATGTCTGCGACCGCCGCCTGGTACTGGGAGGACTCCAGCAGCCGTTCTAGCGCTCCGAGAGCGGCCGGATTGCTCACGTCGTTGGCAAGCACATCGCGGTAGATCTCGATCGCTGAATCGGTCGAATCCATTCGCTCTTCGCGAAGCCCTGCGAGTCGCAGCAAGAGCTCGGTCTGTTCGTGCGAATCGTCCGTCATCGCCAGCTGACGTTCGACGTTGTCAGCAAGGTCGCCCCACTTGCCCTGACGGGCCAGAAGATCGTCGAGTGCGCCAAGCGCGCGTCGATTCGAAGGGTCGAGCTCGAGGATCTCGTTTTGAAGCGTGATCGCCTGCTCCGCTTCGTCGACCAGGTCGGCCTGGATCCTAGCCATCTCGGCGAGCCCGCCGATCTTGTCGCCGGGATCGGGCAACGCCTCGACGCGCGCCCGGAGAACTCCGACGAGCTCGTGCCAGCGCTGAGCGCCTCTATAGAGCACGTCGAGGGCATCGAGCACCTCGAAGTCGCCGGCATCGGCCTCGAGCACCTTACGGTACGCGGAGACCGAGGCCTCGATGTCCTGAAGCTGCGTATCGTGGATCTGAGCGGTCTTGATCCACAGCGAGCGGCTGAGCGAAACGTCTTCGACGGTCGCCGCAAGATCACCGGTGAGCTCGGCTACCGACGGGAATCGCTCGTACTCGCTCGCGAGCATCTCAAGACGACTCAAAGTGTCGGAACTCGAAGGCTTCTCGCGGAACGCTTCACAGAGCGAGGAGAATCCACGCTCGGAATCCCCGATGTACTGGAAGTACGTATCCGCCACCCGAGTGAGCAGCGCGAGCCGCTGCTGGGGCTCGTCGCTGAAGCGATGCTGGACGCGAAGCGCGTTGACATAGGCCCCCCACTCGCCGGTCAGCTCGTAGAGGGGCTCGAGAACCCGCGACGCCTCCGCCGCTACATCATCATCGTCGAGGAGCTGTTCGAGTCGCTCCTTCGCGCCGTCGTGCTCCTCGATGAGCAGCAGCACCTCACGATAGAGGTCGACCGCACGCGACTTGTCGTCGAGCCGCGTCTCGCAAACACGACCAAGCCGGAACTTCAGAGCGGCGAGCTCTTCAGCAGACTCAGGGCCAGCTTCGATGCGACGATCGAGGAGCTGCCCAAGCCCCTGCCATCGGGACTCCGACTCGTACAACTGCTCGAGATCACGACACGCGTCGACTTGCTCGACCCCGTACTCGTCGATGATGCCCTCGTAGCAAGCGATGGCCTCTTCGCTATCGTTCAATGCCTCCGCCCAGAGCTGCGCACGCCGATAGGCGATCTCTAGCCGCGCTTCGGGTTCTTGCTCGAGCTCGATGCGCCGGGCGTAGATCCCGAGAAGGTCGCGATACCGCTCGGTGCGGAAGTAGAGGTCGCCCAACGCGCTGATCGCAGGCAGGTTGTCGCTTTCGAGGTCGTACACCAGCCGGAACTGCTCGATGGCCTCGTCGATCCGCTCGAGCGCGGCCAAAGTCTGACCGTAACTGAGCCGAATCGGGACCGCTTGATGTGGCTCTGACACCCCTTCGATCGCCGATTCGTAGCCGGACACGAGGCGGTCCCAGCCGTTCATCTCGCCAGCCAGCCGCTCGGCATGAACGCGAGCCTCCTCCATCGAAGGCGCTAGCGCGAAAGCCTCGAGATAGCGCTCGAACGCCGTTTCGGGTTGACGAAGTCGCTCCTCGAATACGAGCCCGATCTTGCCAAGAAGCTCGACCTTGGATTCGGTCTCGGTCGCGTGCGCGAATCGAACCTCGAGAACAGAGACTAATTTCCGGGCGTCGTGCGCCTCTTCGTAGATCGGCGTCAGCGCCTCGGCAGCTTGGACGTTGTCCTCATCCGCCGCGAGGATCTTCTCGTAGACGCGCGCCGCACGATCGCGCTTGTCTTTCTTGTCTTCCCAAAGACGCGCCGCGCGGAACAAAAGCAGAATGCGCTCTTCGGCAGACGTTTCCTGCGCCTCTGCCTGTCGCTCGACGATGCGGATAAGCTCGTCCCACTTTTCGTTTTGCGCGTAAAACGTTTCGAGCTCGTCCCACGCCCCAAGCGAGACGTAGCGACGCTTCAGCTGCTCTTGCGCGCGACGATCCGACGGATCGAGCTCGAGGAGCTTCTTGAAGGCGCTGATGGCGCCTTCGTCATTGCCAACCTTGTCGGCGTAAATCATTCCGAGCTTCTGAAGCTGCTGCTTCATCTGGACGACGTCGGTGTCACTGTCGATCAGCGTTTCGAGCACGCGGGCGAGCGGCTCCCATTCCCGCGCACGCTCGTAAAGCTGTGCAAGATTGCTCAACGCGTTCGGATTCTGTGCGTCGCCCTCAAGCACCTTCTGCCAAAGCTCGATGCAGACTTCGGGCTTGCGCAGTCGCTGCGTCGCGAGATCGGCCATCTCCGCGTACCGAATGAGCTGATCGTCCTCGGGTAGCAGCTCAACTTCGCGCTGCATCGTGCGAATGAGCTTCTCCCAGTCGCGACGTTTCTCGTACATCTGCTTGAGACGTTCGATCGCATCGACGTCGTTGGGATCGAGCTCGAGGAGCCGCTCGAAGCACTTGATCGCCTCGGCCTGGTTGCTCGAACGCTCGAGATAAAGCGTGCCTGCTTGCCGCAGGAGCTGCGCTTTTTCGTCCTTGTCGACGACGAGCTCCGCCTTCTTCAGGATGGAACGGATCATGTCCGACCATCGTTTCTGTTGCTCGAATTTCGCGATTGCGTCGTCGAGCTTTTCGAGCTCCCCGGCCTGATCCGCGGTCAGCTCTAGAACCTCATCCCCCGATTCGTGTTCTTCCGACATGTTGCCTCAGCCCCCCTACGGCGATTCGGTCCTCAACTCTGCGAGACGGTCTTTTGCTGCTTTGACGTAATTTTCCGGCGCTTCCGCACCCGCCATCATCACGTACTTGTTCAGGTAGCGTTTCGCTTCCTCGTCGTTGTTTTGAAGCGCATAGGTCCAGCCCAGTGCGAAAAGTGCATCGGACATCCCTGGGACGATCCCGAGCGCTGCCTGGAACTCCGTGACGGCATCGTCGAACTTTCGCTGCTGTTGGTAGACCGTGCCTAGGAGGTGATGGATGTTCGCCTCTTCCTCCGTACCGGGCATCGCAACCTTGGACGCCTCGTGCAGCACCTGTGCGGCGTTGTCCGGGTAACGCAAGTCGGCGTACAACCGACCGAGCGCCGAGTATGACGGTAGGAACCTCGGGCCCGTCTTGATAGCGTCTGTGTATTGATACAGCGCGTTCTGCACGTCCTCGACCTCCTCATGGACGCGGCCGAGCTTGAAGTGCGCCTTGAAGAGCGACGGGTCGAGCTCGAGCGCCTTCCTCAGAGACGTTTCGGCAGCCTTCCAGTCTTCGAGCTCCATGAGCACGGTGCCGAGCTTCTCATGGTAGCCAGCCATGTCCGGCTTCGCGACCACGGCCCTTTCGAGTGCCTCGCGAGCAGCGGAGAAGTTCCGTTGCTCGATCTCAACGATGCCTAAGTTGAAATAGGCTTGATGATTGGTTGGGTCTAAGGCTGCCGCCCTCTCGAGCAGTTCCGCGGCATCGCTGTACCGCTTCACCTGTGCCATTTCGACACCCGCGTTCATCTCGTTCATCGACTCCACGCGGGCGCGCGAACAGTTGCCGCCCATCAGGATTAGACCACCCAACACAAACACGATTTTGTGAGCCCGCATGCGTGCCTCCTAAGCTTGAAAATTCACAAGCACTTCAATCGTACAGCATTTGTCGTCGAGCCAACAACTCTTAAACTAAGCTATTTTTCGGGCGTTTCCGCCTTTTTGGCGAAGCCATGACTACCCGAGACGCCCTGAACGTGAGCACAGGGCTGGAAATCCAGGATATTAGAGGGAAAACGCGCTTTTCAGCCCGCGACCCGAAGGTCACTGACCCGCAGCGTCGAGGAGGAACGGATAGTTCACGACCACCACGCCACCGCCGTCCGGTGCCGGGAAGGTCCACCTACGAACCGCGCGCACGATGCAGCTTTCGACCGCCTCGTTACGGAGGCTAGAGCTCGCCACCATGGCAGATTGGACCGAGCCAGTCGGAGAGATCACGAACCGTGTCGTGACACGACCCTGAAGGTCGGGGCGCGCGTTGAGCTGCTGCTCGTAGCAGAACTTCACCTCGTTGATGTGGCGTCGGACCACGCGTCGGATTACTTCCTTCGAGAGCGAGCCGCGAACCTCGGCACCGCCACTGCGGACCTGAGGAACCCCTGCCGACCGTCCACGAAACCCGCCAGCGCCGCGGCCATAGCCACCCTCGCCTGCACCGCGACCGCCACCGCGGCCGATCGTGCCGAAGTTACCCATTCCGATCGTGCCCTGACCCAGGCCACCGCCGCCGCGCCCGGTGCCTCGAAGGCCAAGACCGCCGAATCCGAAGTTCTGCCCGATGTCGTTGCCCGTCATGGCGCCCAGGGCGCTCATCGGGTCGTTGCCAAGAGCGAAGTCTGCACCGTACGGCGAGGTCGGCGAATTGAATGAACCCTGCATCGCTGCAAGCGTCCCGATGATGCCGGCCGTCTTTGCCTCTTGCTCGGCCTGCTCACGCGCCATCTGCGGGTCCGGATTGTCTTCCGGTCCCTGGATGCCGTACTTGTTCCTGTTCTTGTCAGCCTTTTCGTCGCCCATCTGACCCTGCTCGCCTTCGTGGGCTTTGCCGGTGCCACCGCCGGACGAATCCGCGCCGTTGAGCCACTCGGGCTCTGGCTCTTCGAGCTCCTCGGGCTCCATCAGGAACTGGATCAGACGCGAATCGGTGCTGAGCAGATCCGACGACAGGCCGCGCGGGCGCGGAGGCTGGAAGTAGAACATCGTCAAGACGAGGCTCGCGAAGAGCGCAGCGCCGGCGACGTAGATCATCGGGCGGACATCGATCCTGGCATGTCCTGCAACCTTCTTGCCCGCCTTCACGTCTTTCACGATGAAGGTGAAATCACGGTGCTTGATACGAATCGCTCCGCCTTCGGGCACCGGGAACTCCGTCGCGCCGGCCATCGCGCTGCTTGGGCGAAGCTCGCCCTGCCCGCGCATCAAGTCGAAGGAACGCGTCTGCTCCCCGATCGTGACCTCGCCCTTGGCGCCCTCCGGAATGACCGCGGTCACGCCATCCCCCTGGGCGATACAAAGCGGCATACGGTCGACGCCGATCGCGTCATGGCCGAGTATGAAGTCTACTGCTTCGCCGTTGGGCTCGCCGACGTAGTAGTCGCGTGCCGGCGTGAGATAGTCGACGTTGAGCACGCTCTTGTCACCCCAGAGCACCGAAACCTCGATCGCGCGTTCGTTGGTTTCGATTTCGTGGGAAGGCACCGCACCCGTCGTGGCGATCAGGGCGTACTCGGGGCCGTCCTCTCCGACGGTGTTGGCGAACGGAGTCCGCGAGAGACGCGTGGCGCCAACCTCGAACGGATTGAACTTTGGACCAGAGTCCTCTTCTTCTTTGGGAACGGCTTTCTGTCGCGGTTCCGATTCTTCGTCGACCATGGCGGCCATCGCGCGCTCGTCGACAACCGGCGTGTGGCGCTCAGCGCCCGCAGCCATGGCGATGGGCGGACTCGAAGCCACAGCCACCGTGCCCGTGATGATGTCGACGTGGATTCGCTTGTTGCCAATCTGAATCACGTCGCCAGTCTGAAGCTTGCGCTTGTTGATCTTCTCGTCATTGACGAGCGTCCCCGAAGCGGAACCGAGGTCGATGATGTACACCTCCCCCGGCGCAGCCACTTCGATGACCGCGTGCATTCGGCTGACCTTGTCATCTTCGAGACGAAGGTCGCTCGTCTGAAGCCGACCGATCTTGATGATCTCTTGGCTCAGCGTTTCAGTGCCGAGCAGCTCATCCCCGTCATAGACGGAGAAAGCGACCGAAGTATTGTGATTCGAATCACTCACCTGAAACCCCCATTACAAATCTTCCACAGATTTGAGCATCTCGGGAATAAAGTGCTCTCGAATCTGAATCAGGGACGCCCGACGCCCACGACGACGAACGATTAATTGCTCGCCATCGGGACGAACCAAATCGCCGGTGACCAGGTCATCCTCGAAATCGTAGGTCGTCCGCGGCGCCGTCTCCGATTGAGCTCGAGCACCCTGCGCTGGCGCCACCAACCCGGCGACTAACAATCCAATGAAAACAAATGCTTGTAAAGCGAACCTAGAAGTTGTTTTGCTCATGTTTACCACCTAACCCGCGACCTGCATGGCCTCGATGGAGATGTTGATGTTCTGCATGCGTCCCGGTCTACACCTCGGCGCACCGCGCTTCTTGCTGGGCTTCTGCCCGCACCGATTGTTCACATCGGCAACGCTCGAACGGAACTCGGGTCGCTTGCCAGCCTTCTGCATGAACTCGTTGAAGTAGTGTTTCGCCTTTTTTAGATCAGCCACCGAACCCGACATGTAGTCCTGATAGAGCACACCGAGGTTGAAGTACGCCTCGGGGCGGCTCGGGTCGAGTTTATGGGCACGTTCGTACTGAGCTTGTGCCTCCTCGAAGCGCTCGAGACCTCGGAGGGCCGTACCGAGCCCGATGACGGCCTCGTAATTCTGTGGCTCGAGGGCGACGGCGCTTTCGAATGCTTTGCGTCCATCCTCGTAACCGCGGAACGAGATCGTCACCTCGCCGAAGTTCATCTGTGCTTCGAAGAGATCCGGATCAAGCATGATAGCTTTCTGGAAGAACCGAAGCGCAGAAATGACATCGCCCTTGTAGACCTTGATGAGGCCCCAGGTGTTGTAGATCGGCGCGTAGTCCGCATCGATCATTTGGGCCTGGCGACACACGACCTCCGCAAGGTCGAGCTCGGCTGCTTTGCCTTTGCGGCCACGATCGTAGTGAAGGAGGGCCATCTGGTTGAAGGCGGAGAGGTAGTCCGACTCGATGGCAAGCGCGCGACGAAGGTTCTTGAGCGCTTCGTCATCCTGGCCCTGGGCCCGCTGCACGATGGCGAGGTTGGTATAGCCCGAGGTGCACTGGGGATCGTCCTTGATCGCCCTTTCGAACTCGGACTTGGCCCGGCTGACCTTGCCACCCTCCAGGTCGCGGAGCGCGAGCGCCACACGGGCCTTGCAGAACTTCGGATCGACCTTGAGAGCCGTCTCGTAGTGTTTGTAGGCCCCACTATCACCGCAGCGCTCGAGCGAGAGTCCGGCCATGTAGTGAGCTTCGGCAAACCCGCCACCTTGAGCGGCTGCGGCCTTTTCGAAGTCTTTCGAAGAAGCACCGCACTTGGCCTGCGTCCAACCCGTCTCCTCGTTGCCTCCGAATCGTTGGAGCGCGGACTCCCAGCGATTGTGTGCCTTCTTGCTGACGGCGCTGCCGTCTGCCGTCATGATCGCCTCACCGCCTGCGGTTCGGGCGACGTCTGCCGCCGGAACGGTTTGCTTCTTCGAGCTCTCGCCGCCTGCACAGCCCACGACGAGCATGGTGACGACGACTGCCAGTTTGCGGTTTCGCATCATGGCCTCCCCCTTTCCGCGACGGCATCCTTGGACGTCAGCGACGTATCTTTGAGTCCACCAAGATCCACTGCGCCGGGCTGCCCCACGGTGTGCTTCACGTAGTTGGGCTCGCCGCGAAGCTCAGCCGCGACCGGATATTGCTTCGGGTTGAGCGCGTTGAGCTCTTGCTCACACGCGCGCGACCACTTGTTGAACCATCGAACCTGGGTCGCGGTCTTCAAGCAGAACTCGAACTTGTCGACCGCCTGCCGTTGAAGCGGCTCCGACGCATCGTCGAGAGCGCCTACGTAGATATCAAACAGCCCCGGGTCCTTTTCGATCTCCCCTGGAATCGGAGCATCCCGGAACTCGTCGACGAAACTGCGGTACATTTCGCCGGTGCGCGATGCGGCGGCGATTTGCCATGGGGCCGACTGCATCTTGATGCCTTCGACAGTCACCGACATCTTGGCCACTTTGGCGTAGTCGGCCTCAGCCGCGCGGAGCACCGCGAGCTTCTTCTTCATCCACTTCTTGAATTCGGTGTCCGACCACTTCTTGACCTTGGCCAAGCTCTTGCCGCCCTTGTACTTCGGGAAGGCGACCTTCTCGAACTCGGCAAACTTGTACTCGGACAGGTAGAACTGCGACTCAGCGGCGCTATCGAGCGCTTCTCGCAGGAATCCAACCTTGGTCTCTTTCGAGGTGTCCTTGATGGCTCGAATCCTCTTCGGCGCGCCCGAAGTCCAACCCCTCACCGCAGCCAGGAAGTACTTCCTGGCCTCACTCTTCTTGTTGAGCTGCCAGTACGCCCGGCCGATAGCAGTGTTCGCCTGGATGATCTGATGCGGCATCCCGAGCTTGCCGTACTTCTTCAGGTACTCCTGGTAGTGCGAAATCACTTGGAAGGGTCGGTTCTGCCGCTCGTAGATCGAGCCGATCGAGAACATGACTTGCGAGGTC
>PVMS01093901.1_pt1 | contig 20520 bp, 21 predicted proteins | sample 1853461 | NCBI WGS metagenome assembly PVMS01 (sample SAMN08582032, study PRJNA380276) | Marine sediment metagenome, whole genome shotgun sequencing project. | isolation source: ocean sediment barecode stripped | collected 2017 | reverse complement strand
TGAGGCACATGTCTAACACGGGATATCTCGCTTATGTCGCATGCGGATCAGCCGGATCTCAGATCGAAAATGCGGCCAGAATCCCGGTGATGGCAAGAATCGTCAACAGGCCGGCGAAATAGCTGATGATCAGCGCCAGGAATTTCGGAATCGTTGCCATGCGTCGCGTCTATGGCCAGCGGCACCTGGCAACGATTCCGAAATTCCTGGCGCTGATCATCAGCTATTTCGTCGGCCTGTTGACGATTCTTGCCATCACCGGGATTCTGGCCGCGTTTTCGATCTGAGATCCGGCTGATCCGCATGCGACATAAGCGAGATATCCCGCGTTAGACATGTGCCTCAACGCCGCACTATTCGGTGTGTCCATCTCCCTGTAGAATCAACTGCTTGAGGGATGCCTCTGAGGCGCATAGAATCCCCAGTCCGTATGCACAATTCGATCCGACAAAGACGTCCCAGCAACAGCCAATGAATAATAAAAGCATAGGAATCAGCGGTTTAGCCGCCTATGTACCACCCTACCGGGTGTGGCTTGAGGATTGGTGCGAGTGGACCGGCAATCATTGGCCAAAAACCCGCGAGGTCGTGGGGCGCAGTTTTCGCCTGCGCGGGCAGAATCACAGCGTCTATACGCTGGCCGCCACTGCCGTCATGCGGCTCATCCGGCAATATGACATCGACCCTGCCCGTGTGAAGTTCCTGGGCCTCGGCACCGAATCCAGCACCGACAACTCGGCCGGCGCCATCATCATCAAGGGCATGATCGACCAGGCGCTGGTAGCCGAGGGCAAGACGCCCATCTCAAGAAGCTGTGAAGTTCCCGAATTCAAACACGCCTGCCTGGGCGGCGTTTATGGCATGAAGGGCGCGTTGCGCCAGCTGGCGCTGGATGGCGCGGGCGGACAGGCCATCGTCGTGTGTGCCGACATCGCCGAATACGCCCGCGGCAGCAGTGGTGAGCCCACTCAGGGTGCGGGCGCCGTTGCAATGCTGCTGGAGGAAAACCCGACGCTCGCCGAGGTTGACCTGATCCGCTCCGGCTCGGCTTCCGACTATCGCATCATGGATTTCCGCAAGCCCATGTTGCGCTTCTGTGGACAAGACCGGAGCGAAAGCCACCAGGTGCAGGACTATCCCGTTTTCAACGGCAAGTACTCAACCACCTGTTATATCGACGAGACACTGCACGCACTCGATGATATGTACGAGAAGCGCGGACTTGTTGCGGCGGACTATCTGCGTTCACTACAAACCGTTTTCATGCATCGGCCGTACCGGCGCATGCCGGAAACCGGCTGGGCGGTCTCCTATTTGTTCGCACTCGGCAACGGCAATGCCGAGGATCGTGCGGAACTGGCATCGTACTGCTATGAAGCCGGGATCGAACCGGATGCACTTCTGGCGGAGATGATCTCCAAGCCCGAGATCGTCGAACTGGCGCACCCGGATCGCATGACTTTTGAAGCCTACCCACTCACGATGGCTGTGTTTCGTATTTTCCGGGCATCGAGAAAATACCGCCGCGAGATTCTCGACAAACTCGCGCTCGGCAGCGACGCAATGCTGGACCTTGGCAATCTTTACACGGCCGCTTTGCCCGCATGGATGGCAGCAGGATTCGAGCAAGCGGCAGATGAAGGCCGCGACCTGGCCGGCAAGGAAATTCTGACGCTGGGCTACGGCAGTGGCGACGCGGCTGAAGTCATTCCGTTGATCGTTGCAGATCAATGGCGCGAAGCAGCGGCATCAATGAAGTTTGCCGATGCAATGGAATTTGCGATCGACCTGACCCAAAAGCAATACGAAGACCTGCATGACGGACGCCGAGTAAGCGGCCTCGATTACATCGCACGTGACGAGTTTGTCATCGACAGGGTTGGCGGCACCGACCAACGACACTTCCAGGACTTGGGTATAGAGTACTACCGCTACGTAGGCTAATCGCTGCTACGCCAGATAGCGGCTGAGCGTTTCCGCAAACTCACCCTTCAAGCGTTCCCATTCCTGCCGAAACCACGGCGTAAATTCACCTGGGTTCTCATCCATCTCATCACTCAATTCCCCCGCCGCCACAAACCGAATCGCCTCAATCTCCGTAGCATTCGGCCGTACCTCCTCGGCGGCGCACCGCCCAAGATAGACAGAACACAACTCATGTTCGGAGCCAAGCTCGCCAAAAGACGCCTGGTATTGAAACTTGTAGACAAACTCAAGCTCAATCTCTATCCCCAACTCTTCCAGCAATCGCCGCCCGGTGGCGAATGACATCGATTCCCCTTTACGCGGATGACTGCAACAACTGTTCGACCAGAACCCCGGCCACAGGCGCTTATCCTTGCCACGCTGCTGCAGCAGCAACTCGCCATCGGCATTAAAAACGAACACCGAAAACGCCCGATGCAACAGCCCACCGCCATCATGGCAGGCCGCCTTGCTCAGGTGACCGGTTGCATTATCCGATGCATCTACGAGGATCAGTTCCTCATCGTCCGATGAAACAATTTCGTGCTGCAACGTTCAGCCTCTTACGGGGTCGGACCATCATAAATAATTGATTTAAAAGGATAACACCATTCAATAGAGCTAATATTCGATCTTAATTGCCGTTTTATGGGCATGAAATGGCCAATTAGCTCTACTGGTTTTTCCGCTGACACGAACGACGCGTTTTCGCTACCTAAATGCCGTGATTAACGGCCGATAACAGCCCCGTGTGAGGAAAACTTTCTTTTTGTTCAACATGTTAGCCTGGTCCGACCCCTATGATCTGATAACCGGCCGCTTGCATTGCCTCGGCAACGTAATCCTCTTTGCCCGGGCATAGTGTGACGATGGAGCCGCCTCCGCCGGCGCCTGTCAGTTTTGCGCCAAGCGCGCCATGTTGCCTCGCCAGCGCCACCATCGCTTCCAGCTCGGGTGTCGATACTTCTATTGCATTCAAGAGCCCGTGGCAGATGTTCATCTGTGCGCCCAACAAATCGTAGTCCTGTTCTTTCAAGGCCTTCGCGCCTGCAATGCTCAGTGCATCGATCTCATCAAACACGCTTTCGTAAAGCGAGGTGTTTTTGCCGTGACGTTCACGCACGCCGGCCACCATTTCCCGGGTCATGCCTCGCGTCCCGCTGCATGCAATGACAATCGGTGGCGCCTGCTGCAGCTCCAGTTGCTCGATAACAGGCTGCTCCTGTCGCTGATACAGTACCGGCCGGCCATACACGGCGAGCGTGTTATCGATCCCGGACGGCTCTCCGTGTGAAAGCGTCTCGCACTCGAACGTCAGGCGGTCAATCTCATCGTCCGATAATCCAAGCCCAAAGTGCTGACTCAACGCACGCGCCATCGCCGCGGCCAGCGCCGCCGACGATCCCAGTCCCTGTGCGACCGGCAAACTCGAGCGCACAATCATCTCGACATTTTCAGCGCCGCGATCCATCTGCCGCAAAAGCAACTGCAATATGCCCGACGCGCCTTGCTGTGCCCCGTCATTCGAGTCGAATGACTCGTCAACGTCCCACGCGGGAATGCGCAACGAAACGCCGGCATCTGCTTTACGGCATACGGCGGTCATCGCATCGGCGATCGGCAGCGCCAGCACATGCCTGCCATAAACGGCGGCATGTTCGCCAAGCAGTATGACTTTCCCGGCCGCTTTGCCCGTCGCCATGTCGGGGTCATCTGGCAATTCGTCGTCAGAGGACTCTGCCGAACCACCGATTTCAGTAATCAGTTCTTTCGCCTTCCACTCTTTGACTTCGCCGCTGTCGACCAGGCCTTGCACAACCTGATCGAAAATCTCCGGTGGCGCGCCGGCAAGCGACGCAACGCTGCGCGCGTGAAGTCCCATGTGCCCTTTTTGAATACCGCTGGTAACAAGCGCTCGCAGCGCCGCGAAATTCTGCGCGAGCCCGACCGAACACATCAGCTGCGCCAGCTCAGTGGCGGAATCGACGCCGGTGATGCGCAAGCCAATTCGTGCACGCGGGTTCGATAACAGCGACCCGCCAACGATGCCGACTTTCAGTGGCATTGTCAGCTCGCCCTGAAGATCACCGGATTCTGTCACCGTCCAGCGCGTCAGCGAACTGTAACTTCCGTCGCGGCAGGCATAGGCATGCGCTGCCGCTTCGATCGCGCGCCAGTCGTTGCCGGTCGCAATGGCGACGGCATCCACACCGTTCATGATGCCCTTGTTATGCGTGGTCGCTCTGTAAGGATCGACCATGGCCAGATCGTTGGCCGCGACAATGCCGTCGCGCACATCCTCAGCCGCATATCCCTGGACCCGCAGCGACTTGAGCGGCAGGGTCACGGTCGATGTGACCAGCGACTTGTCGGTCAGGTTACTCAGGATACGCAGTCCGGCAGAATTCCCCGATAGCGCTTCGATCTTCGGAGCGAGTCCTTCGCATATCGAGTTGACGAGGTTGGCGCCCATCGCATCGCGGGTATCGACAGCGATATGCACCACGACCGTCCAGCGGTCATCAGAGAGTTTGAATTTTCGAAACTCCATCGACCGCGATCCACCGCCACGCTTTTGCAGATTCGCCTGTAACTCATTCGCGTACTGCAGCAATTCATCACTGGCGGCCTGCAGCACATTTATCGTCGCGTCCGGATCATCCACATCGAGCAGCTGGATCTGCCCGATCAGAATCGGCTCATCGGACCGGGTGGCAAAACCACCGCCATTTCGCATCAGGCGCGCTGCACCGCTGACGCCGGCAACGACAGATGGCTCCTCGATCACCATCGGCACGACATAGTCGCGACCGTTGATAAGAAAGTTCGGCGCGATGGCGAAAGGCAAACCAAAAATGCTGGTGACGTTTTCAACCATCTTGTCGGCCACATCCGCCGACAACGCACCGAGCGTTTTCTTTAGCTGCGCGGCGTCATCCGGAGTGACGAAGCCGCGCTCGACAAGCGCTTCAAGTCTTGCCGCGACCTGCTTTTTGAAAAACCCGGATATGCGTGAATCGCCCATTCAGTTATTACCAACCACCAGGCCTGTTTCGTCAATGCTCAACGGAAGATGTTGGAAACCCATTTTGTCCGCTGCCACGATGAAATCGTTAACGCTTGTTTTGCTTACAGACAGAGCAATGCCAACATCGCCGCCACCTGCGCCACAGGGCTTATATACCACGCCTTGTCCCGCGGCCAGTTCGGCCATCCCGGCGTGGCCCGCATCGAATATACCAAGATCATGATCATCACTGAAGATCGCCAAAGCTTTCGTATAGCCGTCGAACAACTGAATGACCCGCTCAACCCCGTCCCCAACCCATGCATTTACGATAGCTTCACTGGCCAGCGCAAGTTTTTCGCGACTGCCGCTGCCTTCGTCTGAACCGGCAAACTGCGCCAGCTTTTGAGCCGTACTGGCTGACCGCCCGCTCCAGAAAATCGCGTATTCCAGACCGGTCTTCCACTTAAGCGGGCTGGCTCGCGGGGTGTCGCCTGTTCGATAACTGATCGTACCGCCACAATGCGCAATGGCTATGTCGATACCACTGCCACGCCCGTCCTGGAAGCGACGGTGGGTTGCGATCATGGATTCTGTATCAACCTGTTTCTGCTGCAGTCCTGCAAGCGCTGCCGAAAGCGCCACGGTGAACGCAGCGCTCGAGCCCAATCCGAACTTGTCTCCGGTTTCCGCATCCGCAAACGCGCTGGTGTCCAGTATCAAGTCGATCGTGCCCGATAGTCGTGGCTTCAGTGATCGCCACGTTTGCTCGAGCAGCGAGAAATCCGGCAGAGATTGTGCGACTTCATGCCACTCGAATTCGCCGTCAGCGCCGACCGCAAAACGATAGTGCCCGTCAGCAAGTCCCGGGCAACGAACAACATGACTGTCAGCATTAGAAGCGGTTATAAGAACCTCGGCTCTCCGGTTCACCGCCGCGCCGATGGCAGGCGCGCCATCCAGTACAACGTATTCGCCGCAGAGCACGATCTTGCCAGGCGCCGATGTGTGAATACCCGTCATCAGTCCTCCAGCAGGCGCGCGGCATTACCGAGAGACGACTGCAGAGTGTCGATGACTCCGTCCGTCTGCTGCAATGCCTTCAGTACCTGCCCGGCCGCCTCCGGCAGACAGACCGCTTTGACCTGCGGTCCTGCATCGATCGTAAAAAACACCGGCACGCCGTCCGCTTGCAGCGCGCGAACCGTTTCCATGCAGGCGAGCGTGACATTGTTCCAGTACACGACCGGCGGCCGTGAACCCCACATGACTGAGTGCATTTTCAGGCAGTTGTGCTCCGAAACTTCAGCAAGCGCGGCAAAATCGCGTGCCTCGACCGCGCGTCGCGCCTCACGCAGGTCGTGATCCTGGTGCTCCACCCAGCTCGCATAGAACGGCGATGTTTCGGCGCTCAGATTCATGGCATCGCCGGAGCTGATCGCCTTGGCTCCTGTCGCGGTAATCGCGACCACCACCTGCATCGGCCATTCTTCTGCCGCGAGTATTGTCTCGACATGGATCTCCTGTGCCGAGGTCTGCAGTTCGACAAACCCACCGTACAGGGATCGCGCAGCGGAGCCCGAGGCGCGCCCGGCGGCGCGTGCCAGTGACAGCGTGTCTGCTTCGAGGCCGGCCGCGTGACTCGCGGCGACGACCAACGCTGCAAACGACGAGGCCGAGGACGCCAGGCCGGCTGCAATTGGAAAATTACATTCGCTGTCGATGGAGGCTTTCGCCCTGTCGGCGCCGAGAAGATAATCGAGGCAGGCGGAGACTCTCGGCAACATGTCCGCGGCCGGCTCGCCATTGACCCGAAGCTGATCCGATTGCAGTGCATCATTCAGATCGACCGTCATGCGCGTTGTCAGCGATGCCAGTGTCACCGACAGAGATCCGGTGGCCGGCAGGTTCTCTGCGATATTCTGCTTACCCCAGTACTTGATAAGCGCAATATTCGGTTGTGCAACGGCTGTGGCACGCATCAGTAGTATCCGGGGATTTTCGAGGTGACGTTACGGAGCCGGATTATAGCGCAGCCACTCATTTTCCACAGACCAGAGCCTTTGTTTCGGTGTACGCTAGCAGGCCGATCAAGCGAGGAGCATCCGCTTTTGTCTGCAAAATCTTCAGACCGGTCTGCCGGGTTCACGAAGCGCATAAACGAGTACCTGGAGTCCGCCTTGCCCGCGGCAGATCACACACCGCAGCGACTCCATGACGCAATGCGCTACGCTGTTATTTCAGGCGGCAAACGAGTCCGGCCGTTGCTCGTCTATGCTACCGGCGAGTGCCTGCAGATCGCGCCAGTGAAGCTCGATCCTGTTGCGGCAGCGATTGAATTGATTCACGCATTTTCGCTGATCCACGACGACCTGCCGGCGATGGACGACGATGACCTGCGGCGAGGCCAGCCGACCGTTCATCGCGCGTACGACGAGGCCACCGCGATACTTGCAGCGGATGCACTACAACCGCTCGCGTTCCAGGTGTTAAGTGAGTCGGCAGCTTTGTCGGATCACGAGAAAGTCGCCACGATGAGCATTATTGCGACTGCCTGCGGTTCGCTTGGCATGACCGGCGGCCAGTCAATCGACCTGGCATCGGAGGGCAAGACGTTGTCCGGCGATGAATTGCGAACAATGCATTCACTGAAGACCGGCGCGCTTCTTTGCGCGTGCGTCATGGCGGTTTGCGAATTGTCAGATACGATTTCACCTGAACAAAAGTCTGCGCTTCAATTCTTCGCAGAAGATATCGGCCTCGCCTTCCAGATTCGTGACGACATTCTCGACGTCGAAGGCGAAACAGCCCACATCGGCAAAGCAGCAGGAGCGGATCAACGCATGGCGAAAGCGACCTGGCCATCCGTATTCGGTCTGCAGGAATCAAAAGAACAGTGCCGGACGCTGCTGGAGGCAAGCCTGAAAAATCTTGATCCGTTTGTCGAGGCGGCATCGCAGCTCCGCTGGCTCGCGCGCTACATCGTTGAACGAGCGATGTAGCATGGCCGCCGTGCGCAATATTTTGCATGTCGATATGGACGCTTTCTATGCATCGGTGGAACAGCGTGATGACCCCTCACTGCGCGGCAAGCCACTGGTCGTTGGCGGCGGCAGCAATCGCGGCGTGGTCGCGGCGGCCAGTTACGAGTCCCGGCAATATGGCATCCGCTCGGCGATGCCGATGCGCGAGGCGATGCGGCGCTGCCCGGATCTTCTCAGCGTAAGACCACGCATGGCGCATTACAGCGCAGTGTCGAAGCAGGTATTCGCTATTTTTCGAAGCTATACGCCACTGGTCGAAGGACTGTCACTCGACGAGGCCTTCCTGGACGTGAGCGACAGCCTGGTGATATTCGGCACGGACGTGGAAATCGCCAAAAGCATCAAGCAAAGCATTCTGCAGGAGACGGAGCTCACGGCATCCGTCGGAGTCGCGCCAAACAAGCTGGTCGCAAAAATCGCGTCCGACCTGGACAAGCCGGACGGGCTGGTCGTCGTGACCGAGGAAAACATGCGATCGATACTCGATCCGTTGCCGGTACAGGTCATACCGGGCATCGGGCGTGAAACACTGGCGAGGCTCAAGCTCGGGAAGATAGTGACGATCTCCGACCTGCGCCATGCCCCGGACCGGATCCTCAATCCGATATTCGGACGATTCGCCGGGCGAACCCGGGACCGGGCATCGGGAATCGATCAGCGGCCGGTCGTAGCTTCCCGCGCGGACAAATCCATCAGCGCCGAGGAAACATTCGACCAGGACCTGACCCGCATCGAGGATATGCATCGGGAATTGCTGCGTCTTACCGAAAAAACAACGCAGCGCCTGCGGGCGAAACACCTGACGGCCGGGACGCTGCAAATCAAGATTCGCCAGTCGGATTTCTCCACATTCACGCGCCAGCGGACGCTGCGGCCACCGTCCAACAGCGTCGACACGCTGTATGAGGTCGCAAAGGAACTGCTTGCCGAGTGGCTTGGCGAACATCCCGGCTCGCGCATCCGCCTGCTGGGCGTCGGCGGCTCAGCGCTTGGCAAGGCGGACCAGCTCGATCTGTTCGCACCGCAAACAGCGACGGGCGGATCGAAAGTCGACCAGGCGGTGGACGATATCCGCAGACGTTTTGGCGATCTGTCGGTAAGTCGCGCCAGAAGCCTGAATTCGGACTAAATCAGGTAGAATCAGCACTCTGGCCTGTGTTGCACCCAGGGAAACACCGCCACAAATGTATACACAATATTTCGGACTCAATGAAAAGCCTTTTCGGATAACGCCCGATCCGCGTTATCTCTTTATGAGCGAACGGCACAGCGAGGGCCTCGCGCACCTCGTTTATGGCGTAAAGGACAGCAGCGGCTTCATTCAGTTAACCGGTGAGGTCGGAACCGGCAAAACGACGCTCATCAGAACCTTGCTGACCCGGATTCCCAGCGGCGTCGGGATCGCACTGGTACTGAATCCACAGCTTACGGCGATCGAATTCCTGGCGACGATATGCGAGGAGCTCAAAATTCCGCTCCCGGAAAACAGGAACAGCTCCAAAGCGCTGGTTGACGCTTTGAATCAGCATCTGCTCGAGTCTCATGCGAAGGGCCAGCGCACCATTCTACTGGTCGACGAGGCGCAGAACCTGTCAACAGATGTGCTGGAGCAGATCCGCCTGCTGACAAATCTTGAGACGACGAAGCAGAAACTGTTGCAGATCATATTGATTGCACAACCGGAGCTGCGCGAAAAATTATCGCAAGCCAATATGCGCCAGCTCGCGCAACGCGTCACCGGTCGATACCACCTCGAGCCTTTGTCAAGAGAGGAATCCGAGCGTTACATCGATCACCGGCTGAAGATTGCCGGTGGCCTTGGCAACATATTTGAAGATAACGCCAAGCGGGAAGTGTACAAGCTGTCAAATGGCGTGCCGCGCTTGATCAATGTTATTTGTGACCGGGCGCTGCTTGGAGCTTTCAGCCTTGAGGTACGAAAAGTATCGCGACAGATCGTGCGTAAGGCGGCAGTCGAAGTTTCGGGAGAACTAGACACGGGCCGCAAGCGTAAATGGTTTCTACCTGCGATCGGAATATTGACGGCCACTGTCGTCGCCGCCGGAGTCTGGGCCATGACGCGCGCGCCGCTTGGCCCGGTCGAGCAACCTGTCAGCATACCGCTGAACGAAGAAATCGTGCCGCTTGTAACCGAGGCAGAGACCCCCGCGCCCGTGCCAGCCAGCGCTCCGGAGCCGCAACCCCCCCTCGCTCGACAGCGTGTTACAGGAATCCGCGTCACTCACCTCAAGCTCTGCAGCGTTGGCGACGTTGCTGTCAATCTGGAATGTGGACTATGACGGCAGCACTGCGCCAACTTGTGCGCAGGCAGAGGCCGCCGGCCTGAGTTGCCTCAGCAAGCGCGGTTCCTGGAACGTATTGCGGCAACTGGACAAACCGGTCGCCCTGACACTGACCGATAGCGACGGGCAGACTCACAATCCGGTTGTGGTTGCCATCAACGACGACTCAGCCGACCTGATAATCGGCGCGCAACGCATAACCTATCCGATACTTGAGATCGCGAATGCCTGGTATGGTCAGTACCTGCTGGTCTGGCAACCGCCCAATGGTGACGCATCCATGTTGCAGATTGGAACCCGTGGACCGAAAGTTGCCTGGCTGCGACAGAGTCTCGCCGCGCTCAGCCCTGATCCCGGCCTGGCGGTCAATGACTCGGATATTTTTGACGCGGAGCTGGAGCAGCAGTTGCTGGACTTCCAGCGACGCAACCGCCTCGAAATGGACGGACTTGCGGGGCAACAAACGCAGATTATTATTAATTCACTCCTGGGGCTCGATGGCAGGCCCAGCCTGTCGTCCGGTCCTGGCTAAGGCTGTTTTATGTCGTTTATCCTCGATGCATTAAAAAAGTCGGAGTCCGACCGGCAGCAACAAAACAGCCCCGATATCATGCACGTGCCGACCGGTTCCGATAAATCGTCATCATCGCGCTGGTTGTTGATCGTCGGTATCCTGTTGGTCATAAACGTGGTCGTGTTGTCGTTCGTGATCTTGAGACCGGATGCGACAAACATTGCGACGACCCCCGTGGCGACGGAGAATAATCAGGCATCGCCTGCCGCCGCAACAACGGATAACGCTGAGTCGTTTCGGGATATGGTCACAAACGCCAGGCGCGAGCAAACGGTGTCGAGCCCGCCGCCGGCTGTGGAAACCGCGCCGGAACCCCGCCTGGACGAGGCGCCTCCCGCCGCGGCTCCGGTGCAAGCTCCCACGCAGCCCGACAGCGTCGCAACAATCAAGCAGGCCGCTCCGCCGACCCGGCACCTGGACGTCTACAAAACGTTCAACCAGGTGCGCCTCGAGGGCAGCGTGCAATTACCGGATCTGCACCTGGACATTCATGTCTACAACAACATCCCGGGTGAGCGCTTCGTTTTCATCAACATGAACAAATACAAGGAACACGCGACGCTCAGCGAGGGCCCGGCGGTTTCTGAAATCGTTCCCGAAGGCGTGATCCTGGAATATTCAGGAACGCGGTTCTTGCTCCCGCGCCAATAGCAACGGCGCCAGCAGCCGTAGTCGGTCAGGCGCTGGCTTCGATCAGGTCCGCACCTTCGTTCCTGGCATTGTTGACCCGCCGATCGACGGGCCAGGCCTTTAGCTCCGGCGTGATATCTGCGACTTCGTGAATCAGTTCATTGTCACCGGAAAACCACCGGTCAGCCGTGTCCGGCTGCAATATCACCGGCATCCTGTGATGCAGGCTGCTCATGAAGTCATTCGCATCTGCCGTGATGATGGTCGTGGTCTGCAAGGACTCGCCGGTCTCTTTGTCGTTCCAGCTTTCCCATAAACCGGCAAACGCGAACGGCGAATCGTCTGCTGTCGTAATGAACCAGGGCGTCTTGCCGTCGCCCTCTTTACGCCACTCGTAAAAGCCGTCGGCGAGAATCGCGCATCTGCGGTGCTTGTATGCGCTTCTGAACGAGGGTTTTTCGGCCACGGTCTCCGCACGCGCGTTGATCATGCGATTGCCGATCGCCGGATCTTTGGCCCAGGATGGCACCAGCCCCCAGCGCAGCATTGTCAGCTCCCGTTTACCGAGTTGATCTTCGCGAATAGCTGCAACTTGCTGAGTAGGCGCAATGTTGTAGCGTTTTTCTATTTCGGCGTAACCGCCCCGCGCGCCGAACAACGCCGTGGTCGCCTCGCTGGGTGAATAAAATGCAAATCTGCCGCACATGTTATTCCCGGATTCCTACTCCATTATTCAACAGCATCAAACAAGCGGTAAAAAGGCCAACAACAAACAGACAGACGATCGCGTATGCATACCCGATGCCGATGTCGGAGACGCCGAGGATGCCATAACGAAACGCATTCACCATGTACAGGATGGGATTTGCGCGAGAGACCTGTTGCCAGAATTCCGGCAGCAGAGAAATGGAATAAAAGACGCCGCCCAGATAGGTCAGTGGCGTCAGGACGAACGTGGGCACGATCGATATGTCGTCGAATTTTCTCGCAAAGACCGCGTTAATAAATCCAGCCAGCGCAAACACCATCGACGAGAGCAACACCATGGAAAATGTTATTACCGGATGTTCAACATGCAGGTCGGTAAATGCCAGCGCAATCGCGGTCACCATTGCACCCACGAGCAAGCCCCTGAGAACACCGCCGGCGACGTGGCCGAGAATAATCGTTGCATTCGACATCGGTGACACAAGCATTTCTTCTATGTGGCGTCCGAACTTGGCGCCGAAAAACGACGATACGACATTGCCGTAGGAGTTGGTAATAACGGACATCATGATCAGGCCCGGTGCGATGAATTGCATGTAATCGAAACCATCCATCGTGCCAATTCGCTTTCCTATCAGGTTGCCGAATATGATGAAGTACAGTGTCATCGTGATCGCAGGCGGCACGATTGTTTGCACCCAGATACGCAGAACCCGGAGTACCTCCTTGGTGACGATTGTTTTGAGGCCAATCCAGTTAAGCTTGAGGTCCATGACTACATCCGACCAGGCTGCGATGAATCGCGCTGTTTCTTACTCACCAGCCTCATGAATAACTCTTCCAGGCGATTCGACTTGTTTCGCATGCTGGTTACCGTGATGCCCTCGGCGGTCAGTGCATTGAACATGGCATTCACGCTGCTACCCTCTTCCAGGCTCACTTCAAGTTCACACTCCCCGCGCAACTTCGCCTGGAACCCTTGCATAACCGGCGCCTCGCTCAATTCGCTGTCAATGCTCAGTACGAATACTTCGCCCTTGAGCTTCCTCAGCACCTCGCTCATGCGGGCGTCTTCGATGATCAGGCCCTCGTCTATGATGGCAATATTCCGGCACAGCGATTCAGCTTCTTCGAGGTAGTGCGTCGTTAGAATTATCGTGGTTCCTGCCGCGTTGATCTGCTGCAAAAAATCCCACATGGAACGGCGTATTTCGATATCGACGCCGGCCGTGGGCTCATCCAGGATCAACAGTCTTGGCTCGTGCATCAGCGCACGCGCGATCATCAGGCGTCGCTTCATACCACCGGACAGGTTGCGGGATATTTCTTTGCGTCGGTCCCACAAGCGTAGTTTCGTCAGGTATGTTTCCGCGCGCTGCATCGCCAGCCGTCGGTCAATGCCATAGTAGCCGGCGGAATTAACCACGGTATTCAAAACCGTATCAAACAGGTTCAGGTTAATTTCCTGCGGTACCAGGCCGATACAGGCTTTGGCCGCCGCAAGATCTGTGTCGATGTTGTGGCCGAAGATCTCGACCTCGCCACTGGTCTTGTTAACGAGCGAGGTAATAATTCCAATGGCAGTCGTCTTGCCGGCGCCATTCGGCCCCAGCAAGGCATAGAAATCGCCCTCGGCAACGCCGAAATCGATGCCCCGCAGGGCCTGTACTCCGTTCGGATAGGTCTTGGTCAGGTTTTTTATGGCTAGCGCTTGCATGGCGCCGCGTATTGTATACGTGAGCGGCCGCAGGTTGAATATTATCGACAACGGCGCCCGCTGAATTCGTCGGCCACCCGCAATTGCGGGGACCGTGTCTTGCGGGCCGCGAGCGGCCAGTCTGCATCTGTCACCGGGAAGCAGGTGAGCAAAGTCTGCAGGACAGCAATATGAGCTGATTTGCGTACTTCGCGCTCGGCTCTTACACCATCGTGCAGCAGCTTGCCCCAGATATCGGCGCTGCCTGCCTGCCGCAGCGCCAGCAAATCACCGCGCTGGCGGGCCAGTGTAACCAGCTCGAAGCAGGTCATGCCGGTCACAAGCTCGCACCATGCGGTGCCGGCGCCGCTGATCAGGCGTATCGCGTAAGGGTTTTGCTGCGCAAGTTGCCACAGGAAGCTGATGGTTGTGCCCAGCAGGTTACGGACGCCGGCATTGTGCGCAGCTCCGTTCCTGAATAGATCGGTGTTGGGATCGCCCCGGCAGAGCTCTGTCCATGCCATCTCGTCGTCTTCTGAAATCGTGAACAACAGAAATGGCGTCATAGCCAGCCGCTCGGCCTGGACCCGGCCAAGTAACGGCAGGAGAACCTGCTGCTCTTTGCTGAGCCTGAGAAGCTCCGGCTGCAATCGAACGAGCCGAAGAAATTCCCGATTTAGCGCGCTGACATTCGCGTAGTCGGACTGAGTCGGACCGTCGTAGGTCATGGAGCCCCCCAATTTGCTGAATCTACCGCTTTTTGACGGCTTTGTGCAGTTTCTATGCTGCTTAGTTGAATTGCTTATAAGCAATCGTATATGATTTTATAACACTATATGTGGTTTATAACTAGCAGAAAGGACGATATATGAAACTTACAGACGATCGGTATGCCGGCGAACGCAGCCAGTTCGAGCTTGCCCTGCGTATGATCTATCACGAGGCACGGACCCGCACCATTCGCGAATGCACGGGCTTGAGCGACGACCGCATCCGCAAGTTGTACGGCACCTATTTCCAAAACGCGGCCTCCCGCCACATCAAGCGTCGCCGCGGCAAGTCACCGCGCCAGGTCAGCCGCTTCGTCAAGAACCCGGTCAACCAGCTTGAGGCGACGACACTGATTGCCCTGTTTTGCAGCGGGCTGTTGTTGCGCGTGGATAGCAAGCGCAACGTATATCCGCGCTGGCCGAGACCGGACGTTGATTACGGGCATCGCGTTTGCCGCGCCTTCGAAACCTATCGCCTTCTTCACAAGGACGCGAAGCTGAACTTCGAGTGGGCCTGGAACCTGCTGCAGACGATTTCGCGAAACAATGAACTGTATTTGTCCACGTGTAGCGCCTGCAATACGGCCTACGTGCAGGACACCTATGCGCTCGATCACCGTGCGTGTCCCAGTTGTGAGATAGCGCGCCACAAATGATTGCGCGCGGGCAGCAGCGGATATTCTATGCGATAGTATCTGGATGAACAGCGAGAATATTTTCGCGGGCGCCTACGTCGATCGCTCCGGACACCTGCGGAAAGATGCCGGCTGGATCGCCGAAGCGCTGCGAAGTCCGGACAGCCTTTTTGCACCCATCTGGCAGGACAAGTGTCTCGCGAGTGGCGAGCCGTATCGGGCCGTGTTGCTTGAACTGGCGGCCGTGACAGACTATCTCGATGACGAGAACATTATTTTTCTGGGCTTGTATCGGGACAAGCCGGCGTTCGCAATCAATGTCGGCAACGGAGAGACCGCGCCATTCGATGATGCCGGCCGGTTTCACGACCTTCGATACCTGGGCAGCGTGCTTCCGGTGGACGATGCAAATCTCGTCGCGCACGCACGGGCCCTGGTGTTGTGGCACCGGCTGCAAAAATTCTGTGGGCGCTGCGGCTCCGCAACCATAGCCGGGGCCGGCGGCAACATCCGTGTTTGTGTGACCAGCGACTGCGGCCGTCAGCTTTTTCCGCGTGTTGATCCTGCCATTATCGTATTGGTGTCAGACCGGGACCGGTGCCTGCTTGGCCGCCAGAGCAATTGGCCTGAAGGTCGATACTCGACCATCGCGGGATTTGTCGAACCCGGCGAAAGCCTGGAAGACGCAGTTCAACGCGAGGTCTTCGAGGAAACCAATATTCGCAGCCAGAATATTCGATATCACAGTTCACAGCCGTGGCCATTCCCGTCCTCGTTGATGCTCGGCTTTACTGCAACTGCGACGGATTATGATATTCAGCTGAACGATGACGAGCTTGACGATGCGCAGTGGTTTACACGCAAGCAGCTCTTGTCCGGGTTTCCAAAGCTGCCGTATCGGCTGTCAATCGCCCGTCGTCTGGTCGACGACTGGGTGCGAGCTTAGGCGGGACACCTGATGTGCCTGGTCGTATTTGCATGGAACGCACACGAGGATTATCGGCTGATTCTTGCGGCGAATCGCGACGAGTTTCACGGCCGCCCAACCGAGGACGCCGGGTGGTGGCCTGACCACCCGGATATGCTGGCGGGGCGAGACCTGCAAGCAGGCGGCACCTGGCTTGCAGTCAACCGGTCGGGTCATTTCGCGACCGTTACCAATTATCGCGAACAGTCGTTTACCCGAGCCGACCACCGGTCGCGTGGAGAACTCGTCTCAGGATTTGTCAACGGCGCCAATGACCCTTTGAGTTATTGCCGGAACCTCGATGGCGCAGATTATTCCGGATTCAACCTGCTGGCAGCGAATAATCATTCAATGACCTATGTTTCGAACCGCGGCGACGAGCCGCTTGAACTCGATGCCGGCATTTATGGCCTTAGCAATGCATCGCTTGATACACCGTGGTCAAAAACGACACGCAGCAAGAATCGATTGCAGGAACTCATCCAGGCAGATGCCGTCAGTGAATCGAATTTGATGAATATCCTGATGGATAAGGAAACTGCGGACGAGGAAGCCGGCACGGAGCACTCGTCAGTGGAGATTGCCGCAGCGCTGACGGCGCCGTTTATCATCAGCGAGGACTACGGAACGCGATCCTCGACCCTGTTGCTCTGGCGCCGCTCCGGCAGTATCGAATTTATTGAGCGACGCTTTGACTCGGGCGGTCAGGACATCGGCCAGTCGCGTTTCTCTTTTTGACCGTCGCGCATCAGCGCTTGTCGCCCGCGAAGCAGCCAGCCAACCAGCGGCTGATGTCGCCGATTTCCTCCGGACAAACTGCATGTGGCATCGGATATTCGGACCACTCGACCGTATAGCCAAGCTCGGTAATGACGTCACGCGACGCGCTGCCGAGCTGCACTGGCAACACGGGATCGAACGAGCCATGTGCCATGAAGATTCGCAAATCCCTCGGTTGTGCATCTTCCGCGTCAGTCACTTCAGCCTGCAGCGTTTCGTGCAACGGCAAATACGTCGACAACGCCATCAGGCCCGCCAGGCGTTTCGGAAACCGCAGCGCGAAATGAGACGCGATCGCGCCGCCTTGTGAAAAACCCGCCACAATCATTTTGTCGTAGGCAACGCCGCGTTCATGTTCGCGCTCAACCAGCGAGCCGAGGATGGCGGCGCTTTGCCGGATACCTTCCTCATCCACCGGGCCATCCCGGTCCAGCGAGATGATGTCGTACCAGGCGCGCATCGCCATGCCACCATTCAGCGTCACCGGCCTTACCGGCGCATGCGGGAAAACAAATCGCAGATCGAGATCTGCCGGCAGACGCAGTTGCGGCACGATCGCTTCAAAATCATGGCCGTCCGCACCGAGGCCATGCAACCAGATAACACTGCCATCGGGGTTTTCGCTTGCTGCTACTTCTACCGTTTGCAATTTCTGCACGCCATTCATTCCTGTGCTGGAAAGTTGCGCATAGTAGCAGGACTGATCGCTTGACGACATATGCACATTATGCGTATATTATGTGCATATTTATGCGAGGAAGGACATGCCAATCTCACAGCAAGCACAGTCAGACCGGCGCGCGGCGATACGCCGACTACTGCAGAGCGGCCCGGCGGATACACAGCATGCGGTCGTGGCGGCCTTGATCGCAAGCGGTTTCGAGGCAACACAGTCCAGTGTCAGCCGCGACCTGCGGGAGCTTGGCGCGGTCAAGACTGCCGCGGGTTACGAACTCAGAGAACCCTCTGCGGACTCCGATGCCGAGATCGCTCAGGTCGCAGACTTGCTGCGTGAGTTGAAAACGGCCGGACCACATTTGCTGGTCATCAAAACGGCAATCGGTGCGGCACAAAGAGTGGCCCTGGCGCTCGACCGCTGTGGCTGGCCGGAAATTGTAGGGAACGTCGGTGGCGACGACACGGTATTTACCGCAACCAGCAGTGGTACTGCACAGCGCAACCTGCTCGCGAAAATAAAACGCGCCGCAGCACGCACCTGATCGTATTTATTGGAGCTCTTTGTGAAGAACAACTCAAGTCCAATCATTCTTGCCTTTTCCGGGGGTCTCGATACGTCATTTTGCGTGCCGTGGCTGAAGGAAAATTACGGACGCGACGTCGTTACGGCAACGATCGATACCGGCGGCATAGACGATGCGGCCGCGATCGAGCTTGAAAAGCGATCCGCGGCGCTCGGCGCCATCGAACACGTGTTGCTGGATTGCCGACAGGTGTTTTTCGACGAAGTGATCCGCTACCTGATCGCAGGGAACGTGCGCCGCGGCCAGCTATACCCTCTTTGTGTCGGCGCAGAACGAGGCGTGCAAGCCTCACGTCTTGCCATGCTCGCAAACGAGCGCGGCGCCAGCACCGTGGCGCATGGTTGCACCGCGGCCGGCAATGACCAGGTACGATTCGAGGTGGCGCTGCGCACGCTGGCACCGTCGCTGGAGGTGCTTGCGCCGGTCCGCGACAACAGCTGGGTGCGCGACGAACAAATTGCGTATCTTGAGAAAAACAAGCTGCCACTGCCTGCCCGGGGTTCCGCGTATTCAATCAATCGCGGGCTCTGGGGCGTCACTATCGGTGGCCAGGAAACGCTGACCTCCGAGGCAAGCGTGCCGGAAGAAGCATGGGTGTTGTCGGCCAGCGCCTTTGCCGAAGCGATTGCGCCATCGGATCACACGCTGGTATTTGAACAAGGTGTCCCGGTCGCACTGGACGGCAAGATACTCGACCCGGTGCAAATTATTGAAAAGCTGGAAAGTCTTGCCGGCGCATACGGCATCGGGCGCGGCATTCATCTGGGCGATACCGTACTCGGCACCAAAGGTCGCGTCGCATTTGAAGCACCGGCAGCAGAAGTTCTGATTACTGCACATCGCGAGCTCGAAAAACTTGTACTGAGTGCACAGCAGTCGCGCATCAAAGACAGCGTCTCCGCAATCTACGGCGATCTTGTTCATGAAGGCAAGCAACTCGATCTTGCCTGCCGCGATATTGAAGCGTTGCTTGTCTCGTCGCAAGCTCGTGTAAGCGGCGAAGTCAGCTTTACGTTGCGCCCCGGAAATCTTTTTATCACTGGCAGCCGCTCCCGTTTTTCATTGCTTGCGGCGAGTCGCGGCGTCTACGGCGAAGCTGCAGGCGAGTGGACTGCAGCCGATGCGTTGGGTTACAGCCGCGTACTATCACTTGCCGGGATGCTGCAAACGCGTGCCGGCAGCGGAGAATAATGTGAAGAGTGTATTCGTCGACAAAGTCGCTTCAGTGGCACAGCACAGCGAACTTAGCAACGAAGTCAGGCTGTCCGTCGATATTCCGTGCGAAGAGGGAGTGTTGCTTGCAGTAAAAGTATTGAACAACAAGAAACGATACAACCAGCTCGAACTGACCAGCGGAAGAATGGCGACCGTGAACCAGGGCGATCTGGTGGTGGGCGCGCTCGGCCATCGCAAAGCGCTGCTCGGCTATTCGGGTTATTTGCCGAGCGAATTGCAGGTCGGTTCCACCGTACAGATTCTCAATATCGGCGGCGTACTCGGCATATGCGACTCGGTAAACCCGGAGGTCGGCGAGCCATTTGATTGCGAAGTGCTGGGCACTGTTTTGCACTTTCCCTATATTGGCGAGCGTATCGGTGTGCCGGCGCGAGCGGGCCTGAAGCCGCTTGAGGAGAATCCCGGCCTGGATACGCTAGGCGTGCCCGTTATTGCGCTGGCCGGCACTTGTATGGACTCCGGCAAAACGGCGGCGGCGTGCGCCATCATCAGTCGCCTGCGCCACCTCGGCTTTAGTGTCGCCGCCGGCAAGGCCACCGGCGTATCCCTTCGCCGGGATATCCTGGCGATGGAAGATGCGGGCGCTGGCCAAACTATGATTTTCTCCGACTTCGGCATCGTCACAACGACGGCGGAAAACGGCCCGCCGTTGACGCGATCGCTGCTCACGAGTCTTGCCGAAAAACGTCCCGACGTCATCGTACTGGAACTCGGCGACGGCCTGCTCGGCGCTTATGGCGTCGATGCAATTCTCAGCGACGTGGAAATCAGAAATGCATTCACGATGGTCGTTCTGTGCGCGAACGATCCCGTCGCCGCCTGGGGCGGCACGCAAATAATGCTTGAACAATACGCAATCAAACCGTCCATCGTGACCGGCCCGGCCACGGACAACGCAGTCGGCATAAACCAGATCGCCGAACGCCTGTCGCTCCCGGCCATC
>PVMS01170535.1_pt1 | contig 20546 bp, 15 predicted proteins | sample 1853461 | NCBI WGS metagenome assembly PVMS01 (sample SAMN08582032, study PRJNA380276) | Marine sediment metagenome, whole genome shotgun sequencing project. | isolation source: ocean sediment barecode stripped | collected 2017 | reverse complement strand
CTGGAGAGTCGCATGAACCGAAGCTGATCGAGGATGGCCTCGGCAACTGGTGGCCGGGCGATGATCGTTGCGGTGCCGGTGAGGCGGCTCAGAAGCTGGCCGGTTTCGCGAACGGCGTCGGCGCCAGGCTCCAGATCTTGCAGACGCTGGATCAGCGCGGTCCGGTGAGCGTTGGAGATCTCCCCGGCGGCGTGCTCGCCGGAGAGCACCATACCTGCGGTGGCCATGGCGTCGACGAAGCATCGGAAGCCAGCGTCCGTCGGCACCCGGCCCGCGCTCGTGTGCGGCTGGTGTAACAGCTCCGCGTCTTCGAGCTCGACGAGCACATTTCGAATGGTCGCGGACGATAGCTTGATCGCGTAGCGCCTGGCAATGCGCCGCGAGCTCACAGCCTGCCCCGAGGCGATGTACTCGGTCACGACCGCGAACAGGATCCGCCGATGGCGTTCGTCCAATGTCACCGTCACGTTCTCGAGAAAGTAGAAGCTCGGGCGGTTCTGTCAAGTCCGCGAAAGCGGCCGGAAAATTGCGCTCGGACCCCACGTTGCGGCAGGCTCGGCTTCGTGAGACGCAGCGCCGCCCTTCTCCCGTTTTCCCTGATGGTGATGGCGATCATGACGGTTCCAACCTTGGTTCTCGACGAGCAGGGCCTGCCCCGTTACCGCCACCTCCGGGGGGAGCTCCAGGAGCTACGCGAGTCCAACGAAGAGCTGGTTCGCGAGATTGCCACCCTCAAAGGCGAGATCGATGCGCTGCGGAGGGATCCGGCCTACGTGGAGCGGATCGCGCGAGACGAGCTCGGGATGGTCCGGGCCGAGGAGTTCGTCTTCCAGTTCCCGCCTCGGTAGCCGAGCGGGGTGGGCGGGTTGCCCACATTCGAGCGGTTTTCTTGCTGAACGAATGGCAGCGGGCGTAACACCGCTGTCATATGACGGCCCTCGTCCAGGCAGCGCTTCGCGTCAGGCGCACCGCGCGGTCAGCATGGGGATTGGCGGCCGCGTTCCTGCTCGCTGCGTTCTTGCTGGCCGGCTTCTTTCTTCCTGGCAGCCGGGAGCTCGGCTGGCCGCATGTGTCGTGGGCCGTGGCCTGGATCGCGCTCTTCGGACACCGCGCCCACAACGCATACCGGCAGGGTACCGATCCGAGGTCCGCGTTCGAGCTCGGCGTCCTGTTGCTCGTCGGTGTGCAGGCACTGGTTCAGTTTCGTGGCGGCATTGGTAGCGATCTATATCCTTTGACGTTCGTGGCGGTTGCGCTCGTTGCATCGTTCGCAACCGGACCCGCGGGCATCGGTGTCGTCGTCTTCGCGCTTGCACTCGGCCTCGCCACTGCGTTCTTCGGCGAGCAGGTCATCGACCCGTTGCTGCTCGGTTTGAACGCGCTCTTCATCGTTTGCTTTGGCGCGCTCAGTTACGTCTTCACGCGCGCGGAGATCGTGCGTGTACGACGCAAGTCGGACCTCGAGCTCGCAGCCCAAAAGGAAAAGGTGAAGGACGATACGCGGCTCTTTCGGTTGGTCGCCCCTTCGTCGGACGGAGTGAGGGACGAGGAGCGCTTGTATGAAACCAGCGTTCAGGAAGTTCGCCAGGCGCTCTATCACGCGCTTCAGCTCCTCCATCGGACGCTGGACCTGCATACGTGTGTGCTCCTGATGCCGTGCGACGAGCCCGAGCAACTGCGCATCGCCGAGCTGGTGACGAAGAGCGATGATGTGGCCGATGGCCCTTTTGCCCTTGGCGCGGGGGCGGTCGGCGCTGCCGTAAGGAGGAAGGTCACCACCAGCCTGCAACAGATTCGCCCAGGATATCGCGGGATTTGCTACTACCGGGGGCCTGCGACGGTGCGGTCGTTCATCGCCGTTCCCGTCCTCGAGCGGGGTCATCTCCGGGCGGTGCTTTGTGCCGATCGCGTCATCGATCGCGCGTTCGGGCCCGAGGAAGAAGAGCTGCTCCGTGACAGCACCTCGCACATTCTCCGCGCGTTCGAGAACGAACGCGTCTTCGTTCAGCTCGAAAGCTCCAAGCGCGAGCAAGAGACCCTCTATCGCGTTTCCCAGGCTCTCAGCACGGCGCTGACGCAGGACGCGGTCATGGAGGTTGGGTTGACCGCAGCGAAGGAAATAGCGCCACACGACTTTGCCGCGATCAGCGAGTATCAACCCGAGGGGCGGCGGCACGTCGTACGGCGTGCGGCGGGCGAACGAGCGCTCGACTTCCAGGGGCTTCGCTTCCGCGACAACACCTCCCTCACCGCGATGGTGGTCAAGAACCGGCACTACCTCCCGTACCGCGGCGAGTTCGATCCCAAACAGCAGGTGCTGTTCACCAAGAAGGCCAAGCTCAAAGGAATGGAGTCGCTGCTCGTATTACCGTTGGTAGCGCGTGAGGAGCCCATTGGAACTTTGATCGTCGCGGCGAAGGCGCCTTCTGCGTTTGGCACGTCGGCGCGCGAAACCCTGCAAGCGCTCGCGAACCAACTCGCCGTCGCGATGGCGAACGCACGGTCCGTTCGCCTGCTCGAGGAGTTGGCGACGACGGACGGCCTGACGGGCTGCCTGAACAAGCGCGCGCTCCTCGACCAGATGGAGCAGAAGCTGATGGCCGCGCAACGATTCGGCCGCAAGCTGTCTCTCATTGTGACGGACCTCGACCACTTCAAGGCGGTCAACGACACTTACGGTCACGCTGCGGGCGACCGGGTCCTGAAGGAGCTCGGTGAGGTGCTCCGGCGCGTCAAGCGAGAGACCGACCTCGTAGCTCGCTTTGGCGGAGAGGAATTTTGCGTGCTCTGTGAGGAGACGGACGTGCGCGGCGCGCAGCTGCTTGCGGAGCGAGTGCGCGAGGAGCTGGAGAAGACCGAGGTGTTGACCGAGCTCGGGCCCTTGAAGGTCACTGCGTCTCTCGGTGTCGCGACGTTCCCCGATCACGCCTCGACCGCTGCGGACTTGTTCGTGCAAGGCGACAAGGCGCTCTACGAGGCAAAGCATCGCGGTCGCAACCAGGTCTGCACGGTCTAGTGTGCCGAGCGTTCAGGGGCGCCTGAGCTCGAGGGTTTGCGGGTCTAGCATCCACTGGAAATGGCCCTTGCCGCCCTCGACGCGCAACAAGCAAGCAGCAGACGTTCGGAAAGACGGAAACGTGGCCAGTTGGCAGAGATGGCCGGCGAGCACACCGATCTTCGGCATGTGCGTCACCATCACAAGCAAGTCATCGTCGGACGCATGCTCGAGCGGCTCGAGGGCCTGCGCGGTGCTTCCGACTTCGCTCGATAGCGCGGACTGCACCTCGAGGGGGCCGTGGAAGCCGGGATGCATGGACGCCAAGATCTCCGCGGTTTGAAATGCGCGCACCAAGGGGCTCGTGTAAATGCGCGAGTATTGCAAGTCCAGGCCCGCCAGGGCCATGCCGACCTTGGCCATCGTCTGCCGCCCCGCGTCGGTCAGCCAACGGTCGTGGTCGGTCGGGGCCGAACGTATATCGACTGCCTCGCCATGTCGCAGCAGCAGAACCCGCATGGGGAGTAGCTTGGCACGCCCGCTAGGGGTCGTCTTGCGAACTGTGCGCCGAAAGCGCGAAAGATTCCTCCGGGGAGAGCACCAGCCTGTGTCGCGCATAGAACGCGAACCACAGGAGTCCGAGCCCGTACCAAACCGCCGCTCCTGCTACGACCCGTTGATAGATCGGGTCGGTGACGAAGAGTGCGACCAGCGTGACTACAGCGATGAGCAGCGCCACTACCGCACCCGGCACGCCAAGGGGGCTTCGGTAAGGTCGGTCGATGTGAGGCAGCCGAATGCGCAACAGGATGTAGGACACCATCTGAAGCGCGTATGCAATGACTGCGCCGAAGACCGCCATGTTGAGTAGGACGGCGCCGACTGGATGCTCGGGGCCGAGCGAGTGAATACCGTAGGCGACCACGTAACCGAGCAGGGCGCCGACGAAGAGCGCGACGTGAGGCGTCTGACGGCGATGATGCGTCCGCGAGAGCCAGCGTGGGAAGTAGCCCGCGCGCGAGAGTGAAAAGATCTGTCGCCCGTAGGCGAAGATGATGCTGTGGAAGCTTGCGATCAGGCCGGTCACCGCGACGAGTGCAAGCAGCTTGGCGCCGAGGCCCGCGCCGAAGATCGTCTTGAAACCCTCGAACAACGGTTCCGCGGAAGCCCCGAGCACCTGGGAGCCCGGTTGGATGCCCGCGTTCAGGAAGAGGGTCAGAAAGGCCGCCACGACGAGGGTGAGCAGGCCGTAGAGCAGCCCACGCGGCAGATCACGCGCGGGGGCATGGGCTTCTTCACCGGCGAGGGGAAGTTGTTCGATCGCCAAGAAGAACCAGATCGCAAACGGAAGTGCTGACAAAATGCCGGCCGCGCCGTGCGGCAGCCACCGGCTGTGTCCCGTCTCGGGCTCGATGTTGAGGGCCCATTGCATGTCGAAGTGTGGAATCGCGGAGATCCAGAACACGACGAGCACACCGAGAGCCAGCACGGTGATCAATACAGTAAAACGGAATGTCGTCTCGACACCGGCGACGTTCAGACCGACGAAGGCAGCGTACGCGGCCAGCCACCACAGTGGCTCGACGCTCTCGGGGGTCCCAAAGATCGCGCCGAGGTACCCGCCGATGCCGACGACGATGACGGCGGGCGTGAGGATGTATTCCATGTTCTCGGCGAGGCCTGTGATGTACGCGCCCCATGGTCCCATCGCCGACCGCGCAAACGAATACGCACCGCCGGTGTGTGGAAGGGCGGCCGCCATTTCCGCAATACTGAAGCACAGGCCGGCATACATCACCGTAATGACGACTGTGGCGATCAGAAGACCACCGAACCCGCCGGCAGCGAGGCCGAAGTTCCACCCGAAGAAGTCTCCCGAGATCACCGCGCCGACCCCCAGCGCCCACAGCGACCATACACCCGCATACCGGCGTAATCCGCGCTTCTCGAAGTAGTGATCGGCGACCGGGACGTACTCGACTCCCTGACCCTTCTTCTCCATGGCGCGGAGTGTAGCGGTTTGCCGGGACAGGCGATAAGGTTCCGCGCATGCTGCCGATCGATCTTTCGGGGAAACGGGCCTTCGTCGCGGGCGTCGCGGACGATGCCGGGTTTGGGTTTGCGATCGCCAAGGCGCTTGCGATGGCCGGCGCGTCGGTTTGCGTGGGCACTTGGCCACCAGCGCTTGGGATCTTCGAGACACTGTTACGGCGCGGGAAGCTCGATTCGTCTTTGGCGATGCCCGACGGGAGCAAGCTCGCGCTCGAACGAATTTATCCGCTCGACGCCGAGTACGACACTCTAGAAGATGCGCCCCAGGAGGTCCGTGAACAGAAGCGCTACCGCGAACGGGGCGATTTCAGTATCCAGGGGATAGCCAACAAGCTCCGCGAGGATTTCGGTGACTCATGCCTCGACATCGTCGTGCATAGCCGCGCGAACGGCCCCGAGGTCACCCAGCCGTTCATGGCGACGAGCCGCGGCGGCTACCTCGCCGCGCATGGCGCCAGCGCAGATTCGTTCGTCTCCCTCGCCCAGCGATTGCAGCCCTTGATGCGCCCGGACGGGGCGCTCTTGGCACTCTCGTACCTAGCGAGCCAAGGGGTTGTGGCTGACTACGGTGGCGGAATGGCTTCGGCGAAGGCCGCGCTCGAAACCGACGCACGGATGTTGGCGTTCGAGTTGGGCCGCCAAGGTGGGCACCGGGTCAACGTGATTTCGGCTGGGCCCTACGCGTCTCGCGCGGCATCCGCGATCGGGTTCATCCACAAGATGATCAAGTACTACGAGATGAACGCGCCCTTGCCCCACGCGCTTCAGGCGGAAGAGGTGGGCAACGCGGCGGCCTTTCTCTGCAGCCCGCTGGCGAGTGGCATCACTGGAACGGTACTCTACGTCGACAAGGGCTATCACGCGATGGCGGCACCCGCCGACGTCTCCGCCCTAATAGACTCCCTCACCCCCGACTAATGCGCGGCTAGTGTGCGGAGAAAGATCCGTACACTAGGCGGCGGCCATGTCGTGTTGGGCGGTCGGGCGGATGCTGCTCGTGGCCGGCGGGACCTGCAACGTGGCCGCGAGCGCGCGCTCGGTCGCAACACGTTCGTTGAGCCAAGGATCGAGGGCCCGCATCAGGGCGCGGGCGGAAGGATGACGGGCGGCGGGGCGGCGGCTCAGGAGCCTGGCGATGAGACCGTCCATGTCGTCGTCGACGTACGGTGACAGGTGTCTCACGCGCGGAGCGTCCTCGCGGATGATCCGGCGGAGGACCGCGGTCACGTCGGTCCCGGTAAAGGGAAGCTTGCAGGTGAGCGCCTCGAACATCGTGATGCCTATGCCGAAGAGGTCGGCGCGCGCGTCGACGAATGGGTTCCCGCTCGCCTGTTCGGGCGAGGCATAGCTCGGGGTGCCATAGACGCGGCCTCGCTCTCTAGCGCGCTCGTCGGCAGGCGCCGTGTCGGCCGCACACACGCCGAAGTCGAGAAGGTGCACGTCGAGCTCTCCATAGCCACCGCGGTTGAGCAGAATGTGCTCGGGCTTGATGTCCCGGTGGACGTAGCCATGCCGATGCACGCTGTGCAGGATCGACGACAGCCTGGCCACGATGACCGAGATCTGCCGGGGATCGAGCGGCCCGCACCGTCGCAAGTACGAAGAGAGGCTCTCCGACCGCATGTGCTTCATCACGAGGTATGGCGACTCGTCCGGCAGCGTGCCGTGATCGATGACCGGTACGATGCCCGGATGAAAGACGCGGCGAGCGACCTCGACCTCGCGCCGCACCCGGCTCATCAAATCGGGGTTACCTGCATGGGTCGGCCGGAGCATCTTGACGACGACCCGCTCGAGAGTGGCCAGCCGCTCAGCCTCAAAGACGATCCCGGTCCCCCCCATTCCGATCGCGCTCCCAATCCGATAACGCCCATCCAGGAGCGTCCCCCGAAGCTCCCCACGTTCGTCCGACACGACCATCCCGCCGAAGATCGGCCGGCAACCCCGCGGGGGTCAAAAAACCGGCTACCCGCCCCCAGTGTCAGTGCCAGTGTCAGTGTCAGTGTCAGTGCCCGAGCGGGTTGCGGTCTAGCGAGCTGTCCTAAAGCTATCGATGGTCTCCCGCTCGTCGTAGGCATAGGTATACCGAGTCGCCCGTCGAAACGCGTCGCTGTCTACGACGATCGGGTACTTGAGGTGGTCGATGGCGCCGGAGGGGATGTGGGGGAGGCCCAGGCGGCCTAGGCCTAGCTTGAATATCGAAGCCGGCACCGCGAGTGGCCGGCGCCCCGCCGCCCGGACAATCGTCGATAGGGGCACAGGTGATGGGCCCGACACGTTGAAGATGCCGTGGAGCTTGTGGGCGAGGGCGGTGACGACCGCTTCGGCGGCGTCCTCCTCGTGGATGAAGTGGAAGAGCGGGTCGAACCCCATGATCAGCGGCACGGTGGGGCCGCGCAGGAAGGCGGCGAGCGTCCCGTGCTTGCTGGGGCCTAGGGTGTACACGATGCGCAGGACGGAGGTGGCGATCTCCGGGTAGCGCCACAACGATGATGCGGCGTACAGGTCCGCAGCGACCAAGTCGGCGAGCTCGGGGAAGGTGTGGGCCGCCATCGGAGGCTCGTCTTCGGTGTGGTACAGAGGGGAGTCTGCCGCCGCGCCGTAGAACGTGTGGCGTCCAACAAAAACCGCCTGTTTCACGCCGTAGCGATCGCAGTGATCGATGAAAGCGCGGGTGCCGTACAGGTTCACGCGCATCCGGTCAGGGCTTTGATGCACGAGGTGCGTCACCGTGGCCATGTGGATAGCGGCGTCGGGCCGGTGGGTCCGGAACACGTCTTCGGCGGGTCGTTTGCGGATGTCCGCCTGGACGAGCTCGATCGCTTCGGGCGCCTCGGGCCACGGTCTGCGATCGATTCCGATCACCTCGTACCCATGCTGGAGAAGCTTCAGCGCGGTCAAGCGCCCTAGCATCCCGCAGATACCTGTCACCAAGACCTTCATTACAGCACGAGCTCGTCTTCAGAGATCTCCTTCTCTCTGAGCTGACGCCCCTGTCGAATCAAGTCGCGAATGCGTTCTTTCACCTGATCGACCATCGCGTTCACGACTTCGTCACGTTCGTGGCCCGTGCCTTCGAAGCACATCGGCTGGCCGTACAGCAGTTGAAACCTCGTGGGCTTGGGCACGAGCAGGATCCACTTCGTGACAGGGACGTACGGCACGCCGAGCAGCCGCCCTAGCCGCTTGAGGTTTGCAATCGTCGGAAGTGCGTCGCCACCGCCGACGAAGCCAAACGGCACGATCGGGCTCTTGGTTTGGAGAGCCAGCCGCATGAACCCAGTCCCAAAGCCGACCAGCGAATCGGCGTCTTTTGCCAGCTTCGCAGTGCCTCGGGCGCCTTCCGGGAAGGCAAGGACGAGCCGCTCGGCTCTCAACAAGCGTATAGCCTGATCCGGGTTTCCGGTGAACTGGCCCATGCGGCTCATGACTTGCGAAGCACCTGGGAACTCGTGGATGAACTTGTCGATCATCCCGTGGGGGAGACGCGGGCGCTTGGCGTCGAGCAACATCGACCCCATGACCATGGCGGCGTCGATCGCGACCCCGCCCGAGTGGTTGCCAACGAGGATACCCCTTCCTTCAGACGGCACGTGGTCGAGCCCGTATACGTCCACCTTGAAGTAGAACCGGTAGATCCAAGCGAATGCCGACACAAACCGGGTGAGGTCGTTCTTGTCGATCCCATAGGGGTCGATCCCGAACTTGTTGAACTCGAGATCGAGCGCTTCGATGCGGGCTGCGACTTCGGGGTCGATGGGGAGCAGTCTCTCGAACAAGATGGCCTCGGCTGGTCCCGCGATCTGTATGTTGTCGCGGCCCAGAACGCAATCTCAGTCCGCGTCACGCTTGCGGATTCCCAGAGCGCGCATCTGTTTATACAGGTGGCTTCGCTCGAGGCCGAGGTCGGCGGCGGTCTTCGTCACGTGCCCGTCCCGAAACTCGAGGGCCCGCGTGATCAGGTCTCGCTCGACGGCTTCGACCATCTCCCGAAGCGGTGTTTCTGCCTGAAAATAGCTCCCGGAGCTCCCGCCGGGGTCGATGGGCAGCAGGGCTCGGGCCTCGGCTTCGGTGATGGTCTCATCCGGGGTCAGGATCACCAGACGTTCGACCAGGTTTCGCAGCTCACGGACATTGCCAGGGTATGGGTACGCTTCCAACAACCGCATCGCCCCCTCTGAGATTTCCTTGCCCGGGCGTTCGTGCATTTCGCACGCGAGCGCCAGGAAGTGCTCGGCCAGCATCGGAACGTCTTGAACGTGTTCCGCGAGCGCCGGCACCTTCAGCGGCACCACGTTGAGCCGGTCGAATAGATCGGCGCGAAATCTGCCGGCCTCGATCTCGGCCTCGAGCGACTTGTTGGTCGCTGCGACGACCCGCACGTCCACCTTGACGGTCGACGCGGCGCCGACCCGCTCGACCTCGCCTTCTTGCAGCACTCGCAGCAACTTGGCCTGCATCTGGGGTGGCATGTCGCCCACCTCGTCGAGGAAGAGAGTCCCCCGGTGGGCTCGCTCGAACTTGCCTCGCCGCTGCTTCGTGGCTCCAGTAAACGCGCCTGCCTCGTGGCCGAAGAGCTCACTCTCGATCAGGCCTTCGGGAACGGCCGCACAGTTGAGCTTCTCGAGTGGGCCGGCGGCCCTCGCGGAGCCGGCATGAATCGCGGCGGCAACCAGCTCCTTCCCCGTGCCCCGCTCTCCGAGGATTAAGACCGTCGCATTCGAGCGCGCCGCGAGCTCGATTTGCTTGCGGAGCCTGTCCATGGAGGGGCTGTTTCCAAGCAGCGCGTCGCTGGCCCCGTACCGACGCCGGAGCTCCCGGTTTTCCTGCTGAAGCTCGCGAAGCTCGAGGCTTCGCCCTAGAGACAGGGCCAGCCGGTCGCTGCCGATCGGTTTCTCGATGAAATCGTCCGCGCCCCGCCTCGTCGCTTCCATGGCGATTTCGATCGACGCGTGTCCGCTCATCATGATGACCGGGGTCGTGATCTCCAGTCTGCGCAGCTCATCGAGCATCGCGAGCCCGTCGATCCCGGGGAGCTGCACGTCGAGCAGAATCGCGTCGAACGTCTGCTTGGCGAGCTTGGCGAGCGCGATCTCGGCGCTCCCGGCGACTTCGACCTCGTAGCCTTCGAGGCCGAGCGCGCGCGAAACGGAGGTCAGAATGTTTCGCTCGTCGTCGACGACGAGAATCGTCGCGGCCGCCATGCAGCTACGCTAGCACACCACGCTCCTCACTCAGGTGCCGGTTTCGTCGGCGCGCTTTTTGTTGGGAATCGACCGCACGTTGGTCTCTGACACACGTTGGTTGGCAGCCAGCCAAGGTGTCAGGTCTTCGGGCGATTCCGGGCGGGCGTAGAGGTACCCTTGCGCGACGTCGCAGCCGTTTTCTCGCATGTACTCCAGCTGCGCCTCGGTCTCCACACCCTCCGCGATCACCTCGAGGCCCAGGTTTTGCCCGAGGCCGATGATCATCTTCGAGATCGGCCCACCTCGATCGTGCGACCCGACGCTTTGAACGAAGTTCTTGTCGATCTTCAAGGCGCTGAGCGGGAACTCGTGCAGATACGTGAGCGACGAGTAGCCGGTGCCGAAGTCGTCAATCGCGATGCGCACACCCACGTCACGGATCTCGCGAAGGAGCGCGCTCGCCTGGGCAGGGTCGGACATCAGACAGCTCTCGGTGAGCTCGAGCTCCAGGAACTCGGGTGGGAGCTTTGTTTCCTTGAGCGCGCTCCGGACCTTGTCGATGAACATTGGGTCTTCGAACTGCTGTGCGGAGACGTTGACCGCGATCCGCATCGGCTCGAAGTCCATTTCGTGCCATTTCCGCAGCTGCTCACACGCGGTCTGCAGCACCCACTCGCCGACCTCGTTGATCAGCCCGAACTCTTCGAGACCGGCGATGAAATGATACGGCGTGAGAAGCCCTCGCGTCGGGCTCATCCACCGTAGGAGCGCTTCGACGCCTATGACCGAGCCGGTCCGAAGGCCGAGTTGAGGCTGGTAAACCAGCTCGAATTCGTTCCTTTCGACCGCCCGGCGCAGGGCCCATTCGAGCGCGTGCCTCGACTGTGCTTCTTCCTGCATGGCGTCGGCGAAGAACCGATAACGGCCGCGCCCCGAGGACTTCGCCTGATACATCGCGAGGTCCGCCGCCCGGAGGAGCTCCGACAGATTGCTCCCGTTTTCCGGGTACATGGCGATACCCACGCTGGTCGAGGTGTTGACCTCGTGCTCGCCAATGCTCTTGACGTCGTTCAAGCTCGCGATGATTCGCTCGATGACCGGCAGAACTTCCTTGGCCTCGCTGACGCCTTCGAGGATCACCGCGAACTCGTCGCCTCCGAGCCGGGCCACCGTGTCCTGGTCGCGAACACTCGCCCGGATCCTCTGCGCCGCCTCGATCAGCAACTTGTCCCCGATCTCGTGGCCCAGCATGTCGTTGATCTCTTTGAAGCGATCCATGTCGAGGATGAGGGTCGCCACCCCGGTGCCCGCGCGCAGCGCACGAGCCAATGCGTGGTCAACCCGTTCGCGAAGCAACGTCCGGTTGGGAAGCGAGGTCAGCTGGTCGAAGTGCGCGAGACGCACGAGCTCGAGCTCGGTTCGCTTTCGCTCGATCGCGTAGCGGATCACCCGGTGAAGATTCGCACCGTCGATGTGGCCCTTGACCAGATAATCCTGCGCCCCAGCCTTGACCGACCGGAGCGAAATCGCCTCGTCTTCCCAGGCGCTCACGATGACCAACGGGATGTCTGGATAGGCGGTCTGCAGGCTTGCGACGGTCTGCGTCCCCCGCGAGTCGGGCAGATTCAGGTCCGCGAGAATGACATCCGGGACGAAGTCCTCCGCCGACAGCACCGCGTCGTTCAGCGTGCGGATGTGCGTCACCCGGTAGTACGAGGACGTGACCCGCCGCAGCAGCCTTCGAATCAGCTGCGCGTCGATTAGGCTGTCCTCCACCAGAAGAACGTCCCGGACCTCGTGCTCTTCCTCGCCCTCGCGCTTATCGAGCATCCATCACCATCACCTAAAAATAACGTTCACAGCGCCTTATTACAGTGCTATGGTTTCAGAGGGGCGTCAAGGCTGATCCGGCCCCCAAGGGTGACCGTGCTGCTGGGCAAGACGCAAACATCAGCGATTTCAGGAACGAGGCGGATCCGGGTCCTGATCGTCTCCGGCAATCCGGAGCGGATCATGCTCGTCCGTGAGAGCCTTCATGCGTGGCCGGAGGCCATGGTCTGCCGCGTCGCCGTGAACCGCGAAGACGCTGTGAACCAGTTCGAAAGTCATGCGCCCCACATCCTCTGCTGGGACCTGAGCCTTGGCGCGGAGCTTCCGGCGACCGCCCGCGGGATCTCGACCCTTCTCCTTGGTGACGAGGCCTGCACGTTTCCCGAGGAGCGCCCGTGGGAGATGGCGCTTCCGGACTCGTACCTCGCTGGCCTGCAACGGTCGATCAATCGCGAGTACGAGCTGCGCCGGTGCCTGGTGCAACTGCGGGATGCCCACGGTAGTGAGACGCGCAGCCGCCTGTTGTTGAACCGCGCAACCGATGGAATCGTCGTGCTCGATGGCGCCCACCGCGTGCTGTTCATCAACCCCGCCGCATGCGCGATGTTCAGCGTCGATTGCGAAGCGATGGTCGGCGAATCGTTCGAGCACCCAATCCCCGAAGAGGGCAACCCAGCGAGCTACCAGGTGGACCTCCCCGACGGTCTCGTCTCACATCTAACAGCCACGTCGATCGTTTCGATCTGGGATGGTAACGAAGCCACGATCATTCAGTTGCAACCCGCGTTACGACCGAGTGTGCCGCCGAGTATTCCGCCCGGCATGTTGGCCCCAGGTGTTTCCGAGGACCGCCTGCGCACCGTGGGTCGCCTTGCAGCCGGCCTCGCCCACGAAGTGAACAATCCGCTCACCTTCGTCCTGGCAAACCTCGAAAGCCTCCGTGAGTCGCACCAAGTGATTCGTCGTTTCATCCGAACCTTGCGGGTCGATCTGTCGACGAGGGAGGCGATTACACCGCAGTCCTTCGAGCGGATCACAGCGGACGCGAATCTGCAGGAAGTGCTCGATGACGCCGCCGACATGCTCACCGATTGCCACAAGGGCATGCACCGAATCCAAGATATCGCTCGTAGCCTCGGGACATTCTCGCGCGCCGACGACGCCCAGGCCGAGATGATCGACATCACCCGCATCGTCGACGACGCCTGCGCGATGGTCTTCAATCAAATTCGCTACCGGGCTCGCCTCGTGAAGCGCTTCGAGCCGACCCCGATGATCGCGGCCTTTCCGGGCCGTATCGCCCAAGCGTTGGTCAACCTGCTGACCAACGCGGCGGAGGCCATCGATGGTGGCGCGTACGAAAAGCACCGGATCGTCGTTTCGACGCGCGTAGACGGAGACGATGTGGTGGTCGCGGTCACCGACACTGGCGCGGGCATCCATGAGAACGACCGGGGGCGCATCTTCACGCCCGGCTTCACCACCAAAGCGCACGAGGGCGGGATGGGCTTGGGCCTGAGCGCCTGCATCCGCGTGGCCAAGGCGCATGGCGGGAGGCTCGAAGTTCACCACCTCGCAGACGGAGGAACCCGCTTCGAGCTGATCCTTCCCACGGATACCGGTTTGCCCGCTGTCGAACCACGCCGCGAAAGCCGCCCGGTCTCGGAGGCTCCGCTTGAGCGGGCGCGGATTCTGATCGTCGATGACGACGCGATGGTTCTGTCCGCGCTCCACAGACGCCTGCGACGCCGGTACGACACCGTCACCGTGCTCGGCGGTGTAGAAGCGCTTGCCCGGCTTGCCGAAGACCCAGACTTCGACTCGATCGTCTGTGACTTGATGATGCCGGAGGTTGACGGCAAGTCGTTCTACGATTCGGTCAAGAGAGATCATCCGCAGCTCGCCGACCGGATTGTGTTCATGAGCGGGGGCGCGTTCACCTCTCGGCTCCGAAGATTCGCTGCCGCGGTGCCCAACCCCGTGTTGCAGAAGCCCGTGAGCCGCGAGGATCTCGAGTCGATGCTCTCGGCTCACCGCCCCGAGCGCGAACGGCCTTCAGTCGTCCCTGAGGCCTAGCTCCTTCATCTTGTTCTGCAGGCTCTTGCGCGAGATCTTGAGAAGTCGCGCGGTGTGCGTCACGTTGCCGCCCGTCTGATCGAGAGCGCGCCGGATGAACTCTCGTTCGAGCTTGAGGGTCGCTTCCCTCACCGCTTCTTTGAGCCCGGTCTCACCGGGAGTCGGCCCAATCCCGGTGACGAGGCCCGGCTCGAGGTCCCCGACCGAGTCGCGAACCTCTGCCGGCAAATGCTGCGCGCCGACCTCTCCGTCTTCGGCGAAAATCATGCAGCGTTCGACCACGTTCTCGAGCTCTCGGATGTTCCCCGGCCATCCATAGCGAAATAGCTGCTTCATCGCCGCGTCTTCGAAACCCGTCGTCGAACGGTCGAGCTTGGTGTTGAATTTCTGCACGAAGTGCTCGAGCAGGAGCGGGATGTCGCTCGGGCGGTCGCGCAGAGGAGGTAGATGCACATGAACGACATTCAGGCGGTAGTAGAGGTCCTCACGAAACCGGCCGTCCGCGATGCTCGCTTTGAGGTCGCGGTTCGTGGCGGCGACGAGGCGGATGTCGACCGTGATGGTCTTGATGCCGCCCACGCGCTCGAACTGCTTCTCTTGGAGCGCGCGGAGAAGCTTCACCTGCATGCTGACAGGGATCTCCGCGATCTCGTCGAGGAACAGAGTTCCGGTGTTCGCCAGCTCGAAGCGCCCCGGCTTACTCGTCACGGCGCCGGTGAACGCGCCCCTCTCGTAGCCGAAGAGCTCGCTCTCGAGCAGGTCCGGTGGGATCGCCGCGCAGTTCACGCTGACGAACGGTTTGTCTCTGCGGGAGCTGTTCTCATGGAGGGCGCGCGCGATCAGCTCCTTGCCCGTCCCGCTTTCGCCCGTGATGAGGACCGTGCTGGGGGTATCGGCCACCTTTTCAATGACGTCGTAGACGCCGCGCATCGGCTCCGACTGGCCGATGATTCTGTAGCGTCCGCGTTGGTTCGGGTCGCCGCTCACGTGCTTCTGGGAGAGCTCCCGGGTGCGCGCCGCCTTGCCGACGACCGTCCGGAACTCCGCCTGGTCGAACGGTTTGGTGACGTAGTCGAACGCCCCGAGCTTGAGTGCCTCCACTGCGGTGTCGACCGTCCCGTGCGCGGTGATCATGATCACCGGCACGTTCGGGAAGTGCTCGCTCACCGACTTCAGCACCTGCATGCCGTCGAGCTTCGGCATGCGCAGGTCGGTGATCAGAACATCGATGTGATGCTCCGCCATGGCCTGGAGCACCGCTTCGCCGTCGGCAACGCAATGCACTTCGTACCCGTCGTGCTGCAGTTGCGCTTTCAGGACTCGGCGCAGGTTGTCCTCATCGTCAGCGACGAGAATTTGTTTGTTTTCGGCCACGGCCCGGAGTGTAGTGCAGCCTAGTCAGCTGTACAGATGCTTCGCGCCGGCGCTCAGCCAGCCGCGGCCAAGCGGTGCTCGGCAGCCCGGATTACGGTCGAGCGCTTCTTCCGCGCCCGCTCGTAATCGAGCACCGCCGTGGTCTGGGGTGCCGACAGCCGATGTACGCGGTTCACCACGTCCTTGGCGGTCAGCCGGTCGTAGTTGCGTAGCGGGCTTTGGCCCTTCGTGGTCGTGGACTTTGCCGCTTTGGGCTTGCTAGGCGCTTTGCGGGCGGCCGGCTTGGCGCCTTGGGCTAGCCGCTCGTCGACTCGTCGCTGTGCCTGCTCGAGCAGCCCGTGCGTCGACTGGAGGACGGTCGTTTCGACGGCCCCCAGCTTGAGTGCTTCTCGGGCGCTCAGCGCCTGGCTCTCCACCTGCTCTAGCCGTTGTTCGAACGCGGCCACATAGGCGTCGCGTGTCTTCAGCACGAGCGCTTGCCACTCGATGGCCTCCTTGCGTAGGGCTTTCTGAAACCCCTGAACCGACCGGCCTGCGGTGCCGACGAGCTTGGTGCTCGCGGCCTGCATGTCCCGACCAAAGGCGACGCTTGCTTCCTGCGCCTCCTCGAAAAATGTCTCGCCTGCGTTCCGCGTTTGCTGGAACCAGAGCATCCCCTGCTTCTGAAGTCGGGTTCCGCTCCGACGAAGTGGGTTGTTGCCAGTCATGTCTTTATCCTCCTTGGATGACGCAGCGCGTTATCCACCTCCACGATAGCTATGAAAGGGGCGGCGTCAAGACCGCCATGAAACCATGAACCTTTTCACCAATTGGATTAGACTTTAGGGCTAGTGACAGCCCCCTTGCGAACCCTGGTCGTCGACGACTCGAGCTCCATGCGGGCCTTCCTGCGCGAGCTGTTGCGTGAGCGAGATTACGAAGTGATCGCTGTTGCAACGGCAGAGGAGGCGCTCGAGGCCCACCTCGAGCAGCCTTTTCAACTGATGCTCGTCGACTGGACACTGCCGGGGATGTCGGGCCTCGACCTGTGCCGAATGGTCCGCAGCCGGCCGGGCGGTGAGGATGTGGTGCTCCTGGTCATCACCGGGCGCAATCGGCCAGACGATCTCAACGCCGTCCTCGACGCAGGCGCCTCGGATTACCTCTCGAAACCGATCGACCCGGAGATTCTCGGGACCCGGCTCCTGATCGCCGAACGGACGATCGAAGAGGCGAGCCGCCGCGTTGCTGAGCGCGATGACATGGAGTCGCGGCTTGTTTTCGCGGATCGAATGGCTTCGGTTGGCACGTTGGCCGCCGGCGTCGCGCACGAGCTCAACAATCCGCTGATGTACGTGCTCTCGAACTTGCACATCACGCGTGAAGAGATCGATTCGTGCGACGAGGCCGCGTGGCGACAGCATGCGAGGCAGCAGTTGGATGAGGCGATTCACGGCGCCGTTCGCATGCAGAACATCGTGCGCGACCTCAAGACGTTCTCGCGTGTCGACGACGGGCAGCGTGGCAACGTCGATGTACAAAGTGTTCTCGAATCCTCGATCAACATTTGCTGGAACGAGGTCCGGCACCGGGCGACCCTCGAGCGGGATTTCGGGGCGATTCCTCCAGTGGATGCCAACGAATCCCGGCTCGGGCAGGTGTTTCTGAATCTTCTGATCAACGCCGCCCAAGCGATGCCCGCGCGCGGGGTCAGCGCCAATCACATCACGGTGCGCACCTACACCGACGCGAAGGGTTGGGCGGTGATCGAGGTCATCGACAACGGGACGGGCATCGAGCCGGGTCGCATGAGCCGTGTCTTCGAGCCGTTCTTCACGACCAAGGGCGTCTCGGAGGGGACGGGTCTCGGGTTGTCGATCTGTAGAAACATCGTCCGCGACGCGGGCGGCACCATCGAGGTTCGAAGCGAGCTCGATCATGGCGCCACGTTCGTGGTCCGGCTGCCGGCGTCCACGCGTGAAGACCTCGTGCACACCACGCTGGCGCCACCGACTGCCACCCCCGGCGCCCGTGCATGCGTCATCGTCGTCGACGACGAACCGCTGGTGGGTCGCTCGATCCGGCGAGCGCTACGCGGTCACGAGGTGGAGGTCTTTACGAGCGGAGAGGAGGCGATCGCGCGTCTGTGCTCAGACGCGCCGTTCGACGTCGTGTTCTGCGATCTGATGATGCCCCAGGTGAGCGGCATGGAGGTGTTCAGGCGGGTCTCCGAGCAGTGCCCGGAGGTCGCCTCGCGATTCGTATTCATGACCGGCGGCGCCTTCACTCAGCCGGCGCGCGAGTTCTTGGAGCGAACTCCACTGCTCTGCCTCGAGAAACCCTTCGAGCTTGGTCAAATCCGCGACCTGGTCAGAGAGCGCGCCGAGCCCGCCGACTGAGTTGCGGTGACCACGCAGTTGCGGCCACGATCCTTGGCTTCATAGAGCGCGGTGTCTGCGCGCGCCAGCAAATCGGCGCCCGTCTCCTCGGAACGGAGTGCGGCCACACCCACGCTGACGGTCAACATGCCCTCCGGCTGACCGTCGCCACCCGGAAATTCGGTGTGCTCCACCATGGACCGAAGCTTTTCGGCGACTCCGCCAGCTTCACTGAGGTTCGTGCGTGGAAGAAGTACGACGAACTCTTCGCCACCGATCCGCGCAATCGTATCGATGCGGCGGAGGTTCCGAGACATGAGCCCGGCAAGCTTGCGGAGAGACGCGTCCCCCGTCGGGTGGCCATGCCGATCGTTGAGCGCTTTGAAGTAGTCGATGTCGATCGCGAGGATACTCACTGCCTGGCCGAATCGCTCGGCACGATGAAGCTCGTCTTCCAACCGGATGCGAAGCAGGCGTCGGTTGCCGAGGCCGGTGAGGTCATCGTGTTGGGAGCCTCGTCGAAGCTCGTCAAACAGCTGTGTATGGCGGATCGCAAGCCCCAGTTGGTCTGAGATCGCTCCGAGGAGCCCCGTCTCGAGCTCCGAGAAAGCACTGGTTTGCTCGCGCGTAGCGGCCATCACGCCAGTGGTCTTTCCGTGGTGAACGACGGGGAGAATCGCCATGGAGCCGCTCTGTGGAATCGGCTCCCACAGCGTCTTCCCATCGAGTGTCGCGAGGTCGTCGATCATGATGGGCTCGCCTGTCTGGGCCACCTTGCCGAGCTCGTCTTCGTCGAAAAGCACGATGCGTTCGAGGAGCTCCCCTGGATGTTTGAAACCGTACGCCGCTCGAAGCGTCAGGCGCCTGGTGTCGGCGTCCACCAGGAACAACATGCACTCTCGGAGGTGCAGTGCTTTGCCCAATCGCGTGGCGATGTCGCCCAGCACCGCGTCGAGCTCCTGCTCCGACGCGCTCGCGCGAACGATGTCGAACAGGAGCGCACGTTCGCGCAGCCGCTGCTCCAGCTCAGCCGACTTCAAGCCGAGCGCCTTCTTCAAGACCAATTCTTCGCGCGTGTGGCGAAGCTCCCGTCCTTGTTCGATCATGCGTACTTCGAGCGAGGTGAGGTTCGCGAGCAAATCGTTGACGGCGCGACCGATCTCGCCGATCTCGTCGTCACCCAGATCGGGCAGACGTTGCAGACTGCTCTCTTTGGCGTGCGCGTCGAGGACTCGCACTACCCTTGCGACCCTCCGCCCTACCGAGAGCTCGACGTAGAACGCCGTGAGGAGCCCGGCGACCCCCGTTGCCACGGCGGTGACCCAAGCGAAAAGCGGTAACGCGACGTCGATGCCCCCCCCACCGAAGGCCGAACCAACCCGCCACGGACAGCACGAGAGACAGGCCTGCGGCCTGCGCGCCAGCTTGAGTGGCGAGCCGTCGTCTTGACGTTACGGGCATACGTTCACGCTACGCAGTACGCGCGTTCAGTGCAAGTGACCGGTATCGCGTTTTGTGACGAACGCCTCGTTCACTCTGGTGGCGATGGGTGGACTCGAACCACCGACCTAGCGCGTATGAAACGCCCGCTCTAACCGCCTGAGCTACATCGCCAGAGGGGCGCGAGTATAGGCATGTGCGCCTGCCGCGCAATGTGCGCTCGCGCGCAGCCGGAGGTCCGTGCTTGGCACCGCCGGTGGATTGGTTTATGGGCGGGTTCGTGTCTAGAAGCTTCTGTCTTTTCTCGCTCATCGGCTTGCTGGTGCTCGCGATTCCAGCCGCCACACTTGCTCAGTCCGGGGGCTGGGGTAAGCCGATCGCGGCGCCCGACGAACCCGAACCGTCGCCGGAGCCCAACCCGGACTGGGCCGACGCGCCCCCGACCGAGTACGAGCAGCGCTCCCCGACGAATCCCGACTGGGTCGAGGAGACCGAGGCACCACCCGTCGGTACTCGTAGGCCGAACGCATCCGAGCACTACGATCCGCGATATGCCAACCGCAACCTGACGATGCCTCGTGGCATGATGCGAGGCACCTTCGACACGGTCGTCGGCCGCCGGACGGAAGACACCCAGGGCCTCGGGCGACCGATCGGCCCGACCGGCACCATCTCCACGATGAACTTCGGGGTCGCCATCACGCTCGCCAACGACTTCGAGATCGGTTTTTCCCGATATCGCATGGGGTCCTTTCCGGGCGTCAGTGTCTTTCCCAACTTCGGCTTCGGCGGCGAGGGGCTCATCACGTTCAGCATGTCGCCCGAGGCAAAGTTCGGAGACATCCCTTTCTATGCGCGCTTCGAGGCGTTCGAGAGCGAGTTCGTGAAGCTCGGCATCGACGCCGTGTTCCGAATCCCCTCGCGGACCGAGTTCGGCTTCCTCGGCGGCATCCCGCTCCGTTTCATCGCCAACGAGCAGTTCGCGTTCGACACGGGGATGGAGTTCGTCGTCGACAACAATCCGCAAGGCCCGTCGATCTGGTCGCTCAACATTCCGTTCAACTTCATCGCCAATGCGACCGATCGGCTCTTCCTGAAGCTGCACAGCGGCATGAACATGTTCGACCTGGGTCACACGGTTCGAACCGTCACGTCTGGCTTGGTGCAGGGTCCGTTCTACTTCATCCCACTAGGCTTCGGCGCGGGCTACACCGGGGACGGTGGTACGGCGATGAT
>PVMS01021712.1_pt1 | contig 20570 bp, 13 predicted proteins | sample 1853461 | NCBI WGS metagenome assembly PVMS01 (sample SAMN08582032, study PRJNA380276) | Marine sediment metagenome, whole genome shotgun sequencing project. | isolation source: ocean sediment barecode stripped | collected 2017 | reverse complement strand
GTGTGTAATCCGCATGGTTTCAACTGCACCGTCACGGACATACACAAATGTTCCCTGGTAGGTCATCTGGCTCATGGCCGAAGTCATGTTTTCCAGCAACTTGCGGGCATCACTGGCGCTACCGGCAAGCACGACTCCGGTGGTACTGATCAGGATCAGCAGCAATAGTGCCTTACGCGGCAATGCATTCATTTATTTTCTGTAACTTCCTGCTCAGCGCTTGTCTTCGCTGACTCCGGTTCTTTTTCAACAGGTTCTGTGCCTGCAATTGTAGGTCTCGCTACAATTGGCACGAAGGAAACAAACCCTTGCCTGCCTGCAGTTCTGGCCATCTGGTTATGTCGTAAAAGATAGGCATTCAAACGATTATTCGAATTAACCTGCTGTGATGCCGAGTAACTGGCCGCCTGTGATTGCGGAGAAACAGGCAGCGTATTGGGGCTGACAAAAGGTTGATTGACCGTTGCCGAAAGTACCGTATCGCCCGCCCCTTCTGGAATTGCACCGGGCTGTGGTGCGGTCACTACAATCGCCATCAATGCCACACTGGCGGCAATTGCCAATCCGGAAACCGGTTTTAGCCAGCTATTCTGACGCCAGGATGATTGCCTGTGGGCCTCTTCAGAATCCATCAGTCTGATACCCAAACCGGTTACAAGCAGTTTACTGCCTGGTTGACGAATGCAATCGCGGATCAGGTGGTAACGCTCCCACGTATCACACATATCATCATCTGAAGCCAATCTACGGGTCAGGAACAAACCTGTCTCGCGTGACAATTCACCGTCCATCAAACTGGATAGGTGTTCTAAAGATTCCTTACTCATTTCTAATATTACCTGTACCGGATATCTGTTTTAGATATCACTTATTATCCCCACTGCTTGTGTGACCACCAATAAGTGGTTTTAGTTTCTCATCAATCGCTTCTCGTGCACGAAATATTCTTGACCGGACCGTTCCGATCGGACATTCCATGGTGGTGGCGATTTCCTCATAACTCATACCGTCCATTTCCCGCAGCATGATCGCCGTGCGTAAATCCTCCGGCAATGCTGCAATAGTATCAAACACGGTACGCTCAATTTCTTCGCGCAGTAACTCATTTTCCGGCGTGCTGGTTTCCATCAGCTTACTGCTGATGCCGTATTGTTCTGCATCAACCGCATCTATGTCACTGGCCGGTGGTCGCCGGTTTTTCGCCACGATCCAGTTTTTAGCCGTATTAATTGCAATTCTGTACAACCAGGTATAAAAAGCGCTGTCACCACGAAACCTGTCAATTGCACGATATGCCTTGATAAAAGCCTCCTGTGCAACGTCCTGCGCCTCGGAAGAATCCGAAACATAACGGGATACAAGGCTCACGATACGGTGCTGATATTTCTGAATCAGCAGGTCAAAGGCGCGTTTGTCACCTTTTTGTACCCGCTCAACCAGCATCTGATCGACTTTGGTTTCACTCACTCCGCCTTGCACTCCACGTGTTTGTACCGGCCCTACAGCCGGGCGCGTCTTAACTGACAGCTCCGCAGATGACTGACCGGCATCGGATGTTCGAACCACTTTGAGCGCTCTCATTCGCTCCTATCCTCTAAAGTTGAGCATAGCATGATTAATTTCAATCCTGTTTTGCTTGTTCTGTTGCAGAATATGACCGATTCCTGGTCAGGTGGTTCATAATCAATTAGGGGATTTTCAAATATTGTAATTTATCCTTTCCGTGCACATTCCGTACAATCTCACTGTGCATCCTCACGTTAGCAATGCGATAATATCCCGCTTAATCAGGAACACTTTTCTGGACTGGTGCCGACATCGGTCAAATACTGAATCAAATCCTATAAGGCAGACAATCAATATGGAATTTCTGAAATCCCTGGGCATTAGCGATACCAACCCCGGCGCATATTTTGGCCATGGCGAATGGTCGACTACGACTGACGCCGGTAGTAAAAAAGCGATCAATCCATCCACCGGCGAAGTCATTGCCAGCGTCTATTCAGCATCGGCTGATGATTATGAAAGAGTTGTAAGCGAAGCTCAGGCGGCGTTCAAGGAATGGCGTCAGGTACCGGCACCGCTGCGTGGTGAAGCGATACGCCTGTGTACCGAAGCGTTGCGGCAGCATAAAGATGCCCTGGGTAGCCTGGTCAGTCTTGAAATGGGTAAGATCAAGGCCGAGGGCGATGGTGAAGTACAGGAGATGATCGATATTGGTGATTTCGCTGTGGGCCAGTCACGTATGATGTATGGCAATACCATGCATTCGGAACGGCCGCTGCACCGTATGTATGAGCAATGGCATCCACTCGGTGTTGTTGGTGTGATTTCCGCTTTCAACTTTCCGGTTGCAGTGTGGGCCTGGAATGCGTTTCTTTCTGCCATTTGTGGTAATGCGACCATCTGGAAACCTTCACCCAAGGGCGCTTTGTGTTGCGTGGCTGTGCAGAACATCTGTAATGCTGCATTGAAAGATCAGGGTTATCCGCCGATTTTCCTGAGCTTTATAGAAGAAGGCCATGAACTGGCTGAACGATTTGTCAATGACAAGCGCATCGACCTGGTTTCATTTACCGGTTCCACTGCCATTGGCCGCGAGGTTGGTGCCAAGGTTGCCGCACGTATGGGTCGCAGCCTGCTGGAACTGGGCGGTAACAACGCCATCATCATGGATGAAACCGCTGATCTTGAAATGTGTATTCCTGGTATCGTATTCGGTTCAGTTGGAACAGCCGGTCAACGCTGCACCTCGACGCGTCGCTTGTTTGTACACGATTCCATCATGGAGCGTGTGACCGATGCCCTGATCAAGGCCTATAAGCAAGTGAGCATTGGTGATCCTCTTGATCCTGCCACCCTGATGGGGCCAATGACAGATGAAGCCGCTGTTGGCCGTTATGAGGCGGCAATCGCTTCCGCGGTCGCCGATGGCGGTGAAATATTGACCGGCGGCAAGCGGCTTGATCGCCCCGGCAGTTTTGTTGAACCCACAATTATCAAGGTTAAGAACGAATTTGAGATCGTGCAAAACGAAACTTTTGCGCCGGTTCTTTATGTTATTCCTTTCAGTGATCTCGACGATGCCATCGCGATGCAGAATGACGTGGTGCAGGGATTATCCTCGGCAATCTTTACCTTGAATATGCGCAGTGCAGAAAAATTCCTGTCGGCGCTTGGTTCTGATTGCGGTATCGCCAATGTCAATATCGGTACTTCCGGTGCCGAGATCGGTGGCGCTTTCGGTGGTGAGAAAGAAACCGGTGGTGGCCGTGAGTCCGGTTCGGATTCCTGGAAGGCTTATATGCGTCGGCAAACCGACACCATCAACTGGGGCACCGAACTGCCGCTGGCCCAGGGAATCAAGTTCGACCTGTAAATGTATTCCCTGCTGCGCAAAGCTCTGTTTGTAGCAGACCCTGAGACAGCGCACGGTCTTGCGCTGGAGGGTCTGCGTCTCGGCTACGGTGTCGGGGCCATGGGTTTGCTTTGCAAGACTGAGAGGCAACCCGTCACGGTGATGGGCCTGGAGTTTCCCAACCCTGTTGGTATGGCAGCAGGTATGGACAAGAACGGTGATTATGTCGACGCACTGGGCAGCGTTGGTTTCGGTTTTGTTGAAGTGGGTACGGTAACACCGCGCCCACAGCCAGGGAACCCCAAGCCACGAGTGTTTCGAATTGAAAAAGCCGAAGCCATGATCAATCGCCTTGGGTTTAACAACAAGGGTGTAGATCATCTGGTTCGGCAAGTGCAGAAACGCTCATTCAAAGGGATTCTGGGTATCAACATTGGCAAAAATTTCGATACTCCGAATCGCAAGGCTATCGATGACTACCTGATCTGTCTGGAGAAAATTTATCCGCACGCTGATTACATAACAATTAACGTTTCGTCACCGAATACCAAAAACCTACGCGATCTGCAGGATGCAGAACAGCTCGATGGTTTGTTAGGAACACTGAATACCAGACGCCTGGAATTGAGCGAGGAACACGGTAAACGTGTTCCGTTGGTGGTCAAGGTTGCGCCTGACCTCGAGGATCGGCAAATTCCTGAGATTGCAGATGTCGTCTTGAGTAGTGAGTTTGATGGCTTGATTGCGACCAACACGACAATATCGCGTGAAAAGGTTAAGGGTATGCGACATGCCAATGAACAGGGTGGATGAGTGGTGCACCTGTGAAAGAGCGTGCGAACCGGGTTCTGGCTGCATTTCGCGACGCCCTGCCCGCTGAGATAGCACTCATCGGTACCGGCGGCATAACCGATGGTGCAGATGCTGCTGAAAAGATCCGCCTGGGTGCAGATCTGGTGCAATTTTATACCGGCTTTGTTTATCGGGGGCCTGACCTGGTTGCCGACTGTGTGAAGGCGATCGCCACTGAAAAGTCGCAGGCTAAAACATGAAGCGATCGCAGTACGCCTCGCTAAAACACCTCAACAGCTTTTCGGTCGAGGCCCAGGCCGACCAGATTCTCGAGCTTGAAACCGATGAGGATCTGCAGGAACTGGCAGCGGAACATTGTTTTAATCCCTCAACCGACCTGGTGCTGGGCGGCGGCAGCAATATTTTATTTGCAGGCAATGTTGAAGGCAGTGTCATTTTGAACCGGGTCAGCGGAAAACGGATCATTTCAGACTCAGATGATGATGTGCTGGTAGAGGTCTGTGGTGGGGAAAACTGGCACCAGCTGGTTTTGTGGGCCCTGGATCAAGGCTTGTCCGGTATTGAAAACCTGTCGCTGATTCCCGGCCTGGCCGGTGCGGCACCGATGCAGAATATCGGTGCCTATGGCGTAGAACTGTCGGACGTCCTGAAATCAGTGCGCGCAATTGAATTAAAAACCGGTGAAGTCCATCTCTTCGATCATGACCAATGCCAACTTTCCTATCGCGATAGCCGCTTTAAATCTGCAGATGCCAACCGTTATCTGATCACCCACGTGGCCTTGAAACTTCAACGGCAGTTCGTTCCCAAACTGACCTACGCCGGTTTACAGGAAGAATTAAACTCCATGGGTATTGATCGGCCAACTGCAAAACAGGTGAGCGAGGCGGTCATTCGGATACGTCTACGAAAACTACCCGACCCTGCAGTGATCGCCAATGCGGGAAGTTTCTTTAAAAACCCGGTGGTCGATCAGGATATTGCAGAATCGCTGCGCAAAGATTTTGCTGACCTGCCCGTCTATCCAACCGCGGATAACAAGGCCAAAATCAGTGCCGCCTGGCTGATTGATCAATGTGGATGGAAAGGCCACCGCGAAGGCGATGCCGGTGTTTCAGATCAGCACGCGCTGGTTTTAGTGAATTACGGTAATGCCAGCGGACATCATTTGCTCGAATTAGCCGGTGCTATCACGGATTCGGTCGACAAGCGCTTCGGTATACAATTGATACCCGAACCCAGAATCATCTACTAAGACGGAGCGCTCGCTCGTTTGGCAAGCCGGCTCAGGCGTCCTTTAAATTCCGAATGCCATTTGGTACGTGCCCGGTCGCAACGTGCTCGCGCGCGGAGTCGCAATGCACATGCTGGTCGTCAAAGAAAATATCCGCCCCAAATGCGGCCAGGAATGGACCCTTGGGTTTACCACCAAGAAACAGGGCCTCGTCGATGCGCACCCCCCACTTCCTCAATGTCAGGATGACTCGTTTATGAGCCGGCGCCGACCTGGCTGTCACCAATGCGGTTCTGATCGGGTTGTCATCAATGGGGTAAGCCGATTGAATGCGCTGCAAAGCCTGCATGAGGGCTTTGAATGGGCCTTCCTGCAAGGGCGTATCGGCGTGTTGTTTTTCACTCTCGGCAAAGGCTTCAAGCCCTTCGGCCTGGTAGATTTTTTCTGCCTCATCGCTGAACAAAACCGCATCACCATCAAAAGCAATGCGTAGTTGATTACCATGGGGCCGGTTTTGAGAGCCGGGTAAAATCATTGCTGCTGCAAAGCCAGCCTCTAATGTCTGCCGCACATCGTCGGCATGACCCGATAAAAACAGATCGGTGCCAATCGCCTTCATGTAGCGAAACGGACTTTCGCCATTGGTAAATACGGCGCGCTGAATATCCAGACCATGGTGCTCGATGCTGTTAAATATTCGTAGACCCGAATCAGCGCTGTTACGAGACACCAGGATGACTTCAACACCCTGATGATTGATTTCATCAGCATTCAGAGCCAATAACTTTTTGACCAGTTGAAAGGCTTCACCAGGCTGCAGAAACTCATTTTCACGACTGACCTGGTATTCCGCATAAGCCGTAAGTCCCTGCGACTTGAATACCTCGTGACTTTCATCAAGATCAAAAAGCGCGCGCGAGGAAATCGCCACAACCAGGGGCTTGGGACTGATATCGTGAATATTGTTTTCTGCCATACCTACAGCATAACAGGCAGCTTCTCAGAACATGAGAAAGCCAGAGGAACCGTTTACTTGTTCAGAGGCTCCCTAACGGAACTGTTCGTTAAGGATTCTTTCTTCAAGTGAGTGATCAGGGTCGAAAAGCAGTCTTAATTCCGTATCCTTGTCCTCAAATGCATCCACACGCACCACATCCCGCACCTCGTAGGCATCTGCGGTTGCGCTAACAGCCCGCTTGTAGTGATCCAGTACTTCAAAGCTGACCCGTGCCGAATTCGGCAGGATTGCGCCATTCCAGCGCCTTGGCCGGAACGGGCTGATAGGTGTCAGCGCCAGCGCATCGGTACCCAAAGGCAGAATCGGGCCGCGTACAGAAAAGTTGTACGCGGTACTACCGGCAGCGGTTGACAGCAATATCCCATCGCAGATCAGACTTTCAACCTTGACCGTATCATTGACCAGGATACGTATGTGGGCGGCCTGGTTGGTCTGACGCAACAGCGATATTTCATTGATCGCCAACGCACTGGTTTTGGTTCCTGATTCAGTCTCTACTTCCATCTTCAGCGGGTTCAAATTAACCGGCCGGGCTGCCGCCAGTCTTGGCATCAGATCATCTTCGCTGAAGCGGTTCATCAAAAAGCCGATATTGCCAATTTTCATACCGAAAACCGGAACATCATTGCCAATCATGCGGTGCAATGTGCGTAACATAAAGCCGTCACCACCAAGCGCAACTACGATATCGGCATCAGCAACATCATGCTGTCCATAACGCTTTTGCATCAATTCCAAAGCCTCACCCGCTGGCTTGACCTGGCTGGCTACAAAATGAATCCGGGGGTCGGTCACCTATGGGTCGCCTTTAATAGTTGGTCAAGGGAGCGGACAGCTACCGATACCGTAGCGTAATCCATAGCCGGCAGATTCTGCATGTCCTTCATCATCAGGGAAACTTTTTCGACCTCGGCTGCATGGGCCTGGATCCAGCTGTCAGCCGGGTCTTTGGCATCCGGGAATTTTTCCAGCGCCCGACCCGCCAGCTTACGGTGCTGGGAATACAATTCATCACGTAAATTCCCGCGTGCATTGGCATGCCAACGACCTTCGACCTTGAGTGTCTCAACACTCTCCCGCAGCCACTTGAGACCCAGCCTGTCACCCATACCAAAAAACACGGTGGCCACATCCAGAACAACGGCTCCGCGTTGGGCGGCAGTTTCAACTACATCCAGCGCCGGATACAGCAAATGCAGACTGGCTGCCCGGTTGGCAAGCGCTTTTGGCATACCACCTTCTATCAATGGCTGTGCCCGTTCCTGCACATGGGCCTTTTCTGCCGGGGTCAAAGAGCGGGTGATTTTCTTTTCCAGGATCTCCAGGCCCGGTGCCAGGCGTTCAATACTGACCCGAATATCCAGGTTATGACCAGGCTGGTTAAGCACCCAGCGGGTCGCCTGTCGCAGCAAATTCCACATCGCCAGTGTCGCTTTGATCTGCAGGTTGCTTTCGAGCTTGTTGTCCAGCGCCTCGATTCGACCCCAGAAATCGCGGGCCCTGAAAATTTCCCGGGCAATGGTGAAAGCCCTGGTCACTTCTGCCGCAGTTGAACCGGTGTCGTCGTGCATACGCAAGGCAAAGGATGCGCCCATACGATTCACCATGCTATTGGTCACCTGGGTTGCGATAATTTCACGTTTGAGGCGATGCTCACCCATATAACCGGCATATTTTTCCTGCAAGGGAAGTGGGAAATACCGCAGCAACTCCTCAGAAAGCCAGGGGTCTTCGGGTACATCGGAATCCAGCAACTGCCGGTACAACATGATCTTGCTGTAGGACAACAACACCGACAACTCCGGTCTGCAAAGACCCTGGTCACTCAACCGGCGTCTGGTCAATTCTTCATCGCCAGGCAATTGCTCAAGATCACGATCCAGTAAGCCCTCGCTTTCCAACACCGAAATAAAGTGTTGCTTGGCTCCCAGCCTGGCACCGGTCAGAACCTCCATCATGGAAATGGTCTGTGACTGCAGGTAGTTACTGCGTAAAACCAGTTCGGCGACCTCGTCGGTCATATCGGCAAGCAACTGGTTTCTGTTCTTGTAACTCAACTTGCCGGCACGCATGACCTGGTTCAGCAAAATCTTGATATTGACCTCGTGATCGGAACAGGTCACACCCGCCGAATTGTCGATAAAATCAGTATTGATACGACCACCGGCCTGCGCGTACTCGATTCGTCCTAATTGTGTAAGGCCAAGGTTGCCACCCTCGCCGACCACTTTGCATCGCAGTTGATTACCATTGACCCGCAACCAGTTATTTTGCGCGTCTCCCACTTCTGCATTGGTTTCGCCGGATGATTTGACATAGGTGCCGATACCGCCGTTCCACAACAGGTCAACTTCAGACTGTAACAAGGCACGGATCAGGTCGTTGGGGGTCAGATGTTTTTCTTCAACTCCCAGCCAGGCACGAACCTCTTTTGAAATACGAATACTTTTTTCGAGACGGGAATATATGCCGCCGCCTTTGGAGATTAATTCCAGCTTGTAGTCCTCCCAACCCGACCTGGGTAAATTGAACAGGCGCTTACGCTCCTTGAAAGATGTTTTGCTATCCGGATTCGGGTCCAGAAAAATATGCAGATGATTAAATGCAGCCTTAAGTTGAATCTGCGGAGACAGCAACATACCGTTGCCAAATACGTCACCCGACATATCGCCGATACCTACAACACTGAATGGCTCTTTCTGGATGTTTTTACCCAGTTCGCGAAAGTGGCGCTTCATCCCTTCCCAAGCGCCACGGGCGGTAATCGCCATGGCCTTGTGGTCATAACCGACTGAGCCGCCGGAGGCAAAAGCATCACCCAGCCAGAAGCCACGTTCGAGGGCAATCGCATTGGCAGTATCAGAAAATGTGGCGGTACCTTTATCGGCCGCAACAACCAGGTAGGGGTCATCGCCGTCATGCCGGATCAGGCCTGCAGGCGGTATGACTTTCTCTTCATCTAAATTATCAGTTAGATCAAGTAAAGCATTGATAAATATCTTATAACATTTAACCACTTCTGCCATAACTTCATCACGCGCACCATTTTCTGGTAAGTGTTTGACGACAAAACCGCCCTTGGCACCGACCGGAACGATGATGGTGTTTTTGACATTCTGAGCCTTCATCAGACCCAGCACTTCGGTTCTGAAATCTTCCTTGCGGTCAGACCAGCGCAAGCCACCACGGGCGATCTCACCACCACGTAAATGAATACCTTCCACATGCGCCGAAAATACCCAGATCTCCCGGTATGGCACCGGCTTGGGAAGATGTGGCATTTTGGATGAATTGAGTTTGAAACTCATATATTCGAGCAATTCACCGTCCGCTGTCTGTTGGTAGAAATTGGTCCTCAATGTACCCTTGATAACTTCATAGAATGAAAACAGGATACGGTCTTCATCCAGGCTGCTAACTCGCGACAAGGAAAGCCTGAAGACTTTCTTGATGGTTGCCACCTGTGTAGTACGGTCTTTAAGCCGCGCATCAACCACATTGTCCAGCAACTCAAGCAGGGTTTTATCCTTACAGCGTTTGATGGTCGCAAGACCATAAAATGTGCGGCGCAGGTTTTTACTGGCCAGTTCCTTGCGATGCTTGCTTTCACTGTCCCGGTCGGGGTTGAACATCGCATCGAACAACTCCACCAGCAGGCGCGCCATAAACGGGTGCCTGGCCAGGGTTTCTTCCATATATGCTTGCGAATAAGTAATACCGGTCTGTAACAGGTATTTACAATAGGCCCGCATGCCCTTTACCTGTCGCCAATCAAGCTGGCAGGCAAGTATCAGGCCGTTGAACCCGTCACTGACGGTGATCCCGCGCCAGGTATTTTCAAAGGCCTGCTGGAAGCTATCACGTACAGTCTCGATATCGAGATCAACGCCAAGACCGTAAACCATGTCAAAGTCCTGCACCCAAATTGACTCTTTACCCTCAAATTTCAGCTCATACGGACGCTCACTGACAATGTGCAAACCCAGGTCTTCGAGCATGGGCAGAACATCGGACAAGGGAATCGAGCGCTTACGCTTGAATATCTTGAATCGTATGAGGTCGGTTTCCTTGGTTCGTGGCCTGTACAGACTGAGCTGCAGGTCGTCATCATTTTCCAGTAGAGCAATTTTCTCGACATCGTAGGCCGCGACCCATGGCGAAACATCTTCCATGTAAGCGGTCGAAAAAGCCTCGCCAATTTTTCTGGAGAGCTGCAGACCCACTTCCTCCCCGTGTTTCTGCACCAGGATATTGGTCAGTTCCTCGTTCCAGGAACGCAGTGCATTGATGATCTTGTTCTCAAGCGCACGTACGTCGGGCAGCGACTCCATACCAACCTTCGGTCGTATGATGATCTGCAAACGCGCCAGTTCCGAATCGGATAACTGAATCATGTAATCCAGCCTGTCGCCTTTTAGAGCACGCTTGAGTATGCGTTGGATCTTGACGCGGTTTTCCGTATTCCAGTGATCCCTGGGGATATACACCAGGCAGGAAAAAAACCGGCCAAATCGTTCCCGGCGAATAAACAGACGTACTGCCTGGCGCTCCTGCAAATCAAGCACGCCGGTCGCAATCGCCAGTAACTCAGTACTGGTGGCCTGTAAAAGATCGTCCCGAGGCAGGGTTTCAAGAATATGTAACAGGGACTTCCAGGCATGCCGGTTTTCTTTCAGACCGGAATTTTCCAGTACGGTGTTGACCTTCATGGAAACCAGTGGAATATCAGCAACCCGCTGCAGGTACGCCAGAGAGGTGAACAGGCCGATGAAACGGTGCTCACCGATCACGACGCCCTGCTCATCAAAGCGCAACACACCGATATAATCCATGTAACCGCCGCGGTGTATCTGCGAGCGGGTATTTGTCTTGGTGATAATTAGTGGTGCATTCTGGTTAAACCGTGCCTCGCCACTCAAACTGGCCATCGGGCGGCTTAAGATGGTCTTGCCATGCTCGCGAAGCAAACCGAGGCCGCTGCCTTCGACAATGTTCAGGTAGGCGGTACTGCCTTCATTGACGATGGTGTAGTCGCGTGCGCCGATAAAGACAAAATTATCATCTGCAGCCCACTCCAGAAAATCAACACATTCCTGGCGAACCGAGTCACTCAATTCCGGTGCATTATTGCCAAATTCCTTAATAGCAAGTTGCATTCGTTCCTGCATTGGATGCCAGTCTTCAACCGTCGTCAGCAGCTTGGACAAACGCGATTGAAGGCGGGATTCAACCGAGGCCAATACCTGCAGATCGGTTTGCTTTTCAATGTGAATATGAATAAAGGATTCGGGCCGTGTACGCTTATTGGCTTTGGGGTGAAACGCAATCAGCTGCCCATCAGCATCGCGTTCTGCATTGAATACCGGGTGAACAATCAGGTGTACGCCAAGATCAAACTCGCGCATCGCCATGTTGGCCGTATCGACCAAAAATGGCATGTCATCATTGGCCAATTCAACGATGGTATGCTTACTTTCCCAGCCGTCTGTTTTACTCTCGGGGTTGTACACCCTGATCAGCGATTCACCCACCTGGCGTTGCTGCAGGAACTCGAGTTGCCTGGCAACCATGGTGGCAAACACGACAGCATTATCTTTTCCCAGACCTGTGACGGGTACCCGTTTGAAATAAATATCGCAGTAAAGCGCCGCTTGTTTTGCGGCTTTGGCCGACATCCGACTGGCCAGAATGGACTTGATTTGTTCGAGTAATGCGTGTCTGCTGTTATCGGTTTTAGCTTGCACTTGGTATCCCCACCCTACAAGAAAATGACAGGTATCTATGGCAAATTATAGATGCTTTGCAGGTAGGAAACATGGCTTTTGTAAGACCAGGTTCAAGCAAACCGCGAAGCTTGAAGATTCCAAATCGTTCACATTGCCAACCTCGCAGGTTGACCTGCCTCACTTCACTGGTTAATCTTACATATATCTTCGAATCATGATAGAAGGATATATGCACCAGAAAATGGATTTGCAACATGCTTCACAGCATTTTCGGCTGCTGTCAGACAGCACTCGTTTACGCCTGCTGATGCTGATTGACCGCGAAGAACTCAGCGTCGCTGAATTGTCTGCCATTACACAATTGGCGCAACCGCGTGTGTCCACTCATCTTGCGAAGCTGAAAGAGGCCGGTCTGGTTATCGACCGTCGTGAAGGGGTGTTTGTTTATTACCGTATGGTTGGAAACATAGCTGACAGCAGCTTGAACGCATTGTGGGAATTGTTACGCGCAAATACCGATGACCCGCAGATTCAGCAGGATATCGATCGCATTCCACAGGTGCTCTCCAAGCGCAGCGGCACTTCAAACTGGGCCGATAATGTCGCCGGTGATATGGAGCGGCACTATTCACCCGGTCGTACCTGGGAAGCCACCGCGCGGGCCATGGTTCAATTACTGGACCTGGGCGATGTACTTGACGTTGCCTCGGGTGATGGCGCTCTGGCCGAGTTGCTGGCGCCGCGTGCACGGACTATCAGCTGTCTCGATATCAGCAAAAGGGTCGTGGATGCCGGCAGGAAACGCTTGCAGCATTTCTCAAATGTCAGTTTTGAGCCCGGTGACATGCATGAACTACCGGTCGCCGATGAATCCTTCGACACCATATTGCTGATGCACGCTTTAACCTACACCACACAACCGCAGAAGGTCTTTAATGAGGCTTACAGGGTATTGAGACCCGCTGGACGCCTGTTGGCCGTGACCCTTCAGAAACACGCGCACAAGAGCGCGGTAAGTGCTTATAACCATTTAAACCTCGGCTTTACCGAAGCACAGTTGCGCAAGTTTTGCACCCAGGCAGGTCTTGAGCCGCTCAGCATCCAGATGTCCGCGATCGAAAAACGCACACCTAATTTTGAAATATTGACCTTGATGGCCGGCAAGCCCGCCTCACGTTAACCACAAGAGCGCCCGTAAGCAGCATGTATACCCAGGCATTTAAAAACCCTCAACGCGCCGACCAGCTGAGTAAGCTGTTGTCTGAAACAATCCTGATCCTGGACGGCGCCATGGGAACCATGATCCAGAACTTCGATCTTGAAGAGGATGATTTTCGTGGCCAGCGGTTTAAAGACCACCCACTACCCTTGCGTGGTAACAATGACCTGCTGACGCTGACTCAGCCGGATATAATTGCCGGTATTCATCACGACTTCCTGCAAGCCGGTGCGGATTTAGTCGAAACCAATACCTTTAACAGCACCAGCATTTCCCAGGCCGATTACGGCATGGAGAACCTGGTTCGGGAATTGAATTTTGCAGCTGCGGCACTGGCGCGAGCAGAAGCCGATAAGTTCGAAGCAGAAGATAAGGGAAAACCACGTTTTGTGGTTGGCACGTTGGGACCCACCAATCGCACGGCCTCATTGTCACCCGATGTGAACCGTCCCGACTTTCGCAATATCAGCTTTGGTGCACTACAAGAGTCCTACGCCGAAGCAACTTTGGGTCTGCTCGAAGGCGGCGCAGATGTGCTGATGGTGGAGACCATTTTTGACACCCTCAATTGCAAAGCTGCGCTGGTTGCAATTGACGATGTATTCACCGGGCTTGGCTGGCGTGTCCCGGTGATGATTTCCGGCACCATTACCGATGCCTCCGGCCGTACCCTGTCCGGCCAGACCGTAGAGGCTTTCTGGAACTCGGTACGGCATGCAAAACCTGTTTGCATTGGTTTGAACTGCGCCCTGGGGGCAACCGAGCTGCGACCGTGGTTGCAGGAATTATCGCGGGTGGCCGAATGCCCGGTGAGCGTGCACCCAAATGCCGGTCTGCCCAATGAACTGGGCGAGTACGACGATACGCCTGAACATATGGCATCGGTATTGGAAGAATTCGCCAGCGAAGGTCTGATCAATCTGGCCGGTGGTTGCTGCGGCACCCGGCCCGAGCACATCAAGGCGATTGCCGGGGCGCTAAAGAACCATAAGACCAGGGTCCCACCACAAGCCATCCCTTATTGCCGTTTGGCTGGCCTGGAGCCGTTTACGCTGACCCCCGAACTAAACTTTGTAAATATCGGTGAGCGCACCAACGTAACCGGCTCGGCGATATTCCGTCGTCTGATCCAGGCGGATGACTTTGAGGCGGCGGTCGATGTCGCCCGTCAGCAAATCAGAAACGGTGCACAGATCATTGATATCAATATGGACGAAGGTCTGCTCGATGGTGTGGCAGTAATGACCCGCTTCCTGCACCAGATCGCATCAGAACCGGATATCGCACGTGTACCGGTGATGCTGGATTCCTCACGCTGGGAAGTCCTCGAAGCCGGACTCGCCTGCCTGCAGGGCAAAGGCGTGGTCAACTCGATCAGCCTCAAAGAAGGCGAAGCCGCATTTATCGCCCAGGCACGAACCATATTGCGTTATGGCGCAGCCGTGATCGTCATGGCATTCGACGAAAACGGCCAGGCTGACACATTGGAAAAACGTGTCAGTTTTTGCCAGCGGGCATGGAAAATACTAACCGAAGAAGTCGGTTTCCCACCCGAGGATATTATTTTCGACCCGAATATTTTTGCCGTCGCAACCGGCATTGAAGAACACAACGGTTACGGGGTTGAATTTATTGAAGCCACCAGACGGATTAAACAATCCTGTCCCGGTGCGATGATTTCCGGTGGTGTCAGCAATATTTCGTTTTCATTCCGGGGTCAGGAACGCGTCCGCGAGGCCATCCACAGCGTGTTCCTGTACCACGCAATCCATGCCGGCATGGACATGGGCATCGTCAACGCGGGCCAACTGGAGATATATGACGAGATCGATCCTGCCTTACGCGAAGCGGTCGAGGACGTGGTGCTCAACCGGCGTACAGATGGAACCGATCGCCTGCTGGCACTGGCACAGGAATTCCAGGGCGCCGGCAAGACCGAAGAAATCGATGAAAGCTGGCGTCAGGAAGCGGTGGAAGAACGCCTGAAACACGCTTTGGTTAAAGGCATCAATACCTTCATCCAGGAAGACACCGAAGAAGCCCGGCAAAATTCCGAGAAGGCACTGGATGTTATTGAAGGCCCGCTCATGGACGCTATGAACGTGGTCGGTGACCTGTTTGGCGACGGCCGGATGTTTTTACCACAAGTCGTCAAAAGCGCGCGGGTTATGAAGCAGGCCGTGGCGGTTTTGATTCCTTTTATCGAAGAGGAAAAACGCCTTGCAGGAACCAGTGGCAAGCGCCTCACCCGTATTTTGATGGCGACCGTCAAGGGGGATGTCCACGATATCGGGAAAAATATCGTTGGTGTAGTGTTGAGTTGCAACCACTATGAAGTGATTGATCTGGGTGTGATGGTGACGGCTGAAAATATTCTGGAAACCGCTATCCGTGAAGAAGTCGACATCATTGGCCTATCCGGTCTGATCACACCATCATTGGAAGAGATGCGTTATGTCGCCGCCGAAATGCAACGCCGCGATATGCAATTACCCCTGATGATTGGCGGCGCGACCACCTCGCCATTACATACTGCCTTGCGAATCGATCCCGAGTATTCAAATGGAGTTTTCTGGGTCAAAGATGCTTCCCGCGCGGTTGGCGTGGCGCGAAAACTCAGTAACGACGATGAGCGTAAAAAGCTCGCCAGCGAAGTCGCCCTTGACTACGAAAAAATGCGTGTACGACGCGAAAAAGGCAGTTCGCGCAAACCACCGGTGAGTCTGCCCGAAGCCCGTGACAATGCTTTTTCGCCGCAATGGTCAGCGGATGGCATTGCCCAACCCAGCACGCCAGGGCTGCACGTTCTTGATAACATTGATCTGGCTGATCTGCTGCCATTAATCGATTGGACGCCTTTTTTCCAGACATGGGAATTGCAGGGTCGATATCCCGATATCCTCGAAGATGCGAATAAAGGTGAGGCTGCACGTAGCCTGTTTGCCGATGCTCAGGCCATGTTGAAACAGATTATTGACGAAAAATGGTTAGGCGCAAGAGCAACGGTTGGTATCTTCCCCGCTGCCTCCGACGGTGACGACGTCGTGCTTTACAGCGATGAATCAAGGGAAGACGAAAAGTTACGCCTCAATTTTCTGCGCCAGCAAAAGCCCAAGGCCAAAGGTCGATTTAACCGCTGTCTGTCAGACTTCATTGCACCACAATCATCGCAACTGCAGGATCACATCGGCCTGTTTGCAGTGACCGCAGGTTTGGGGATAGAGGGCAAACTAAAGGAATATGAGCAAAACCATGATGACTATTCTGCCATCATGCTCAAAGCATTGGCAGACCGCTTAGCCGAAGCACTGGCTGAACACACCCACCGCTACGTACGGCAGACCTTGTGGGCGTACGACCCGCAAGAGTCATTGACTAACGTAGCACTCATTGCCGAAGACTACCGCGGCATCCGCCCGGCCCCAGGGTATCCGGCCTGTCCTGACCACAGTGAAAAGGAAAAGATTTTCGAACTGCTGGATGCTGAAAACAACTCGCAAATGGAATTAACCAGCGGTTACGCCATGTTACCGGCGGCATCGGTGAGCGGTTACTACTTCGCGCATCCAGAAAGCACCTATTTCGTGCTGGGAAATATCCTTGAAGATCAATTAGAAGACTATGCGGTGCGGAAAAATATCAGCATTGATCAGGCGAAACGGTTATTAGTGGCGAATATTAACCTTTAGGTTTGAATAGCGGCGCACTGATTACACAGATTTCACGGATAATTAAGTGCGGGTACCGTCATTCCGGACTCGATCCGGAATCCATTTTTTGAATTCTTAAGAGCGGTGCCCACTGGGCACCGCGCTACGGGTACCTTTCCACTGGGACGCGCTCAAGTCCACAGCCCAGGCTGCCCTCTCGACCGGATTCACCGGTCTCACCTTGTCCCTGGAACGCTCGGGCGCCGCCATCCCTGGCGGCTTACGGTCCCAGTGGAAAGGTACCCGCATCCCGGCTCGACAATGTGCGCGGCCAAACACCAGCGGCTTCGAATCGAAAGAACAGAGTTTCGCGCACCCACAGAATTCCAAGATTGAAGATGGCATCGACTCTCGAACTTAATCGCTCTTGAATCTTTGCGAACGAATACTGCTGCCGAGCCCGGGGTGGGTAACTGCTTCCTAGACCTTCCAAAACACGACTGCAGGGATGCAGGAGGTAGAGCAACGCAGGAGCAGTTGCCGAGGGACGTTTTGGAAGAGACTCCAGGGAAGGACTCGCGGCGTGTCCAGGAAGTAGTTACCCACCCCGGGCCCTCCCACCAACCTTTCGTCTCGCACAAAGAGCTCTTGCTCTTAATAATCCGTGAAATCTGTGTAATCTGTGGGCCGCTCTTGCTCTTTTCCGAATAAAACCAGCTACCAGATCAGGTCATCCGGTACCGGATTGTCTTTTTCGTCTTCGCTTTCAGAGCCAGAAAGTTCCGGGATATGATCCGGGGCAAATTTGCTTATTTCTTCGATTTTGTCTGCTGGCATCAGGTGGTAATTACCGCTTAAATAGACTACACCAAGCTTGCCATTATTGATTTCGGTGATTTGTTCAGCAGTTGCCAGCACGCTTCGAATCCGGCCCTTGTAGAGAAAATTCCGCTTTTTATCAGCGGCATCATCACGCTGTGAGTGCGCTTTGATTAGTGCCTGGATTTTTTGATTGGTCTGGCGACGTTGGCGTTCCAGTTCGCGCTTTTCTGCGATCGCCCGTTCTTTTTTTTGTCGCTCGTCTTTGCTTTTTAATCTAAAGGCCTGATCGAGAGAGATTTCGGCATCAGGGCCTTTTGCTTTTGCGGGTTTGGGCCGGGGTTTGTGCTGTTTTCCAGGTTTTGACTGTGACTTTTTTGCAGCCAGACCAAGGGCCAGCAATTGATCTTTAAGACTGTTGCTCATGGTTTCTTTAAACAGGCGTTATGAATTGATACGTGCAGTTTATGTGAAAGGTGGCGCGGTCAGAATTGTCGGCATCCCAGGTCAGATTAAAATATCGTCCCCAGAAACAACCCTGACCGCACCATTGACTCATTCAGCATACTTACAAGTTTAGTACGCTTTCTCGCGAATCTCTATATTGACTTGTTCGCGGTCTGTTACTGGTTCTCGATATCCAGCAATTCAACCTCAAACACCAGGGTTGAATTCGGGGGAATCGGACCACCTCCACCTTCACCGTACGCCAGTTCCGGGGCAATATAGAAGACGAACTTGCTACCGATCGGCATCAGTTGCACCCCTTCGGTCCAACCCGCAATGACGCGGTTGAGTGCAAAGGAGATGGGTTCGTTACGGGCATATGAACTATCGAACTCGGTCCCATCCAGCAGTTTACCGCTGTAGTGAACCTTGACCGTATCAGTGGCCGCCGGCTTGGCGCCGTCACCCATGGTCAGCACTTTGTACTGCAAACCGCTTTCAGTGGTCTTCACGCCTTCTTTTTGCTTGTTTTCCGTCAGGAACATTTGACCTTCAACAAGGTTTTCCTGACCAACAGCAGCTGTCTTGGCGGTTGCGGTAGCTTGTCTTTGCTCAACGTAAACCTTGCGGACAGCGGCGGCTTCTTCATCCGTCATGGCAAGTTCTTCACCCTTGTAGGTTGCGGTAATTGCGTCGATCAATGAATCCAGATCAACGGTTGTGCCCTGCTGGCGCAGCGATTTGCCGATGTCCATACCAATGATATAGCCCAGTTTTTGCTCGTCTGTATTCAATTCAGTCGCCCATGTATTAATCGATAAAGTGACAGCGGCCAATAGCAGACCGCAGCGTTTAATAAAATTCATCCTGTAATTACTCCTTCCAAACAGATTGCGGATTGTCCATGTATCTGGGCCTGTACGCAAACAAAATGTTTCAATTTAGTGACTGGGTTATGCTCTGCAACATGACTATTCTGATTGCCACACTAATTCTGTATCAGGTGTTATTGCTGGCAATTGGTTGGTGGGCCAGCAGACGTACCACTGACAATGAGGATTTTTACCTTGGCGGACGCAAACTCGGTGCGGCGGTTGCTGCTCTGAGTGCCTCGGCCAGTTCCTCATCTGCCTGGAGCCTGCTGGGCGTCTCAGGCGCTGCTTATGCATGGGGTTTGCCGGCTATCTGGTTGATCCCGTCTACCTTGCTGGGTTTTTTCATAAACTGGTTCTGGGTTGCGCCACGCATGTGGGAACAAAGCCGCCATCACAATGCCCTGACGCTGACTGAATTCCTGGCTGGCCCGCCTGGTGACCCGGCACGTAAGGCCATTATGCGCATCGGGGCAGCGGTTATTTTGTTTTCCTTCACTTTTTATGTGGCCGCACAGTTTCAGGCAGCAGGCCACACCTTTGCCAGCGCACTTAATATTGAACCGACCACGGCGATTCTGCTCGGAGCCGCCATTGTTCTGACATACGTCATGCTCGGTGGATTCTGGGCTGCCAGCATCACCGACAGCCTGCAAGGTATATTGATGGCAATAAGCGCCCTGGTACTGCCATTGATTGCAATGATCGCTGTTGGTGGCCCTGGCACGCTGCTGGCCAGCCTTGATGTCGATGGCCTGTCTGCAATCACACTATGGACCCGCCAGGAAAGCCTGGCCGCCGGTGTCGGTTTTGTCATCGGTCTCGCCGGGATTGGTCTCGGTTATCCCGGCCAGCCGCATGTGGTTAACCGTTTTATGGCGATGGAGGATAGCAAAGCGATTCCGACTGCACGACTGATCGCAATTAGTTGGGCAGTTGTGATTTACACCGGCATGGTGGTATTGGGTTGGTGCGGGCGAATACTGGTAGAAGCAATCGGCGACGGTGAACAGGTGCTGTTTGCACTCGCGACGCTTCTCCTTCCGTCAGTGATGGCTGGCATCATGGTATCGGCAATCCTGTCTGCCATCATGTCCACCGCCGACAGCCAACTACTGGTAGCCGCCTCCAGTGTCAGCCACGACCTGCGCGATGGAAAATCAGCCACAAGGGAAAGTCTGAAACTGGCCCGCTGGGTCGTACTGTTCATAGGCATCGCAGCCATCACTCTCGCCATCTTCTCCCCCGAAGCCATATTCAGCCGTGTCCTGTTTGCCTGGCAGGCACTGGCCGCTGCATTCGGACCGTTACTCATCATCACGCTTTGGCGCGGCCCCGTGCAAGCGAACTGGCGAATAGCCGCTATGAGTTCCGGGTTCATATTAACCGTCGTCCTGAATTGGACCACTGACAC
>PVMS01178823.1_pt1 | contig 20576 bp, 17 predicted proteins | sample 1853461 | NCBI WGS metagenome assembly PVMS01 (sample SAMN08582032, study PRJNA380276) | Marine sediment metagenome, whole genome shotgun sequencing project. | isolation source: ocean sediment barecode stripped | collected 2017 | reverse complement strand
TTCCAAATGTACGGGATGAGGATAATGGATCCCTGTGCCAATTTCATTTTGACTAAGATGAGTTTGTAATCCCTCGCGATCAGGAACCCGCACAACATAGACATAGTAAACGTGTTTGTTGTCATCAATTCAATTGCCACAGGGATCCATTATCCTCATCCCGTACATTTGGAAGTGGCTTTCAAAGATCTAGGTTATAAAGAGGGCGATTTCCGCGTTGCAGAAAAGGCCGCAAAAGAAGTTTTGTCCTTGCCTCTTTACCCGGAAATGAGTGCCCAACAAGTGGAGGATGTGACCGAGTCCGTAAATTCCTATAATAAGTAAATATGCCAAAACTATCTGTTGTTATTCCTATATATAACGAACCCAGCTTGCAGAAGCTGCTGGGAAAATTGGATGAAGTTGAGGGGCAGCTATCGACCATTGGCATGGATGCCGAATATATTTTTGTGGATGATGGTTCGGATAGTAAAGACAGCCTCAATGAACTCATTGCATACAAAGCGAAAAAGAAAAATGTTCGCATTATTCGATTGGCAAGAAATTTCGGTTCCTTTCACGCCATCAAAGCGGGTTTTGGATTGGTGAGCGGGGATTGTTTTGCCATGCTGGCCGCTGATTTGCAGGATCCGCCTGAGCTGATTGTTGATATGGCGCAAAAGTGGCAGAAGGGTGCCAAGTTTGTGATTTGTGTTCGCGGCGAACGAGATGACCCGCTGAGCACCAGGCTATTTGCTTCACTTTATTACAAAATCATTCGGCGCTTTGCAATCCCCGATTTCCCAGCCAGCGGCTACGACCTTTCATTGATGGATGCGGCCATGCTGCCGCAATTACTACAAGCCAGCGTTCAGATCAATTTTCGATTGCTGGCCTATTGGATGGGAATCAAGCCCGAAGTAATTAGCTACAAGCGCATGCAGCGCGAAGCTGGCGAAACGCATTGGGGATTGAGCAAGCGGATCAATTTATTCATCGACTCATTGATCGCTTTTTCGGGCTGGCCGAGCCGCGCCTTGGCGGTGGCCGGCGCGCTAACCAGTGCTATTAGTTTCATCAGCTTGCTTTACTTTGTATTCTTTCCTGAAAACGGAATCTCGAGCACCTTTCTGACGATAGGGATTAGCGTGTTGGCCCTATTGGCAGGCTTCTTATTATTGGGAATGGCGTTGATCGCTGAATATTTATGGCGTATATTTCAATTGGTGGCCAATAAGCCGGAAACGGTGATCGAAGAGATCTACTAACCCTGAATTTTGCAATTTACTGAACGAAAATGTGGAGAATTAATATCCGCTCAACTAAACTTTAAATTAAAATGCAAGCATTAAATCCCGAAGAGGTCATCCGAGCCAAAAAACAAAATTTTAGATTTCACTTTTGCATTGTTCTGGACTAAGCCTAATCATATAATTTGCTTAACATATTTTAAGATTTCAGATTGCCTCCGATCTGCAAAGTTCAGTAGAGGAATAAACTAGCGTATCTGGTGAGAGGGAGTAATCAGCACCCATAGGTGGAGACCTACTATCAACTTTGCAAGCATTATTAATTTGATTGTTATCGCAGGCTTCTTTAACATTTCAAATCTTAATAAATTTGGTTTATTTAGATTGGCGTAGGTTTAGACCGTTGTTTGAGATAGATAGCTCAGTTAGAATGAGCGCCATAAATTCCTCCACGAGATTATGGAGGAATTTGTTAGAGAAGCTCAATAGGGAAAGCCCCAGATCAATCCAAGCACATCCGCCAAAGAAAGTGCGTTGAGATTGATCATACATTTCCAAGAGGAGAAAGGCACGCATGAAAGCCGTGAATGCTTGGCAAGCTGTTTTAGGGCAATTACAAGTTGAAATGCCTAGAAGCAGTTTTGACACTTGGGTGAAGGATGCCGACTTTGTTGCATTTGAAGATGGCACATTCATTATCGGGGTCAACAATGCCTATGCGCGCGATTGGCTTGATAGCCGGCTAAAAAGCACTTCGACAAGAATATTGACTGGAATGATGAAACGATCTGTTCAAGTGCGTTTTGTCGTTTGGAAATTGGATGCCCCCAAAGAAGAACTCGGTAAATCTATAGAGATCGAAGGAGAGATCCAACCATCTCTTCAGCTTCCTGAAAACCCCAGCATCAACAAGAAATATCATTTCGATAATTTCGTGGTTGCGAGTAGCAATCGTTTGGCGCATGCAGCTGCGCTGTCCGTGGCTGAAAGACCTGGCGAGGCGTATAACCCTTTATTTCTTTATGGCCCGCCCGGACATGGGAAAACGCATCTATTGCACGCCATTGGAAATAGCCTTCATCAGCAAGGGCTGAATGTCAGTTTCGTGAGTGCGGAAGAATTTACCAATGAATTAATTCAGGCCATTCGAAGCCGACGCACCGAAAGCTTCAGGGAAAAATATCGAAAGATCGATGCGCTGCTCATTGATGACATCCAATTTTTAGCTGGCAAGGAAGCCACACAAGAGGAGATTTTCCATACCTTCAATGCCCTTCATGGGAAAAACAAGCAATTGGTCATATCCTCCGACCGTGCTCCTAGGGCCTTTCAAAAATTCGAAGATCGCCTGCGCTCAAGGTTTGGATGGGGATTGGTCGCTGACATTCAAAAGCCAGCGCTGGAAACAAGGATAGCTATTTTGCGCAGCAAAGCCGATGCATTTGGGCGCGATGTTGATGAAAGTGTATTGATCGCGATCGCTGAAAGAATCGAGAGCAATATTCGCGAATTGGAAGGCGCTTTCACGCGCACGCTGGCATTCTCTGATTTACACGGAGTTATTTTAGATGCTCACTTAGTGGAAAGCTCTCTGGAAGATATTCTTCCAAGCCCACCCACACTGAATGCCGATCAGATCCTGGCCATCGTGGGGGAACAATTCGGACTTAGCCTGGAGCAATTGGCCTCCAAAAGCCGAAGCCGTCATGTTGCCTATCCGAGGCAGCTAGCTATGTATTTGTTACGCGCTGAAACTGATCTCTCTTTGCCTCAAATAGGGGAAGTTCTTGGCGGTCGTGATCATAGCACCGTGATGTACGGGGTAGATAAAATCACCGAATTAATGACGAGTGATGAAGCCACGCGATCGAAAATAGATAATCTACGCGAAGAGCTCTTTGGCTTGAATACCAGAGTGCGTGTCTCCCGATAAGCCAAGAAAGTTAAGCAGAAGCTTCCACTCGCACTTTTGAAATTTCATATGTAAATTCAATCTTGATTTATGCTAATGCAATATTTAATGCTATTGCAAAGGAAATCAGTACGATAGTTCAAGTACTGATTTCCTTTCGAATACTTTTCATTTCCGCTTTTCTTCTATGAAATACAGGAATTTTAATGAACTAAAGCACGAGCCGATTACCGCTCCACTTGCAAGACAAAGATGAATGAGAAATAATGCAAGCCGCTGTCAAAGGATATGGAATGAGCAAATCTAAAAAAGAAGAAAAAGTGATCATCTATACGGATGGCTCCTGTGACAAAAATCCAGGTCCGGGTGGCTGGGCGGCGATCATCAATGCTGATGGTGAGGAAATCATTCTGACCGGATTTGAAGTAGATAGCACCAATAATCGTATGGAGCTAAGCGCTGCTTTGAAGGCCATTCAACATTTGAAAAACAAGAGCGCTATAACGCTATTCACTGATTCGAAATATCTGAAACGCGGCATCAGCGAATGGATGCCCAATTGGCGGGCGAAAAACTGGAAACGCAAAGGAGGAAAGCTGGCCAATGTTGATCTTTGGAAAGCCTTAGATAAAGCAATCAAACGGCATGATATTGATTGGCAATGGGTGAAGGGGCATGCGGGCAATCGTAAAAATCAGCGCGTGGATCGATTGGCAAAAATGGCAATGAGGAATCAGGGAAAAAGTTAATCTGCGTTTAGTATTTTTTCACGCATCAATCGGATCAATGCCAGGGAAAAGCCTTCACCATATTCCTGAAATTCGGGGTTTGAAAAATCAATGGCGATATTGGCTTGATATTGCAAGATATCGCTGCCCACCCAGAGAGGGATTTGGGCAAGCCCACTGGCTTGATTAAAAGGCACCCCCGCCCAATCAAAAGCATTCGAGAATAAGGCTGCCAAATCATTTTCGGCACTTAGATCTTCGATCAGAATTTCGGAAGAATTCGGATCGTCCACAATTTGAAGAACAATACTTACCCGCGGCTGAAGATTCATACCGGGTGCAGATAAATGTGAAAAATTATCTCTATCCGTAAGCCATTCACTAAGCCCGAGATGACTGAATTCACCGCCACCCCAAAGGATGACCATAGCAGGACGCTTCATATCAAAAACAAATTCATCAAACAAACGCATAAATTCAATCACTAATGGTGCGCTGCACTCTTTTGCCTGATAGGCCTTTGGAGCTTCTATTTCTTCATCGCTGCGCCATAGGCCATCACAGGGAAGGACAAAAGTAAGTATTTCGTCGCCCAGATCTCCATCTGTACCTGGATAATAGGCAATCATATTATTAATCTCAATTTGTTTTTTATTTTTGAGACCCAGCTGCATCCGAACTTGTATGTCTGTCTCCACGATCGGGCGAATACTATTATCTTCGCGTATTTCCTCTGGAGGAAAAAGAGCTGAGAAAGATAAATCTCCAGAAGCTAATATTTGATCTGCAATTTTTCGAGTAATGCGAAATACAGGAACACCTGATGGATCTTCAAAATCTCCCGCTTCTAGAATGGCCTTGGTGCGGGCGTCCTGAATAGAAGCCCCCTCTTCGGCTACCCAGATTATCGCTGAAGCATTACTCTCGGCCACTGCCTGGCCTACGTCGGGAGGCGCATTGCCCTCTTCGAGCATAACCACCTGTCCCGCAAAAGAGATTCGCCCTAAAGTTTCGTGAGCATTCAAGCGTAAATCGGGATAAAAGTGAAGTAGGGTTAGCGGCAAAGTGACATTGCCTGGACCACCGTATTCGTCGATGATATAACCAAAATCCGATGCATATTCAAATTTCTGCTCAATCTGATTGCCATCGCTGGAAAGAATTTCCATTAATGGTGTCCAGGCTGGCTCAAAAAGGTAGAAATTTCGGATATCGAAATAATCGGACCAGCGAATCCCGCCCTTTGCACCATAATCGTCAAATTGCGTGGCAAGATAATCTGTTATCGGAATGGGGCGATCCCAACCATTATTGTGTTCCGGCAATGTTCGAATGATCTCACGATCCATTTGAACATTTTGGCTGTTGAAATCTTCAGCCATAGACTGGAACCACCTCACTGGTTGGGTGCTTTGAAAAATAGCAAAGGCAGCCAGAAAAATGCTCGCTATTAAGAAAAGCATGCGTTTACTCAGTAGAAAAGATGTTTTTATACCTCGCTTCTCAAAAAGGCCTCGCAAACCCTCTCCAACCATGTTGAAACCAAGCACGGCAATAAAGACCGCGGCTGAGGGAATCAATACGATGTGGGGATTCGAGCGAAACCAGCGGAAGCCGGAGGCAATCATAGCTCCCCATTCAGGCTGGCTCGGAATAGAAATAATAAGGCTTGATCCTATATCATTGAAATCCAGTATTGCGGCGCCTCCGATAAAAACGCCAATCAGTGCAAGCTCGCCCAAGAGCATCAAAACAGCGCCAATTTCCAGAAATGAAATCACAAAGAGCTGAGGCATCACATTGGGGAGCACATGCCGAATAGCTATTTCAATTTCTCGCAAGCCTATTGAACGCGCGGCCTCGATATAGGGCATTCGGCGGGCAACCAGAACTTCGCCACGAATATACTGGGCCACTTCGGTCCAGCCAATGATGGTGAGGGCAATGAAAAAGGTCCACATGCCCCCAGCAAGGCCGATGACTGTAATGATCAGGAAGCCGCCAATTAATATGGGTAATGAAGTCAGGACTCCCGTTAAGAATGAAACGAAGCGATCAAAGCTTCTGCCTTCGAACCAGCCAGCGATCAAGCCAACAAAGAGACCGATCACGACCCTGGCTGTGGCAATCAGCACAGCTGCAATTAAGGTATTGCGCGCGCCATGCAGGATGAGGCTGAGGATATCCTGTCCGATTTCGTCGGTGCCGAATACAAAATCAGCTCCGGGGCTAACAGGGACCTCAATCATTTCTCCTATCTCAGTATCGAAATGCACATAGGCAACCCGATCGACTAAATAGGGATTATAGGGAGCGATTAAGGACCCAAATAGAACAATGGCAATAAGGGTCGCTACGATCGCAAGGCCAACAATCAGGGAAATGTTCGAAAATGCGTCGCGAAAGAATCGGAATCGATCCTTTTCGCCGAGCTTGGCAACATTGCTCATAATTCGTCCCTCAAGCGAGGGTCAATATAACGATACAAAATATCGAGGATCAAATTACCTATTAAAAGGGTGAGGCCAAAAATAGCTGCCAGAGGCAACACGATCGAAGTTTGTCCCGCCTGAATTCCCTGAAGCATGCGATAGCCCATACCTGGCCAAGCGAACATATATTCAACCACTGGCAAGATACCCAGCGAAAAACGCGAGGAAACGCCAATAGCAGTAAGCACTGGAACGGCCACATTCCGCAAGGCATGCACATTGACAACAGCACGCTGACTGAGGCCTTTTGAATAAGCAGTGCGCACATAATCCTCTTGCAAGGTGCGATCAAGAACAATGTAAGAGGTGCGCATGATGTATGCCACTGGGCGCGCTGCAAGAACGATCACAGGAAGGACAAGATGCCGATAATCCCAGCCAAATCCGGCAACGCTAAGGAGTTTCTGCCCGTAATCACGAATGATCACGATGATAGTATTTTGCAGAAGCATAGCGCCGAAAAATGAGGGGATCGAGATTAACAGGATCGTTGAAGTGAGAATCGCAAATGGGAGGCTGCGAAGTTTGGTTACGGCTACAAAAATGCCCAACATTAATCCTATTGCTGCGGATAGAACAGCGGCAATGAGCATAAGGCCCATGCTGGCACTAACTGCCAAACGCAGCATTTCGTCGACCTCAAAAGTGCCAGCCCGGTTCTCGAATGTTCCCAGATCCCCATTGATCACATTTGAATAAAAATCTTTTGTATCTGTGAGTGAGGTGCGGGCGAGTTCCCAAATACTTTCCGTGGGCTCTTCGATGCCGTTGCGCTCAATGATAAGCATGCCCAAATTAACAGAAAAAATGATACTCGTAAGTACCAGGGCGATGAGTGCAAGTCGTTGAGAAATAAATCGAATCATGACAGCTTGCGCCCACCGACGAATGAATGGGCGAAAATTCCTTTTAGAAATACCAGAGGGGGGAACCCCGGGTTCAGAAGGGGGAATAGTAGCACTAAATCAATGTTTTTTGGGGAAGAAAAAAGATGAGCATGGCCCATCTTTTTGTAGAGGCGACGACGGGATTCGAACCCGTGATGAGGGTTTTGCAGACCCTTGCCTTACCACTTGGCCACGTCGCCATACAAATCGGCTGATGGCGCAAATGTCGCCAAGTGGACGACCACCATCAGCCGAATGTTCTGAGCGGGCGAAGAGATTCGAACTCTTGGCCTTCTCCTTGGCAAGGAGATGTTCTACCGCTGAACTACGCCCGCCGGGCACACAAAAAATTATACCAATGCCAGTGCCGAGAGACAGAATCGAACTGTCGACACCGCGATTTTCAGTCGCGTGCTCTACCAACTGAGCTATCTCGGCCTATAAGGGTTGAGCGGCGTCATTTTAATGGGGGCGGATATGAATGTCAAGCGGAGCTATTTCGGATGAGCTAACGCTGGCTGATCTTTCGAGCAGGAATGCCCGCCCAGATCTCGTTTTCCCCTGTAGATTCAAGCAAAACGGCGTTGGCACCGACCACGGTCCCCTTTCCAACTTTGAGCACGCCTTGCTTGCAAAGCACCTTAGCTCCCGGCGAAAGGATGACATCGCCGCCAATTTCAATGCCCTCAAATTTTGAATTTTCAATGGCTATGTGGATATCTGCACGGCCCAAGGTGACCCCCGGATAGAGCTTGACGCGATCTCCGATGACCGAATTGGGATGCACTACCAGCCCAAATGCGCCATGCACCAGGATGACATTTTTGCCGATTTTTACAGAGCGAGGGACTTCAGCGCCAAGCAGCTTCAATAGGAAATAACCCAGCGGCCCTAGCAGCGGCCAGCGGCGGGCATAGAGCAAAGCGCTATAGACATCTCTTCTTGATTTCATTGCATAATGATAATGCAAGCTGAGACTTTATTCTTATCTTAAAAATCGGGGATCGATTAGTTTATTGCTTTAGCCATGTAGCTCTGGCCAAGTTCGAAGCCGCGGCCAGCATAATAGCGGCGCGTGCCAATCGCAGCAATGACGGCCAGCCTGGAATAGCCCGCGCTTTTGGCGATTTTTTCGGCCTCTTCAAGCAATTGAGTCCCAAGGCCAATGTGCTGGGCTGCGCCTTGCTGATCAGCGCCCACTTCCAGCGATTGCCCATAAACATGCACTTCACGGATGATGGCAGCCTGATCGAGGTCAGCTAATCCGGTTTCGGGGCCATCCTCATTGGGGAGCGAAAGACGCAGGAAGCCTGCCAGCTTATCCAAGGGCGTGACGAAGGCAATGAAATGTTCTTCTGCGCCAGGAGTGGCGTAGCGATGGTCATCCAGAGTTAGTTTTTCTACGTCTACCTGCGCGCCGCGAATTTCACGGCAGCGCACACAGCGGCATTCTGTGCCGTTTTCCTGCATACGCTGATGGATATCCATACGCAAGCTGGTGCGCTTATTGCCCTCGACCACGTTGGTGGAAGGGATATCGCGAATGACGCGATTGACGCGGCAATATTCAGGGATGCGCGTCTTGATATCTGAGATCAGCTCGATGAGCTCTTCAGTGTGATAGGGATGATATTCGCCGCGCTGCCAATACTCATAGAGCTCGGCATTTTCCAATAATTGCGTGGGGTAGATCTTGATCTCATCCGGGCAATAGCTTTCCCAGAAATGATCGAAATCAGCACGGTCTGTTTCGGGCGTGGCACCCAGCAGATTGGGCATCCAATGCAGCACGATCTTGAAGCCCGCCGCGCGCAGCAAGTCTACGGCTTGCAGAGTTTCCTCGGCGGTGTGGCCGCGCTTGTTGATCTCTAAAATATGGTCGTCGAAAGATTGCGCGCCCAATTGCACTTTGGTAACGCCCAAATAGCGCAGCCAGGCGATCTCGTCTTGATCAATATGATCGGGCCGCGTTTCGATGGCGAGGCCCACATTACGATGATTGGTCTTTTCGTTGAGCGCGTGTGCTTCGGCCAGCGTTTCCGATTCCTGATCGTTGAGCGCTTCATACATGCGGCGGATGAACCATTCCTGGTAATCGCGCTTGTATGAGCTCCAGGTGCCGCCAAGGACGATGAACTCGATCTTCTCGGTCGGGTGGCCTACAGCTTCGAACTGATCGAGGCGCGCACGCACCTGCGTGTAAGGATCGAATTCGTGCTGCAAAGCGCGCATGGCGCCCGGCTCATCAGGAAGATAACTTTTGGGCATACGGATGTCTGTGGGGCAAAAGATACATTCACCCGGGCAAGGATAAGGCTTGGTGAGCACCGTAACCACCGTGACACCGGAGAGCGTGCGCATGGGCTTCATTCGAATGCGCGCCAGAAGGGCGGGATCTTCTTCCAGATCGCCCAGCTCAACCAGCTCGTGATAGGCGGCCACGAGCATTTGTTTGCCAATGAAGCCGCCGCCCTTAGATTGCAGGGGATGGTGCTTAATGGCTTCAAATACCTCCACGCCCGCACGCACTTCTTCCAGCGCTTCATGCGCGCGCAGCATACGCTCAGGGGTATGTTCGCGTGCCTTTGTCCAGGCTTGAATGTCTTTTTCGCGTGAAGTCAACATAAGAAATCCTATAATGAGGGCATGCATGCAACTACGGCGAAACAATTGATCGCCCTCAATCGGCGATTCTACCAAAGCCTGGCGGATCCTTTTTCAAAAACACGCGGTCGGCTGCAAATGGGCGTTCTAAAGAGTATTGAGGGCATTGATAAGGATGCGCGCGTGCTGGACCTGGGCTGCGGCAACGGCCAGCTGGCCCTTGAGCTGGAAGGCCGTGGACATCAGGGCCCTTATGTGGGCGTGGATTTCAGCAAGGAGCTCTTAGAGATCGCGCGCGAAAAGAATTACGACAACTCCAAAGCACGTTTTGACCTTGCTGATCTGAGCGCTGACGATTGGGCAAAGGATTTCGGGGAGAAATCCTTCGATGTGATCTTTTGCTTCGCCAGCCTGCACCACATTCCTGGCCGGGAAATGCGCCTGCAATTTTTGCGGCAGGTGCGCGAATTATTGAGCCCCGAGGGCCGCTTCACCCACTCCAACTGGCAATTCCTGAATAGCGAAAAGCTGCGCCAGCGCATCCAGGATTGGAGTAAGGCCGGGCTGACAGATGCAGACGTGGATGCGGGCGACCATTTGCTCGATTGGCGCAGCGGCGGCGAGGGCCTGCGCTACGCACATCAATTCAGCCAAGAAGAATTGGCCGAACTGGCCAAAGCCAGCGGCTTTCACGTGAGCAACACTTTCTATTCCGATGGCGCAACCGGGGATTTGGGACTCTATGGGGTGTGGGCCGCTAAGGCCGATTGATAAAATCTAACTATGCTCAGCAAACAACGCTCCATACGCGTAGAAGCCATCGTCCTTAAGCACAGCGATTTCGGCGAGGCCGATCGCTTGCTGACGCTCTACACGCGCGAGTTGGGCAAAGTTCGTGCCATCGCCAAGGGTGCGCGCAAAACGCGTTCGCGCAAGGCCGGGCACGTTGAGCCCTTCAGCCAGGTGCGCTTGCAACTGGCGCGCGGCAGAAATCTCTTTATCGTTAGCCAGGCTGAGGCGATCAACAATCATGCTTTCCTGGCCGAGGACCTCATACGCTTGGGCTACGCTTCCTACATCGTTGAACTGCTCGAACGCTTTAGCGTGGACGAGGATGAGAACCGTGCGCTCTACCGCCTCCTGCGCGACACCTTAGGCCGCATTGAGCACGAAGCGGAAGCGCAGATCGCGATCCGCTATTACGAAATTCGTTTGCTCGATCAATTGGGCTTTCGCCCTGAATTACATGAATGCTTGAATTGCAATAATGAGATCAAAGCCGAAGATCAGTTCTTTTCCTCGCAAAAGGGCGGCGTGCTTTGCCCCAATTGTGGCCCATCAGACCCAAGCGCGCATCCCATTTCGATGCAGGCGCTGAAATATCTGCGCCATTTTCAGCGCTCATCCTATGAGGATGCCCTGCGTGCGAAGGTGGAAAGTAAATTCCAATTCGAATTGGAAACGCTGATGAATCACTATCTCACTTATCTGCTCGAAAAGCGGCTCAACAGCCCTGAATTTTTACGCCGCGTGCGTAAAGAAGCCGCGGGAAGGGAATAGAAAAAACGGCTGTTAAAAGCCTTCCATCTTGGATAAATCAGCCACGCCATCCGCCAGCGCGGTGATACGCTGTAGCAGAGCCATGCGATTCTGGCGCAGCTTTTCATCTTCCGCATTGACCATCACTTTTTCAAAGAACACTTTGATGGCGGGCATCATCGGCATAAAGGTCTTCAGGAAGGCCAGCACATCGCCAGATTCACGCTCAATAGCTTCAGCAACTATGAGGGTTTCATAGAGCGCCTTCTCTTCTTCCTGTTCCAGCAGCTTTTCATCCAGCTTGAATGTTTCTTTTTGGTCGCGCGTGATGCGCGCGCAGCGTGCGTAGGTATCCAGGGTGTCCGGCCATTTTTTATGGTCAAGGTACTTGCCAAGTTCAACAATATTCGTTAGAACATTCTGAAAATTGCTTATTTGTGCAGAGACTATAGCTTCAACAACATCATGACGATTGTATGGTTTATAAATATTTTTAAGTCGCTCGATTATGTAATCAAAACAGTCGTCAATATCATTCTTTTGAACTTTGGTTGGCAGAATTTCAGCGGCCTCTGCAAGCGCCCACTTTATATCAAAATCGGATCGATCAGCGGTCAGATTCATTATCATCCCTATCGCCAATCGTCTAATACCATATGGGTCTGCTGAACCTGTTGGTCGAATACCTACAGAAAATAAACCCATAAGGCTATCAATGCGATCCGCTAAACCTACAACAAGTCCAGCCTTAGTAGTTACAGTATCACCAGTTCGTCTTGGTGAATAATGATCTTCAATCGCATTTGCAACAGCTTCGCTCTCGCCAGAAGCAATAGCATAATATTTGCCCATTGTTCCCTCAAGTGAAGTCATTTCGATCACCATTTGGGTGGCTAGATCGGCCTTGGCGAGCTTGGCAGTGTGAGAAGCCGTAAGGGAATCGGTGTCGGAGAGTTCAAACACTGGAGAAAAAACTTCAACAAGCTTTTCAAGTCGCTGAGATTTATCCCACATTGTGCCTAAATCTTTCTGGAAGGTAATCTGTTTTAGCTCTTCAACATAATCTATTAAGGGGCGCTTGCGATCACGTTCTACGAAGTAGGCTGCATCGGCAAAGCGCGCAGAGATAACATCCGCGTTGCCAGCCGTCACTGCCTGAACATCAAAATCACCATTTCCGACGGCGATAAAAGCATTGATCAACTCACCATTCTTTTCAAGCGGGAAATAGCGCTGGTGTTTCTTCATCACCGCGATCAAAACTTCTCGCGGAAGATCAAGATATTTTTCCTCGAATTCACCCAGCATTGCCAGCGGCGCCTCAAGCAAATGAGTAACCTCATCCAGCAAGCCCGCATCATCCGGCACGCTGGCCCCCACACTTTCAGCTAGCTTGCCGACCTGCAAAAGAATTTCTTCTTTTCGCTTGTCCACATCCAAAATGATTTTTTGCTCGGACAGCGTTTCAAAATAATGCTTGGGTGATTTGACAATAAATTCTTCGTAATTGCTCAATCTGAGGCCACGGCTTACAGCGGCGCTGGTTATTCCTGCATAACCAATAGGAATTATGTGACTTCCATGTAGGGCCAATATCCAGCGGATGGGGCGCGAAAAGGCCTTGCCGCTGGCGTTCCAGCGCATCGAACGATTGAATTTTAGGTCTGGAAAAACCACATTAGGAACAAGTTCGGAAAGTAAAGATATGGTGCTTTCACCCTTAACAATCTTTTGGTACGTAACATAGCGGCCGCCCCCAATCTCTTTCACAAGAGCTTTACCGCCATCCATCTCTGGAAGAATGTTTGAAAGGCCGTTTTTCTTAGCCCATCCTAGTAAAGCGGGTGTAGGATTGCCTTCAGAATCAAAGGAGATATCTTCCGGCGGCCCTTTGATATCTTCGGTGTAACTTCTCTGAAACGGCGCAAGATCTTTGATAAAAAGAGTAATACGTCGTGGTGTTCCGAAAGCTTTGATTTCCCCATAATCAATCTTGTATATATCAAGAAAATTGAATTTGAAGAAAAAACTTATGTCATTAATAGCTTTTTCCAAATCCGCTGGCGGTAGTTCTTCTGTTCCGATCTCCAGTAGAAAATCAGCTGGTTGTGATGGCCCTGATAGCGCTGAAGATTGCTGCTTGCTCTTGACGCTTGAAACTGAGCTTGCGGATTTGTCTCCCCAGGGGTATTCCAGGCGTTCGCGTTCCTCAACATAAGCTTCAGCCACTTTGCCTGAGAGCTTGCGCATACGGCGGAAAAATCCCTGCCGCTCCGTGACGCCCACTGCGCCGCGGGTATCCAGAATGTTGAATGTGTGCGAACTTTTGAGCACGTAATCATAAGCAGGAAGCACAAGGCCAGCATCAAGCGCTGCAAACGCTTCTTCTTCATAAAGGTCATACATTTTCTTCAGGCGCTCAACATCCGCCAATTCGAAATAATATTTGCTGTGTTCGCGCTCGCCCTGCATATTAAGATCGCCCCAAGTGCGCTCCGGGCTCCATTGAATATCACCGACAAAATCTTTGCCCTGCAATGCCATCGCGATGCGATCCAGGCCATAGGTGATCTCCACCGAAACAGGGTCTAGGGTAAGTCCACCGGCTTGCTGGAAATATGTGAATTGCGTGATCTCCAGGCCATCCAGCCAGACTTCCCAGCCAAGGCCCCAGGCGCCCAGCGCAGGAGAAGTCCAATTGTCTTCAACGAAGCGAATATCGTGCTTGCCCACATCAATGCCAATGGCTTCAAGCGAGCGCAGGTACGCTTCCTGCGGATCGCCGGGATCGGGTTTGAGGATCACCTGGAATTGGTGATGCTGTTGCAGACGATTTGGGTTCTCACCGTAGCGGCCATCATCAGGCCGTACAGAAGGTTCCAGATAGGCAACATTCCAGGGCTCAGGCCCAAGCACGCGCAAGAATGTGGCCGGGTTCATTGTGCCAGCGCCTAGCTGGCTGTAATAGGGCTGCCAAAGGGTGCAGCCCCAATCCACCCAATATTTCTGCAGAGCAAATACGATGGATTGAAAATCTTTAGCTGTTTCGGGCAATTCGATCCTCCTCGAAGATGGCAATATTATATACGTGGCAGGGCGCAGGACTATAATCACTGGATGGGAGAAATCAAGCTGCTTTACGATGGCTGGCCGCTCATTCATGCGAAGAATAGCGCCGCTGCAATTCATTTGCGCACTTTGCTGCAGATGAAGCCCGCAAGCGTCCAGGCCAGCCTCGCTCTTCCGGGAGCTGGTGATCATGAAATCGCAGATGCAAGCATCGAATTGCTTGTGAAGGAGCAGCAGGACCTGGGCAAATGGCAGCAAAGGTCTTTGCCCAAATTGGCTCAATCTGTGGGAGCCGAAATCATTCATTCCACAATAAGCGGTGCTTCTCTCTTTGGCCGCCATAAAAGCCTGATCAGTCCGACCGCGTTTCAGGCAAATGCTGAGGGCAGCTCACGTTTACTTTCAGCCCTGGGGCAAGGTGGGCTAAGCCGGGCCGAAATTCTTTTGCCCCAAGATATAGCTGCTGGCAATCTTTCCGGTCATCCGAATTTTCTGCCCCCGATCATTCATCCTGATTTCTTTGGCGGTGCTGGTGAAATAAATCCTGAATTGGAAGTTCCGGATACTTATCTGCTTTTTCATGGCCCAGATACAGAAAAATCGATTGATAATTTGCTCGAAGCCTGGGCCTGGGCGGCGGCCTCCATCGGGGAGGTCTTTCCCCTCGTGATGCTTGGTCTGACGGATGAAAGAAAAATCAGGATGGAAGAAAAACTAAAAAGCAATCACCTGGATGAGCATATACTTCTGATGCCGGAATTAGTCTGGTCCGATCTGGTTAATATCTATAAAGGCAGCAGCGCGGTGATCATTGCGGATGGAGAAATGTCCTGGGGAAGCCCCGCTCGCCTGGCATTGGCTTCCGGAAAATCAATGGTGGGTTTTAAGAATGAGGAGAACGACAGCTTGCTTGGGCAAGCAGCTTATTTAATAGAGAAAGGCGATTTGCGTTCATTTGGAGCCGCGATGATCACAATCGTGGTGGATGAAAGTGTGTGGGAGAAAATGGAAGATGTAGCAAAAGATCTATCCGCCAAATGGGATGCCGAGGCATTTTCAAATCAATTGGAGAAAATCTATTTAGGCTTGATCTAATTTTTACGCGAAATTTGCCAGGTGTAAATTCCCAAACCCGAACCCGAAAGAAGCAAAATGATACCCAGCAAGCCGATCAATGGTGATCTTCCGCCTTCTTCAGGAGATAATTCTGCACTCTGAGCAGCAGAACTCATTTGCGCACCAAAATTTAGCGTGGCAATATCTCCTGCGGTTAATGCAAGGGTAACGCTCTGCTCAGTTGTCGGATTTAGACCTTCGGGGGCAGCAACACTAACGGTATATTCACCGGGGGGCAGTTCTACAAAACAGGAAAGCACCGGATCACCGTCTGAATCGACTTCGTCCGTTGTGGCTGCTGATTCAGAGGCCAAGCCACTTCGCTCGCTGACGCTAACAGCACCGCCAGCTATTCCAAATTCGCTTTCCTGGCGAAGCGCATCGCCGTTAACATCTTCATATAAAAGCACACAAATCGTTGCCGTGCCCTCGTCTTCAGGCGTTCCCACAGGAGTTAGTTGAGCGTCTGCTGGTGGAGAAACAGTGGGCGTGGCTTGCTCAGCCAATCCCAACAAAATAACCTGTCCCTCAATTAAAGCTTCGTCTGCGTCCCAATTATTGAGCAGCCGCAGTTCATCGATATCCAAAGCGAATTTAGCTGCAATTAGCCATTGCGAATCGCCGATCTGCACTACATAAAGTATGCGGCCATCCTGAAGGGGGGTTGAGGTGGGGAAAGGAGTTGCCTGGAAATTAGGAGAGGCTTCAACGTTAACCCTTGGCAACAAGAGTATCATCAGAACTAAGAATGCTGAAAATAGAAGGATTTTTCGCAACATTGGCTTTTACCCTAAGAGGTATTATATCTATCTTACATTTTATCAATTTTTGTCCTAAGTAGGAGAACCTATGACTTTTCTGGGCTTTGATCAACTTGAATGGGAGGCTATTGGACTTTCCGTGCTCATTTTTGTTGGCGCTGTGCTATTTGGCCGCTGGTTGATCCGGCGCATTCTTCTGCCAATCGCAAAACGCATCATAGGCCGCACACAAACAACAGTCGATGATCTATTGCTTGATGCCATCATAGGCCCGGTTTATTGGCTGCTCCTCCTGACAGTGGCTCAATATTCGCTAGCCAGGCTGGACTTCCTGGATACGAAGGTTCAGCTAACGCTGGTAGATGCTTATTTTGTTCTTTATCTGGTCATACTCTATGTATTGGCTAGCCGCGTAATTTCGAAAATGGCCGCCTGGCTGATCACTGTTTCCTCCAAAGGCGAAGAGAATCTTGGGAAACAATTGCTCCCATTCCTCACCCGCGTAATGCTGCTCGTGGCTACTTTGATCGCAGGCATTATCTTACTGGGTCATTTCAATGTGGAAGTGGGCGGACTGGTTGCAACGCTTGGAATTGGATCTCTTGCGATTGCCTTAGCCGCCCAGGAAACCTTATCCGACACCATCGCCGGTTTTGTCATCATGCTCGATAAGCCCTTCCGAATAGGTGACCGCATCGAAATGTTGGAACTGGGCACCTGGGGAGATGTGATGGATATCGGCATGCGCAGCACGCGTATTCGTACAAGAGATAATCGGATGGCGATCATCCCGAACTCCGTTATCGGAAAAAGTTTGGTCGTAAACCATTCTTACCCAGATAAAAATTATCGCCTGGAAATCGAGATTGGAGTGGCTTATGGAAGCGATCTCGAAAAAGTGCGCAAGGTATTGACTGACGCAGTTAGGAAAGTGGAAGGGGTTATGCAAGAGCTGCCCGTAGAAGCTTTGTTCTTGAGCTTTGGCGAATTTTCGCTCGTCTTTCGCGTGCGCTGGTGGTTGGATTCCTTTGTAGATACAAGGCGCATGTTTGATCGCGTAAATACATCAATGTACGAAGCACTTTCTGCATCCGAAATTGAATTGCCCTTCCCCCAAAGGGTCGTGCACCATAAATTTGACGATAAGCAGGGCAAACGCATGACTGAATTTTTTCAAAAGGATAAATGAACGCTAGAGCGTTAAGCTTTGAGGGCCACCTAGAAGCAAATTTGCGGGCTTTCGATATTCGCAAAGATTTGCTGTCGGTGGCCGATCTAGTCGAGCTTTGCTTCAAGGATAGCCTGGATGCGGATGGCAAGATGTATATTCGCCAAATGCGCCGTACCGCTCAAAGCAGCAAACTTTTGACAATGGCGATTGCTACAAGCCTGTCCAGTGAGATGCCGCCCGGAGGCTTTGTTTGGACCGAAGGCCAGGAATTGGTGGGCAATTTAAGCCTTATTCCCGTGATTGCTTTTGGATTGCGGCGTTATTTAATTGCCAATGTAGCGGTTCATCCGAATCACCGCCGCAAGGGGATAGCCAGCCAGTTAACCTCGGCGGCATTAATCAAGGCGGATAAATCGGGGGCCGATGAAATATGGCTGCAGGCAGATAAAGACAACCAGGCAGCTCAAATTCTCTACACCCAGTTGGGCTTTGTAGAAAAGGCTCAACGGACGACCTGGCAAACAAAAGCTTCGCAAGTTAATTCCCAAGCAATCGATGCGCAGATCAATGTTCGACATCCAAGGGCGGAGGATTGGCCCCAGCAACTTGAATGGCTGAAATCCAATTATCCAGAACATGTTCAATGGAATTTACCGCTTAATTTCAAACAGTTTCAGCCCGGATTTTTAGGCTCAGTACGCCGTCTATTGGGTGATCGTCAATCTCGTCAGTGGGCAGCCACGCGGGGAAAACAATTGCTAGGAATCCTGAGCTGGCAATCCAGCTCCCTTCAAGCCGATCGGCTTTGGTTAGCTTCCAGTGAAAAAAATGAAGCAGAAGCGTTGACAGCGCTGCTTGCAAATGCACATAGCAAATTACGAATGGGACGCTCTTTACTACTCAATTATCCAGCCTATAGAGGGGAAGATCAATTTCGCAAATTGGGTTTTTCTCCGATGCGAAATTTGGTCTGGATGAAATATCAAGACAAGTAAGTTTTAAGCGGATCAATCCGTCATTAGTTTATGCACATGAATGAGGATAAATGAGAATATCCAGCGATGCTGATCTGCGAAACATGCTTGGCAATTCCCGGGTTGTGGCCGTAGTGGGCCATTCCGATAAGCCTTATCGAACAAGTTACCAGATAGCTCAATTCCTGCGCCATGCGGGCTATACGGTTTATCCGGTTAATCCAACTGTCGATGAAATTGACGGAGAAAAATCTTACGCCACTCTGGCGGAGGTGCCCGAAGCGATTGACATCGTGGATGTCTTCCGAAGATCTGAATATTTGGACGGTGTTGTTGAAGATTCTATCAAGGCCGGAGCGAAAGCAGTATGGGCGCAGCTGGGCGTGGCTGATTTTCAAGCGGAAAAAAGGGCGCAAGATGCCGAACTGCCATTTGTAATGGATCGCTGCATCAAAATAGATCACAGACGCCTGAATATATAAAATTTCAGTAAAAATCAAGATAATTCCGATAATTGTTTTCTAATGGTGCAATTTTTCACAATTAGGGGCTTTTGCCCTCAGTTGAGGGGACAGTCGACCTATTCAAGGCTGCGAATTTCGTGCATAATGACCCTGACAACAAGAGGACATTATGACATTTCAAAAACTTTACAAAAGTAAATTGTTTTCAGCTGAAGCAGCTGCTCAGGCAATTAAATCCAATTCACGTATCTACATGGGCGGAGGTACTGGCTTTCCGCTCGTACTGGAAAAAGCCTTAATTGATCATGCAGATCAATTAAGAAATGTAGAAGTAGTTAGCGTGGCAACCTTCGCGGGTGGCGAATATCTTGATGAAGCCTATCAGGAAAGCTTTCGCCATCGAGCACTATTTGTTGGGCCCAATTCACGTAAGGCCGTTAATGAGGGTCGCGCTGATTATGTGCCGATCTTTTTGTCACAGTGCCCGGCTCTCTTTACAAATGGGCAATTGCCATTAGATGCCGCTTTGATCCAGGTAAGTCCTCCAGACAATCACGGCTGGTGCTCTTTTGGCGTTGAGGTGGGTGTAACCAAGCCAGCAGCAGAAGCAGCCAAGCTGGTGATCGCTGAAGTCAACCCCCACATGCCCAGGGTCCTGGGTGATTCTTTTATCCATATAAGCAAGATCGATATGGCCGTTGAAGTAGATTATCCGCTAACGGAAGCGCTCTTCCCAGACAGCACTCCAGCCATCGACCTTATCGCTGAATACATCGCAAGCATGATCCCAGATGGCGCCACACTGCAATTGGGCATTGGGGCGATTCCTAATGCTGTTTTAAAAATGCTGGATGGGAAGCAGGATCTTGGAATTCACACAGAGCTTTTTTCGGATGGCGTGATTGATCTCGTAGAAAAAGGCATCATCACCAATGAGCGCAAAACGCTCCATCCGCGTAAGACTGTGGCAGGATTTTTGTTTGGTTCACAAAAACTTTATGACTTTGTTCATGACAATGCCATGATCGAATTGCGGCCAACAAATTACATCAATGATCCGCAAATTATTGCCAAACATGACAACATGATGGCCATAAATTCAGCGATTGAGATCGATCTTACAGGGCAAGTGGTTGCCGATTCAATTGGAGATATGATCTATAGCGGAATTGGTGGGCAATTAGATTTCGTCCGTGGCGCAACCTATTCGAAAGGTGGGAAATCAATGATCGCGCTCCCCTCCACGACAAAGAACGATCAAATCACCCGAATCACCAGCAGATTACATCCCGGGGGAGGGGTTGTAACCAGCCGAGGTGACGTGCAATATGTGGTGACAGAGTTTGGGGTCGCTAATTTGAGAGGCAAGAGTATCAGAGAGCGGGCACATGCACTGATTAATATAGCCCATCCCAATTTCAGAGAAGAATTAACTGCATTTTCCAGAAAACAAAATTGGTAATTTTCTGATCTAGCTTTTTTGTTTTTCTTCTTCTGGAAGCGGCAAACTTAAATGGATGCTGGTTCCTGCGCCCTTTCTCGGAAGAATTTCTATTTTGGCACCAATGTGCGCAAGCACTCTCATGCCAGGAATGTTGAGATCCACTTATCTCGCGATGAGAATAAAATC
>PVMS01112478.1_pt1 | contig 20582 bp, 20 predicted proteins | sample 1853461 | NCBI WGS metagenome assembly PVMS01 (sample SAMN08582032, study PRJNA380276) | Marine sediment metagenome, whole genome shotgun sequencing project. | isolation source: ocean sediment barecode stripped | collected 2017 | reverse complement strand
GCTCATCTATGGTTACTGGTACATCCTCATATTATTTTTAAAAAAAGAAAACATGTAAAATCATTAAGATTAAAAAAAGACAGATTTATTATGAGTAAAATGTATCGGGGAAGCGTAGTACTGGCGCACTACCTGGGACGTAAGCAAACTTATGGAGATATTACAGATATCCCATCCTCGTAAAGGGTGCGATTATCGGAATCTAAATAAACTAGATTTTGGAGAAGGTTCTTCTGTCGTAATTGAATCAAAATTTTTGTCAGCTCTTCGGCATGGCCATTCATAAATAGCATAGTATAGTGCTCGCGTGGTGAACGACTGTGAACTTCATCCAGTCCGGCGATCATTTCCTTAAATTGTTTGACAGCTTCTTCCGGCCTGTTATTATGAAACAGTTCAATGCCATAATATGTTGCGAATCGCACCTTTCGGAGCCCTCGATTAGAACTTAAAAGCGCTTCAACACGACGGCGTTCAGACCATCCGCGCGAATAGTCGGAATCCTGCCCACGGAGAGCAATGGCTCTGGCAATCTCATAAACTCGATTCCCGGCACTGGGAGAATAGGTATCCATTTCTGCAGCTAGAATTAGATTTGCATAATATGCTAAAAAACTTGCTAAGGGATCAAAAATTACAGGATCATAATAAATTGAACCGGCTGAAGAATATATGAACTGCAGACCTTTATCGAAATAGCGCTGGTCAACCCCGTTTGAAAACAAAGCTTGGCCCATATAAGTTAATGCCGCCCCTTTGGGTGCGGTACCTTCAAAAATGATTTGAATATAAAGGGGAATTTGTAAATCGCTGTATTCTTCATCCCAATTATTTTGATAAAAGAACGAAGCAATCTGACTCTTTAATGGAATTAACTCCTGACGTTCTGCTACTTTCAGCAGGCGATCATCAAAAGTAACCTCGACCTTTCCGAATTGAGCTATCAATGCTGATTGTATAAATATATATATTATTAAGGAAATTCTTGGCAGATTAGAGTGCATGACCAGTAAAAATAGATGGTTCCTGCTATTGTGGGCAAGTGAAAGATATTAATGCATTGTCTTAAAGGTGATATTCTATTTATGTAATAAACTACCGTAATTTTAAATATGGCTAATGTTCGAGAATTAATCGGTCCTCAAAAAATTGCAAATAAACTTTTAACTATTGCTGGGGAATTAGGTCAAAGTAAAGGATTGAAAGTTTATGTGGTGGGGGGCTTTGTACGCGATCTATTTCTAAATATACTTTCTAAGGAAATTGATTTAATGGTCGAAGGCGATGGCATTGCATTCGCAAGGCAATTGGCCGATAAATTGAAAGTGAAAAAAATTGTTCCGTTTAAAGAATTTGGTACAGCAAAAATCCCTTATAGAAAGATGGAAATTGAAGTGGCTTCTGCCCGGCTGGAGGTGTACGCAGAATCCTCACGAAAGCCAAAACAGGTTCAATATACTGATCTCGAAGGTGATTTAAAGCGGCGTGATTTTACAATTAATGCAATGGCGGTGAATATTCTGCCAGGGCATTTTGGAGACTTATATGATCCGTATAAAGGTATCATTGATTTAAACAACAGAAAACTTGCCACACCCTTAAATCCAGATGAAACATTCGCAGAAGATCCTTTACGAATGTTGCGTGCAGCGTATTTTGCCTCAAATTTAAATCTTACTATTGACCCGGGATGCTACAAATCAATAATTCATCAAGCTGAACGGATAAAAATTGTATCAAGCGAACGAATTACTGGTGAAATTTTTAAAATATTAAAATCGCCAAAACCGTCAAAGGGTTTTTTAATACTTCAGGAAACCGGATTGATGAAATACATTTTTCCTGAAATTCATACAATGGTTGGATTGGAGCAGACCAAAGAATGGCACCATAAAGACATTTTTGCCCATACTATGCAGGTTGTTGATAATGCAGCAGAACTTTCAGATAAAATGGAAATCAGATTTGCAGCATTAGTGCATGATATAGCCAAACCACTAACGCGCAGGGTAGATGATAAAAAGGGGTATACTTTTTACGGACATGATGATCTCGGCAGCAGTATGCTCGAAAAAATAGCCAGAAGAATGCGCCTATCAAATGAGTTGAAGAAATATTTACAAAAATTAACGGCATTACATTTACGCCCAATCGCTTTGGCACAGGAAGGTGTTACTGATACTGCTGTTAGAAGACTAATGGTTGCTGCCGGAGTGGACACCGCTGATTTGATGCTACTTTGCCGGGCCGACATAACGAGTAAAAATCCGGCCCTCGTAAAAAGATATATGGGCAATTTTGAGCGGGTTGAAAAACTAATGGAGAATGTGATAGAGCGCGATAATTTTCGTGCCTTTCAATCCCCGGTGCGAGGAAAAGAAATCATGGATGAATGTGGTATCAGTGAAGGAAAGATGGTTGGAATTATTAAGAAGGAAATCGAAGAAGCCATTTTAGATGGCAAAATTAATAATACACATGCTGCAGCATTACAATATCTAATGAAAATTAAGAATCGATTTTCTGCTTGAAGATTGACAACTTTTTTATATTGAATGACTCTAAGTTTTAACAATTTATCTGGGAGAAACATAATGTCGTGGTTAAAAGATGCTGGCAATATATTCGTCGCACCGTCCAGCACATTTAACACAATCAAAAATGCCGATTGGAAAAGAAGCATTGCACCGTTTATTATACTGATACTTTTAGGGGTAATAAGCATGTGGCTTCTGCAGGATTTAATGCAGGATGTTCAGTATGAAAAAACCATCAAGAGCATTGAAGAGAGCACTCGAATTCCTGATGATCAAAAAGATCAATATATCGAAATTGTTAATGATCGATTAGCTAATCCAAAGCTCTGGCAGGTGATACTTGGCTGGTCGGCAGGCATCCTCAGTTATCCGGCACGGGTATTCATGATGACTTTATTCGTAATGATTATCGGTAATACGGTCTTAGGAGGAAATGTAAATTACGGTAAGCTAATGGTCATGACTGCCTACGTATATGTGATTTCCATATTGGAGATGATAGTCAAGATTCCTCTGATGTTGAGCAAATGGAGTATAGAAATTTATACCGGTTTAGGACTGTTAGGCTTTGGGGAATCAGGATCATTCATAAATGGTTTTATGGCAGGTTTTGATTTGTTTGGATTGTGGAGGATTATTCTCCTGGCGATTGGAATGGGAATATTGTATGAAAATGAAACCAAGCCATTCTTGTGGGCGTTGCTGATATACTGGGTGATTCAAATTTCGGTGTTTGCAGGGCTTGGAATGATATTTTAAAGAGGTTGATATGAGATATTTAATTTTAACAAGTATAATATTGATCAGTTTGTCAAATCTTTTTGGACAATCTTTTTCAATAAAGGAATGCGTTGAAATAGCTCTGGCAAATAAGGAAACGCTTGAATCTGCTCAGCTGGATGTTGAAGCAGCTAAAAAGGGTAAACTGGGATCATACAGTAACATTTTGCCCTCGTTGGGATTCGGCGGAGCATGGAATGAAGTCAGAAGTGCTGGGAAGGAATTTAATATTGATCCGCTGACCGGGGAAGTTGAAGACACTAGAAATTCAACTGTTTCAATTTACACTACATGGACCAGCGGACTTTCATTAACACAAAATATTTATGATGGTGGTGCTTGGTGGAATAAAATAGCCCAGGCTAAAAATAATTATTTGATTGCCAGTCAAATTAAGCGGCAGGTTAAAATAAATATCATTGCCAGTGTTCATGCCGCGTACTATCAAGTATTGGAAGATCAACAATTACTCGAAGTTGCAAAATTGAATCTTGATCTGGCAAACGAACAGGTAGAATTGACACAGAGAAAATATGAACTTGGGGCGGTTAACAAAACAGATCTGCTTAAAGCAAAAGTACTTTTTGGTCAGGCCCGCGTTGGCGTCGTCAACCAGAAAAGTGTATTAAAGAATTCCATGTATGAATTACGTAATGCAATGGGCGTAGTTCAATCGGCTTCACCTTTTACTGTCAAAGAAGAAACACAGCAATTATTGCCTTTACAAACAGAAGCCGAAGCTATTGAATTAATGGAATCAAACAATCCTGGTCTGCTGGCAATTGAGGCTCAAGTCAAGGGCGCAGAACTTGATTTTAAAATAGTTCGTAGCGCAAGGTTACCATCGCTAAGCACCTCCATTTCGTATTCCGCAACAGCTGATAGATTCAATGATTTACCCGATAACTTTAAAGACACATATGATATTAATAGCAGAATATCGCTTTCATTCCCATTGTTCAACGGCTTCAATATTTCTACCAGGACTCAACAAGCCAAGCTGGCATTGAGAAAACAACAGAATGAATATACAACCAGCAGGAATGATGCCTATGTACAGCTTGTAGCGCTGTTGGAAGTCTTGATTACTTATCAATCAATAATTCCAATTAACGAAGAAGTGTTGGTTTCAGCAGAAGAAGATTTAAATTTGGTGCAAGAACGCTATAGCCTTGGATCTGCAACAATCCTTGAAGTGCTCGATGCGCAGGTTTCAGTTATCCAAGCTCAAGCGGATTTAGTCTCTTCCCGTTATGCTGCTTTTACACAGCAAACATACCTGAAAGCACAAATGGGCATACTTGATCAGAATTAATATTTGAATTCAAAGGAGTAAGATTTGTCAAAAAAACAACAGAAGAAATCATCTAAGATAAAGCGCTTTTTGATTATCGGACTGGTTGCAATAATTATCATTGCTGTAGTTATTGGTAACCTGATGCAATCAAAATCGGATGCCACTACAGTCGAATCAGAAGTGGTTTCCCGTCAAACCATTGTCCATAAAGTGAATGCCAGCGGAAAGGTTCAACCTGCAACTGAGGTAAAAATCAGTGCCACCATTTCAGCTTGGATTACAGATATTACTGTTGAAGAGGGCGATTTTGTTGAAAGTGGTCAGCACCTAATTTCGTTGGATGAAAAACGATATCAAGCAGCTTTGGAGCAGTCCAACTCATCTGTAAAATCAGCCCACGCGCGACTTAAACAAGTTAAGTCACAGCGAAAACGTGTAGAGTCACTCTATGAACAAAATTTAGTATCCGATGAGGAACTTGAATCTATAATTGCGCAATATGAACTGGCAGAAAGTCAATTGGAGCAAGCCGAAGCGGCAAGAATTTCCAGCCAGGACGAATTGGAGAAAACCCGGATTTTGGCTCCGCAAACCGGCACCGTAACCAAGGTAAATAAAGAAGTTGGAGAAATGGCTTTGGGTTCGGTTTTCCAGGCCGATGTTCTTATGACAGTTGCGGACCTGACCAACATGGAAGTTGAAGTCGATGTCAACGAAAATGATGTCATTTCAATAGCCTATGGGGACACATCTGAGATTGAGATTGATGCCTTTCAGGATACTGTGTTTTATGGAGTGGTCAGTGAAATTGCACATGTTGCTGAAACACAGGGCATCGGTACTCAAGAACAGGTAACGAATTTTAAGGTTAAAGTTCGAATGATTGATATTCCTGAAGGGATTCGACCTGGTATGAGTGCCACAGCAAATATTATTACTGACATCAGGGACAGCGTAATTGCCATTCCAATTCAGAGCCTCACAGTTCGACCAGAAGGTGCCGATAAAGTATTAGCAGACACAAAAGGCAAGAAGAAAGGTCGTGCAAAACGTCGCGACGATCGAAAACCGTCTGAGCAAAATACTGGTAGGCAGGTAATGGAGGAAATTGTATTTGTGTTAGAGAATGAGCTTGAAAATGCCGGTGAAAAACATCGACCACTTAAGAAAGATGAATATTACACATTAATACGACCGGTTAAAATTGGCATATCTAGTGAAACACATTATGAGGTATTGTCAGGATTGTCAGAAGGTGAGAAAATTGTGATCGGCGGTTACCGGGCCATTAGCCGCGAATTGAAACATCAATCCGTTGTAATTGATGAGTCTGATAATGGCCCACAAGTTGACGCTGACGATAACGACTCCAATTAACACATGAACGACTGGGAGGAAAAGTGGATTCTATGATTGCTTTGAAGCAAATCCAAAAAACTTATTATGTGGGCAGTATTGATGTTCATGCGCTGAATGGGATAGACCTGCAGATTAACAGGAATGAATACATATCAATAATGGGTCCGTCAGGTTCGGGCAAATCAACTTTGATGAATATTATTGGATGTCTCGATACACCCACTTCCGGCACTTATGAATTCGAAGGTGAGATGGCCCAAGATATGGATGATAATCAGTTAGCCTCCATTCGGAATCGAAAAATTGGGTTCGTATTTCAAACTTTTAATTTGTTGCCAAAACTTACCGCCTTACGAAATGTCGAACTGCCGTTGATATATGCCAATGTCTCCAGGGATGATAGACTTCAAAAGGCAGAAGAAGCACTTGCCGCAGTTGGACTTGCTGATCGTGTAAAGCATAAGCCAAACGAAATGTCAGGAGGACAGCGCCAAAGAGTTGCCATTGCAAGAGCGCTGGTGACAAATCCATCTATTATCTTGGCAGACGAACCAACTGGTAATCTGGATTCAAAAAGTGGTGAGGAAATTATGAAGGTATTTGATGGGCTGCATTCTGAGGGGAATACTATTATTCTGGTGACGCACGAACGGTATATCGCTGAGCATGCTAACCGAACGATTCATCTGCTTGACGGTAAAATCAGTGATGATAATATTAATGGAGCGCAATCTTGATCTTCGGATTATTCGAGTTGATTTGAAATCTGAATGAAACTATTTCTGGAAAACTTTTTTATAGCATTTAATGCAATCTGGTCTGCCAAACTGCGTTCGGTATTGACGGCCTTAGGAATTATTATCGGAATTCTTGCGGTAACACTTATGGGTACATTGATTTCGGGTCTTGACCGTTCTTTCGAAAAGAGCATGATGTTTTTAGGCAAGGATGTATTATTTATTTCAAAGCATGAATGGTTCAGTGATCAGGAATGGTGGGAAATGCGCAACCGACCGGATATAAAAGAAGTTTACGTTGAACAGATATTAGCGCAGTCCCAATATGTATTAGCAGCAGCTCCGGAGGCTCTCCGCCGCTCAGAAGTAGTTCGTGATGACAAGAGTATCACAGGTGTCAGCATTATGGGCACTACCCCGGAATACCTGCAAACCTCTTCAACCATCATTGAAAAGGGACGCTTTTTAACCAGCGGTGAAAATCGTTCTGGGTCACGTGTAGCAATAATTGGCTCTGAAGTAGCAGAAGCACTTTTTGAGAATGAAGACGCTTTAGAAAAATATGTTAAGATTGGTCCCAATAAATTCCGGGTTGTTGGCGTTATTAAAAAGCAGGGCAAATTCTTAGGCCTATTTAGTCTTGATAATCAAATTATAGTACCATTTGGTACTTACCAGAGATTGTTTTCCCGTCGCGGCTGGATGCGCCTGAATATAAAAGTTCCGGAAGATAAAATTGTGCAGGCAAAAGATGAGATTTACGGAATTATGCGTCGTATTCGCGGCCTCCGACCAGAAGAACCTGATGATTTTGCAATCAATCAGCAGGAAGCCTTCGAATCGCAATATAATATGATCAAGCTAGCTATCGGGGGTACCGGAATATTCATTACAATATTATCGTTGGTAGTCGGGGGCATTGGTATTATGAATATCATGTTTGTTTCAGTGAAGGAGCGTACGCGAGAAATTGGTATACGTAAAGCCATTGGGGCTACAAAAAAGGCCATATTGAGTCAATTTTTAATCGAAGCAATTCTAATTTGTATGATTGGTGGATTAATTGGCCTGTCTTTTGCGTTTGGTATAAGTCAATTAATTAACAAAATTTTTCCTTCTGACATGCCAATGTGGCTTGCCATTCTCTCACTATTTTTAAGCGTTTTAGTAGGCGTTATATCTGGATTAGTACCGTCATATAAAGCCGCAAAACTAAATCCGATCGATGCACTGGCTTATGAGTAAAGTTAAAAAAGGACACCTTAAGAATACCGTTAAAGAAAGCTTTAGAATGGCGTTGGATGCCATTCGTACGAATAAATTACGATCTTCTCTCACGCTATTGGGCATCGCGATCGGCGTTTTTTCTGTGATAGGTGTTATGACGTCAATTAGGACACTGGAAGCGTCGATTGAACAGGGTTTAAACGTATTTGGGAGCAATACATTTTCGGTGCAAAAATATCCTGCAATTCAGATTGGCGGTCATACCCGTCATAAATTTCGAAATCGAAAAAGTATCACATATAAACAGTATGAAATATTAAAACAACGTGCTCAATTACCGATCCTGATTACTGTTATTGAGGGTACCGGTGGTAATACAATAAAGTATAAAGATCGCCAAGCAAAAAGGATGGCTTTATTCGGTGGCGGTGAAGGCAGCCTTAGAACATACAATACCTTTGTTGAGGAAGGTCGGGATATTACAAATCAAGATATTAATTTTTCAAGACGTGTCGCAGTACTTGGAATGGATGCCGTCGATCAATTATTCCCTTATGAAGATCCGATAGGCAAAACTGTCTCCATCGATGGCATTGATTACCTCGTAATAGGTATCACTGAGCGCGTGGGTGAAATGTTTGGTCAGAGTCAAGATAACTATGTATTAATTCCAATCACGACCTATTTGCAGAGATATGCCGACCGTTGGACGAGCCTGTCGCTAACAATTGAAGCACCGTCCGCTGAATTGTATGATAAGACGCAGGATGAGACGATTGGAATTTTACGCAGCATCAGGCAGGTACCACCTGGGGCCGAGAATGATTTTGAGGTTGTTTCAAATGCTGAATTGATGGATACATTTGGTCAATTCACAGATGGTGTGAAGTTATTTGCATTTGCAGTGAGCGTAATTGCGCTCGTGGTAGCAGGAATTGGAATCATGAATATTATGCTGGTTTCTGTAACTGAAAGAATTAAGGAAATAGGAATACGAAAGGCTGTGGGCGCAACACGTCGTGATATCTTAATTCAATTTTTATCTGAAGCGATATTCTTAAGTGAATTTGGTGGTATTGCGGGGGTAATCCTGGGGATTGCCGGGGGTAATCTGGTAGCTAAGTTGTTAAATGTTCCTGCTCAAATACCTTTTGATTGGGCAATTATTGGGTTAGTCGTATGTTCTGTCATTGGAATAAGTTTTGGTATATATCCTGCCTATCGTGCAGCAAAATTGGATCCAATTGAATCCTTGCGGTATGAATAATTAGTCGTATTTTGCCCTAGTGCAAAAATTGTGCCGTATTAACTTGTAACAGGCTGCCACTGGTTAATAAATTCGCCTGTCCAAGAAGCAAAAGGAATCAATTTCTGTTTCAACTATAATTCCCTGGGACAATTAATAATCATGGTTATTAATAGCTGATTAATTGATATAAAAATGAATATTGGAGTAATACCAGCGAGACTTGAATCAACACGGTTATATCGGAAGATTCTTTATCCCATTCAGGGCAGACCAATGATTGTACATGTCTATGATCGCGCTAAGCAAAGTAAAATGCTTCATTCTGTCAAACTTGCAATTGATTCGGAGATTACGGCAAAAGAACTGTCTAATTTTGATATTGATATGGTTATGACCGCTCAAGCGCATATTTCTGGCAGCGATCGTGTTGGCGAAGTCGTTGAACGCTTGGAAGCAGACATTGTTGTTAATATTCAAGGCGATGAACCATTAATTGACCCTCAGCTGATCGATGAGTTGGTTAAGATCTTTGATGATGAAGAAGTACAAATGGCAACCATTGCCAGCACGAATCTGAGCATTGCTGATTGCGGCGATGAAAACACGGTGAAGGTTAAGATTGATAAATATGGAAATGCTATTGGATTCAAAAGAAATATCGATACTGATGATTTAAAGAATTATTTCCGGCATGTTGGATTGTATGCCTACCGGAAAAAACAACTGATGGATTTCATCGAACTTCCACCAACAGAAAGCGAAAAAAAGTTTCATCTGGAACAGCTTCGAGCAATCGAAAACGGGATAAAAATTAAGGCGCTAATCACTGATTATCCGCATCGTGGTGTGGATACTATTGAAGATATTCAACGACTAACAATAGATTAATAATGCCAGTCAAAAAGACCAAATTTATTTTTGTAATTGGTGGTGTGATATCGGGATTGGGTAAAGGTATTGCAGCCGCCTCGATCGGATATCTATTAAAAAGTTCTGGTTTAAAGGTAACAATTTTAAAGCTTGATCCATACCTGAATGTCGACCCAGGGACCATGAATCCATATCAGCACGGTGAGGTATTTGTGTTAGATGATGGTTCAGAAACAGACCTTGATTTGGGGCATTATGAACGGTTCATTGATGAGAATATGAGCAAATTAAATAATGCTACTGCCGGTCAAATTTATAAAAGTGTTCTTGACCACGAACGTGCCGGCGATTATCTCGGTTCAACGGTACAGGTTATACCACATATTACTGATGAGATCAAACGACGCATTCATCAGGTCAATCAAAGAAATAAATTTGACGTTATTATTTGTGAGGTCGGTGGGACCGTTGGAGATATTGAAAGTCTTCCATTTTTAGAAGCCGTCCGTCAGATGTCGGTGGATTTAGGCTACCACAATTATTTGATTGTCCATTTAACATTGGTGCCATATATAAAAGCCAGTGAAGAATTGAAAACCAAACCAACCCAGCACTCTGTAATGAAACTAAGGGAAATTGGTCTGTCGCCAGACATAATCATGTGTCGCTCGGACTATCCAATTACAAAATCTGTCAGGGAGAAAATCGCACTATTCTGCAATGTACCCGCCAATCATGTAATTGAAGGTCGCGAAGTCGAGAATATTTATGAGGTTCCTCTGGTAATTCATAATCAGAATATTGGTGGGATTATTGCTGAACGATTGCAACTTTCGAAACCAATTGATATTTCAAAATTGGAATCATTTATCAGCCATTTTAACAATCCAAAACACAATGTGACAATTGCAATGTGCGGTAAGTATACCGAGTTACCGGATGCTTATAAGAGCGTTTTAGAATCATTTATTCATGCCGGTGCTGAAACCGATGCACGGGTGTCTGTGAAATGGATTCAGACCGAAAAGATCAAAAGTTATGAATCTGCCAACGATGCATTTCAAGACATTAATGGAATACTTTTACTTCCCGGTTTTGGAATTCGAGGTTCGGAGGGGAAAATATTTGCCTGTAGATATGCCAGAGAATATAAAATCCCTTTTTTAGGAATTTGTCTAGGACTACAATGTGCGGTAATTGAATTTGCGCGTAATGTTTGTGGGTTAAAAAATGCTAATAGCACTGAATTTATTTCGAAACCATTGTATCCAGTAATTGATCTGATGGAATCACAAAGAGCAATAAAAATTAAGGGCGGTACGATGCGATTAGGGGCCTATGATTGTAAAATTATTCCTGGCACAAAAGCATATTCGGCATACAGGAAAAAAGTCGTATCAGAACGGCATCGACATCGTTGGGAAGTAAACAACCGCTTTCGCAGGCGTCTGGAAAAATACGGCTTAATAATGTCCGGCGAAAATGAAAATCTAAATTTAATAGAAATTATTGAAATGCCTGATCATCCCTGGTTTGTTGGAACGCAATTTCATCCTGAATTGAAAAGCAGGATAAATCGAGCCCACCCACTATTCCGCGATTTTATAAAAGCTGCGGTAACTTATAATTCTAATGGGAACTTGTAATGGCAATTAATAAAATTAATATTAATAAAATTGAATTCGGGGGGGCTGATCTGCCCCTAATTGCCGGGCCTTGTGTTATCGAGGGCCGTGATCACGCTTTAAAAATGGCTGAATCAATTGCGTCTGTGGCTGCTAATGTTGGATTACCATACATTTTCAAAACATCTTTTGATAAAGCCAACAGGACTGCAATTGACACCTTCAGAGGTCCGGGTTTTGAAAATGGACTTGAAATTTTAAGCGATATTAAAGCTGTAACCGGATTACCAATATTAACCGATATCCATTTGCCTGAACAGGCTGCAAGTGTCGCCGATGTTGTAGATATAATTCAGATTCCAGCATTTCTGTGCCGTCAAACCGATTTATTGATTGCTGCTGCAAAAACCGGTAAATGCGTCAACGTAAAGAAGGGACAATTCATATCTCCCTGGAAAATGAGTAATATCGTTAAAAAACTGGAAGAATCTGGAGCAGAACAAATTTTATTGACTGAACGTGGATCATCTTATGGATATAATGATTTAATCGTTGATTTGCGTTCAATTCCAATTATGCAGGAATTTGGTTATCCGGTGGTGTTTGATGCCACCCATAGCGCTCAAGTTCCAGGAGTAACTGGTTCGATGACGCAGGGCTTGCGAGAATATATTCCAACTATGGTAAAAGCTGCGGTTGCAGCCGGATGTAACGGATTATTTATGGAAGTTCACGATGATGTTGAATCTGCTAAATCTGACGCGGCTACGCAATGGCCGCTTGACAAATTAGAAGAATTATTGATTCTTGCTAAAAATTATCACTCAATAGGATTTAAAAATGTCCAGTGAATTAAATCAAAAGTTAGCGGATATTCAGTTAATTATTACCGATGTTGACGGTGTGTTAACAGATGGTGCAATTTATATTGGTCATGACGATGTAGAATTGAAAAAATTTTGCGTTGCTGATGGTACCGCGGTAGCATTATTACGAACCGCTGGAATAAAACTTGCGTTTATTTCTGGTCGTTATTCAAAAGCGACTGAACGTCGCGCTAAAGAACTAAAAGTCAGCGATGTATTTAATGGCACAATAAACAATCTCACGCCCTACGAATCGCTAAAAAGTAAATATAATCTGACAGACGATCAGATTGTTTATATAGGTGATGACTTGATTGACATTCCTGTTATGAAAAAGGTTGGTGTGCCAATTGCTGTTGAAAACGCCTATCCGCCTGTCAAAAGAGTGGCGGTCTATACAACTAAGGCAAGCGGTGGTAACGGTGCCCTGCGCGAAGTAGTGGAATGGATATTGAAACAGCAGAATCGGTTGACCACTGTATTTGAAAAATTAGAATTAGAAATACATTCTACCGGTAAATAATGAAAATTGCAATTTTAGCCAGCACAATCGTTTTATGCCTCTCCTGGAGTTGCAGCGAATCGAGTACCGTAAATACCGTTGAAACTCGTGAAGAACGGCCCGACCAGGAAAGTTGGAATGTGATCATAACCATGACCGATGAGGGATTAAAACGCGTTACTGTGCGGGCTGATCATCTTGAGAAATTCAATGACCGTTTGCTGGTATTTCTTGAGGACAATGTAGTAGCCGATTTTTATGATGCTTATGAGAACCCAAAGACCATTTTATATTCAGATAAAGCTGAAATTGATGAAAGCGCAAACTACATGCAGGCCATAGATAACGTCGTTGTGAAATCGGATAGCGGGATAACACTGTACACAAGTACTTTAGCTTGGGATCATGATGCAGAATCAATTTATACTGAAGACTCGGTAATGATAACAACTGAGCAAAATGACACGCTGTATGGAATAGGATTTGAATCGGATTTACAATTAAACCATTGGAAAATATTAAAACCTTCTGGTGTTAGTGGGAGAATTGATGAGTAATCAACATTCAGTATTGAAGGTTTCAAATCTCCACAAACGGTATGGCAGTCGCTGGGTTGTCAAAGAGGTGAACCTGGAGGTCCATAAGGGTGAAATAATCGGTTTACTTGGACCAAATGGAGCAGGTAAAACAACAACCTTTTACATGATCACCGGTATGATCAAGCCAACCGCTGGTAACGTTTTTATTGATCAGGAAAATATTACTGATTTGGCTATGTACAAGCGCTCCCGAATGGGAATCGGATATTTAGCGCAGGAACCATCAATTTTTGGAAAACTGACGGTGGAAGACAATCTGAAGCTGGTGCTCGAAATGACAAAATTATCAAAGAGTGATCAGCAAAAAAAAGTCACGCAATTATTGGAAGACCTATCAATCGTCCATTTGCGGAAAAATAGAGGAAACAGCCTTTCTGGCGGCGAACGTCGACGCGTGGAAATTTGTCGGTCACTAGCTATTGATCCCGATTTTATACTTCTTGATGAACCATTTGCTGGTGTTGATCCAATAGCAGTTGAAGATATACAAACAATTGTCAAATCTTTGAAAGGACGAAATATCGGCGTATTAATTACCGATCATAATGTTCGCGAAACATTATCAATCACTGACAGATCCTATTTACTTTTTGATGGTAAAATTCTAAAATCAGGTTCTTCCGAGTATCTGGCAAATGATGCAGAAGCTCGCCGACTTTACCTTGGAGAACGTTTTCGGTTGTAGCCATGCCCAGACTTGAACAGAGACTCGTTCAAAAACAAATTTTGGCTCCCCAGCAAATTTTGCATGCCACATTGTTGCAGCTGAATTCAATCAATCTTGAAGATCGTATTTTAGAAGAGTTGGAAAATAATCCTGTACTGGAACAAAAGGAATCTGAAATTGCTCCAGAGGAGTCAGCCAAGGAATCAAAGGACGATACTTTAGACATCAGTTTTGACGATAACGATTATGAACCGGCGACCGTCTATAATCCTGCCAAGGAGTTCTTGGATTTACCCTTACCAGACCGCCAGGATTTTGTTGAAAAATTGATCAAGCAACTTGATCTTTATGATTTATCCGCTGAAGAGCGATCGATTGCAGAAGAAATATTGTGGAATTTAGATAATCGCGGATATTTAGCAACTGAGTTATATTTGATAGCTGATAGATTTGGAAAAACAGCCGAAGAAATTGAACCAATATTGCATTTTGTGCAGCATCTCGAACCGCTTGGTATCGCCGCCAAGGATCTTCAAGATTGTCTATTGATTCAACTCGAGGAACAATCTGGTTCAATTGCCTACCGCATAATACATGATCATTTTGATGATTTTACTAATAAAAGATACGAGGCACTTAAGAAGAGATTAGGTGTTGAGCCAGGGGATTTAACTGATGCGATTGATGTTATTACACATTTAAATCCACGGCCTGGAGAAGGGAAAGTATTAACACGGGAAGAAATAATTGTCCCCGATCTCATTGTGCGGGAAGGGGAAAGCGGCTGGATTGTACGTACTAACGATCGCAATCTTCCAGAATTGGGAATTAATCCTGAATATGAAGAAATGCTGAGTAATTCTAAGAATCTTCAACCTGAAGATAGGAAATTTTTACGCGATAAAACAGATTCTGCAAATTGGTTTATCCGCGCAATTCAAATGCGCCGTCAAACCATGTTAAAGGTCATGCACGCCATAATAGACCGTCAACCAGAATTTTTTAACGGAAACACAAAAAAATTGGGACCAATGAAGTTACAGGATATAGCCGATGAAATTGAGATGGATGTTTCTACAATAAGCCGATCAACACGTGGCAAATATGTGGATACACCCTTTGGACTATATGAATTAAAACTATTATTTACTGATGGAACCGTAAAACAAGACGGTGAACTTATCAGTACTCAGCAAGTTAAACAGGCTTTGCAGGATATTATTATAAGTGAGAATAAACAGAAACCGCTCAATGATGAAGCCCTTGTTCTGGCATTGCACAATGCTGGGTATAATGTTGCCCGTCGTACTGTAGCAAAATATCGTGAACAATCAAATATCCCCGTCGCCAGATTACGGCGGGAATTATAAATAGTTAGAAAAGGAGATTATATGGAAACTCGAAAAATCATAATTGGTGATACCGAGATTAGAATACCAAAAAATCTAATCTCGCTGGGAGTGCTGCCAATTATCGGAATAATTGTCGTTCTATGGTTACTTACTGGGATTTATGTAGTTGGTCCCGATGAAGTAGGCGTGGTGCGCACCTTTGGTAAAGTTACGCGTATTGTCCAGTCGGGATTGAACTATCACGTCCCATATCCCATAGAAACAGCCGATACGCCCAAAGTCACTGAGGTCAAACGAACTGAATTAGGATTCCGTACAATTGGCAGTAAGCAAATTCGTAAGGTAGAGATCGAAAGTTTCATGCTGACTGGCGATCAAAATATTATTGATGCTGAAATGATAGTACAATATAAAATCAAAGAACCAGTTAACTATCTTTACAAATTTGTCAAGCCGCAATTGACAGTTCGGGAAGCTTCCGAAGCGTCTTTAAGAACGGTTATTGGACGCCATAATATTGATGAAGCCTTAACAGCCGGAAAATTTGTAATTCAAGAAGAAACCAAATTCCTCTTACAGTCTATTTTGGATAAATATGAAACCGGCATTCTGGTAGTTGCGGTGCAATTGCAGGATGTTTCGCCTCCGAGACCAGTAATTGCGGCTTTTAAAGATGTTGCATCTGCCAAGGAAGATAAAAACCTGATGATAAACCAGGCTGAAGGCTATCGCAATGATGTGATCCCAAAAGCCCGGGGAAAGGCTCAAGCGCTTATCCATGAAGCAGAAGGCTATCGTGAAGCCCGAATCCAGCGCGCCGAAGGTGATGTGGCGAAGTTCTTGGCAATTTTGGAAGAATACAATAAAGCCAAAATTGTCACAAAAAAGAGGCTTTACCTTGAATCAATGGAATCCATCTTGCCGGGGATCAGAAAAATTATCATTCCCGGTGGTGATAATGGAAATTTCTTGAATCTGCTTGACCTTAGCAGTGGACAGAAAGGAGGTACGAAATGAAAAGATTTACTATAGTATTACTAATTCTGATTGTAATCGGCGTGTGGTCCACAGTTTTTATAGTAGATGTTACTGAACAAGCAGTGATCCTTCAGTTCGGAAAACCTATCCGAACAATTACTGATCCAGGATTGAATTTTAAATATCCCGCTCCATTTCAGAATGCGATTATCTTTGATAAACGCTTGCTGGAATATGATGTGCCTCCCGCAGAGGTCTTGAGCATGGATAAGAAAACACTGATCATTGACAATTATGTTAGATGGCGTATTGTTGATCCCTTACTTTTCCTGCAGACTGTTCAGGCGATACCAACGGCTGTAACCCGGTTAGATGATATAGTATACTCTGAACTGAGGAGGGAATTAGGTACACATGATATGAATGAGATCATAACTCAAAATCGTGAAATGATTATGAATGCAGTCACAAAGGCCAGCAATCTGGCAACAAATCCGTATGGTATTGAAGTCATTGATGTTCGCATTAAACGGGTTGATCTGCCCCAGCAAAACGAAGAGTCCATTTATGCCCGCATGGATGCCGAACGGAAACGACAGGCAAATAAATTCAGATCGGAAGGCGATGAAGAATCTCAAAAAATACGCGCTACTACTGATAAAGATAAAACAATAATCTTAGCTGAAGCTTACAGGGCATCTGAAATACTTCGTGGCGAAGGTGATGCTATTGCAACGGAGATATATGCCAAAGCCTATTCCAAAGACGCTGAATTCTTTGAATATGTCAGGACGCTGGATGCTTACAAAGTTATTTTAGATAATGAATCAATTTTAGTATTACCAAGTGATTCAAAATTATTTAAAGTACTAACGGAATAAGGTAAATGGATTACAATATTCATGCGACCACAATCCTAGGCGTTCGCCGGAAAAATAAAATTGCCATTGGCGGTGACGGTCAAGTAACGATGGGAGATATGGCATTTAAACAGAAAGCGGTTAAGGTACGTCGATTTGAAATGGATAAAAATATGGTGCTAGGTGGATTTGCCGGCGCTGCTGCGGATGCTTTGACACTTTTTGAGAAATTCGAGCAAAAGCTCGAAGAATATGACGGTGATCTAAAGCGCTCTGTAGTTGAGCTGGCGAAAGAATGGCGAACAGATAAATATCTTAAGCATTTAGATGCATTGTTAGCATTGATGGATAAAAAAAGCAGTTTCATCGTATCTGGTGATGGGAATGTGATTGAACCTGATGGTCCGATTATAGCAATTGGGTCTGGCGGTGGATTCGCGCAATCCGCAGCAACGGCATTCTTTAAAACAAAAACCATGAGTGCTAAGGAAATTGTTGAGCAATCGTTGCTCATAGCTTCTGAACTTTGCATCTACACGAATGACGCAATTACAATTTTGGAGAACTAATATATATGAAAGCGTTGACACCGCGACAGATCGTTCGTGAATTAAATCAATATATTGTGGGACAGAAACAGGCGAAACGAGCGGTTGCAATTGCACTTCGCAACCGCTGGCGCCGCCAACAGGTTCAAGGTAATATGCGCGATGAGATATTGCCAAATAACATAATCTTGATCGGATCTACCGGTGTGGGTAAAACAGAAATTGCACGCCGATTGGCTAATCTGGCAAACGCGCCATTCCTTAAAGTCGAGGCCAGTAAATTCACTGAAGTTGGTTATGTTGGACGCGATGTTGAGTCAATAATAAGGGATTTAACAAATATTGCGGTTAACATGGTTAAGAAAGAGAAAGAGGCTGAAGTACTGAGTCGCGCAACTGTAAGGGCAAAACAGCGTTTGCTAGGTTTATTATTACCGATCGATAAGCTGAAAGACAGAAAACAGTCTCAGGAAGCTGAAGAACGGTACACGCGAAATTGTAACCGACTCTCTGATAAGCTGGATAAAGGTGAGTTTGAAGAAAAAGAAGTTGAGCTATCTGTTAAAGAGGACAATACTCCGATGATGCAGGTATTTAGCCCAATGGGAATGGAAGATTTGGGGTTCAATTTAAAAGAGATGTTATCCAATGTTATGCCTGGATCTGAGAAAAGACGCCGGATGAAAATTAGGGAAGCACGTCAATATTTAATTGAATCAGAAGCTCAAAAATTAATTGATCAGGATGAGTTGATTAAAATCGCTAAAGATAGAGTTGAGAATAATGGAATAGTGTTTCTGGACGAAATTGATAAAGTAATCGGTAATAATGGCTCTCAGGGGCCGGATGTTAGCCGTGAGGGCGTTCAACGCGATTTACTGCCAATTATTGAGGGCAGTACTGTACCCACAAAATTTGGAGCGGTCAATACCGACCACGTTCTTTTCATTGCAGCCGGCGCATTTCACATAGCCACTCCATCCGATATGATACCAGAGCTTCAAGGCCGCTTTCCAATCCGTGTAGAAATGGATAAATTGTCAACAGATGATTTTATTAAGATTCTAACGCATCCTAAATCAGCGCTAATTAAACAGTATTCCGCCTTACTTGGAGCTGAAAAAGTCAAATTGACATTTGATAAGGAAGCAATCAAAGCAATCGCGAAGATTGCTACGGAGGTTAATAATAAAACTGAGAATATTGGTGCGCGAAGATTGCATACAATTATGACAAAATTATTAGATGATTATTTATTTGAACAGTCTGGAAAGCAGGCAATTTCTATCAATATAACCAAAAAAATTGTTGAAGAAAAGCTAACCGATATAGCGCAGGATCAAGACCTGAGTCGTTACATACTTTAACCTGAATTAGTATTAAGGAAAGGGAAATGAACAAAGATTTTTTACACATTACCGATTTTACTGTCGATGAAATTTGGGATAGTTTGCATCTGGCCAAGGAATTAAAGGAGAAATTTCATAGAAAAGAATCTTATAAACCATTTAAGGATCGTTCATTAGCAATGATCTTTGCTAAGCCGTCTGCCCGAACTAGGGTTTCATTTGAGACCGGTTTCACATGGATGGGCGGCAGCGCACTATATCTAGGACCTAATGATATTGGAATTGGTAAGCGTGAGGCCATAAAAGATATCGCTCGTGTTTTTAGCAGATATAATGACATTGTTATGGCAAGGTTATTCGATCATGAACATGTGATAGAGTTAGCCCAGCACTCAACAATACCGGTTGTAAACGGTTTAACCGATTATAATCACCCTTGTCAGATTATGGCTGATATCTTAACGGTTTGGGAACATTGTAAAACGCTAGCTGACCTAAAAATCACTTATGTTGGAGATGGCAATAATGTTGTTAATTCCTGGCTGCGCCTGGCAACATTATTACCAATGAATTTTGTCTGTGCCTGTCCTGAAGGCTATGAACCAGATAGCGCAACCGTTGCATTGGCTGAAAAAGCTGGAGTATCAAATATTGAGATATCCCATTCTTTAAAAATGGCGGTAAAAGATGCAGATATAGTCTATACTGATGTGTGGGCCTCAATGGGTCAAAAATCGGAAGCGGGTGAGCGTGAAAAAATATTCAACGATTTTCAAATTAATGAAGAAATAATGTCATCAACTGGAAAAAATACTTTTTTCATGCATTGTCTGCCAGCTGAACGTGGTAAAGAAGTGACTGACGGTGTGATGGAAGCCCCCTATTCAATAGTGTTTGATGAAGCTGAAAACAGGATGCACGCTCAAAATGCGATTATGGTGAAATTATTTGAGAAATACATCTAAATGGGATGAATAGTAAAAAGTTGTTAATCTTTCCAGTTGAGTGAAAATATTCTTTTAAAATATTTCTTTATTCTCCTTTTTCTTATCCGTTTCGCACGATATGCAATATATTCATCCTCCCAACTGATGAATATTGTGCAAAGCTCTGAATAAGTTGCAAAAAATTCTCTACGAATGTGTTCTTCCTGACTAATAATAAACCTAAAATTAATTTT
>PVMS01112786.1_pt1 | contig 20585 bp, 20 predicted proteins | sample 1853461 | NCBI WGS metagenome assembly PVMS01 (sample SAMN08582032, study PRJNA380276) | Marine sediment metagenome, whole genome shotgun sequencing project. | isolation source: ocean sediment barecode stripped | collected 2017 | reverse complement strand
TGCGAAAAGCTTATGGGGTCAGAAAGTTGCAGCAATTGCTGCTTGGGGTTTGGCCTTGTATCCTGAAGCGGCGTTATTGGGCAGCTCTCAAATGCGAGAGGCTTTCAGCCTTACCCTGACTATGTTTGCGCTCTATGCTTTATGGAAATACAGGCATGCGCCCACAGTAAAAAATGGAATGTTTTTGGCTGTGCCTATGCTGCTTGCTTTGCCCTTATCAACACCATTTGCATTTTCATTGCTCGTGCTGCTCGGCCTGGTGGCTTTGCCGCTTTACGAGTGGAAGTTCTTTTCCCGAGCGCGCTATTGGCTACCTTTTGTGGGCGTGGCAATAATTGCGCTCATCGTTTTTGCCAATTCTTCAGCTTCAAACAATTTGTGGATCGTGCAATCCGCTGAATGGCAAGCCTATGTCAGCCGAAATGCTTCTGGATGGGTGGCGCGGCAATTTGAGCGCATGCCATTGTGGGGCCAAATACCCTTTCTGTTGAGCTACGGCGTCTTTCGTCCTTTGTTGCCCGCCGCGATTTTTGCAGACGGCCTGCCAATCTGGCGTGCAATTGCTATTTGGCGCGCGCTGGGCTGGACGCTTGTATTGGCCATGCTTTTCTATGCCACGTACATGGTGATCAGGCAAAAAGCAATCACGAAAGTGCCGGGCATCTTGCTCGCGAGTAATTGGGGCATCATCTTGATAGCTTCCTATCGAGGGGGTGGAGACCTTTGGGATAGCCCGCGCTACCGCAGCGCTTTCGCTGGCATCCAACTTCTGCTCGTGGCCTGGGCCTGGGTGCAGCAAAAGGAAAGCAAAGATCCCTGGCTGAAACGCGCCATCGTGGGAGCTGCAATGATGATCGCCTGGTTTGCTCCCTGGTATTTGCGGCGATACGCTAACTTTGATTGGCCGATTGTTGAGTTGCACCATGTAATTGGGCTTGGGCTTGTAAGCGCAGTGCTTTATGCAATTTGGGACTGGCTTTCAGCTTGACCCGCACTCTTTAATTGTTATAATTCAACGACTGAATTTTAGAAATGAATATTCAAATAGAGGAACAAGCAGAGACTTCTCGCGATTTGCGTCTTTTGGAGCATATCGAGGAGGACCCAGATATTACCCAGGCCTTTCTGGCTGCAAATCTTGGTGTGGCCGTTGGCACGGTCAACTGGCATCTTAAACGCCTTGTTGCAAAGGGTTATGTCAAAGTAAAGCGCGCCCAGCGGCGAAAATTGCGCTATCTCATCACACCTCAAGGCGTGAGCCTGCGCGCAAGATTGGCAGTAGAGTACGTAGATCGCTCCTTACGCCTATATCGTAAGACCCGAAAACATGTGCAGGAGCTGCTCGAAGAAGTGCGCTTAGCGGGCTATGAGGCGTGCGCATCGAAACCGAAACAGAAAGCGCTGATGACATTACCGACATTTGCAAACTAACTTGCCTTGAACAAGGGCTGATCGTGCTTAATGGTGATTCCGATGCACCTGTACTGCGCGTGCGAGGACCCAAAGTCCAGTTGGAAATGGAAGGCAAGCGATGAGCACAGCCAATAAACATGTATTGATCACTGGCGGAGCTGGTTTTATTGGCTCGCTACTCACAGGAGAATTATTGCGGGCCGGCTATCAGGTAACCGTTGTGGACAAGCTGCTTTTTGGTGGTGATTCTCTATTGGCCTATATGCCAGATCCCAACTTTCGCTTTGTAAAATCAGACGTTTGGGAATCACGCGCATTAAAAGAAGCGGTAAGGGATCAGGATAATTTGCCAGAAGCTGTCGTGCATTTAGCCGGAATTGTTGGCTTTCCCGCATGCCAGGCGGTAGGCAAGCAAGTTGCATGGCGCTATAACGTTGAAGCCACGCAAAATGTATTTGAGCAGGCCAGCGAATTGGGCGCTAAGCGTTTTATTTTTGCCTCAAGTTATAGCAATTATGGCCAATCGGATGATGGTGAGCCGGTAACGGAGGAATCGCCGCTCAAACCGCAATCGCTTTACGCAGAAACCAAGATTGCCAGCGAAGAATATTTGCAAGGCAATCGCGATGCCGATTGCTCGCCGCTCCTCTTTCGATTTGCCACCCTTTATGGCACTTCCCCGCGCACACGCTTTGATTTGATCGTGAATCAATTTGTGCTCGAGGCATTTAGCAAACGCGAATTGCTTATTTACCAGCGCGGATATTCGCGTTCATTTGTGCATGTTCGTGATGTGGTTGCTGGCATCATTCTGGGCCTGGAAGCACAAAAATCAAAAGCCAGCGGAGAAATCTACAATTTAGGAACTGAAAAGGGCAATTACAGCAAGGACGATATTGTCAATTTCATATTAAAGCGTATGCCTGAAACCAAGGTGCGTTACAAGGACCTTACCTTTGGTGGGGATATGCGCGATATTACAGCCTCATTCGAAAAAATTCGAAAAAACATGAATTTTCAACCAAAATTTAACGTTGATGATGGTGTGCGCGAAGTCTTGCATGCTCTTCAAACGGGCATGATTAATGATCCACGAAATGATCGATATAGAAATGCGCAATTCATTGTGCAATAGGTGAATGTTATGAGTGAAAACAATTTTTGGAAAGATAAGCGAGTAACTATCACAGGCGGCAGCGGTTTTTTAGGCTCCTTTGTAGTGAAAAAGTTACTTGCCAGGGGTTTGGAAAAAGAAAATCTATTCATTCCGCGGAGTGAGAATTACGATCTCACTCGGCCTGATCACATTGACCGCATGCTTGCCGTTTCAGGCAATATAGACATACTGATCCACTTGGCAGCTTTGGCTGGTGGCATAGGCGCAAATATGGAGCGTCCAGCTGATTTCTTTTATAAAAATATCATGATGGGCATTCCCCTTATGCACAAGGCTTATGAAAATAATAAAACGGGGAAATTTGTTGCCTTAGGCACGATCTGTGCTTACCCGGTTGACACTGAAACGCCATTCCGGGAGGAAACATTGTGGGATGGTTATCCTGAGGAGACCAACGCGCCCTATGGATTGGCCAAGAAGATGCTGCTGGTTCAGGCGCAAGCTTATCGGCAACAATATGATTACAACGCTATTTACTTACTTCCCGTAAACCTATATGGCCCACGAGATAATTTTGATTTGAAAACTTCCCACGTAATACCTGCACTTATTCGAAAATTCCTTGAGGCGCAGGAAAACGGCCAGGAAGTGCAATTATGGGGTACTGGATCACCCACGCGCGAATTTCTTTATGTGGAAGATGCGGCAGAAGGAATTGTGCTGGCCGCTGAAAAATATGACGGCAGCGAACCGGTCAATTTGGGCTCCGGCATGGAGATCAGCATCAAAGATCTGGCTGAAACGATTGGCCGACTAACAGGTTACACGGGCAAAGTGGTGTGGGATTCAAGCAAACCAGACGGGCAACCAAAACGACGCCTGGATGTTTCCCGGGCAGAAGAATATTTTGATTTCCGCGCAGCAACTGATTTTGAAACAGGATTGAAAAAGACGATTGAATGGTATCGAAAGCAGGTGCAGGTCAAGGCGTGAACGATAAATCAAAAACGATAGAAAAGAGCGAGGCGGATGAAATCCGCTCTGTGATCATTCAGCCTCAAAAAGGCCTGGCTGCGCTAAATCTGCGCGACCTCTGGACCTTCCGAGAGCTGATCTATTTCCTAACTTGGCGCGATATCAAAGTGCGCTACAAGCAAACATTGTTGGGTGCGGGTTGGGCGATCCTGCAGCCGCTTTTGCAAATGTTGGTCTTCAATGTTCTTTTCGGCAATTTAGCAGGCTTATCTACGGGTGATATCCCACGCCCGATATTTACTTATGCGGCCCTTTTGCCCTGGAACTTATTTTCAACGGCAATAAGTGATGCTGGGCGTTCCCTGGTTTCCAGCCGCAATATGATCACCAAGGTATATTTTCCACGCCTCATCGTGCCTTTATCGTCGATATTAAGCGGTGTTGTGGATTTCGCGATCGCATTTGTGATCCTGATCGGAATGATGGTCTATTACGGAATTGCGCCAACGAGCGCGATCTGGACCTTGCCATTGTATCTGTTGCTGGCGCTCACCACCGCTTTGGGTATGGGTTTGTGGCTTTCAGCGTTGAACGTACATTATCGTGATGTGCGCTATCTGATCCCCTTCCTAACCCAATTCTGGATGCTTGCTACCCCAATTGCTTATCTTTCCAGCGAAGTTTTTGAATGGCTGCCCGAACATTTGGAATGGCTCTATGCGCTCAATCCAATGGTGGCAGTGATCGATGGTTTTCGCTATGCCTTATTGAGTACTGATCCTTTGCCAAGTAATTTTCTTTGGATTTCCGTTTCTGTAGCACTGGCCATGCTCGTGAGCGGCCTCTTTTATTTCCGCAGTATGGAACGCACTTTTGCGGACACGGTGTAATCGATGAGCAATATTGCTATTCATGTTGAAGGACTGGGCAAGCTATACCGTATTGGCGGCGATAAGCAGCAGCGCTATCGTACGCTGCGCGATTCGATCAGCGACGCCGTCAAATGGCCTGTGCGTTTGTTGCGTGGTGATCTGAATCGGAGAGCGGAAACAATTTGGGCGCTCAAAGACGTATCCTTCGATCTAAAGGAAGGCCATGTCTTGGGCGTGATCGGCCGTAATGGAGCAGGCAAAAGCACACTGCTAAAAATACTTTCGCGTGTCACAGAGCCGACCACGGGTCTGGCTGAAGTGCGTGGCAGAGTGGGCTCGCTGCTGGAAGTGGGCACAGGCTTTCATCCAGAGCTGAGCGGCCGGGAAAATATTTTCCTGAACGGAGCCGTGCTGGGCATGGCGCGCAAAGAGATCAATCGGAAATTTGATGAGATCGTTGACTTTGCTGGTGTGGAAAAGTTTATTGATACTCCGGTGAAGCGCTATTCGAGCGGTATGTATTTGAGGCTGGCCTTTTCTGTGGCGGCTCATTTAGAGCCCGAAATTCTAGTGGTCGATGAAGTTTTAGCAGTAGGAGACGCTGAATTCCAGCGCAAATGTCTGGGAAAGATGAGCGATGTGGCCGAAGCTGGAAGAACAGTGCTCTTTGTGAGCCACAATATGTCTGCCATCATGCGGCTCACCGAGCAGGCCATTGTGCTGGACAAAGGCCAGGTGGTCTACAATGCGCCCACGCGTGAAGCGGTGGACTATTACATGGCCTCCGGCTTTTCGCAGAGCGGCGAAAGAACATGGGAAGCGGATGAAGTGCCTGATTCGGCAGCGCCTTTCCGGCCAATCGCTTTGCGTGTGCGCGATCCGCGTGGCAAAGTGGCCGATACTGTTCAATCGCGCGAACCATTGGATGTGGAGCTTGAATACCAAATAGATAAAGATATTACGGGCCTGCGTGTGGGTATTTATTTACTCACCATTCAGGGCGAAGTAGTTTTCACTTCATTTGATACCGATAATAGCGAACAATTTGAGCGCTATGGTGTGCGCAAGGCGGGCCACTATATTAGCCGTACACAAATACCCGCCAATCTCTTGAATGAAGGTCAGTATGTTTTAGGTTTGAATGCAAGCGCTTATCGCGTGAAACGCTATTTTCAGGATGAGCGCGCGCTTGCTTTCAACGTGGATGCGATGGGAGCGCCTGGCATGCAGTGGCCGGAACCCAGGCAGGGGCCGATACGCCCGCAATTGGATTGGGAAATCAACGAAGTGAGCAAATGATGCCACCCGTTAACCCGATTAAGAAAGTGCTCGGTGAAATTCCCCTGACTGCAGAGATCGATTGGGCTCTGCGAGGCAAGGGTGAGCCGATTGGTGGCTATAAGCTCGAGGAATTGAAAGAGGAGCTACCAAAGTGGTGCGCGGCTGTGAAATCTTCACCTTTGCGTCAAAAAAGAGGCCAAAGAGTGCTCATTTTTGCCACATTGCACTATTGGATGAACCATGCAGCGCTGACTGCTTTGGCGCTGGCAGGCATGGGACATGAAGTCACTCTGGGTTATTTTCCTTATGCAAACTGGCAAAAACCTGTAAGCAGATTTGATCTGCGGCGCAGGGAACTCTACGTGAAAGAAGTATTTTCTCCCGCAAAGGATCTGATCGAATTGAAAGCTTTTTCAGAAATCAAGGGTGGAAAGATCGATGCAAAATTGGCGGCAAAGCTTGAAGATGTTTCCGTGCGTGATGTTCAATACAGTTACCAGCTTGAAGCCGTAGACAAGAAGGATGATTTATTCAAGCTTAGACATGAGCGTAATCGTGCGGCAGCATTGGCGGCCAGTGAATGGAACTCGAAAAATAATCCGGATGTGGTCATTGTGCCCAATGGGCTAATACTGGAATTTGGCGCTGTGCAAGCGGTTGCTGAGGAAGCGGGGGTGCCCGTAGTTAGTTATGAATTTGGCGAGCAGCAGGAGCGCATATGGCTCTCGCGCAATATAGCCGTGATGCTTCAGGATACTGACGCGATGTGGGCACAAAAGAAAAATGAAGCTTTTTCCAAAACGCAAAAAGACAAGGTGAAGGAACTGTTCGCAGCGCGCCAGCAGGCGGATCTGTTCAGCAACTTCTATCGGCGCTGGCAGGATGTTCCATCTGAAGGAGCGCAAAAAGTCCGCAAGAAATTAAATTTGGACGAACGCCCCCTTGTTTTGTTGGCGGCCAATGTGATCGGCGACACCCTCACTCTGGGGCGCGCGATCTTTAGCGGCAATATGAGCGAATGGCTCAAGCGCAGTTTGGAATATTTTGCAGAACGGGATGATGTTCAATTGATCGTGCGCGTGCACCCGGGAGAACGCAATTTGCCGGGTCCGTCTGTGGCAGACATGGTCAATGAAAACTTACCCATTCTGCCCGAACATATTCAGATCGTGGGCGCTGAAGATGCGATCAATACTTATGACCTGATCCAGGCCGCTGATCTGGGCCTGGTCTACACCACTACTGTGGGCTTGGAAATGGCGATGAGCGGCCTGCCTGTGATCGTAGTTGGCCAGACTCATTACCGCGCCAAAGGCTTTACGCTGGACCCTCAGGATTGGGATACCTATTTCGCCACACTAACTGATGCGCTGGATCATCCCAAGAAGCTGCGTCTTAGCGAGAAAAAGATTGAAATAGCTTGGCATTATGCCTATCGTTTCTTTTTTGATTACCCACAAATTTTCCCCTGGCATCTACTCCATTTTTGGCGTGATACAGAAGCCTTTCCTTTGGCGGAGCTTTTTTCGCCGAAAGGGCAAAAGCAATACCGAGAAAGTTTTGACATATTAGCAGGCAAGCCTTTTGCTTGGGAGCAGGCCGCATGAGCAGCGCACAAGATTTCAAACGTGAAGTACGTGAATTTTACAACCAGGTGGGCTGGCAGGAATTATCCGAGGGCTTATACCAAAATGCCCATTACGAGGATTTGCGTCCCGTGGTGCGTGATTACATTCACCGCTGCCATAAACGAGTGGGCCGCCATATTGATCCCAAAGGGCGCTTGTTGCTGGATGCTGGCTCAGGCCCCATTCAATATCCCGAATATCTGGAATATTCCAAGGACTACACAAAGCGCGTATGCGCAGATATTTCGCACACGGCTTTGCTGGCCGCACGTGAACGCATTGGAGATCATGGGCTCTTTGTAGTGAGCGATGTATCGCGCTTGCCCTTTGCCAGCGAGATCTTTGATGGCGCGGTTTCCTTGCACACCATTCACCATTTGCCGGAAGAAGATCATGTGCCTGCTTACCTGGAGATCTATCGAGTTTTAGATGAAGGGAAAAGCGCCGTGATCGTGAATGGCTGGGACAATTCCCCATTGATGAATATGATGGATTGGCTAAAAGCGAAGATGAAATCCCGCAAGGGCCTTTCCACAGAAAAGAAAGATGCCGTAAGCAAGGAGCAGGGCACGCATGTGGTGAAGCATGACGCCAGTTGGTTGCACCGCTCACTGAAAGGGCTCTTTCAATATAAAGTGTTCGTGTGGCGAACACCGAGCACGAATGTGATGCGCTTTTTTATTCGCGAAAAATGGTATGGGCGCAGGGTTTTGAGAATGCTGTACTGGCTGGAGGAAGGCTTTCCGCGATTTTTTGGGGAAAAGGGACTTTATCCATTAGTAGTAATTCAGAAATAAAGAAATTGGGAGAAGGCTATGAACTGGAAAAACAAAACGGTATTGGTCACTGGTGGCACAGGATCCTTTGGCAAGGCATTTATTCGCATCCTGCTAAATGAAGAGGAACCTGAAAAAGTCATCGTCTTCAGCCGAGATGAATTGAAGCAACACGAGATGCGTGTTGGTGAATTCAACGATCCCAAATTGCGCTATTTCATTGGGGACGTACGTGATCTTGAGCGCATGAAGCGAGCAATGGATGGCGTTGACGTAGTGGTGCATGCGGCCGCTTTGAAGCAGGTTCCTGCCTGTGAATACAATCCAATGGAAGCCATCAAGACCAATATTCTGGGGACCAGCAACGTGGTGGAAGCCGCATTGGAAGCTAAAGTGACTAAGGTCATGGTGCTGAGCACCGATAAAGCGGTTAATCCCGTAAACCTATATGGCGCTACAAAATTGGCAGCCGAAAAACTGACCGTTCAAAGCAATGCTTATTCGGGCGATCGACCAACACGCTTTAGCTGCGTGCGCTACGGCAACGTGGTTGGCAGCCGCGGCAGCGTGGTTCCGGTATTCCTGAAGCAGCGCGCGAGCGGAAAAGTGACGGTGACCGATGAACGCATGACGCGTTTCTGGCTTTCGCTGGAGCAGGGCGTGCGCTTTGTACTACGCTGCATTGATCAGATGCAAGGTGGCGAAGTTTTTGTCCCCAAATTGCCGAGCACTACTTTGATCGATCTGGTGAAGGCCATCGCCCCGGATGCAGAAGTGGAAGTGATGGGGATTCGACCCGGAGAGAAGCTCCACGAAGTGCTGGTATCCGAAGATGAAGCCCGCTCGGCGTTGGAGCTTGAGGATATGTATGTGATCCAGCCATCACAGGGCCCCTGGTTTGTGCATTCCTGGGACAAAGAGGGCAAGCCTTTGGAAGAAGGCTTCCGTTATTCCAGCGACAACAATCCTGTGAATCTAAATAAGGAACAGATCATCGAGCTGGTAGCCCCCTTTGAAGAGGCAATCAAGGGCAATTAGCGAAATGAAGAAAGTGTTGATCTTGGGGGCCAGCGGTTTACTGGGGCTGAATTTGGCCTTGAAAGCTCAGGATAGCTATGAAGTCCTGGGCCATGTGCATCAGCACTCACTGCACAAGGCTCCATTTCCAATTGTTAGGGCCGACCTCATTGACGAAACTGCGCTTCATAAAACCATTGGTCAAAGCGGGGCTGATTTCGTGATCAATTGCGTTGCATTGGCAGATTTGGAAGCTTGCGAGAGAGAGCCAATTCAGGCCAACACCCTTAACAATGATCTGGCTGGCCGAGTTGCCCGCATTTGCATATCCGAGTCTATTGATCTAGCGCAACTTTCGACGGACGCGGTGTTTGACGGCGAAAAGGGCAACTACCGTGAAGAAGACGAAGCCAATCCTTTGAGCGTTTACGCGCGCAGTAAATATGAAGGCGAGCAAAGTGTTCAAGAGGCAAATCCAGATGCACTCATTGCGCGCGTCAATTTTTTTGGCTGGAGCCTGAATGGGCAGCGCAGCCTGGCTGAATTTTTCTACAATAATCTGGCAGAGGGCCGAGCGATCAAGGGCCTTACAGATCGCTTCTTTAATCCCTTGCACGCCAGCCACCTGAGCGAAATCTTGCTAAAGTTACTGGAAATGAAAAAGAAGGGGATCGTTCATATTGGCAGCCCAGTTTCAATAAGTAAATATGATTTTGGTGTGGCGATTGCGAAGCAATTTGACCTAGATGTAACTTTGATTGCGAAGTCCAAGGCGGATGAGCTTGGCTATTCAGCAGCGCGTTCGCCAAGGTTGACCATGAATGTGGAAAAGTTATCGGCAGCGCTCAATGAAGAATTGCCAGATGTGCATGCAGGGATAAGCACTTTGCATGCGCAATTCGAGACGGGATATCGCGACCAAATATTGGCGATGGCTGGTGAGAATGAGCTTCAGGCTAATCTGACAAACGAGGTGTCATGAAAGAAATCAGCATTGATGGCCGATTGATCGGCCGAGATCATCCGACATATTTCATCGCTGATATTGCCGCCAATCATGATGGCGATCTGGATCGCGCAGTTGATCTGATCCATTTGGCCAAAAAATCTGGAGCGGATGCGGCAAAATTCCAGAATTTCCGCGCCCCGCAAATTGTTTCTGATTACGGCTTCAAATCGATGGGCGAACAGCTCAGCCATCATGCAAAATGGAAGAAGAGCGTTTTCGAAGTGTATGAAGATGCTTCGGTGCCTTTCGAATGGACGCCTACGCTAAAAGATGCTTGCGACGAATTTGAAATTCATTACTATTCCTCACCTTACGATTACGAAGCCATCGATATGCTGGATGCTTATGTGCCGGCCTTCAAAGCTGGCTCGGGATTGATGTCCTGGCCGGAAGCAATTGTGCGTATGGCGCGTTTTGGCAAACCGATATTAATTGCTACAGGTGCAAGTGACATGGCAGATGTTGAGCGCGTGATGGCTCAAGTTAGCGAAGTGAATGAGCAGATCGTGCTGATGCAATGCAACACCAATTACACAGCCGATGAAGGCAATTACGACCATTTGAATTTGCGCGTACTGGAAAGCTATGCGGAGCGTTTTCCAAATGTAGTGTTGGGTTTATCGGATCATACGCAAAGCGCAGCGCCGGTAGTTGCGGCAGTGGCGATGGGCGCGCGAGTGATCGAGCGCCATTTCACCGACAGCAATGAGCGCCCTGGCCCGGACCATAAATTCGCCCTCAATCCTCAAAATTGGTCACATATGGTACAAGAAGTGCGCATTTTGGAGCGTTCTTTGGGCAATGGGGTCAAAAAAGTGGCCAAAAATGAGCAGGAAACCTACATTGTGCAAAGACGTTGCTTGCGGGCAGCGCGCGATATTAAGCAAGGCGAAGAATTTTCCGAGGATATGTTAGAAATATTACGACCCGCCAGCCCGGGTGCATTGATGGCTTGGGATTTGCCAAATATAATTGGCAAATCAGCCAAGCACGATCTTCCATTTGGTAAAGACATTCAGAGCACAGACCTTGCATGAAGATCCTCTTTTTTAGCCGCGATTACACCAATCACGATCATCGCTGGCTGCAAGCGCTATCGGACGCTGGGCATGAGGTGCGCTTCTTGCGCCTGGAGCGCTCTGGCAGCAACCATGATCAACGCGCATTTCCGCCTGGAGTGAGCGAAATTGATTGGGTCGGTGGAAAAAAGCCCTTTTCGTGGACGCAAGTTGAAGAGTTGCAAGCGGCGCTTGAGCTGATATTGGATCAAGAGTCGCCCGATCTCTTGCACGCCGGGCCATTGAACACGGCCAGCGTATTGGCGGCGCGTTCGGGTTTTCATCCGCTCGTGCAAATGTCATGGGGATCGGACATACTGCGATTTGCCCAGGAAGATGAAAATGAAAAGCTGCTGGTGCTGGAAGCTCTTGGATCGGCGGATACGCTCATTGGAGATTGCGATGCAGTTCGCCAGGCGGCAACGAAAATGGGGATGCGAGAAAACGCAATTGTGACCTTTCCCTGGGGCATTGATCTGCAACGATTTTCGCGCGGCAAATCGGACAGCCTGCGCGAATCTCTGGGCTGGCAAAATAAATTTGTATTGCTTCACACGCGCAATTTGGATCGCGAGTATGGCGTTGAAAGCATCGCAAAGGGATTTGCACAAGCAGCAATGCAGGCAGAAAATCTACGCTTAATTCTCGTAGGGGATGGATCGTTCAGGGATGAGCTTAAAGAATATTTCGCAAAGGAAAATCTGGTAGATAGGGTCCATTTTAGCGGACAAATATCGCAAGCTCAGCAACCTGAATATTTCCAAAACGCTGATCTGTATTTGAGCGGTACTTATAGTGACGGCTCATCAGTTTCCTTGATGGAGGCATTGGGAAGCGGCCTGCCCGCATTGCTTTCTGATATTGCTGGAAATCGCGAATGGGTGCAAGAGGGCAAGCAAGGTTGGCTGTTCCCGACTGGGGACAGCGAGGCACTTGCCCGGAAGATGATTGCGGCCTCGAAATTGAGCCTAAGCGAATTAAATGAAATTGGCAATGCGAGCCGAAAGATCGCTGAAAGGCGCGCAGATTGGCAGAAGAATCAATTAATGATCCAGGATGCCTATCAGATCGCGCTGGGCCTAGAGACGGGTGTTCATCAATGAACGATAAGCCAAAAATCGTAGCCATCATTCAGGCGCGCATGGCATCTTCTCGTCTTCCTGGAAAAATGCTAATGGATCTCTGCGGACAGCCCGTGCTTGAGTGGAGTCTAAGGCGGGCGCGTCGGGCAACATTGATCGATGAGCTACTGCTTGCCACCACAGAAAGCGCGGAAGATGACGCCATAGCAGAATTTTGCGATGCCCGCGAGATCGCCTATATTCGGGGAAGCATGCAGGATGTGCTTGATCGCTATTATCAGGCCGCCAATGCGAGCAAGGCGGATGTGATCGTGCGCATTACTGGTGATTGCCCATTGATAGACGCAGAGATGATCGATTCAGTTATTCAGCAATTTCTTGCAGCCCAGCCTGATTTGGATTTTGCTGCCAATCGATTGCCCGGAGATCGCACAATTCCGATTGGTCTGGACATTGAAATCGTGCGCTTTGCAGCCCTGGAGCAGGCCTGGAAGGAAGCGCAGCAGCCCCATCAACGCGAGCATGTGATGCCCTTTTTCTACGAGAATCCTGAGCGCTTTGCGATATTACACATTCGAAACGAGCCGGATTACGGGCATTTTCGCTGGACGGTGGACACAGCAGAAGATCTGGAATTGCTACGCGCTATTTGCGGCCATTTTCAGGACGATCATTTTTCGTGGAAGGACGTATTGAACCTCTTTGATGAGCACCCGGATCTAGCAGAGATCAATGCTCAAGTGCTTCATAAAAATCAATTTGATGTGGATGAACGGCAATGAAAGAACTGGCAATATTCACTTCCCCCAAAGCTTTTACTGACCCAAATATTAATATGATTCAGCGCAATGCGATTGCTTCATGGAAGGATATGGGCGCTGCAGTAGAAGTCATTCTGATCGGTAATGAGAGCGGCTGCAAGGAAGCCGCACAAGATTTGGACGTCCGCCATATTCCGAAGGTGGAGCAAAATGTTCAAGGCACGCCCTTGGTTACCTCGATTTTCGATGTGGCACGATCCGCCAGCGATGCTCCCATGCTTGCATACGTAAACGCCGACGTGATTCTCTATCCCGAAAGCTTAAACTTCATCCTGGATGTGAAGAAACGGGTGGCTAGCTTTGCCATAGTTGGGCAGCGCTACGACCTTAAAGTGGAAGAGGCCATTGATTTTTCAACGTCTTGGCCGGATGCTCTTCGAAAACAAGTAATAGAAAATGGACGCCTGCATCCACCTGGGGGCAGCGATTATTTCATTTTCCCACGGCACTTATATAGTGATATTCCCGAATTCGCGATTGGGCGCGCTGGCTGGGACAACTGGATGATCTAGCATGCGGTCATCTCCCCCCTGGATGGCAATTGATGGAACAGCTTCTCTGGACGTTGTGCATCAAGATCATGATTACGCCCATTTGAGCGGGGGCAAAGCGCATTATCGGGCCGAAGAAAGTGATGAGAATGCGGAGTTGGCAGGTGGAATGCGCCAGCTTTATACTCTGCTTGATGTGAAAGATGAATATCGGGACGGCCGCTTGCGCAAGAAAAGCTTCAGCCTTGCAAGATCAGTGCGCGCTTTGGAGCGCCGATTGCAACCAGAGGAACGCAGCGGTAAGGGCTGGCGCTGGGCGCTCTTGCGCCGTTTGCGAAAGTGGCGCAGAAATTTGATTGGAGTAAATTGAGCATGCGTGTTGGACAGAATCCTATTAAGTCGATGGACAAAATACAAGCTCCGTCTGAAATAACGGTGGTGGTGATCAGCTATATTCCCTTCCTGGCTGGCTACTATGAAGAAAGCCTGGAAATTCTAAAGCTCTGCCTGGATAGTATTCGTGCCGAAAGGAAAGATGATTTTGATCTGCTGGTCTTTGACAATGGCAGTTGTGAAGAGGTCCGTAATTATTTATGTGCCGAATATGATGATGGGCGCATTCAATTTCTGATGCAATCTGAGCGTAATATTGGCAAAGCGGGTGCATGGAACATGGCTTTTGCTGCAGCACCAGGCGAAACGATCGTGTATGCAGATAGCGATGTACTTTTCCATCCCGGATGGCTGCAAGCGCAATTGACAATTCTGGACACTTTCCCCAATATTGGCATGGTGACCGGGATGCCGATTCTCACACCGAAAAAATATTCTTCAGCAACGGAAGCCTGGGCGGAAAGGGAAACGAACGCAAAGGTGGAAGTTGGGGCATTGATCTCATGGGAAGATTTCTGGCGGCATGCCCGCAGCCTGGGTGACGACGAGGAAAGCGCAGGTAAATTCTATGAGGCCAACCCTGCAATGTTGATCAGCTATAAGGGCCAAAAGGCTTTTATGGGTGCGGCGCACTTCCAGTTTGCAGCGCGAAAAAAGATATTGCAAGAGGTCTTGCCTATTCCGGCCGAACGGCCAATGGGGCGGGTGCGTTTTCTGGATGAGGCCATAAATGAAAAAGGCTATCTGCGCCTCTCAACGCAGGCTTGGTTCGTTGAACATATGGGCAACACGCTAGCTGGAGAAGAGGGGCATAGCAATAAAGCTTCCCATAGCCGTTCCAGCCTTTGGCAATGGACTCCAATAAAAAAATTACTACATTGGCTATACAATCAGATCTTTAGAATCCTTTACCGAGAATAAATGACAAAACGAGTTTTTATCAGTGCCGATCACGGATTGGCCGTAGTGTATTTTTTGCAGAGTGATGTCGTTAGCAGCATGATCGAGGCGGGCGTGGAAGTTGTGCTGCTTTCGGATGATGCGCTCATCGATCAAATTCAGCAGCGCTTTGGTCGCAAAGGCCTCATTATTGAGGGCCTGCGTTTAGAAAAGGCAAAAGCATACTTTCGCGAGAACGCCAATGGCAGGCAATGGTGGCTTCATTTTCTGAGAAGGGCGGGCGCTTCTAATCGAATAAATTTGGAAGCGGTGGATAGCTACATTTCCCAGGTGAAAGCTGAAGCGCATGCCCGCCGCCGAATCCTTTTTCCGCTCATGCAAATACTTGTCGCTATTCTCAGGCGCTCAAAATGGGCGCGCAAAAAATTGGTGGAAGCGCAGGCGCGCTTTTCGCCGGACATTTACGGGGACCTTTTTGAGAAGTACAAGCCTGATCTCGTAGTTGCCAGCACGCCCGGATGGCGCTGGGATCGTTATTTGCTGAGGCAAGCCGCCGCAAGAGGAATCCCCACCGCATCCGTAATTGTTGGCTGGGACAATTCAAGCTCTTATTCGCTGCCGGGCGCGCAGGTGGATTGGATCAATTGTTGGTCCGAATTGCAGCGCGAAGAGCTAGAAAAGGGATCAGATTGGCCCAGCGAGCGCATCAATGTCGGCGGAATACCTTCCTATGATGGCTATTTCAATGGCCGTTGGAAGATGCCCCGAAAGGAATATTTCAAGCTGCATAATTTGGACCCTGAGCGAAAGCTTATTTCCTATGCCAGCAGCTTTATTACTTTTTCCCCCAACATCCAAAATGTTGAAGCGCTGGCAAAGATGCTTAGCTCCGATGAATTATCCGAGCCATCGCAATTGCTGATTCGATTGCATCCCAATCATTTCCTGGATGTAGCGCGCTTTGCCGAAGAACGCAAACAAATGTTGGCGTTGGCGAAAAGGCATGCGCATGTTCATGTAGTTGAACCAGTGCCCCTGGGTGGATCACTGGGTTATTATTCGGGTGAAGATATGCCAGAAAAAACATCCATGATGGCGCATTCCGATGTGTTCGTAACTGTATATTCCACGATGGTGGTAGAGGCATCCCTTCATCAAAGCCCGGTTGTCAGCGCATGTATCGATTCTAAAACAGGCTGGCCTGGAAAATTCACTTTAGCGCTATCAGAAATTGGCAATTGGCCCACACATCTGCGCTTTCGCGAATCGGGAGCTGGAAAAGTGGCCTATACGCATTCGGAATTAGTAGGCGCACTAAATTATTATTTAGAGCATCCAAAAGCCCAGCTAGAGGAGCGCAAGGCCTTTATCGCTGAGGAATGCAGCATTACTGATGCCAGCGCAGGCAAGCGCACTGCGGCATACTTGATCTCAAAAATGGGAAAGCGAAGCCAATGAATCGAATAATTCGCGCAATTAGACTCCTTTTGACTGGCAAGGCCGATCGGTACAATAAACGCGAGATTCCGCAGATCAGCGAAGAGGAAGTGGCTGAGGCGCAGGAATTTTTCCCGATGCCGAAGTTCTTCATCTTTGGTTATGCGCGCTCGGGCACAACTCTGCTGGCCAGGTTGCTGCGCCTTCATCCAGATGTGCATTGCAATTGGCAGGGTCATTTCTTTACGCGCCCCCCTTGTTGAGCGGCATGCTTGATGATCAAGGCTTTGCTGATTGGCTTGGCCGCAAGAGCAATCGCTGGAATCGTGGAAGGGATCTTTCCCCCGTGGCGCTAAGGGCAATGAGCGATTTTATTCTTGAGCGGGATGCGCAAAAAGAGGGCAAGCGTGTGGTGGGCGATAAGAGCCCCAATGTGCTGCTGGGCGGAAAGGCAGTGGATGAGTTGCGACGCATCTATCCAGATGCTTTTCTTATTTTTATTGTGCGCGATGGCCGTGATGCGCTGATCTCACACCGCTTTCAAAATTTCATTGATGGCCCTCAATTTATGACAAGCAGAGATCTGCGCATTCGACAATCATTTGGGCGCGACCCTGAAGCTTTTAGTTCGGGTCAGCGATCCATATTTACGGCTAAATCGATGGAGCGAATGGCGGCTAGCTGGTCAAAAAACGTATTGGATACACATCGCAAAGGTCGGCAGCATTTTGATCAGCGCTACCATGCCTTGCGCTATGAAGATCTGCTTGTGCGACCCTACGAAATGCTGGCGCGAATCTGGACCCTTCTGGGCGTGGAATCAATGGGCATGGAAGAGCGTGTTGCAGCTGAAATGAAGAAAAATCCGGATGCGGATTGGCAAAAGGAGAAGGCTCCCGATCTGGCCGCTGTTCTTGAAAAAGGAAAACAAGGATCCTGGCGAGATTACTTTACCGAGGCTGATAAGGAACATTTTAAAAGCCTGGCGGGTGAGGAATTGGTGAACTGGGGATACGAAGAATCCCTGGATTGGTAAGATGAAAATCCTTATTGCTGGTTTCGGATCCATCGGTCGCCGCCATTTTCAAAATCTAAAAAAACTGGGGCAAAGAGATGTTCTCTTTTTGCGCAGCGGACGCAGCAATTTACCCACAGAGGAGCTTGAGGGACACATTGTTGAAACAGATTTAATGATTGCCCTGGAGCATAAGCCCGATGCACTGATCGTTGCGACCCCCACAGCCAAACATTTGGACATTGCGATACCGGCTGCCGAAGCTGGTTTGCATATCTTGATAGAAAAGCCAATTTCGCATTCTATGCAGCGCATTGATGAATTACAAAAGGCAGTGGCAAAAAGCAGGTGCCAGGTATTGGTGGGATTTCAATATCGTTTTCACCCCGCTTTGCAGCAAATGAAAGAAAGCATTGCGAGCGGTGAAGTGGGAAGGCCACTGCAGGCGCGCGTACATTGGGGAGAATATTTACCCGATTGGCACCCCTGGGAGGATTATCGCAAAAGCTATAGCGCGCGCCAGGATCTTGGTGGCGGTGTGACCCTAACGCTTTCACATCCTTTTGACTACTTGCACTGGTTGCTTGGCAAAGTCGAAAAAGTGGGCGGAATGACCACCAATAGCGGCACATTGGAAATTGATGTGGATGAGCAGGCACAGGCAAATCTCAGCTTTGAAGGCGGAGCATTGGCGAGCGTGCAATTGGATTATGTGCAAAAGCCTGCGGCCCATTGGCTGGAAATTCAATGTGCAGATGGCTATCTGGTATGCGATTTCGTGACCGGCTATTTCAAGAAGTTTCTAAATGAAAAGGGAAAGCTAGAAGAATTTCCGCCTGATCCACAATTTGAACGAAACAATCTCTTTATAGACCAAATGCGCCATTTTATTGATGTATTTGAAGGAAATACCAAGCCAAAGTGTACATTAAGCGATGGAATTCATGCGCTTCAGATCGCCCTGGCAGTGCACGAATCTTCTGCCAGCGGCAAACAAATTCAACTGTAACAAGGTTTTATGGGTTAATTCCCGATAAATACTGCGTCCCAAATAATAAATGGGGAATCATTGCGAATATAAAGTGGGAAATCGTTTACTTCGTAATAGCCATAATTTCCGGATTGCAAAAAGGGCTCCAGTTCGCTGCTGCTGCCCCAAACCTGCGCGATTATGTCCGGCGCCAATTGGCCGATGGAATATTCATAATCCCATTTATTATGCCCAGGGCGAAAAATATCCTCAACATTATTGAGCACGCCAGCAGAGGGATGCGGATCGCTGCGCGCAATCACTTTATCGGCTTTGCCCAAAAGATCAATGGCGGGCCGTTCAGAAAAATACACGATGTTGCCCGCAGTTGCCACGGCGATCTCTGCTTCTGAAGTACTAATACTTTTCAGGGTGAGCCCCAGATTAACATAACGCTGAGTGCCCGCCACGAAAATCGGCCTGCGCTGTAGGGTCCATTTTTCAAAAGAGAAATTTTCTCGCAAAGTGTTGAAATTGAAGAGAGAGATCAGCACAAAAATAGCCATCGCCACCTGGCTGGCAATGGGAAGAAATTTCTCTTTGCGCAGAGAAACGAAAGCTTCCCGAATTTTATCGAGTGAGCTTGCAAATAAGACAAAAAAGATTGGCATGGCTAAAGCGATAAATCGGTTGGCTCCGCCTTTATGTTCCCAGGCGTCTCCACCCACATAGATGCTGTATGCCGCTTGCCCCGCAATGATGGCCATGATTAACCAAGTGGCATCACTGGGCCAAATTAAGAGCAGCAGGAATGGCAATAGGAAAAATATCCAACCAGGCACCCAAAGGAATTGGGCGAAAACAGCCAAGCCGCGCTTAATTCGATCTACGAGAGACACACCAACTACTTTCAAGTAATAGGTATTGGGCAACCACTCTCCATAATAGGCATATCTGGCAAGGCTTTGGATCAGTGTTGCCAGGGCCAATAATCCAAAGCCCCAGGAGAGGTGCTGGCGTCGGTTGGTGCTATCGCGCCAGGCCATAATGGTGGTAATAGCAATCATTGGCACGAGCATATCGAAACGAATCCAGGTACTTATTGCAAGCAAAATGTATATGGATCTGCGGAATTTGCCATCTTGAAATGTATTTACGGCTCCAAGAGTTGATAATGTAAGTATGAGCGTTAGAACACTTACTTCTGTTCCCTGAATGCCCCAATTATTAAGCGGGAAATAAAAGGCGGTTAGAAAAACAGCAAGGACTGGAACCAGCCAATTTTTAGGGGAAAGGGCTTCAGCGATCTTTCGAACCACCAACAAATTAGCAAGAATGAATACAACACCGCTTATTTGAATAGCAAGGCTGACCTGGCTTGAGGGCAAGCCGATCAAATGAAAGAAAGCCATGTATAAAACCCAAAGAGGGTTGCTAAATCCTTCAACGCGATCTGAGCCAATTGAAAAGACAAGGCCATTTCCCTCGGCAAAATTACGGGCATATTGCATTGAGATCATGGCATCATCGAAAAGCGCGAAATAACGCTCTCCATCAATGATGAAAGTGGTTTGAAGAATGAAATAGGGCAGGTAGGCTGCGCTTGCTGCGAAGATCACCCAGAATAGGATGTTAGCTGTTCTTTTTTGTTTATTCGTCATATTTTTGAGTGTCAGAATTCGCTAAAATTATATCAAAGTGGCTTGTTTTTACTGTTCTATTAAAAGCTCTTCATGGTATCATTTAATGTGTTGTTTGCCGCGGCCTGCTCCTCAGAGCGGGCTGTTTATTGCAAGCATGCATTGTATTAAAAACGATGGTAAATTTAAAAGATTGAGGCAGGAATTACAGTGGTAGACACAAAAGAAAACAAGCTTATCTCTCCCTACGGTGGAACATTAGTTGACTTGCTCGTAAATGGCGAGCAGCGCGAAAAATTGTTGGATTTGGCTTCGCGCTTACCGGATGTGCGCATTTCTCAGCGGGCACTGCACGATCTGGAGCTGCTGGCAACAGGTGCCTTTTCTCCGCTGGATCGCTTTATGGGGAAAGCGGATTACGAAAAAGTGCTAACGGACATGCGTCTGGCGGATGGCACTTTGTTCCCTCTCCCGATCACTCTGACGGTAAATAAAGAAGATATTCCAGAAGGTGCCGAGCAGGTTGTGCTACGGGATGTGCACAATAACTCTTTTGCCATTATGGATCTTGAAGAGGTCTATGAATGGGACCCGGAGCGTGAGGCAGAATTGGTTTTGGGATCAAAAGATCCACGGCATCCATTGGTTTCGGAAATGATTCGTTGGGGTGATACGTGTATCTCGGGGCGA
>PVMS01089690.1_pt1 | contig 20587 bp, 19 predicted proteins | sample 1853461 | NCBI WGS metagenome assembly PVMS01 (sample SAMN08582032, study PRJNA380276) | Marine sediment metagenome, whole genome shotgun sequencing project. | isolation source: ocean sediment barecode stripped | collected 2017 | reverse complement strand
TGATAGGTTAACTGCCTGTCTACCAAAATCCGATTCAATCTTCAGAACATCGTTCATGAATAACCAGCTGAGATACGGAATGGTTACAAGAATTACGCTTAGGCTGATGAAGGTGAGGTCCCAATTCCTGTTCCGAATCCACTTTCCCTGACTCATCGTTGGGGCAGGCGAACTATATGCTATAGAAGATGTGCTCATCATTCCCTCCTATTTCTTTGGACTTCGGTTTTGAGATGTATCGATGTAATGAAAGGGTTTAGGGTTTGTTAATTGGATCTGAGCTGCGACAAGTTCAGTCAATTTTACTAATCATTATCAATTTTGCATAGTAAAAAGAACACGGATCATATTACAGATTTTCCGATCACTTTGTTGCGAATTGATCCCACCCCTTGAATCTCGCATTCCACGATATCTCCGGGCTGTAAAAATTCTGGCGGTTGGCGTGCAAAACCAACTCCACTCGGCGTCCCAGTGGCAATTATATCTCCGGGTAGAATCGTCATACCAAGCGAGATGTGAGCAATAATTTCAGGGATGCAGAATATCATGAATTTGGTGTTGCTTTCTTGTTTAATTTCACCATTTACCCTGGATATAATTTGTAGATCATGAGGATCGTTAATGGATTCGATGGTCACGATCCACGGCCCCATTGGACAGGCGCCATCAAGGCTCTTACCTTTGAAATATTGCTTATGATTTCTTTGAAGGTCTCGAGCAGATACGTCATTAAGAACGGCGTACCCAAAGACATAATCCATTGCCTTATCAGGGGATATATTTATACCTTCCCGACCAATAATCACCGCTAACTCAACTTCCCAATCCAATTCCTCGGTCACATGGGGATTAAATGGAATCGGATCAAAAGGACCGTTGACTGAGGTAGTTGCCTTTGTAAATATAATGGGGAAATCGGGCAGAGAGGTTTCCCGGCCGCTGGCGCTGTAATGTTCGGCCGCATGCTCCGCATAATTTAAGCCTAAACACATAATATTCCGGTGTGGCAAAGGAATGGGTGGCAGTAATCTAACGTCTTCCAAAGGATGGGATTCCGTGGCCAAGCTGCTCCAGGAACCTAGAAGGTCCATATCTTCGCTTGTGCGATTAATCAACGTTAACATGTCAGAACAATAAGGAGAAAGATCTATTATTGTTTCATTCTGGACAATTCCGATCTTACTCGTCTCTTCATGAAAGTATGACGCTAGTCTCATTGTTGCTTCCTACTCTACTGGATTGTCTTGATATCCTAAAGGCGCTGTATTCGCCAATTGATTCATATCTTACCTGAATCAAGTAGTTCAATCACCTCTCCGAAAAATTTAATGGGGAATTAGTTGCCTTCGGTCTGGAGCCGACAAGAACTGTTTAAGAACCAAATTCCTTAGATTTGCCGAAATGCCCAATCAAGAGCAAAATAAATCATATATATATCTGGATAGTAAGATTTCTGCAGCTCAAAGGCTAATTCAGGCGATCGCTGCAGAAGAATCAGCTATTTCACTCATTCTCCACTAAAGGTAAAAAATGTTGCGAAGAAAAGTAATCCTTGTTGAGTTGCTACTTATTATTGTCATTTTGTCCCTGGCTGCGTGTGGCGGAGGGGCCGCATCTGCTCCGGTCGCTGTTGCTGATGAAACAGCGCCTCTCGATCTAGCCGAAGAGGTTGATGTCCATACAGTTGCTTCTGTGAAGGACCGCGATGATGTCTTCTTATTGGATGTACGGGAACCGTGGGAATACGAAGAAGCCCATATTCCCGGCGTTACCTTGCTACCCATGGGGGAGGTAGCTGCTAATTTGGACCAGATTCCCACTGAGAAGCAGGTTATTGTTACCTGCAGGAGCGGCAACCGCAGTGGACAGGTGGCTCGATTTTTAAGAGAGAACGGGTTCGGCAATATATCTAATATGAGCGGCGGTATATTGGAGTGGCAAGCGGCAGGCTACCCCGTAGAGCCGTAAATCACTAAAAAACAATCTGCATTTTTTACTTGTGGACCATATTATTGTTCATGTAAAAACTGCAGCAAAGCAGATCCATAAGCGTCACTGGCGTCAGCTGCTTCAAATATGGCGGTCAACTCTCCGGACGTAACCCTGCAGCGATATTTGCTCCCTTGAGCTAGAAGTTGAATTGATTGATCGGTCTCGTTCAGTAGCCTTCCCTGAATAAGCTCCCGCAGCTGAGATTCAGTTGGCATCCAGACGGCATCAGCCATCATAATGTTGTCTAACGACCACTCTACGGCCCCATTGAAGGTGATGACTTGATGTCCAAATAGCTGTTGGATATCAATCATCATATCGCTAACAACAAAAATTCGATTATCTAATTCACTTTCAGGGATAGCAAAGAAGTCGTGCAAGGACGGTTCCCAAACCAATCCGCAGGCCTTCAATTTTATCGCAACATCTAAACTTATCACAAGGATTCCTCTTTCGGCTTAATAAGCTCCGAGCTCTCTAAGCCGGTCGTCACTTATTCCAAAGTGGTGGGCTAATTCGTGAATAACAGTACTTCGAACTATTTCTGGTATATGTTCAGGCGTCTTGGCTGCATGTTCGATCGGCCGTTGGTATAGGGTTATGGTGTCTGGCGGAACCAGGGCGTAATTATGGTTTCTGGATGTGAGGGGGATGCCGCTGTAGAGTCCTAGGAGGGTGTGACCTGACTTTACCCCAACCCTTTCAAGCTCATTTGGACTAGGCCAGGGCAGGATTAGCACTTCCACGTTATTCATCTTTTCTTGAAAATATTGGGGAAGGTTGTCTAACGCCTCGGCCACCAGCTTTTCAAACTCTTGCCTGCTCATAACAGAGATTTTACCAAAGCATGGAAGATCGAGGTTCCTCGGAAGACCGTTTCATATGTTTATCTCATGGATTCGGAACACGAAGATAAGAGCCAATCGTTTTTCACAATTTTGTCTTGAAAATTGTCGCCTTATGACCAACTTAGGGATATTCGCCCACGATCTGGCTCAAGCTTGATAATGGCAACTTCTATAACATCACCGACAGCAGGACGATGACCAGTAGGCCACTGGCTGCGGTGAAGCAAGCCATCTTCCTTGAGTCCAAGGTCGATAAAAGCGCCAAAGTCAACCACATTGCGAACTGTGCCTCTTAACTTCATCCCAGGTCTTAAATCTTCGATCTTCAGAATATCCATACGCAATAATGGCGCCGGAAAATCTTCCCTGGGATCTCGCCCAGGTTGAATCAGTTGTTCCAAAATATCCTGCAATGTTGGCACACCGGAATGAAGAGATAGTGCCAGATTTTCAATGCTGTCACCCTTCGACCAGCGATTTAGGGCTTCCTTCCTCACCTCCAAAGGTATTTCCATAGTACATTTTGCCTTCCTCAGAACGGATTTGGCGATCTTATAACTTTCAGGATGTATTGCGCTGGAATCGAGAGGCTCAGTCCCATTTCGTATTCGCAGGAAACCTGCCGACTGCTCAAATGATTTCGGTCCCATTCCCGGAACGCGGTGAATCGATTGTCGATAAAGGAACGGCCCGTTTGTATCCCGGAAGGTTACGATGCTGCCCGCCAATTTGGAACCTATTCCTGATACATAGGTCAACAAAGATGATGATGCCGTATTAATATCGACGCCGACTTGATTTACCACGCTTTCCACGACTCCGGTTAAGGTACGGTTCAACTGGTTTTGGTTTACATCGTGTTGGTAAAGGCCGACCCCTATTGATTTTGGGTCGATCTTTACAAGCTCTGCCAATGGATCTTGTACCCGCCGGGCAATGGAAACCGCTCCTCGCAGGGCGACGTCTAAGCCCGGCAGTTCCTCCCTTGCCAGAGCACTCGCACTATAAACACTCGCACCCGCTTCGTTAGCTATAATGTATTTGCAGTTCACCTCGTGCTCATTTAGAAGGGCCGCAACCAACTCTTCTGTCTCCCGAGAACCTGTTCCGTTTCCGATGGCAATTAATTTAACCTCATGTTTATTTATGAGCTCTATGAGCCGTTTCATGGCTGTTTGATCTTTCCCGCCTACGGTGGCCAGGTAAATCGTGGCCGTTGCCAATAGCTTCCCAGTTGGATCTACAACTGCGACTTTGCAGCCTGTCCTGTAGCCCGGATCGATGCCTAATAATGTAAAGCCCAATAAGGGTGGCTGTTTTAACAATCCCCGGAGGTTATTGGCAAAAACGTTGATAGCATGTTCTTCTGATTTCTCTGTTAACCATCTCCGAACATCACGTTCGATAGCTGGCAGCAGTAGCCGCTTTGCGCTGTCATCAATAGCCATCATCATTTGATCTGACATAGGAGAACGGCCGTCAATCCGAAAAACAGCCCCTATAGTTTTTCGCCAATCCCGCTCGGGTATGGCAACCTTTGCCCTGAGTATCTTTTCATTCTCCCCTCTGTTGATAGCCAATATCTGGTGTGGACGAATCTTGTTCACACTGCCCTGGAACTTATAGTAAGTTCTATAAACACCGCGAGCATCATCGGCCGCTTTCACTTTTTCAGCGGATAAAGTGCTCCAGCGCAGAGCTTTCCTGCGGAGTTCCTGACGTATTTGGGGATTGTCGCTTATATCTTCTGCGATGATGTCCCGTGCACCCGCTAATGCAGCTTCTTCATTCTGTACTTTTCTAATTATATAAGGAGCCGCGGCCTCCTCGGGTAATTGATGATTGATGGGCTGCTTGATAATAATTTTTGCCAGGCCTTCAAGTCCTTGTTGCCGGGCAACACTGCCCCGGGTGCGACGTTTTTGCTTATATGGAAGGTAAAGATCCTCCAAAAGTCTCAAATTGTTGGCCTCTTGCAGCTTCTTTCTCAACTCAGGGGTGAGTTTCTCCTGTTTTTCAATCGAAGCGATGATTACATCTCGCCGGTTATCCAGAGATCGGAGCCTTTCAAGCTCAGCGTATATATGCCTTAACTGCTCTTCATCCAAGCCCGCGGTTGCTTCCTTTCGATAACGAGCAATGAAGGGCAAGGTATTGCCTTGATCGAGGAGATTTATCGCCGAGCTAACCTGTTTCGGACCTATTTCGAGAATTTGGCCAATCTGTTTAGCGTGATCCATATCTAAATATTTTCCACACAGGGGCGTAGCTGTTGAGAATGGCTGGCAGAGAGGGAAAAGATCGCCGTTTAGGGCCGATCATGAACCGGTACAAGGAAAACCGGACATCTGGCTTTTTTAATCACTATATCAGCCACACTACCCAGCATGAGACGATCCAGACGCCCACGACCATGTGTGGCCATCATAATCAAATCAACCGATTCCGACTCGGCTAATTTTGTGATCATCCTGGCAGGATCGGTGCCGTCAACGACAAATTTTGCGTTTAGTCCGTCTCCGTTGAGAGAAGCAGCCACATCCTCCAGGTAATCGGTGATAAATTTAATCTGATTCGGTGATTCAAGATCTTCGGGTACCGACAACAAGATAATCTCGCTGTCAAAGATCCTGGCCATAGTTTTGACATAAGGTAGCACCTGTTCGGAAACTTTCGATCCACCCATCGCTACCAACAATTTCTTAAACGAACCCGATGCTGGCCTTTCATGATTATCAGGCCGGACTAATAGCAGCGGTATGGTCGTTTTCTGGGTTACGTTATTAGCAATACTTCCCGTCAGCAAGCGCTTAGCGCCAGTATGTCCATGAGTGCTCATAACTAACACGTCCACTGATCTTTCTTGAGCTTGCCTGCTTATCTCGTCAGCAATGTCTCCAGCGCCAACGACGAATTGGGATTTGATATTGTCTTTATCCAGGGCCTTAGAGATCTCCGCTAGATAGTTGAGGGTTTCCTTATGACCATTTTTTTTACGTCGCTTATTGCTGCTCGGGTTCTTCCTTCCTGCTTCGCTTGTTAATACTTTTTCCTGGCCGTTTACTGACAGCAATGTCAAATTTGCCCCATTGGATCGACAAAGGGATACAGCAGCGGGGATAGCTGATTCTGAAAATTCAGATCCATCAAGAGTAATCATGACTTGGTTTAGAGAGGCATCTTTGGTTGATTCGGCAACAAGTAAATGCTTGCTTTCCTTGACCAACAAACCAAGTCTCTCCTCATAAGGAGTTGGGTTGCCCAACCTGGATCGAAAGTAGGAGAAGAGGACATATAAAGCAGGCAAGAGGATAAAATAGGACCAGGCCCCTTCAGAAAATCGCTCAATGAATATGATGATTGTGGCAACGGTTGTGAGTGATGCAGCAATTACGGTCCCAGCCAGGGTGCCGACCGTCCGCCACTCATATTTGGTTTTTAAAAATCCAATTAGTCGTTTCGAAACCGCCCAGCCTGTCATGCTTAGGAGGATAAAAACGCCAGCCGCATAGACAGCTAGATAAGTCTCCTCACTTGTTCCAAGAAATAGAAAGCATATTGAAACGACAGCTACTTCAATCCAAACAGGCTTATCAGCAACATCGTAAATATTCCGTTGGCCTAAAAAGGTAGGGACATAATGTCTCAACTTTAATCCCAGGGCCAGGTTCTGTAAACCCTGTGCGCTTGCAGCAGAAGCAGACAAAAGGACAGCAACGCTAACAATCGTTCCAACTAAGGCCAGGGGCCCAGGCAGTAATTGATCCATTGTTTGGGTAAAGACAGAAACTGTTTCATTGGTTGGATCGGAGAATTCAGCGATGGCTGGTCCTACAATTAGCATTGTCATCGAGGTCGTACCCATAATTATCAACAGGCTGTAAAAGGCCTTCCGGCTTTTCTCCCTAGGTTTACCGTCGTAGGCCGCCACTAGGTTTGCAAAGATCTCAATGCCAGTCATCAACGCCAGGATGCGAACGTACCCGCCGAGTGTGAATCGAAGATTTTCCGAGTTGAAGGCTTCAAGATTAAAATCTGGAAATTTAATGCCAAACTTGATTATAGTGCTGATAATCATGATCCAAAGCAGCAATAAGACCCCTGCTGTCGCTGGCCCGAATGCCCTGGCGGCCATTTTTGGTCCCCTGTTGACTAACCAGCCTGTACCTATACTTAGGAAAATAGCAACGAATGTTCGATATTGAAATCCTAAGAATGGTTCGTTAAGGACAGGGATACGGTCAGCTATAAAGGTCACCAATGCAGCCATGCTCACTAAGAATGTAAGGGTGTATTCCAGAAAGGTGATTCCCGCATTGATCTTTACCGCCCAGCCGCCAAACTCCTCTTCGGTCAGCCCGCTTCCCCCGCTTCCGTCGACAACCCAGATCATCACCAGGCGATACATGGCAGAGACCAGGGCAACTGTTAAAATAACAAGCCAAATGCTGGCACCAAAAGTTATCTGGGCTACACCGGCAACGACTATGAGCCGGAGGAATGGACCGAAGACATAAAGGGGGGAAGTTGCCGGGTCTCCACCCCCAGCCAATGCGCCCTCAAAAGCATTAGATAACTTATGGGATACGTGAGCCAACTGTGGTCTCCTTTGCGGCTTGCGGCTCGTTTAATCGGCCTTTATGTCGTATAAGGCCGCTACTTGGTACGCTATATAACTGCTGGCAGTCTGGTAATTAAGACCTCCGCCAATAAATACAATGCTGGAAATGATACTAGATTTTTATCTCTTATCAAAATCATCTTCGGCTTGCCCTTGACTGCAAGATCCAAATCTAAACGTTACATAAGTCACAAGGGATTTATCCATCTTTGATTCATGGGTATAATCCATTGAACTTAATAGTTGGCTTAGACTTATGATTAAAGCACTTCTGATAACAATGCGGCCGCGTCAGTGGCTGAAAAACGGGCTTGTATACGCTCCCCTATTCTTTGACAGCAAACTAATTGATCTGGAAAGTTTTCTGAGGACAACAGCGGCTTTTGTTCTCCTCTGCTTAATGTCCGGCGCTGTCTATATCATGAATGACCTGATCGATATAGAAAATGACCGGCAGCATCCGACGAAGAAGAACCGGCCATTGGCATCTGGTAGATTGGACCCGAAGATAGCGGCCACAGCTGCCGTTATCTTAATAGTTGGTACTTTAATCGCCGGGTTTTATCTATCTTTTTCCTTCGGTGTCGTCTTACTGACCTATTTTTTAGTCCAGGTTTTCTATTCCTTTTATCTAAAGAACATCGTCTTATTAGATGTCCTAACTGTTTCAGCTGGCTTCGTTCTTAGAGTTGCTGCCGGCGTGGCCATCATAAATGTAGAAAGGTTTTCGCCCTGGCTTTATGTATGTACTGGCTTTCTGGCCTTATTTATCGCTCTTGGAAAGCGTCGGCAGGAATTGATCTTAATGGGGGCTGATGCAGGTAACCACCGGTCGATTCTGAACGAGTACACAATTGATCTTATCGATAGGCTCAATGGCATCGTAACAACGAGCGCAGTTGTGGCCTACAGTCTTTATACATTCCTGGCTGTGGGCCTTCCGGCGAATAATTTAATGATGTTAACTATCCCATTTGTGCTTTACGCTGTTTTCCGGTATTTGTTTTTGATTCATGTCCGCCACGAGGGTGGGGCGCCAGAAGAGATATTTCTTCGTGACCGGCCGATGCAAGCATCGATGATATTATGGGCTGTGGTTGTGTTTCTAGTCTTGTATATCATTCCCTAACGGTGCCAGTTAGACCGTTCTCAAAAAGAACAGAATGGGTACCATGAAAGTTACTCAGGCAACGGCTCCTGGAAAGATCATCTTATTTGGCGAACACGCTGTGGTCTACGGGCAGCCAGCCATCGCTGCGCCTGTAACCCAGCTCAGAGCCACAGCTGTTATTAGAGATTCATCTTCGGGAGGTGTACGCTTATCAGCGCCAGATCTTAGTCGTGATTATTGGCTGCAAGAAGTTGATGATGACGATCCCTTCGCCGGTGCGGTCCGGGTGCTCCTAGAGGCAGCTAACTTAGTTAACCCACCTGATCTGAAAATATCAGTAAGAAGTGACATCCCTATTGCCAGCGGTCTTGGCAGTGGAGCAGCTATGGCGGCGGCCGTGATTCGAGCCCTGGCCCAACATCTGCATCTTGCCAACCTAAATAACAACGAGAGTATATCAAAGCTAACTTACAAAGTTGAAAAAATACTGCATGGAACCCCGAGTGGGATTGACAATACTGTCGTCGTTTACGAACAGCCTGTTTACTTCGTCCGCCAACAACCCGAGAATCATATTGAAACCCTGGCGATCAAGAGAGAAATGCTTTTCCTAATAGCTGATTGCGGAATCGCCAGTTCCACAAAAGAGGTTGTCGCTGACGTTCGTCGCCAATGGTTGGCAGACAAAGAGCATTTTGATCAGATCTTTGACAGCTGTGGCCGTATTGCCAAAGCTGCAAAAGAGGCGATCAGGGCTGGAGATGAAAAACAGCTCGGCCAGCTAATGAATGATAATCATAAACTGCTTGTTCAGATGAGTGTCTCTTCAGAGGAGCTTGATCGTTTGGTTTTGGCGGCCAATGAGGCTGGCGCTCTCGGAGCTAAAATGAGTGGCGGTGGTCGTGGCGGTAATATAATTACCTTAGTCGAAAAATCACGCGAAGACATTGTGCGTGATTCTCTACGCTTAGCAGGAGCTGAGTCAGTATTCACCAGCTTGCTAACTGAAAAGGCGTGAGTTGAATTCCTATCTACTTCCCTATTATCTAAAAAAATACCAGGCATTTGGCTGGTATTCGCGCCGAACTATGTTGGTTGATGAAAAATTGTTCAGAATGGATTTAAGCGACCTTGTTATAGGTCTTCAGGCATCGGGTACACACATGTTTCCGAATTTTTCGCCCACCCTCATAAAAGGTGGCCCTTTGAATATTCGGCCGGAACTGACGTTTTGTATGCTTCATCGAGAAGCTAACGTTGTGTCCAAATTGTGGTCCCTTGCCACAAATTTCGCATTTAGCCATAATCAACCCTCTAGCAGACAAACTAAAAGCGACCGCATCTGGGGTCGCTCGATTTCAAAACGAACAAGTTGAGATATTATAAGGGGGTAGCCAACTTCATGCAAGATCAAGGAGTACAATATGCCCAAGAAAGATGAGGCATTCGGAAGGATAGATATATCAAGAGCCGCGGTTGCAACTATTGCCAACCAAGCTGTAAACCAATGTTATGGCGTTGTTGGTATGGCTAATAAGAATTTGGTTAATGGTATCTCAAATATCTTGTCCCGGGATAATCGGAAGGGCATAGATGTCAGCGTAGAAGAAGGTGAAATAGTTATTGATGTCTATGTGATCGTCGAATATGGAACTCGAATACGTATCGTAGCCGAAAGCATCCAAAACACCGTAAAATTTCATGTAGAAAAAGCAATTGGCATACCTGTAAGAGCAGTCAACGTGTTCGTTCACGGATTGCGTCTCAGCGACAGCAAGTCTTAATTACAGAGGAGGAGAAGTGTCTGAGACGGTAACAAGCCAGGTTATAGCATCAGGTGAGAAATGGCTCACCTGTAATGGTCACCAGCTGTGCAGCTTGATAAAAGCGGGGCTGGCTTATCTCGATCAAAACCACAAATTAGTAAATGATTTAAATGTGTTTCCTGTCCCTGATGGTGATACAGGTACGAACATGCTGCTCACAATGCGAGCAGCTTATGGTCGTATCAAGGAAATTGATGAGGATCATGTAGGCAAGGTTGCCCAGGAGCTCTCTCACGGCGCCTTAATGGGCGCCCGAGGGAATTCAGGGGTGATACTAAGCCAAATTTGGCGTGGATTAGCTCGGGGGCTGAAGGACAAAGAAACATTCAATGTAGAGGATTTAGCAGTTGCCTTTCAGGATTCGGCCGATACGGCTTACAAGGGTGTGATGCGCCCAGTCGAAGGAACGATCTTAACGGTCATCCGTGAAGGAGCGGAAGAGGCTCAGGACGCCGCGACCAAGAGCAGCGACCTTCGTTTTCTGCTAACACGTGTGGTGGAGCGTTGTCAGCAGTCGCTCGAGCGTACACCCGAATTGCTCCCTGTATTAAAACAAGCGGGGGTTGTTGATGCTGGAGGTCAAGGGCTGGTCCTCATCCTCGAAGGTATGCTTCGCTACGTCTCAGGCGAGATATTCGAAATTCCAGAACCCGGGGAGCTCATCTCCGTTCCTGCCCAGGCTAAAGTAATTCCTCTAGGGGGATTGGAATATCCGTATGATGTGCAATATATCCTTAAAGGTAATATGCTCGACTTATCATCAGTGAGATCAGCCATCGACAATATGGGAGACTCCACTGTGGTCGTTGGAGACGAAAACGCCATAAAAGTCCATGTTCATGTAAAGGATCCTGGCATGCCCCTTAGCTACGGAGTGGGAAAAGGGATAATTCTCGATGTTGTGGTTGAGAACATGCAGGAGCAGATGGATGCAATTGTTGGTGAGCACCCACCGGTCTACAGCTCTGCCCTTTCTCTGGGCAATGACAGCATCCAACCGGGTCAGATTGGGGTTGTCGCTGTAGCCGCAGGCGATGGCCTGGCCATGATTTTCCAGAGCCTCGGAGCAGCGGCGATCGTAGATGGAGGGCAGAGCAATAATCCAAGCACCGAAGAAATATTGCATAAAGTACAATCGTTACCGACTGACAATGTGATCATTTTGCCTAACAACAAGAATATCATCTTAGCTGCCGAGGCGGCTCGCGATCTCAGTTCTAAAAATGTTAAAGTCGTTCCAACGCGAACCGTACCCCAGGGGGTCAGCGCCCTATTGACCCTGGATCGAGATGGCGATTTTTCCATTACCGCCGAACAGATGTTTAATACTTTTAATCACATCTCTAGCGCAGAGATAGCCATCGCTACCCGGGCGGCCGTGCTAGATGGCATCTCAGTAACTGCGGGTGAGATAATCGGCGTGTCGGAGGGTAAACTCTGCGTATGTAGTAAAGATATCAAAGAGGTCCTAATGGAGACTCTTGACGAAATGGGTGCTGCCAACCGTGAACTTATATCCATTTATTATGGTACGGATGTTTCTGAGCCCGAAGCCATGGAGATGGCCGCTCAAATTGAGTCGCTGTATCCTGATGTTGAAGTAGAAGTTCTTTATGGTGGGCAGGCGATTTATCAATACATATTGGGCGCCGAATGATATGTCCATCAGAATTGTAACCGACAGCACAAGCGATATACCAACAGAAACGGCGGCTGAGCATAACATTACTGTTGTGCCCGCCTATGTTAACATTGGTGATGAAAGTTTTCTTGACGGCGTGGAACTGTCGCGAAGCGATTTCTATAAAGGCCTTCCAGGATACACAACGCATCCAACGACAGCCGCTCCAGCGCCAGGAGCGTTTACTGAAGTCTATAACCGTCTTGCTGCGGATGGAGTCACTGAGGTTCTTTCGATCCACATTTCAGAAAATTTAAGCGGTATATTGAACGCTGCCCGAATTGGTGCTTCTGAGACAAATGCGGTTAAGGTTACTTTCGTAGATTCTGAACAGCTGACGATGGGCTTAGGATTATTGGCCATAACAGCTGCAAAATTCGCCGCGACCGGGAAGAGAATCGATCAGATTGTTAGCTCGATTGACGAAAGAATTCCCAAAACCTTTGTTTTTGGATTGTTAGATACTTTGGAATATTTAAGGCGCAGCGGCCGATTGGGTTGGGCCGAATTTAGGTTTGGCACACTGCTGAATATCAAACCTATGGTAAGGGTTCACACTGGTAATGTTGAAATGTTGGAGAAAGTAAGAACAAGCAAGCGCGCCTTTTCCAAAATGATCAATTTAATTGAAGATCTGGGCGCTCTTGAACAAATGGCGCTTTTACACATCGGAGGGGGTAAAAGACTGGACGCATTTAAGAAACAGACAGAGCATCTTTATCCAGTGAACGAGAAACCATTGGCTGTTGAGTTAACCCCTGCCCTCGGCGCCCATATTGGACCTGGTGGATTGGGTGTGGCCTGTATAGTAGCAGAAGATAATTAACAATAATATGAGACAAGCATTTAATCGCCTGGAACGGGTTCTCGATTTGGAGATGAAACAAGGTTATCAAGATAAAGCGGTCATCGGTGGCATCCGCCAGTTTGCCACTTTCTGGGTAGGACAAGCCCGAGATGAAGCGGCTAGCGAGACGGAACTAGCTCTCATCGAACAGATTGCCGAATCATTAACTGAATATTCTCGTCTCCCAGGACCCGAGGCACGCAAGGAAACTGTAGTAAATATAATTGCAAGAATTCACGCACTTCCAGTTTCGGCACCTGTGGCTGAAAAAGTTCTTGAAAAGCCAAAAATTAAACCCGCCAAACCTCCGGCGTCAAAGGAACCAGTTGCACCTCAAGAAAGAGAAGCGCCCACTGAGATCGCGGTGGTGGAACCGGATCCGGAAGGTTTACTTCAACCAGTAACAATTCTCCGAGGTGTAGGCCAGAAGACAGCGAGTCAGGTATCGAAATTAGGCGCGGAAAACATTGGTCAATTGCTCCGTATCTACCCGTCTAGATATGATGATTACACCTTAATGAAACCGATTAATAGAGTTGAAAACGGTGAAACGATTACCATCATCGGAACAGTGTGGGAAACGCAATCAAGAAGAACTAGGAACGTTCAATTGATCCAGTCAACAATTAGTGATGGCACTGGAACTATTCAAGCTACCTGGTTCAACCAGCCCTGGCTGGTTAACAACCTGAAAGCTGGCATGCAGATCGTATTAAGCGGCAAGGTTGGCCAGTACCTCGGTCGGCTGGTGCTCGAAAATCCCCAATGGGAACCGCTTCAGATTGAACCCTTAAAAACAAGGCGCATAGTCCCAATTTACCCTCTAACTAAGGGTTTAGCTGCCCACAAGATGCGTGAAATTATGAAACGGGCGGCCAACCAGTGGGCCTCTCGAGTTCCCGACCACTTGCCTGATGAATTGAGAAAGAATATCAAGCTGTATCCGCTGACTCTCGCTCTTCAACAAATTCACTTTCCTGAGACTCAAGAATCACTCCATCAAGCAAGAAGAAGATTGATATTTGATGAGCTGTTTTTATTACAGTTAGGGATGCTCACTTTTCGAAATAAGTGGCAATCCATCCCTGGCATCCCTGTTCCTGTTGATTCCGTTGTCCTGACGAACTTTATCGAGGGGCTGTCCTTTGAGTTGACTCACGCGCAGCAGCGCATTATTGCTGATCTAGCCACAGACATGGCCAAGAAAATCCCTATGAACCGTCTTTTACAAGGTGACGTCGGTTCTGGTAAAACGGTCATAGCTGCGGCCGCAGTAGTTTTAACAGTCAGCGCGGGTTTGCAGGCTGCACTTATGGCGCCTACAGAAATCTTAGCTGTCCAACATTACCTCACCATTAAAAAAATGCTTGAATTTATTAACATCGAGCCGCAGCTTTTAACCGGCAGCACTCCATCAGCCGAGAAAGAAAGAATAGTTGCTGATATTGCCAGTGGATCCGCTAAACTAGTTATTGGCACCCATGCCCTTATTCAAGAGAATGTTCGCTTCAAAGAATTAGGCCTTGCTATCGTCGACGAACAACATAGGTTTGGTGTAGATCAGCGTAAATCTCTTCGAGATAAGGGGCCAATGTTAACGAAGAACGGCCAGGCATCAAATCCCCATCTGCTGGTCATGAGCGCCACACCAATACCAAGAACCTTATCGTTGTCACTATATGGTGATTTAGACATCTCAATACTTGACGAAATGCCGCCCGGGCGTCGCGTGATTACAACACGATGGCTGCGACCTTCAGAACGTGAACGAGCTTACTCATTTGTTCGAACCCAGATCAAAAACGGTAGACAAGCATACATTATCTGTCCGTTGGTAGCAGAATCGGAAAAGACAGTGGCTAAAGCTGCGATAGAAGAGTATAAACGCCTTAAAGCTCACATTTTTCCGGATCTAAAGTTAGATTTACTACATGGCCGGATGTCTTCAAGCGAAAAAGAAACGGCGATGGGTTCCTTTAAGGATGGCGATACACAGATACTTATCGCAACTTCTGTCATTGAAGTCGGTATAGATGTTCCCAACGCAACTATAATGTTGATCGAAGGAGCTGAGAGGTTCGGCCTCGCTCAACTTCACCAATTCCGAGGGCGTGTTGGCCGTGGCGAACACCAATCTTACTGTCTGCTGCTGGCGGGTGACGTCTCGGCCGATGCTGAGGAAAGGCTGACAGCCTTAGAGCAAACCAACGATGGATTTTTGCTCGCGGAGAGGGATTTGGAGCTGCGTGGCCCAGGCGAGTTTTTTGGACGGCGCCAAAGTGGTCTGCCGGAATTAAATTTGGCATCCCTTATGGACATGGAAATGCTTGTGCTCGCCCGGACAGAAGCACAGCGGCTGATGGAGCGTGATCCCAAGCTAGAAGAAGAACAGCATGAACTACTTCGCCAACAAATCGGGCGTTTCTGGGATCAGGGAGGAGATATCAGCTGATACGTTTGTGAAGTGTGAGATCTATTGGAGTCTTGATTTGACAAAAAAAGCGATTTATCCAGGCACATTCGACCCAGTTCATTACGGCCACATTGATTTGATGCAGCGCGCTTGCGCCATTTTCGATGAGGTGATTATCGCTGTATTCGATCACGGACGGCCATCGAAAACTTTGTTGTTCAGCGTTGAAGAAAGGGTAGCTATGATCAAAAAAGCACTTAATGGGCCTTATAATCTTCAGGTGATGCCTTATAGCGGCCTAACTGTCGACTTTGCCCAAAAAGTAAAGGCACAGGTGATCATCCGTGGTCTCCGGGTTTTCTCTGATTTCGAATTCGAATTCCGTATGGCCTTGGCGAACCAGCGTTTAGCACCAGAGATCGAGGTAGTGAATCTAATCACCCGTGAGGAACATACATTTCTCAGCGGTACAATCATTCGCGAGATTGCTTCGTTTGGGGGTGATGTTAGCAGCATGGTCCCACCCCATGTGGCAAAGTCATTAGAAGTTAGACTCTCAGAAGGCGGCGCAAATGAGTATACAACACCCTTTTCATTGCGTGACTGATTATTTGAAAGATATAATAATTAAACCGAAACAATATTGGTGCTGGATGACCTATCCCGCTAGTGTGATAATCCGTAGGGCGTAAAGATGGATATTTTGCATTTGGTAGATCGCTTGGAACAGATTCTTACTGACAGCCGTCGAATCCCGTTTTCGGCTAACCTGGTTGTAGATGAAGATAGGGTGTTCAATATCATTGACCAGATGCGTGTGTCGATTCCGGAGGAAGTCAAGAAAGCCAACCGAATTGATGCTGAAAAAGAGCGTATTCTGGCTCAAGCCCAGGAAGAGGCAGATAGGATCCGTGAATTAGCCAAACAAGAAGCATCTGAACTAGTACGTCGGGACCCAATTATGGTGTCAGCCCAGCAGCGATCCGACACGATCTTGGAACGCGGCCGTCGTGATGCGGAGTTGATGCGAGCTGATTCCGACATTTATGCCCTCAATGTGCTGGCCAAACTTGAAGAGGAGCTGCTGCGCTCCTTATCAGTCGTTCGAAATGGCATGCACCGTCTTGAAACAGAGAAGGAGCTCGAGACAGAGTCAGAACAAACTCCTGAGTAGATAAAGGTTAGTTAGGCCGGGTTCTTGACAGGACAAGGAGAGCGAATATAATTGTCAGGTGCGGCCAATAGCCGCTATTTTTTTGAGTTTTTAATGAGAGGAATCGCGAAATGGGTGCTGTACCAAAGAGAAGAATATCGTCGACACGCCGGGCGAAACGACGCACGCATCATAACCTAACTGCTCCTCATCTGGTACCTTGTTCCAATTGCGGAGAGATGAAGAGACCCCATTACATGTGCCCGATCTGTCGAACTTATAAAGGCATGCAGATACTGCCAGAATTCGAAGAGTAGATGTAATGTTTTTTTGACCAGGCGCATTGCGCTTTGGAGCCTTAACAAGTGAGTATTGCCTTTCTTTTCCCTGGCCAGGGATCCCAGCAGGTGGGCATGGGTTCAAAATTGTATGAGAACGAACCCGCTTCACGTGCTGTTTTTGATCAGGCAGATGAATTGCTTGGATTCTCTCTATCAGATCTTTGTTTTAATGGCCCGATAGAAGAATTAACAGACACGGTAAACCAGCAGCCAGCCCTATTTGTAAACAGCATAGCAGCTCTAAGGGCCATGGAAGACCATGGTATCCCTATGGTTGATTACGTTGCCGGTCACAGTTTAGGCGAGTTTTCAGCACTTGTTGCCTGTGGCAGCCTCAATTTTGATGTTGGCCTGACCCTCGTTCAGCAACGTGGGAAATTGATGAAAAAAGCTGGGCAAGAAGAACCAGGTGCCATGGCCGCTATATTGGGTTTAGATGTTTCAGAAGCTAAGGAGATTTGTCGGCAAGCCCAAAATAAAACAGGCCAACCACTTCAAATAGCGAATGACAATTGTCCTGGTCAGGTGGTTATCTCTGGGAATAGCCAAGCTCTAGAAGAAGCTGTCCAGATAGCTGCGGATGCAGGAGCTCGAAAGATCATTCGCCTACCTATATCGATCGCTGCTCATTCTCCCCTCATGAAATCGGCCGCTGAAAGCTTTTCAATCATTTTAGATGAAACTCCCATCGCGCCGCCGAAAGTGCCAATAATTGGCAACGTCTCAGCCTCTCCGCTGGAAACTCCTGAAGAAATTAAGGAGGATCTAAAAAAGCAGTTGACTTCTCCTGTTATGTGGACTGATTCCATGGAGCAATTGTTGCAAAGAGGGGTCGATACTTTTTATGAAATTGGTTCAGGAAGCGTGCTTCTTGGTCTTCTGAAACGGATTGACCGTCAAGCGACACGAGTAAAATGGGATAGCCCTGCTTAATCGATACGCCTATGAAAGAACCAACAGGCAGCCCGTACTATGAATGGACAAGCGCATGACAGAGGATAGATTATTGGATGGAGAAGTAGCCATCGTTACCGGCGCTTCAGGAGGCATAGGACGCGCTATTGCTGAAGAATTAGCCAGCAGCGGCGCCAAAGTTGTTGTTAATTATTTTAGAAGTGAAGAAGCAGCCCAGGAGATTGTCACTGCAATAGGGTCAGCTGGAGGAGAAGCACTAGCCCTGGGGGCTGATGTTAGCCAGTTTGATTCTGCCCAAAGTATGATTAACGACGTTCTTGACGCCTATGGTCAAATTGATATCTTAGTCAACAACGCCGGTACGACCCGCGACAAGCTCTTACTGATGATGAAAGAGGATGACTGGGACGTGGTGCTCGACACGAACTTGAAGAGCCTATTCAACTGCTGCAAAGCAGTAGTTCGACCTATGATCCGTCGTAAAAAGGGCGGCCGGATTATCAACATATCATCCATTTCTGGCTTAGTTGGACAAGGGGGCCAGACAAATTATGCCGCGTCAAAAGCCGGTATAATAGGATTCACAAAATCTCTTGCAAAAGAACTGGGATCTCGGGCTATTACGGTGAATGCAGTAGCTCCTGGCTTCGTTCCAACAGCATTGACCGAGGATCTGCCCGACGAATTGATGGATAAGATGTTGGAATTAACGCCGCTCGGTAGAATGGGTAAGTCTGAAGAAGTGGCTCATTTGGTTGCTTTTCTTGCGTCAGAAAAAGCCTCTTATATAACAGGTGAAGTTATCCGTGTAGACGGTGGATTAGGAATGTAATTCCCCTATAATTTTTTTATAGCGCCATTTGGCTTTGAGGCGCTGGTTAGGAATTAGGAAAAGATCGCTTATGAACGAGGAAGCTGAAAAGGCAAGCATTGGTAGGATAGAAATTGCACCTGAAGTCTTGACCACTATCGCTCTTTACACAACCCTGAGCATGGAAGGCGTAAATCAAATGGCTCAAGTTCCTGCAGATGTTAGCCACCTGTTTCGACGTTCCGCACGACAAAACGGGGTTATTCTAGATTTTTCCAATGGCAGCATTTCTTTTGAAATATACGTATTGATGGAACCACGCGTGAATGTTTTGGAAACTAGCCGATCGATACAGGCGGCCGTGGTAGAAGCCATCGACAAGATGGTAGGAATTCCTGTGGATATTGTTAACGTCCATGTTGAAGATGTGGTTTACTCCCTTGACGATGCGGCGTAATGAAATGAGCACACGAAGGCAGGCCCGCTGCATCACCCTTGAAATTCTATTTGAAATCGATATCGTCGGTCACACACCTGCTGAGGTGATGGATCGACGCCTGGGCGCAGAAGAGATGGATAAGGCTGGCTTGAACTTTGCCCTCAGATTAATTGAAGGCGTCCTTAAATATCAGGACGCAATTGACCTCCTCATTGCCCGATATGCTCCTGAATGGCCTCTCGACCAGATGGCGGTCATAGATCGAAATGTACTGCGAATAGCCATCTTCGAATTTCTCATCGATGATGAAACCCCCGTCAAAGTAGCTATCAACGAAGCTGTCGAATTAGCCAAAGAGTACGGGTCTGATAGCGCTCCTCGCTTTATTAATGGCGTTCTTGGCACGCTGGCAGAACTAATACCCCAGCTGCGGCAAGAAATTGTTGCTGCTTCTGAGCCCACCTAACAAGTACATTCTTATGGACCCATTCTTATGGACAGCTTTTTTGGTATAGGTCTACCTGAACTCATCCTAATTTTACTGCTGGCCGGCATGGTAATGGGGCCGCATAAGATACGAATAGTAGCCCGGAAGTTGGGGAGGATAACGGCCCAACTGCAGGCGATATCTCGCCAATTTGCACGCCAGCTAAATGCCGAGCTCGATTCATTAGAGGGAGATGATGTGAAAGGAGCTTGGGATGATATTCGCCAGCTCCAAAAAGAAGTTCAAGCATTGCGAAACGAACTGGGTCAAGCACCCAGGTCGATTATAGATGAAAGCAAAGGCGCCATAGAGGATGCTCAAAAGACCTTTTCCTCGGAATCGGAACCGGCAGAATCAGAGGGTGATGAGGACGCATTAACGGACAACGGCAGTAAGATAAATTTACCTAAGGCAGTGGACGTTCCGGATGATCCTGAGTGATGGCTAACCAATCAGAAACAGTTCGGGGCCAGACAATCTTGGAGCACTTAGATGAAGTTCGTGTTCGGGTGATGTGGGCTGCCGCTGGTTTGTTCGTAGGCGTTGTGATCTCCTTTGCCTTCACCCAACAGCTTCTAAATATCTTAATCGAGCCCTATGGGGAACGGCTTCAAACCCTTAGTCCAACTGAGGGGATCCAGACTTATTTTCGAGTTGCCCTCATTGCTGGGGTGACCATAGCGATGCCTTGGATCCTTTATCAGCTCTGGCTGTTCATCTCTCCTGGCCTGCACGAGCATGAAAGGAAGTATGTCTATCTCTTTGTTCCTAGCGCAACACTTCTCTTTCTACTTGGTGTTGCCTTTGCCTGGTTAATATTACTCCCCTCGGCTATTAATTTCTTATCTACTTTTATGCCGCAGATCTTTTCAGCGGAATGGACCAGCCAGGAGTACATTGGATTTGCTACGTCCTTCATTTTTTGGATGGGAATTAGCTTCCAACTCCCCCTAATTATTTACTTCCTCTCCCGATTTGGGATAGTTAGCAGCGGCATGTTGAGAGAACATTGGCGTATTGCTATTGTTGGCATTGCCGTAATTGCAGCTGTAGTCACGCCATCGATCGATCCAGTCACTATGCTGTTAACCATGCTGCC
>PVMS01109281.1_pt1 | contig 20589 bp, 9 predicted proteins | sample 1853461 | NCBI WGS metagenome assembly PVMS01 (sample SAMN08582032, study PRJNA380276) | Marine sediment metagenome, whole genome shotgun sequencing project. | isolation source: ocean sediment barecode stripped | collected 2017 | reverse complement strand
GTTTCCAATCACCACTTTTACTAAAGCTCCATATCCGTCGTGGTTACTTTGTTCTCCTTGGAGCTTGACTTTTATCCAGTTATTTGTGGGATTTTCGTTCCGGTACAGGAGGGTATGACCCGACATTTCCGTCTGTTCCGGTTGTATAACATTGGCCACGGCTAGATCCAACCTTCCATCATTATTATAGTCACTCACAGCCATTCCCCTGGCAATCTGGGTATTATTCAAATTTTGGAACTCCGAGACTTCTGTAAACATCCCAGTTGCTCCACCTTCAAACAACCGATTTTGGTGAAGCTGATCCTTGTTGCGTACGATTGGACCATTACTCACAAATAAATCCAGCCAGGTGTCATTGTTATAGTCAAAAAAAGCAGTACCCCAGCTAGTTGTTTGGCTGCCCTCCACACCAACAATTGCTGCGGATTCGATAAATTCCAAACGTCCCTCTTGTGTCAATAAATGGTTGCTTCCGATGTCTGTGACATAATAATCCAAATCTCCATCCTCATCATAATCGCCGCAGGCCAAGCCCATACTGTTAATGGCTAAATCCCAATTCGCCTGCTCGCTTATTTCTGTAAAAGAGGCCACTGGGTAGTTGTTGATAAATAATTCATTGGGTTTATACACAAAACCAAAATCGTTTCCTACCTGTAGATCTGGGTCTCCATCAAAATCGACATCTGAAAAACTAACGGCCAAAGCGGTCCCACTGCCTGAAACACCTAATTCTGATGCTACATTTGTAAAGGTGTTGTTTCCATTATTTCTATAAAAATATTGTTGGGGTTCGATGACGCTGACCCAAAAACCATTTTCAATAAAACCAGTAACATATTCTCCAATGTAAATATCCAAATCGCCATCAAGATCATAATCTCCCATAGCTGCAGAACTTCCAAAAAACTGATCGGTGAGGCCTGCCTCTTCTCCAATTTCATTAAAAAACTGCCCGGAATTGTTTAAAAACAAATAAGATCTGTGTGAAGAAGTTGTGGTAATTAGTATGTCCTTAAATCCGTCATTGTTTATATCTCCAGTAACCACTCCCATAGTTTTGACCTCAGCCACTGCATTTAAACCTGCTTTCTCAGTAATATCTGTAAAGGTACCATCTCCGTTATTTTCATACAGCTTATCAGCCTGCTCGCCACCAGTAAGGTACAGGTCATCAAACCCATCATTGTTGTAGTCGAAAAATGCAATACCACCCGACATCAGATCAAGGTCTACAGCCACGTGGTCCAGGCCCGCATCTTTGCTCAGCTCTAAGAAATGCTGGGATAGTACCCATGCGGGGTTTACCAGAAAAAATAAGCAGATATAAATTATTTTTTTCATCTTCGATCTTCCACAATCTAAAATTCCTTAATCAGGCGAGGTATAGTCAAAGACTAGCAGGCTGTCGTCATTTCGGGCAACCAGGATACGCTCCTCTCCATTTATTTGCAGACACTCTATATCACGGATCTCTCCTTTTACTTGAAAGCCCGATTCGCCTGCTTTTAGTACTTTAAAATCTCCATTCCCAATTCCAAGCATCATTAATCCATAACTACCATTATATATACCAATTTCAGGTTTGGAACGATAGAAATTACCGCCCATGAGAATATCTGGATTTCCATCTTGGTCAAAATCCTTAACTAACAAACCGTAGACTGGTGCAAACTGAGCTTCTACAGGTAATGCCTTTAACAGAAACTCTCCATTACCCTGATTCCAGGCGATACTGCTTTGAGTGTTATAAATGTAAGCTTTGGTGGAAGTGCGGATTAGCTTTTCTGGGAATATATCTTCTACAGTTTGTTCCTTATAGTTTTCGTAATACAGGTATTTCTTCTTTAACCCCGGTAGCTGCATAATCAGGTCATGCCTCAACACCAGTGGATAGGATTTATCTCCGTTATAGACACTGATTATTTGTTCGGCTGTACGATTATTATCAAAGTCATTCACCAGCATGCTAAGTGATTTGTTTGGGGAGGCTTTTAATCGGGTGTTTAATCCATGATTTCCTATCACAAAGTCAGTATCTCCGTCCTGGTCAAAATCACCGGCCTCAAGACAATTCCAGAACCCATTGCTTTGCTCAAATCCTACTTTTTTGGTTACATCCCTGAATATCCCGTTCTGATTGTTGAAAATCGTAAGAGGCATCCATTCTCCAACAATGAATAAGTGTAAATCCTGGTCCTGATCATAATCCGTCCATAGGGCATCGGTTATCATCCCCAACTGTTTCAACTCAGGCGCTATTTCCTCCGTCACATTTTTAAATTTCCCATTACCATCATTTTCCAGAATGTAACCGCTAACCGGAACCCCATATACCGCTGGTAACAGGCGAGCGCCCACAAACAGATCCAGGTCACCATCCTGATCATAATCCGCCGCTTTTACACATGAGGTGCTTATGAAATTCGTGCTGGGAAGGATTTGTAACGATTTATGAAAGTTTCCCCTACCGTCATTGAAATACAGACGATCTATCAAGGCCGGGGATTTACTTAAGAATTCATTTCCCCCACTAGCCACATAAAGGTCCAGGTCTTGATCATTGTCAGCGTCAAAGAAAATTGCATCCGTATCCTCCGAAACACGGTCCATCGCAAATAGATTTTCATTGGTTCTGATAAATGTTCCATCTGTGTTTTGTATAAACAAGGCTCCAGCCTGTCCGGAAGCCCCTCCGATAAAAAGGTCTTCCAGTCCATCCCCATTTACGTCTCCTTTGTCCATCTTAGGCCCATCCGCAGAAACCATATGAAATAGCAAACGATCCCGGTCAAAATCCACAAAGTCGTTTTCCTGATGCTTAAAATCTAATCCAGATTTATCGACTATTTCCTTTAACAGTGGCCCTGATTCCACTTCCTTTTTCAAAGTCTCTTTTACCTGCCTGTTTGCTTCCAACTGACTAATCACCAGTCGTTGATTTGTTTGCACATCCTTCAACAAGGTGCTGCTTCCGTCAGGCCAAATCACTTCTAATTCCTCCACTGCTTCCAACTTGCCTAGACCCAAATGCAAGATATAATCAACAGAAGACTGGAATCCTCGCATAGGTGCCAATTCCTGATAATATATTTGCCCACCATGTCTTACAGTCAGTTGTGCCCCCAGCGCAAATGGGTTATTTCCGGTTCCTTTTAAATCCACTTGTAAATAGGAATTTTCCAAGACCTTATTTGCTTCATTTCGAAAGACAAAAGAGGCCATATTGCAATTGTTTACCACAAGGTCCAGATCTCCATCGTTGTCAAGATCGCCATACGCCGCCCCATTGGAGTAACTTGGAATATCGAGCCCCCATGCTGCCGTCGTATTAGAAAAGCTAAGATTCTGATTATTTTTAAAACTGTAGTTAGAGATTTTCTCACTGGGCATGAGATCAATTAGTTTTAAAATGGCAGACTTTTCTCGTTTTTTAAAAGACTGTATAAGTGAAGGATCATTAGATGTAAAATTAACATAGTCTTGATCCAGCAGGTCTTTGTAAATCCCGTTAGAAATATATATATCCTTAAATCCATCATTGTCAAAATCTGCAATGAGGGCGCTCCAACTCCAATCTGAGGCATGAACCCCAGCCAAACGTCCAATCTCACTGAAAGTTGAATTGCCATTGTTTAGCTGTAAAACATTTCGAGCAAATTGATGATGATAACCGTTGCGCACATTCAACTGATATTTATCCCAGTTTTCAAATGTCATTTTTGTTTTATACCGTGCATCACTTTCTGGCAACATTTCCGTTACAAAGATTTCTGGATATCCATCATTGTTAATATCTGCCATATCAGCACCCATAGAGCCCAAGCTAATTTCGCTCATTTGGTTGACCAAATCCTCTTTAAACGTGCCGTCCTGCTGATTGATATAAAGATAGTCTCGCTCAAAAAAATCATTGGCAACATAAATATCCTGCCATCCGTCACGATCTATATCTCCAGTGATAACACCAAGGCCAAATCCAATATAACTACCATATATGCCAGCCTCTTGGCTGACATCAGTAAACTTTATTTTTACTACCTTGCCGGTATCATCATATTCTGAGTCGTTCCTGTACAATTTGTTGGCCCCTAAAGAATCTCTTACTTCACGCAATCCAGGGTGAATATCATATCGCCCTACAGGGCGGAAGGAATTATTGAGAAGGTAACAATCCAGATCACCATCCTTGTCATAGTCAAAAAAGGAAGCATGTGAGCTAAATCCTTCATCTGCAATGCCGTAGACTTTGGCCATTTCTGTAAAAACCGGAACTTTCCCTGGCTTTCCCATTTCTTCAGCAGCCAGTCCATGGTTTATGAATAGTTCGTTATGACGGTTTTTACCGCCCGGTTTGCCGGATTTACAGACGTATATATCTAACCAGCCGTCTCCATTAATATCTGCAAAGCTAACACCGGTAGACCATACATTTTCAGAGGCAAGTCCAGCCTGCTCTGTTACATCTTCAAACTGAAAATCTCCTTTATTCAAGTAGAGTTTGTTGTCTTTCATATTCCCGCAAAAGAATAAATCGATTAAGCCGTCATTATTAATATCTCCCAAGCCCACTCCGCCACCATTATAGAAATTGCGGTAGGTATACATATTGAATTCATAGCTGTGTTCTAAATCGTTCCGAAAATAAATACCGGTCCTCTCAGCAGGTAACAAAGTAAACAGTGGTTTGGATTGCTTTTGTTTTTGGCAACTCACAACCAGCATTATCATCGCTGCATAGAATGTTAGTTTCATTGATCCTGATTAAGGCTATATATTTGAACGGTATTATTATTTCTGGCGGCCAACACATGTTTCTGCCCTGCCAGGGTAATAATCTGAAGATCTCTAATCTGTCCTTCAAGCAGCAAGCCACATTGTCCATTTTCTACTGCACCGAAGCTTCCATCTCCAAACCCTTTAAGATACGTACCATAACTAGCATCCTGTCTACCAATGGAAGGTTGTACTTGGTGCAGATTTCCGCCCAATAAAATATCAAGGCTGCCATCTGTATCAAAGTCCTCAATCAGTATAGCCTGAACAGGTGACATATGCACTGGAAAAGGTAATTTCTCTATTTTAAACCCGTCCTGCCCATTGTTTCTCACCAGTACAGAATGAAAAAGATGTGCTGTTAATCGTGCAGCATTTCTTAGTTCCTCTTCCGTAAAAATTTCTGTGATAGAACTATTGGAAAATGCAGAATATTTCCTGAAGCGTTTTTTTAAAAAGACCAATTGCTTGCTCAATGCATCCAGGCCTGCAAAGGTAAATTGTTTGTGGTGTTGATAGTAGCTGATAATGGGGTCACTGCTAAGATTTTTGTCAAAATCTCTGACATATAGTTGGACAGGCTCTGCAAGTGTAGGTTGTAATGGTGAATTAGTGCCAAAATTGCCAACAATCCAATCCTCATCTCCATCCTGATCAATATCAGCGGTTTCAATGGTGTTCCACCAGCCGGAAGAGTTTTGAAAGGTGGGAACGTTGTCAGGCTGTAGTCTTCCGTTTTGGTTTTGAAACAGAGTGAGTGGCATCCATTCTCCTATGACGATCAAATCAAGATCGCCATCTGAATCTGTATCCGTCCAGGCGGCATCGGTTACCATTCCAAGTTTTGACAAATTCACAATTTCAGAACCGGCTATCGTGAAGTGAGCTGAGCCATCATTTATCAAAAGGTAACTATCTGCAGGCTTTCCATAATTAACAGCGACAGACCTGCTGCCTACAAATAAGTCGATGTCCCCGTCCTGATCAAAATCTGCCGGTTTAATACAAGAAGATTGATTGAAAATTGGCGGTAAAGAATACATGCTTTTAGAAAAATTCCCTGCTCCATCATTTAGGTACAGACGATCTCTAAGTGCATCATGTTCATGATAAAACTGATTTCCTCCACTTCCCAAGTACAGATCAAGGTCATTGTCTCCATCTGCATCAAAAAAAGCAATCCCGACATCTTCACTCAACGAATCCCTTTGAAATACTATCTGGTCATTCACTTCAAATTTTCCATCTAAGGTCTGGATAAACAGACTACCGCTTTGCTGGCTGGCCCCACCTATAAAAACATCTTGCAATCCATCTCCATTTACATCTCCTACGGCCAAACGAGGCCCTTTTAATTTGATGGCTAAATAACCGTTAGAGGGAGCTATGTGAGTAGACTGGTTCTCGTAAATAAAAGCCATCTCATTCATATTGTTGACCACTAAATCCAGATTACCATCCCTATCCAAATCCGCATACGCCGCTCCATGGGAAAAACTAGGTCGGTCCAAGCCCCAATGTCTCGTTTTATCTTCGAAGGTTCCATCTTGCTTCTGAGCGAACACATAGTTAGCTACCTTCCCTTCAGGCATCTGGGATATCAATTCCAGAGCGGAAGCATTCTCTCGCACCGTATTGTCAGCAACAAAATTCAGATAGTCCAGGTCATTTGGTCGACGCAGTATGCCGTTGGTGATATGCAAATCCTTCCACCCATTATTGTCAAAATCTGCTAGCAAAGCAGACCAACTCCAATCGGTGGCTGCTATTCCGACCATTTGGCCAATTTCGCTGAATCGTATTTCCTGATCTTTCAGCCGGTTTCGGTTAAGCTGTAGCATATTTCTTGGAAATTGATGGTGGTAACCAAAACTGCGTTTGTATTGGTAAATATCGAAAGGGTCAGTATTTTCAGTTTGTTTCCAAATGACTTCCTGCCTTGGTTTCATATCGAGGGTAACAATATCCAACCAGGTATCATTATTTATATCAGCCATGTCATTGCCCATGGAAAAATTACTGGTATGCCCCAGAATCTGAGATGACATTTCTATAAAACTACCGTCACAATTATTCATATAAATGAAATCATTTTCGTGAAAATCATTACCGATGTAAATATCAGGGCAGCCGTTTTGGTCCAAATCTCCAACAGCTATCCCCAACCCATAACCCGCTGAACCACTAATGATTCCTGCTTCCTCACCTACTTCGGAAAAAAAAGGAGGTGCTTGAGCCTTTGTATTGAGATCATTACGAAATAATTTATCGCCCAATATCTCATTTTTTTTCCGAGTCCTACTGGTATCCTGATAGGAATCGGTTGAATGCACAGCATGACAGAGTAAATACATATCCAAATCGTTGTCGAGATCATAATCAAGAAATGCTGCCTGGGTGGAAAAGCCGGCATAGTCAAGGCCATAGACAGCCGCACTTTCGGTGAAGGACGGAATAATGTTACTAACGGGGGTTGAACGGTTTTCCCCTGTATCTATTTGATGGTTAGGGCCATTATTTATGAATAGAAGGTTTCTGCCAGTAAAATTTTTGTAACTGCCAACCTGACAAACATAATTGTCCAACCATCCATCTGCATTGATATCTACTAGGGTCACGCCTGTTGACCAATTGCCGTTCCCTCCTACACCAGCGGCTTCTGTAATATCTTCGAATTGTAAATTGCCTTTATTCAAATACAGCCGATTGGACTCAAGATTGGAAACAAAGTATATATCGGGAAGATCATCATTATTAATATCTCCTATCCCCACTCCCCCGCCATTGTAGTAATAAATATATTTTATGATGTTAAGACTGTCCTGATCTTGGACGTTATTGCTGAAATCAACACCTGTTCTCTTAGCAGGAAGTAATTGGAATAAAGGAGTGCCGGAAGATTCTTTTTCGCAGGCGTACATTCCTGTCAGCGCGAAAATAATCAGGACTAGCGTATAAGAAGTTTTTATTTGGTCCATGTGTCACGTTTTCCTCAATACTCAAATACCTGCAGGCTATCATTATTTTTAGTTACTAGCAATAAAGATTTGTCTTCTGATTTTATACTAATAATATCCCTGACTTCTCCCTTTACGTTGAAACCAGAATATTTGGGAGAAATAGTCTGAAAAGAGTTATCTCCTCTTCCTTTCAATAGCAAGCCATAACTGGCATCATATCGACCCACCTCAGGTTTGACGCCGTACAGATTTCCTCCTAACAAAATATCAAGATTGCCATCCTTATCTAGATCTTCTACCAGCAAGCCATAAGTTGGGGAAAACTGGGCTGCTTTGGGAAGCGGCTTAATATCAAAGTTACCCTTACCATCATTGATTAATAATGAGGTCTCTAAATGATAAACCTTCTTTATTAGCGTCTCCTTTAATTGTTCATCCGTAAATATGTCTTCTACAGCTTGTTCTTTATAACTACTGTACTTCAGGTATTTCTTCTTTAACATGGGTATTTGCATTACCAGATCATGACGGAGTACCATTGGATAAGCTTTGGTGCCATTGAATTGGCTAAGAATCGGATCCGGGATGCCGTTTAGATCAAAATCGTTAATGTAAAGGGAGATCGGTTTTTCTTTGCTGGCGGCAAAGCGTGAGTTCAGTCCATGATTTCCTGCAACCAGGTCCATGTCGCCATCCTGATCAAAATCGCCTGCCTTAATGCAGTTCCACCAGCCATGAGAATGAGAGAGATTGGTCATGCGGGACGGAGAGAAATGTCCGTTTTTGTTTTCAAATATGGTGATCGGCATCCACTCTCCGACAATCACAATATCGGTGTCCTGATCGTTGTCGTAATCTACCCAGAGCATATCTGTGATCATACCCAATTTGAGTAAATCCGGAGCAATTTTTGAGGTAACATTGGTGAATTGGCCTTTACCGTTATTATTCAATATGTACCCACTAGCAGAAGTTCCGTAAAATCCAGGAATGAGTCGAATGCCTACAAACAAATCCTGATCTCCATCCTGATCATAATCCGACGCCTGTACACAAGCAGTACTTTCGAATTTAAAAGAGGGTAAAAACTGTGGTGATCGCTTAAAATTTCCCTGACCATCATTCAGATACAATTGGTCAGCTAAAACCTCGTTAGCCACCACAAATTCGTTACCCCCTCTGGCCACGTATAGATCTTGATCACCATCATTATCGGCATCAAAAAAAATGCAATCCAAATCCTCAGATCTCCGATCTTGATCAAACAGTTGCAAATTGCTGGGTTTAAATTGACCATTGGCTTGTTGAATAAACAAGGCACTTGGGCTCCCCGCAGCTCCTCCTATAAAAAAGTCATCCAGCTGGTCTCCATTTACATCACCTTTGCATATTTTAGGCCCCTCGGTAGAAAGCATATGAAAGATGAGCCGATCCCGGTCAAAATCAACGAAAAGGTTTTCTTTATGCTCAAATCCCCAATCAAGATCATGAGTGTGTTCTGTGAAAAGGGTTGATGCTGGACGGTGGAGGTTGACCGTTGATCGGGAGACGGAAGCCGGTTGATCAAGGGCTGGAGACTGCGAGATTGCAAGGGTACGATTAACTGATAACTCGGTTAACACCGTGATCTCGTCATTGGGCCATTCTACTATCAACGAGTCTATACTGGAGATATTTCCCAAGCCAAAGTTGGGTCGATAGTCACTTGAAGATTGGAAGCCCCTTGAGGGAATATTTTCAATATAAAAGATTTTTCCCTGAGCTTTAAGCGTAACATTGGCTCCAATGGCGAAAGGGTTTTTTCCAGTTCCTGTTAAATGAACTTTCAGATAATTATGTTGATTTAGCAGGGAATCCGATTTATTTTCGTAGATCATTACAGGAGCATTGACATTGTTAACCACCAAATCCAAATCGCCATCATTGTCAAGATCTGCATAGGCAGCACCATTGGAGTGGCTTGGAGTATCCAATCCCCATTCAGTAGCCACATTTTGAAATGATAGATTTCCTTGATTTTTGAACATATAGTTGGAAATTAGCTGGGAAGGTATGGTATCTATCAATTTTTTATAATTGACACCTGTACTGGATACTACCTGTCGAACAACTTCTTCATTTGAAACATATTGGATATAATCCTGATCGATAATATCCTTGTTCAACCCATTAGACACAAATAAATCAGTCAGACCATCATTGTCATAATCTGCAATCAAAGCGCCCCAACTCCAGTCAGTGGCTTCCACACCGGCCAACCGACCAATTTCACTAAAGGTTCCATCGCCATTGTTGAGTTGCATAACATTCCGGGTAAATTGATGATAATACCCGTTTTGTAAGCCAAATTGATAACGGTTCCAATCCTCAAAAGTCATTTTGGTTTTAAATCGTGCATCTCCTTCGGGGAGCATTTCTGTGACAAATATTTCCGGAAAACCGTCATTATTAATATCGGCCATGTCAGCGCCCATCGATGCTACACTCAGCGATTGAATTTGATTTTCCAAATCTTCCTTGAAAGTTCCATCACCCATATTTATATATAAATAATCTCGTTCAAAAAAATCATTGGAAACAAAAATATCCAGCCAACCATCCCGGTTTACATCCCCAACCATAACCCCCAAACCAAACCCGATTTCACTTCCGTAAATGCCTGCGGCTTCGCTTATATCCACGAATCCCTTTCCCTGTCCCCCAAGAGCATTAGGGATGCCATCATTTCTTAAAAGTTTATCTCCCCCCAGAGAATCCCGCATAGCTCTTTGATTTTGTCGCAGATTGAATTTTGCAATGGAGCGATATGAATTATTCAACAGGTATACATCCAGGTCTCCATCTTTATCGTAATCGAAAAATGAAGCATGCGTTCCATAACCCTTGTCTGCCAGTCCATAGGCTTCAGCTTGCTCGGTAAAGGACGGTGGGCCGTCAATGCCATTATTTATAAAGAGTTCGTTTTGTTTATTATCACCGGCTATATCTCCGGAATTGCATACATATATATCCAACCAGCCATCGCCGTTTACGTCCACCATGGTAACGCCGGTCGACCAGGCGCGGTTACCTGCAACTCCAGCTTCTTCGGTAATGTCTTCAAACCGTAACATCCGTCGCTTATTGTCCTTATTCCCATCAGGAGATTGCCCCGATTGCCCCATATTAATATACAGCTTATTTGACTTCATATTGGCGGTAAGATAAATATCCATCAATCCATCATTATTCACATCGCCTATAGCCACGCCTCCTCCATTGTAGAAATTCCGATATTTATAGATGTTAAAATCCTTATTGTATTCTAGGGTATTGGAAAAATCTACATTTGTTATACTGGAAGGCAACAGCTTAAAAAGCGGAGGCTGCGTCTGTTTTGGCTGGCAAGCCCATAAGGCAATAATGATTGTCAATAGTAGGTTAGATACAATTCTCTTCCTATGGGCTTGGGGCTGAATTTGATCCGAAATCATTGGGTCTCTGTAACTGATTCTCGCTTTTTCTTACTTATCAAATCTACAATATTCACCTTTACCTTGGTATTATCATGGTAATAGATGGTAACCTGTCGATTGCCATCGACTTTTACAAATGCAGTCCCTCCCATGGCTGAAGGGTTTTTAACTTCAATGAAACCAGGACCGTACCATTCAGTCATTATATCCAATACTTCCTTTTGCAAGTTCTCAGCATGCAAATGTGTATTCCAGGGTGCCCAGCTATTATAAGTAATTGTAGCAGGTATCGCCACAATCTGGTCCTCATAAAAGATAGGATAGAAATCCATACTTGCGGGATACCGAAATGATTTGATAGGGTAATAAACCGAGGCGCCGCTGGTACCTTCCCGCATAACACCCTTTTTATGTAAATCCCAGCATACCCTGAAAAACTCTTTTTCAGTCATTCCGAAATAGAGACCAAAAAAAAGACTGTCATGGCGAATTCCTGAAGCCAATTCCGATTCTTTCAACCTCTGATATTCGACTCTACCGTTGCAAGAATAAAGAATAAATATAAAGATCGAACAGATCAAAAAACCAGAAGCCCGATTAATAGGGCTTCTGGTTTGGTAATTTTTCATCAAGTACATAAATGAAACAGTTAAGTTATTCTCTGTCAAGAATAGCTATCCATCACATCAATAACCAGGATTCTGAGTCAAATTAGGATTTGCATCAATCTGGGAACCTGGAATAGGGAATAATTCTTTGGTTTCATCTGAAATTGGTTTCTCCCACCAGGCATCCCCCCAAGTGCCAAAACGAATCTGGTCGGATCTTCTCACCGCTTCAACCCACATCTCTCTTCCCCTTTCCGCTAATAGATTGTCTGCTGTTAATTGGGTGAATGGATCCACACCGGCTCTGGCACGGATCTGATTAACCAGGTCTAGCGCTTCAGCATCACCGGCATCCTGCCTCCAAAGTGCTTCTGCCTTCATCAACAAGACATCAGCATAGCGAAAGATGGCAACGTCATTGTTCATTTCTTGCTGGCTACCACTTTCAATCTCCCATTTACCTATCCTGGCCCCGTGTTCTCTTAATGCATTTGGCTCCAATTCATTAATACCAGGTCTCATGGTCATGGGAGCTCCATCGGCATCACCGGGCTCAAATCCTGCATCTTCTATTCTCACAGTTCCACTCTCATCCCATTGTGCTCCTACAATAAAGTTCCCTCTGACAGTACTAGGCCCAGCTTCTGTACCTGGTTCCCCTTTTCTTAGATCGGTATCTTCGTAGGTATTATAAAAATCCTCAATGGCGCAATGACCATTCCAGGGAGTGACTGGTAAACTATAGGTCGCCTGAAGCGGTCCAGGAAGTGTCATCATCACTATATTCATCCCAGCAGCAAAAACAGAATTGTATGGTATGGCAAATATTGTTTCTGAAGAACCTCCATTATCTGTATTAAAATTAGCGAAATAATTCCCCTCTAATGAAAAATGCTCAGATAAGATAACTTCGTCAAGGGCATCATTCGCCTTCCCCCATTGCTCCGTTCCAGTATAAACTTCTGCATTCAAATATAATCTACCAAGGGCCGTTTGAACCACCATTTGATTTACCCGCCCGTAGGTAGTCCCATCAACTTTATCGCTTACATCATTCAAGCTGCCTAATAATTCACTCTCAACAAAAGCAAATACTTCTGCTCTACTGTTGTTGACTGGCGTAGGGTCTGCATCAGCAAAAGAGGTTACAATTGGTACGTTCCCATACATATCCAACAACCACAAATAGTAAACGGCTCGAAGCGCTTTTAATTCCGCAATAAAGGGATCGGTCAACGGATTCTGTAATTCTTCAAATTGAAATATTAGTCGATTACACGAATTGACTCCTCCAAAAAGGAAATTCCAGGGGTCATTAATCATAGGATCATTCGGATTCCAGGTATGTGTATGTCCACGAACCCAATGACCTCCATCTCCCCAACCGGATCCCCTGGTGGGTACTGTTAATTCATCAGAAGTAACTTCATTGGCGCCCCAAAAATTTCCGGCCCCCATATATCCATATAAAGAAGTATAGGCAGCACCAAGTGCAGAAATTAATTCTTCTTCAGACTGAAAAAAATTATCCGCGGTAACTTGACTAAAGACTTCTTCATCCAGATCTGTACAGGACGGCATGATAGCAAACGTAAACAAAGCCACCATGATTATTTTCAAATAAATATTTTTCTTTTTCATATTTTCAAAATAAAGTTGTTATTTTCCTTATTCCTAAGTTACAATCCCAGATTAACCCCAAAAGTAAAGGACCTTGCGGTGAAATACTCTATTCTTCTGTCTATGCCAGGGGATAATGGATCAACTGTTGGCACCCCACCGGTAGAATTGATATCCGGGAATTCACCGGTATCGACCAGTCTCGGTTCAGGAGATGCTCCGGAATAACCAGTAATAGTAAAAATATTCTGGGCAGTAAAATAGAATCTGAGTGTTTTTAAGGTTTTCCCTAATTTAGGGATGGTATATCCAATAGTCATGTTATCAAGCTTGAAAAAGTCTCCCTTTTCCACGTGATAGCTACTCAGTAGCGGCTGATCCAGCAAATCAATAATATCCTGAGAACCAGCTAAAATATTGTAATCATTGATGGTACTTGGAGCTTCATAAAACGCCCGGAATGTATTGACAAGATCATGTCCAAAGACCCCTCTGAAGAACAAATTTACATCCAAGTTTCCGAAATTGAAAGATGAGTTCAACCCTAATTGATACTCCGGAAGACCATTGCCGGTAATTGTTCTATCCAATATATCATCCTGAACGCCATCTCCATCGGTATCCAGAACATTCCAGCTACCATCTTCATTTACAGGATTACTTTCATCTACTACCAGGGTCCAGATTTGACCTATGGGTTTTCCCTCTTCAAGCAAGATCATATTGGTGCCATTTTGCCCGGGAGAACCCAGATTGGCCCTTTCCTGCGAGCCTCCAAAATCAAGACCCCTGGCCTCATCAGATAATGACACCAACTCGGAATCAAAGAACCTATTCGCCATCAAACCAACACTCCAGGAATTTCCATTTGAAAATCTTCCTATATAATTTAGTGCAAGTTCAAGCCCCTTATTTCGCATCTCTCCAATGTTCAAAAACGTCTGAGGAAACAAATTCGGCGGTACCGGAACATTAAACTCCAGAATTAGGTCTTCCGTTTTAGTGGTATAATATTCGAGAGATCCAGTCAACTTATAGTCCAGCAAGACAAAATCAACACCTATATTTAGGTCTGTTTTTGTTTCCCATTTAAGATCGGGGTTGGGGTTGGATGCCGGACCAAAACTCTGAATGAATTCACCATTGAAGAAAAAGTTGCCTGTTGGTTCAAATCGCTGCAACGACAAGTAGCTCGCTTCTACATTCGCTCCAGTTACACCAAATCCGACCCTTAATTTCAAATTGTCAAATGCACCCATGTCCAGAACATTGGCCAGATCGACGCCTGCACTTAATGCCGGGAACCAGCCCCATTTTTCATTCTCACCAAAGCGAGAAGAACCTTCGCGTCGTAGACTACCAGTGGCAAAGAATTTATCATTGAAATTTGCGTTGATTCTACCAAAGAAAGCAATCAGCGTATTGGTATTCTTATATGATTCTACAGTTCCTAAACCATTATTGAAATCTGCGGCACCACTTAAGTTGTTAAATTTAAACGCATCCGTAAGAAAATCACCGCCCTGAGCACTAAAACCCTGGTTGATAAAATCCTGATATTCATAAGCCACAATAGCGTTCAAATTAATATTTCCAGCCAACGCTTTCTTGTAGTTGGCTTCCATCCTGAATAACTGATCTTCTTGTTCATCGTTTCTCTGTATAGCTCGTGAAGTAACATTCCGTGGCCAGTCGCTGTTCTTACTATAATAGATACGGTTGGCTACGTTATTTCGCTGCTGAGAATAAAACAAACCCACCGACAGATCATCAGTTACATCAAAATCACCTCTGATATTGGCAGTCAGGGTTTTTGTCTGCGATTCATTGATATTTTGTTCAATGACGGCCACAGGATTGAACAGATCAAATACTACTCTCTGATAATAACCGTCCCACTGTGCAAAATCCGGATCGTTTACATCCCGTATAAATGGTGCAGTAGGATTATAAATGGTGGCATATTTGAAGGCATCAGTATGCCCCAGATCCGCATCTTCTGTGGTGGTCGCTAGGTTCATGGTAATTTTTAGCCTGTCGTCCACCGCCCTTTGCTGTAAATTCACTCGGAAGTTTGTTCTTTGGAATCCAGTGGTTTTAGCAATTCCTTCGACGTTTCTGAAATTGCCCGAGATACGATAGGTTGTGTTTTCGGTGCCTCCACTCAAAGATAGATTGTGCATATGAGTTAGACCCGTCTGAGTTATTTCGTCGAACCAATTAACCTCTCCTCCAAGATCAGTAGAGCGTGGAAAATTTCTATACTCCTCTGCCTGAAGCACTTCAATTTTTTTAGCGACGGTTTCAAAGGTAAACTGCCCGGAATAATCGATTGAAGGAGCACCTGGAATTCCTTTTTTGGTAGTGATCAAAATTACACCCGCAGCGCCGCGGGTACCATAAATAGCAGCTGCAGACCCATCCTTTAACACATCTATGGACTCAATGTCCTGAGGCTCCACACTATTCAAATCTCCTCCAAGCACCCCGTCGATAACAATAAGTGGCGAAGTTGTGCCAAGTGAAGACAAGCCTCGTAAGCGGATGTTATAGTCTCCATTTGGGTTTGCTCCAGGTCTGGTTATCGTAAGTCCCGGGACCTTTCCCTGAAGCAGCTGACCTACATCATTCATATTGCCCTGATTGAAATCCTCAGTCTTTAGGCTAGTAATAGATCCAGTTACCTCTTTTCGCTGTTGTGTACCATAGCCAGTTACTACTATCTCGTCTAATTCTGTCAGATCCGGGTCAAGCGCAATGTTTACAGCCGTTTGACCGTTTAGTGCGGCCTCGTGTACTTTATATCCAACAAAGGAAAAAACTAAGGTAGCATCTTCCGCCGCCTCCAAAGTGTAGTTTCCTTCAACATCCGTTACAGTTCCACTAGTGGTGCCCTTTATTAAAATATTTACACCGGGAATGCCCTCTCCTGTTAGGCCATCGGTAATCTTTCCCGAAACAGTCTGAGCCTGAGCAAGTACCCCTAAAAATGTCAATAGGGTTAGCAAACTCAAAAATAAGTTGCAGTTAAATCTCCTCATATTTGATTGGTTTATTGTGAATTTAGTTTTTGCATGTTTGCGATTCCGAGAAATGACAGCTTTCGATGTCCTAAAGACCTGCTAGCCAAACTTCCAGTACCGTCAAATCTGGCGTACTGAAACATTTCACTGATTAAACTTAATAAATTTAAAGCAATCATTAGCAATCATTAGTTAAATATTTAGTGACGGGATATATTGAACATATAACTGGGATCATTTGAATAAATTTTTCTTCTTACATATATAGCGTGACCAATTACAGACACTACATGTTTTATTTTTATGATCATATGTCAGCATTAATAAAAGTGAGTATGGTACTAGCAGGCGTTTTATTAATTGTCTCTTGCAGTAGCCAACCAGATAATACAGATGATTCCTTACAATGGCAGAAGACAGTAAAAACCAATCTAGATACTACCGTAAAGGTTTATGGCCACTATGCTGCTGTTAAACTTCCCATAAGTAGTGGTGTCACTTTGTGGAATCCAACCCAGGTGACCATTGGACCAGATGATATAATGTATGCCGCCAATTATACGGGCGAAATATTCTCATTGCATGATACAGATGGGGACGGATTGGAAGATCATGCTAAACTTTATTGTGATGTAAAAAATGACAGCCTGAGGTATCCCACAAGCATGATTTTTAACGGCAGGAAACTATTTGTGGGTACCACCCAGGAAATCAGGGTCTATGAGGACATAAATTCAGACCAGGTGGCAGACACCAGTTACACTTTTTTTGACGATTTTCCTTTTACCCTACACCCCTTTGATTGGACATTTGGCCTGGAAGTCGGTCCTAATGACGAAATCTTTGCAATATTATGTACGGACTCCTGGAACGATAATCCAGCAGCGGATCCGGGCGGGCTTCGTGGCGCCATTTTAAAAATAGCTCCAGACGGCAAATCATACGAAAGATTTGCTACTGGATTGAGATTTGCTTATGGGATGAGGTTTAATGAACATGGAGATTTGTTTTTCTCGGATAATAGGGGAAATGAGAATAAATATGAAGAGCTGAATCTGGTTACTAAAGATCATTTCTATGGCAATAATTTACCGAAATATCCTGACCATCCAAAAGTAACCGAAGCACTGATAAGGCTGCGCTATGGATTTGCTCCAGCTGGAATCACTTTCAATAAAGAGAATAATTATTTCGATGATTCGGCCGGTGACTTATTTATTGCTTTTTGGGGGCCTGATGGTCAATGGGAGGATGGATCTATCGCTCGAGTAAGTTTAACCAAAGTTGATAATGGAGATTATGAAGCGGAGGAATATCCCGTTGCTGATAAGATAGCGAAACTTTCCGATGTGGAATTCGGTAAACAAGGAGATTTATATGTAGCTCAGTTTGGAACTGAAGATCCGTGGCATAAACCTTACAAAGAGCCAATAGGTGCTATATACAGATTTATTGAAGCTTCATGGGTTGAGCCCGATGACCCCAAAACCAATACCTCATTGGTATTTGGCAATATACACCATGGTGAAGAGATTTTTAAAGAGAGAATTTGCGCCACTTGCCATTCGGTAGATGGAAGCGAAGACCTTTTAGGTCCTGATCTGGTTGGGATAGGAGCGCTTTTATCCAATGAAGATATTTTGGAATCCATTAATGATCCAAATAAAAATATCAAAACTGGTTTTGATCAAAGTATTGTCACCAAGAAAGATGGTTCAGTCATTCGAGGCAGAATGGTCACCGCGAATGATAAAGAGATTACCATCATGATCACCGGTAACGAATTAATCAAAATTAATAGTGAAGACATTAAATCAAGAGAGATGATAAAATCGTCTTTAATGCCACCGGGTTTATTGTCTGGTCTTACGGATAGCGAGATCAACGACTTGTTGGGTTATTTGCAAAGCTTAAAATTGGAGTATTAATAATGTTTAAGGCAATTGGATTAATTATTGTTTCTTCCTTTTTTCTTCCAAAGTGCTATTTGGATCATGAAGCTGGTGAAAGAAAACTAAAAACTAATCATTCAGAAGGAACATCATACAACTGGCAACAATCAGATACTTCAATTGCCTTGCTAAACGGCCCTCAAATCGTTTGGCAATTTAATTTCAAAACTCCCAACGGGAAGCCGTATTTCTATCCTTTAAATACTATCACCGGTCATCAGCTAGCCTGGTCAAGACCATCGGATCATCCGTGGCATTACGGTTTGTGGTTTTCATGGAAATTTATAAATGGCAAGAATTATTGGGAGGAAAACATAAAGACTAGGTTATCTGAAGGCCAGTCAAACATAGTAGAGGTCTCGAAAACATTGTCAGAGGATTTTTCAGCGATTGTAGAAATGGACATTAAATATTCTTCCGAAATAAGTTCAGATGTGTTACATGAGAAGAGAAAAATAAGAATCTCACCTCCCGGCAATGATGGTAACTATTATATCGACTGGTCATTCAGTTTTAAAAGTCAGTCAGATTCTGTGATCTTGGATAGAACACCTCCTGAAAAAGTGGGTGGGCCACATTACGGAGGCTATGCCGGACTGTCTTACAGGGCTTCAAAATATATGACGGATCATGTTTACATGGACTCCGAAGGCTGGACGAATAGAGACGGGTTAATCGGACATGGCCAAAAAGCGAATTGGATGGATTTTACAGGTCGCCATCCCGGCTCTAACCATAGATCGGGAGTGACCATGTTTAACCATCTCGAAAATGGTGAGCAACAAGTGTCTTGGTATATTTTTCAGGCAGATAATTTCTCTTTTTATAATGCAGGATTATTGTTTGATGAACCAATAGTAATTCTTCCTAATAGCGTATTAACCTTAAAATACAGGGTTTTGATCCATAATAATAAAATGACCAAGACAGAAATAGATGGATACTATAAAGAATACATAGAATTAACAAATAATTTATTTATCAACATTAAATAAAATAATATGGCTATTAAAATTGGATGTTTCGCTTTAATTAATCCTTTTGAAACTTTGGATAAACAAGTTGATCAAATAAAAGAATGGGGATTTGAATATGCCGATATAACCGATAACGCGGATGGAGCATGTCTGGGGTCGCATTTTGGATTTAGCGCCGTAGCAAGTTTAGATGCAAATGCCTTTGATCTAAAAAGACTATTTGAATCAAGAGGGATAACTATTACCAGTGTTTGTGCTCATGCTACTTTACTTGATCCGGCCGCTCCTTGGAGATATGGGACGTCTCAAATCGTTAAGGCAATTAGAATGGCATCTGCGATTGGTGTTGAGCATGTTATAACCACTGAGGGAAATGCCTATACAAAATTTGGGCAACAACTTTCGGATGCAGAAGCAATTTTTTCCATCAAAGAGAAACTATTTGAACCTTTGCAAATGGCTCAGGACTATGGGGTTAAGCTGCTTATTGAACCCCATGGCAAATATACAGACTCAGTCATGCATATGGAGAGAATTATTGATGAATGCAATTCGGAAGCTTTGGGGGTGAACCTCGATACTGGAAACCTATGGTTAGGCGGAGGAGATTCTATTGAGATGATCACTAAATTAGGTAATAAAATCGAGCATGTTCATTGGAAAGATTTGCCGGCTGATTATATTGATCAAAGAGGAAAGGTTTTTGGCTGTGGAATGGCGCTTATCCCCTTGGGCACCGGAGTAATAGGGATCGATAAGATTTATCAGGAGTTGGTAAAAAGTGGATTTGATGGGTATAGCACCTTGGAAATAGCAGGGGAAGAAGCTGTAAAAGAGAGTTTCGAGTATCTGAAAAACCAAGAATCTATATTGGAAGTATCCACTTAGTTGTTGAGATAATTTAATGAAAAGGAAACGATATAAGGATTTTTATAGGATTTATCATCCGGACCGATGTGAGCCTCTAATTCAAGCTGCAAACTCTGGTCAGCTTCACCTAGCCGCCCTTCGCAGGAATAATTATCCGGGACTGGACTTACCTGATTCGGTTTTACCAGGAGTAATTAGCATCGGTTATTGGGATGCCAAAATAAATCAAAATTGGGGGTTGAACTGGCATAGAAACGAAGGCATTGAATTTACTTTCCTGGCTTCAGGAAATTTGAATTTTTCTACAGAGAAAAAGGATTTCGATCTTGGGTCGGGTGATTTTAC
>PVMS01005242.1_pt1 | contig 20595 bp, 18 predicted proteins | sample 1853461 | NCBI WGS metagenome assembly PVMS01 (sample SAMN08582032, study PRJNA380276) | Marine sediment metagenome, whole genome shotgun sequencing project. | isolation source: ocean sediment barecode stripped | collected 2017 | reverse complement strand
GGTACTAAGCCTGCTGGCCGCCATCTGGGCGGCCAGCAGGCTTAGTACCAGCACAATCGACAGGGTGAGTGTGTCACTGAATTTGAGCGGTGTGCGTAGATAACTCAGTTCGTTATAACGCGTGTAGGCAGACTGCACACCTTCGGCCAGCTCGCTGAACCGCTCGGATACCTCGTACAATGCCTGCAGTGTATAGACTTCACTGTCCGATCGGGAGGAGAGTACGGGGACCAGTGCACGCGCATACAGGCCGCTTTCACCTACCGGATCGAGTCCGATGTAGTGTTGCCGGTCGTGCATCAACAACAGCATCTCGCTCGGTGGCTGGTTGGGAATGATGTTTGATAAATCCGACAGACTGGAAGCAACAATACGGCCGTCCCCGCCGATCAGCGTCAACTCTGTGGCCCCGCTTCTTACCCTGTGGTCGTACAGTGTCAGGGACAAGGTCGCTGCCGAGGCACTGGAAAGGTCTTCTGCAATCAGGATAGTCAGCTTCAGTACATCATGCAGCTTCACATCCAGCGCCGCCCTGCTGAGATCAAGCGCATCGTCCAGACCCTGCTCAATACGCACATCAAACCAACTATCGATACCGCGCTGCAGAAACTGCAGTGAAAAATAGTACACCACCGAGACCGGTACGATTGCGAGCACCACAAACATCATCACCAGTCGACTGGTCATCCGTGCACCGGCAACTTGCATACGCCGTTGCCGGATCAGGGTGATTATGTTTACAACCACCATCACCATGAGCAGCGCCAGCCCGCCGCCATTGATGATGAGCAGCAGGGAATACATCTGCCCAAAGCGCTCCGAATTGTGGGTCGCATCGCCCAGGTAGGAAAGCGATACCAGCAGCAGTACAAACAGCAGCAACATCGGCAGGACGCCGAAGCCGGTACGTTTTAGCGAACCAGCGGCCATGCATACCACTCGCTTACCATATCCCATGCAGACGACACGTAGGCAATCAGACGTACCGGTGTTGGTAACGATTCGATATCCAGGCTGCCGCGCAGGCGGATCTCGTAGTTCAGCTCCGGGTCCAGTGCCTGATCAGTCAACAGCAGATTGTGTATTTTTCCAGCCGCCCGTAATGCATCTTCCAGGTGACGATAATTACCCTGGGTACCTGCTGATATATCCTTCACCAGGTAACTCTCACTGAGGGCGTGATACTGGAGTTGACGATAGCGGATTAATTCAATATCAACGGTATCCCATAACCAGGTATGCGTTTTAACAACCTGCACCTGCAACTCGAACACCAGTGGCACCCCGTTCCTGACAGCCTCCATGGCACCCGAGCTCAATTTAATGACGAACTGCGCGCCCAGAAAATCACCGTCCCCGGTGCGCCAGGTATCTGCATCTTCAAGTTGAAAAATCCCGGGATCTTCTGCCTGCACCTGCAACGGGAAACAGCAGACAAGGGCAAGCAACAGCGCCGCGGCCAGACGCCATAAAGGCCCGGAGGGAAATACGGGCGCCCGCCCGCTCAGCCGGTTCTGGTTAAACATGCGAAATAAAACCCGTCCATTTCATCTTCACCCGGGAAAACCTGCCTGCCATGCCGGCATTCCCGCCCCCAGGCAGCAGCTATCGGCAACTCTGCCGCATCTGCCTGTGTTTCCAGAAAGCGGGCAACCGATCCGCTGTTTTCGTCTGCCAGTACCGAGCAGGTACAGTACAAAAGCATACCGCCAGACGCGAGCAAGGGCCACAGTGCCTGCAGCAGGCGCGCCTGCTCCGACACCAGTTTCTCGATATCGCCCGGTTTGCGCAACAGCTTGATGTCCGGATGCCGCCTGATTACACCGGTTGCTGAACACGGCACGTCCAGCAAAATACGCTCATAAAGCCGACCGTCCCACCAGGCTGATGGCTCACCGGCATCGCCCTGCACCAGGTCTGCATGCAGAGACAACCTTGCCAGGTTCTCACCGATACGTGTCAGGCGGCGGGCATCGATATCAACCGCAGTGAGCATCGCGAGGTCACGCTCCGACTCCAGTATATGTGCAGTTTTACCGCCGGGTGCCGCACACGCATCCAGCACCCGCTGACCCGAATGCAGGTCCAGCAACCCGGCGGCCAGCTGCGCTGCACCATCCTGCACCGACACGCAGCCGGCAGCAAACCCGGGTAGCGCCTCTACCGGCACCGGCCGGTCCAGCCTGACCCCCGTGACAGTATGCTCCAGCGGCACCGCACCCAGTGACTGATCTGCCAGTGTTTCCATGTATTCAGTCCGCGTCATCCGCTGCCTGTTAACCCGCAGGCTGAAAGGCGGCCGGACATTGTTTGCAGTCAGCAGGCGTTTCCAGTCACGCGGCCAGTCGGTCTGAACCCGCTCAATCAGCCAGGCAGGGTGTGCATAGCCGGCAACGTCCTCCGCTGCAACCGCCTCGTCAAGTTCAGTTGCCTGACGCTGGTAATTGCGTAGCACGGCATTCACCAGACCGCTCGCCCATTGCTTGTTCAGGGCACGGGTCGCCTGCACCGTTTCATTGACGGCAACCCGCTGCGGCATTGCCAGTTGATCCAGCTGGTACAAACCGGTCAGCAACAGACAGCGCACATCCGCATCGCGCTGTTTAAGGGACTTTTGCAGCAACCGCTGCAGCAGTGCATCCAGCCGGTAATACCAGCGCAACGTTCCAAAGGACAACTCCTGTACCAGCGCGCGCTGACGCGGATCTGCCAGTTTTTGTACTGCAGGTGGCAGCGCATCAGACAGTGAACGCCCGTCAATTATTACCCGCAGCAACACCCGGGCAGCACAGGCACGCGCATCCAGCCTCATGCCGGTATGATCACCGGGATGCGTTCACTCGCCACCAAGGCGCACACCTGCCATTGCGTGCGCGTTGATAAACTCGCCGGCAGTGACCGTACGTGCACCCGGTAATTGCAGTTCCAGCAGTCGTAACCTGCCTGCTCCGCAGGCCACCTCGATGCCCGTCTTGTCGGCTGACAGCACCGTACCCGGCAGGGCATCAGCAGCGCCCGGGACGACTAATGCATCCCAGATACGCAACTGGCGATCAGCATAGCGTGTTTCTGCCACTGGCCAGGCATTAAACGCCCGGATGCGGCGCAAAATCTCCACAGCAGGGGCATTCCAGTCAATACGGGCTTCAGATTTCTTCAGCTTGTCCGCATAGCTGGCGTATGCCTCGTCCTGCTGGCGGGGTTCGAGCCCACCCTGCTCCAGAGCCGCAAGATTGTCTGACAACAGCTGTGCACCCAGTCGGGCCAGCTTGTCGTGCAAGCGACTCCCGGTATCGTCTGCTGCTATTGGATACACAGTGCTGGCCAGTACCGGCCCGGTATCCAGCCCTGCATCCATCTGCATCAGGCAGACGCCGGTCTCGCTGTCACCGGCCAGGATGGCGCGCTGGATTGGTGCCGCACCACGCCAGCGCGGCAGCAATGAGGCATGCACATTGATACAACCCAGGCGGGGTATGGCCAGTACGGCCGGTGGCAGTATCAGCCCGTAGGCAATCACGACCATCAAATCCGGCTGCAGTGCAGCAAGCACCTGCTGCGCATCTTCTGATTTAAGCGAATCAGGCTGGTAGACGGGTACGTCATGCTGCATGGCCAGCTGTTTCACAGGGCTGGCGGTAGTCTTGCGCCCGCGTCCTGCCGGCCGATCCGGCCGGGTAAACACCGCTATCGTGGCGTGCGGACTGTCCAGCAAGGACTGTAACGCCGGCACAGAAAAGTCCGGGGTCCCGGCAAATACGATTTTCATGGTGTTGCCTGTGAATTCCGGGCAGTCTGATTCAAACCGGGTCAGATAACCCGCTTGTCAGGCGTAGCAGCAGCTTCCGGGGCTGATTGACGCTGTTCTTTCTCCAGTTTCTTCCTGATTCTCGTACGCTTGAGCTGCGACAGATAATCAACAAACAGCTTGCCATCCAGGTGGTCAATTTCATGCTGGATGCACACGGCCAGCAGGTCGTTTGCCTCCATTTCAAATGGCTGTCCATCACGGCCCAGCGCCCGTATGCGGACCCTGTCAGCACGCTGCACCGCCTCAAAGACGCCCGGGACCGAGAGGCAGCCTTCTTCCATGTCCTCTTCCCCCTCAAGCTCGAGAATTTCCGGGTTAATCAGGTATAAAGGCTGGTCCCTATCTTCCGATACATCTATGACAATGACCCGCTTGTCAACATTGACCTGGGTGGCGGCCAAACCGATGCCGGGCGCTGCATACATGGTTTCAAGCATGTCATCCGTCAGTTTCCGGACGGTATCATCCACCTGTTTGACGGGCCGGGCGACATTGCGCAGACGTGGATCGGGGAAGTACAGGATATTGAGGATAGTCATGTGATAGCTGTCACGATTTTGGAAAAATGTATCAAATATACTGTACCACAAACGGTCGCACGGCGATGGCGAAAACCTATAAAAGGTTTTGTTCTGTGTGGGTTTTCCGCTAGACTCGCGCATGACCCGGACAGCCGCAGCCGCGTTACCACAAACCTGACAGGCATCGACACAAACTCGACGTAAAGGGACACCTATGTCAACCAAGAAATTTTCAGGACTAGTCTTCGCCGCGCTGTTTGCCGCTTCATTGTATGCAGCAGACGTGGTACTCAACCCGGAACACCCGGATCGTTACGTTGTCGTCAAGGGTGATACCCTCTGGGACATTTCAGCGATGTTTCTGCGTGATCCCTGGCTCTGGCCGGAGGTCTGGTATGTCAATCCACAGATTGCCAATCCGCACCTTATTTACCCGGGTGACATCCTGACGCTTGTTTATGTCGATGGAAAACCGCAATTACGCATGTCTCGCGGCTATCCCACAGTCGATCTTAATCCACAGGTTCGCGTGGAAAGCCTGGAAAATGCCATCCCCACCATCCCTCTCGATGCCATCCGGCCCTTTCTGACCCGCGCTATTGTGGTCGGTGCCAATGAAATGGATGACGCACCGTATGTTGTCGCAAGTGCCGGAGAGCATGTGATCACCGGTGTCAGCGACCGGGTATATATCCGTGGCATCGATGACAAGGATACTGCGGTTTACGATATCTACAGGCCCGGTGGACCTTACACAGACCCGGACACCGATGAGTTGCTGGGATATGAAGCCCTCTATCTTGGCACCGGCCCAATCGAGCAATATGGCGATCCGGCAACCCTGTTTCTGGCTGAAACAACCCGTGAGATACGCGTCAGTGACCGCCTGCGGCCTGCCGACCATTCAACACCGGTTACACACTTTCAGCCACATGCACCGAAGGAAGATCTCGAAGGCCATATTATTTCCGTGATTGACGGTGTTACCCAGATAGGGCAGTTCAATGTCGTCGCGATTGACCTGGGTGAACGAGAAGGCATTGAAATCGGCCACGTCTTCAGGGTTTTCCAGAGAGGTCATGTCATCAAGGACATGGTCAGCGGCAAGCGTAATGATACGCTGAAACTGCCGGATGAAGACGCCGGCCTTATTATGGTCTTTCGCACCTTTGAAAAAGTCAGTTTCGGTCTGGTCATGAAAGCGACCAGCGCCATTCACATCAACGATTTTGTACGCACACCCTGACAAGCGGAACTCAAGCAACGCTCGCCACGGACGGTGAAACCATGCACAAACGCTCCACAAACGAGCCGGCGAGAAGGGGCTAGCCATGATGGCTGGCACCCTCTCGACTCCGGCATCCACTGATACCCTTTCTGACTGGCTCACCCTGTACCACGCACCAGGCGTAGGTACGGTCACTTTCCATCAATTGCTGGAAAGGTACCCGCACCCGGGTGAGCTGTTACAGGCCGGCACAGAGCAATGGCGCATGCTGGGCCTGAAACAGGCAAGCATTGATGCACTGCGGCGCCCGGATGCGGCAGCGGTCGCACACGATCTCGAGTGGCACGAAAAACCGGGTAACCGCATTATGTGCTGCCAGGACCCGGATTACCCGGCACTGTTGTTACAAATTCCGGCACCCCCGCCGCTGCTCTATGTGCATGGTGATCCAGGCATCCTGAGTGAACCACAACTGGCCATGGTAGGCAGTCGCAATCCAACCGCCTCGGGACAGCGCACGGCAACCGATTTTGCACGCCACCTGTCCGCTGCAGGCCTCGTTATCACCAGTGGCCTCGCGCTGGGCATCGATGCAGCCAGTCACCAGGGCGCACTGGATGCCGGCCTTCCCACCATTGCGGTCATGGGTACCGGTCTTGATCGTGTTTACCCGGCGCGTCACCGGGACCTGGCCCGACAGATTGCCGAACAGGGGACACTGGTCTCCGAATTTCCCGTCGGCACACCGCCGCTGGCAGAGAATTTTCCCCGCCGCAATCGCATCATCAGCGGGCTGAGCCTGGGCACGCTGGTGATTGAGGCGGCACTGCGATCCGGGTCACTGATCAGTGCCCGCAATGCGGGTGAGCAGGGGCGTGAAGTCTTTGCCATCCCGGGCTCGATTCACAACCCCCTGGCACGCGGCTGCCACCACCTGATTCGCCAGGGTGCAAAACTGGTCGAAACTGCACAGGACGTCATCGATGAACTCGGCGCCCTGGCGGGTGCCTGCAGCGGCCCGCCCCGGACAACAGCTGAAGCGGCTGGAAATACCCGGGAACTCGACGAGGAATACCTGCAACTGATTGATTGTATTGAGTTTGATAGTACATCCATAGATCAGCTGGTCATCAGGAGCGGATTGACGGCGGCCGAAGTTTCCTCCATGCTGCTGCAACTGGAAATGAGTGGTTATATTGCGTCCAGCCCCGGAGGTCTCTATAACCGACTGAAATAAAAGGCTTAATAATGAAAGAAAATGTCTTCGACGTACTGATGTACTTGTTTGAGAATTACTATATGGATGAAGACCACCCGGTTACACCTGACCGTGAATCGGTACAACAGGAACTCAGCCAGGCAGGTTTTCCAACGCCGGAAATCGATCGCGCCTTTCTCTGGATGGAAGGACTGGCCCGTGATTCCAATCCGCCCGATACGCAGTCAGAACGCTCCTTGCGCCTGTTCTCAAGCCGCGAAATGGAGCGGCTGGATATCGACTCCCGGGGCTTTATTCTGTTCCTTGAGCAGATGGGTGTGCTGTCACCGGCCAGTCGCGAACTGGTGGTTGATCGCGCCATGGCACTGGAAAATGAAGACTTTGACCTGGACCAGTTGAAATGGGTTGTCCTGATGGTGCTGATAAACCAGCCGGGGGAAGAGGCAGCCTACGCCTGGGTGGAAGACCTCATGTCTGACAATTTAAACAACCGCCTTCACTGACACACCCGCAGCACGCCCTGTTGGCAGGGCTGCCATACAAGACAGATCACTATGAGCAAGAACCTTGTAATCGTAGAGTCCCCTGCAAAGTGCAAGACCATTAAAAAGTACCTTGGCAAGGATTATAACGTCATGGCGTCCTACGGACATGTCCGTGACCTGATCCCCAAGGAAGGTGCTGTCGACACCGAACACGATTTCGACATGAAGTACCAGCTGATCGATCGCAACGCCAGACATGTCGATGCCATCGTCAAGGCCATGAAGAAATCCGATGCGCTGTACCTGGCAACTGACCCGGATCGTGAAGGCGAAGCGATCTCATGGCACCTGTGCGAATTACTCAGGGAACGCAAGGCACTGATCGACAAACCGGTTCACCGGATTGTCTTCAATGCCATCACCAAGCGTGCCGTCAATGAGGCCGTTGAGAACCCGCGTGAACTGTCCAGCCAGCTCATCAATGCACAGCAGGCACGGCGTGCACTGGACTACCTGGTCGGTTTCAAGCTGTCGCCATTGCTGTGGAAGAAAATCCGCCGCGGCCTGTCCGCAGGGCGGGTACAAAGCCCGGCGCTGCGTATGATCGTGGAACGTGAAATCGAGATTGAAAACTTCAAGCCACGCGAATACTGGTCACTGGAAGGTGACCTCAGCAAGGACAAGCAGGCTTTCGTGGCACGTCTCACACACCTGCATGATGAAAAACTCAAACAGTTTTCCATCACCGACGAAGCCAGTGCCGGCAAGGCCAGAACAGAACTTCTGGAGGCCGCAAACGGCAAGCTGGTTGTAGAAACTGTTGAAAAGAAACAGCGCAAACGCAATCCGACCGCTCCATTTACAACATCGACACTGCAACAGGAAGCCTCGCGCAAGCTGGGATTCACGGCCAGCCGCACCATGCGTGTTGCACAGCAGCTCTATGAAGGTATCGACACCGGTGAAGAAGCAGCAGGCCTGATTACCTACATGCGTACCGATTCGGTCAATCTGGCACCTGAGGCACTGGACGAACTGCGCACCTATATTCCTGAACGCTATGGCAAGAAGGCGCTGCCGGCAGAAGTACGCACCTATAAAACCAAGGCCAAGAATGCCCAGGAAGCGCATGAGGCCATCCGGCCCACATCCATACGCAAAACGCCGGATGAAATAAAAAAATACCTGTCAGCAGAACAACTCAAGCTGTATGACCTGATCTGGAAACGCACCATCAGCAGCCAGATGATTCACGCCACCATCGACACCGTCAGCGTGGACTTCAAGTGCGGTGAGGGCAACCTCCTGCGCACCAACGGTTCCACCATAGTTGACCCGGGATTCATGGCGGTATACCAGGAAGATGTCGATGATAAAAAGGCCGGTAGCGACGAAAGCATACTGCCGCCCCTGAAAAAAGGCGACGCCTGTACGCTGAACGGTATACGTGCCGACCAGCATTTTACCGAACCACCGCCACGTTATTCCGAAGCAAGCCTGGTCAAGACACTGGAAGAGCACGGTATCGGTCGCCCGTCGACCTACGCCACTATTATTTCAACCCTGCAGGCACGTGACTATGTCACGCTCGAAAAAAAGCGCTTTTACCCGACTGACGTCGGTCGTGTTGTGATCGAGTTCCTGACTGACAACTTCAATTCCTATGTCGATTACGACTTTACTGCCAGTCTGGAAGACGAGCTGGATGCGGTCGCTCGCGGAGAAAAGGACTGGGTGCCCGTCATGAACGAGTTCTGGAAACCGTTCCAGAAACTTATCGGCAAGGACTACGATCGACCCTATCCAAAGCCTGTCGATGAAAAGTGTCCGGAATGCGGCAAGCAGTTGCAGATGAGTCTCGGCAGAGGTGGTTTTTTTCTGGGTTGTTCCGGCTACCCGGATTGCAAATACACCCGCAATGTCGGTGAAGACAAGGGCAGCGCAGAACCGGAAGTGGTTGAGGGTCGCAGCTGCCCGGAATGCAATTCAAACCTGATTATCCGATCCGGGCGTTACGGGAAATTTATTGGCTGCAGCAGTTACCCGGATTGCAAATACATCGAACCACTGGAAAAACCGGAAAACACGGGTGTGCAGTGTCCGGAGTGCAAAAAAGGCAATATCCTGAAACGCAAATCCAGGCGCGGCAAGGTATTCTACTCCTGCGAACGTTACCCGGACTGCAAGTACGCCATCTGGAACCAGCCACTGGCACAGCCCTGTCCGAGCTGCCATTGGCCGATCACCTCGATCAAGACCACCAAGCGTTCCGGCACCCAGCGCGTGTGCCCGCAGCAGAACTGCAAGTTTGTAGAATCGTGGGATGCACCTGTGCCCGCCATGGAGAAGGCGGAAGAATAGCTCTTGTATTGTTACCCTGAAAAGCCAGCCAGCCATCCTTCACCGTGAGCTGGCACATCCGCGAAGCCATTCGACGGCTGGCAGCCGGTGGTGTTATCGCCTATCCCACGGAAACCGTGTACGGACTGGGATGTGACCCGTTCAATGGCAATGCCGTACTGCACTTGCTCGCACTCAAGCAGCGCGGCATCGAACCGGGACTCATCCTGGTCGCCAGCTGTTTTTCACAGCTGGAGCCGCTGCTGCAATCCTTGCAGCCGACTGTCAGAAAACGCATCAGCAAAACATCCGCAACACCCGTAACCTGGGTTTTGCCCTGTTTACCCGAGATACCTGTCTGGCTGCGTGGCAGCCATGACTCACTGGCAGTGCGGGTGACCTCTCACCCGGTCGCCGCTGCACTCTGCACCGCATGGGGTGGTCCGCTGGTTTCAACCAGCGCCAATCTTCATGGCAGGCAACCGACTAATAGCCCGCTGATGGTACGCAAGTCATTTAACGGGCAACTTGATTGCATCCTGCACGGCCCGCGTGGCAACAATACCGCCAGCGAGATACGTGACGGGCTGACGGGCTCTGCACTGCGTCACGCTCAGCACGCAGGTAGAACGGCTTGAGGCACAAAGCGATGAACCTGTCCCGCACCAGCCTGTATACGAACACCATTGACTACCATGTCTGACAGTAACATCAACAACACGCATATCCAGCACGTTCGCGACTACCTGCTGACGCTGCAGGACAATATCTGTGCAGCCCTTGAAAAAACAGATAGCAAGAGCCGTTTCCGTGAAGACAGCTGGTCCCGCGATGCAGGCGGTGGGGGTCGCTCACGGGTCATGGAAAACGGTGCGGTCTTCGAGAAGGCCGGTATCAACTTCTCACACGTATTCGGCGCCGGGTTACCGCCCTCCGCTACAGCAACCCGACCGGAACTGGCCGGCCGTTCATACCAGGCCATGGGGGTCTCCCTGGTCATTCATCCACACAATCCCTATGTGCCGACAACTCACGCCAACGTACGTTTCTTTGTTGCCGAGAAAGCAGGCACCGACCCTGTCTGGTGGTTTGGTGGTGGATTTGACCTGACACCGTACTATGGCTTCAGTGAAGACGCCGTCCACTGGCACCGGGTGACACGGGAGGCCTGTACACCCTTTGGTAATGATGTCTATCCACGCTACAAAAGATGGTGCGATGACTACTTCTACATCAAACACCGTAACGAGCCACGCGGTATTGGCGGCCTGTTCTTCGATGATTTAAACACCGGTGGCTTTGAATACTGCTGCTCTTTTATGATCAGTGTGGGTAACCATTTCCTGCCGGCCTATCTGCCCATTGTCGAACGTCGCAAGGACATTGCCTATGGAGAACGGGAAAAGGATTTTCAGCACTACCGCCGGGGCCGTTATGTGGAATTCAACCTGGTCTATGACCGGGGCACACTGTTCGGGCTGCAGTCGGGCGGGCGTACCGAGGCCATCCTGATGTCACTGCCCCCCCAGGTAAGCTGGCGCTATGACTGGCAACCCGAACCCGGCACACCGGAAGCAGAACTCTACGAGGTCTTCCTCAAGCCCCGAGACTGGCTGGACAATCCGTAGCGACAGTCCATGGCGCGTCGCTCCCGGCACAATAGACAGTCAAACATCCAGGCAGCTTTGGGGGATCGCTCACGGCATCCCTGCCTCCCGCGATCTACATCCATCCCTGGATGCAAAAAAAACCCGCCTTTCGGCGGGTTGAAAACGCTTTTCAGCGTCGGAGGAGACTGTGTGCACTGTGCAATGACAAAAAATCTTCTCTGAAATGGGCACCGATCTTCCCTAATCCCCCTGGAGCCCATATCAGAAGACACTGTCGTGTCACTGTCTGACAAGGCTATCGGCGGTGGCAAGCAAACCTTTAGCAGCAAGCTGACGTGCCAGGACAGCACCTCGGAAAAGAACCTAAGCAACTGATATAGCTGGTTATATATTACCTGGCGCGGATTACGTAAGCGTTTGTTTCCATTGGCACATCGACATCATTCAAGCGTACGCGCGTCCCGGTCAAATGGCACATTGATACCGTCTGCAAGCACGGTAAACTGTGCACCTTGATTCTCCAGGAGCCGTCATTGTGACTGATACACCACCGGGAAACAGCCGCTATCCCGCCACCCGCATGCGGCGTATGCGGCGTGATGAATTCAGCCGTCGCCTGATGCGTGAGACTGAACTCACCTGCGCCGATCTCATCTACCCGGTATTTATACTGGAAGGCGAACAGCAGCGTGAACCGGTTGCCTCCATGCCCGGTGTTGAACGACTCAGCATTGATGCACTGTTGTCGGAAGCGGCTGATATACAGGCACTGGGTATCCCGGCCATTGCGCTGTTTCCGGTCACGCCGGCAGACAGCAAGTCTGAAGATGCCCGTGAGGCCTTCAACCCGGACGGCCTGGCACAGCGTGCGGTGCGTGCGCTCAAACAGGCATTGCCGGAACTGGGTGTCATTACCGACGTGGCACTGGACCCCTTTACTACCCACGGTCAGGATGGTCTGATCGACAAGGACGGTTACGTACTGAATGACGAGACCGTCGAGGTGCTGGTTAAACAGGCACTGTCTCATGCCGATGCAGGCGCCGACATCGTTGCGCCCTCGGATATGATGGATGGCCGTATCGGCGCCATTCGCACCGCCCTGGAACAGGCCGGTCACCGCAATACCCGCATCCTGGCCTATGCAGCAAAATATGCCTCCAGCTTTTACGGTCCGTTCCGTGATGCCGTAGGCTCTGCAACCAACCTTGCCGGTAGCAACAAATACAGTTACCAGATGGACCCGGCCAACAGTAACGAGGCACTACGGGAAGTCGCACTGGACCTGGAGGAGGGCGCCGACATGGTCATGGTAAAACCCGGCATGCCCTACCTGGATATCATCCGCCGCATAAAGGACCGGTTTGGCGTACCCACCTTTGCCTACCAGGTCAGCGGTGAGTACGCCATGCTCAAGGCGGCTGCCCAAAATGGCTGGCTCGATGAACAGGCGGTTGTCATGGAATCACTGTTGTCCATCAAGCGTGCCGGAGCCGATGCCATCCTGACGTATTTTGCGAAGTCCGTCGGGCAGTGGCTGCGCAATAGTTAGGGCCTCAAGCTGATGGATCGCTACGCCGTGATGGGTAATCCCGTTGCCCACAGCAAGTCCCCCCGCATCCACACGCTGTTTGCCGAACAGACCAGCCAGCAACTCCGCTACGATGCTATTCTGGTTGAGAAAGATGGTTTCAGAGAGGCCGTTGCCGACTTTCTGCAACAGGGCGGCAAGGGCCTGAACATCACCGTCCCCTTCAAGGAAGAAGCCTGGGCACTGGCGGCCACGCACAGTGACCGTGCCGAACGGGCCGGTGCGGTGAACACGCTCCTTCTCGATGCAAGTGGCAGGCATTTTGGTGACAACACCGACGGTGCCGGACTGGTACGGGACCTGCTGCACAATCACGGCACCGTAATAAAGAACAGGCGGCTGCTGCTGGTCGGCGCCGGCGGTGCCGCACGCGGTGTCATCGAACCGCTGCTGGGAGAACAACCGAGCTTGCTGGTCATTGCCAACCGCACGGCAGCAAAGGCCGTGGAACTGGCACGCCTGTTCTGTGAACTCGGGCATACCGAGGGCTGCGGGCTGGACGATGTAGACGGTCAGCCATTCGATATCATTATCAATGCCACGGCTGCCAGTTTGTCGGGAAAGGTACCGGCCCTGCCGGAAAGCGTCGTAACGGCAGACAGCTGGTGCTATGACATGATGTACGGTGACCGTCCCACAGCCTTTATGGACTGGGCGCAACAACTGGGTGCTGCGCGCTGCATGGATGGACTGGGCATGCTGGTGGAGCAGGCGGCCGAGTCATTCAACCTGTGGCGCAAGGTCCGGCCGGATACCGGCCCGGTCATCCAGGCCTTGCGCCAGCCGGACTAGCCTGAACATCTGTGCCAGTCAGCCGCCGGTCATGTGGCGGTTCTTCAGCTCCACGTAATGTCCGGAAGAGTAATCAAGGAACGCCTCTTCCTGCTCACGCAGTGGCCGCACCTTGCGTGCCGGCGAACCGACCCAGAGATAGCCGCCTTCGAGGTCATGGCCGGGTGGTACCAGACTGCCCGCCCCCAGGATCGCACCGGATCTGATAATCGCACCGTCCATGACCGTCGCCGCCATCCCGATGAGACAACGGTCTTCGACGGTGCAGCCATGCAGGATCGCCTGGTGCCCGACAGTGACATCAGCGCCAATATGTAATGCAAATCCACCCGGGGCGAACTCGCTGTCATGACTGACGTGCAGGATGCTGCCGTCCTGAATATTGGTGCATGCGCCGATATGGATGGCATTGACATCACCACGCGCCACGACTTTTGGCCACAGCGAGACATCCTCCGCCAGTGTTACCTTGCCAACGACCAGGGCCGTTTCATCCACATAGGCTGACGCTGCAATGTCGGGCGAAACCCCTTCGAATGTTCTTATTGTCATGATTGACCTCTTGAGCAAATCCTGATGAGTCGGCAGGAGCGAACGTTACAGGCATTCAACAGTTGCATGCAAGATGCTAAAGTGAGCGTGCCCTGACCGGGCATTACACCCTGCAAATCAAGAGGTATTACCCGAATGTCGAATCCCTTGCTGGAACTGGACGGCCTGCCGCCCTTTTCACACATCAAGCCGGAGCACGTTAAACCCGCCGTTGACCAGTTGCTCGCGGAAAGTCGCCGGCAGGTCGAGCAATTGCTGCAACAGAACAGTTGCTACACCTGGGATAACCTGGTCGAACCGCTGGATACCATGGATGACCGTATCAATCGCGCCTGGTCACCTGTTGGCCACATGAACGCCGTCGTCAACAGCGATGCCCTGCGCGAGACCTATAATGAATGCCTGCCACTGCTGAGTGAATACGGCACGGAAATGGGACAGCATGAAGGTCTGTACAGGGCATTTCGGCAAATCGCCGACGGTGACGAATATACACGCCTCGATACCGCCCAGAAAAAAGTGATCGATAATGCACTGCGAGATTTTCGCCTCTCCGGTATTGAACTCGATCAGGACGCACGCAACCGCTACAAGGAGATTCTGCAAAAACTTTCACAGCTCGCCTCGCAATACAGTGATAACGTACTGGATGCCACCAATGCATGGCACAAACAGATTATCGATGAAACCCTGCTGGCGGGACTGCCGGAGAGTGCACGCTCACTGGCAAGACAGACGGCCGAACAGCGTGGCCTGGAAGGCTGGGTATTTACGCTGGAGTTTCCATCCTATTACCCGGTAATCACCTATGCTGATAACCGGTCTTTGCGTGAAGAGCTGTACAGTGCCTACGTAACGCGTGCTTCCGACCAGGGCCCCCAGGCAGGGCAATGGGACAATGCGGCCATCATGGATGAGATTCTGGCATTGCGCCATGAAGCAGCCCTGCTGCTGGGCTTTAACAACTATGCCGAACGCTCACTCGCCACCAAGATGGCCGAGTCCACAGAACAGGTAACTGGTTTTTTGAATGACCTTGCCAAACGCTCAAAGCCGGCCGCCACGCGGGAACTGCAAGAGGTACGCGATTTTGCCCGTGAACAGGAACACAGTGGCGATCTGCAGGCCTGGGATATTCCCTACTATTCAGAAAAATTGCGGCATAAAAAATATGCCATCTCCCAGGAAGAGTTGAAGCCCTATTTCCCGGAACCACGCGTGGCCGAAGGTCTGTTCCTGATTGTCGAGCGTCTCTATGGCCTGCAAATCGAACTGGTTGAGGGCGTCGACACCTGGCATGAGGATGTACATTTCTACCGGATCAGGGATGCCGCCGGCGAGATACGCGGCGAGTTTTACCTGGACCTGTATGCGCGCCAGCACAAGCGCGGCGGCGCCTGGATGGACGAATGCATCTGCCGCCGTGGCACTGCAACAGGACTGCAAATACCGGTCGCCTACCTGACCTGTAACTTCTCCCCGCCCATCGGTGACCAGCCGGCGCTGTTTACCCACGACGAGGTCATCACCCTGTTTCATGAATTCGGTCATGGCTTGCACCACATGCTGACACAGATTAACTACTCCGGGGTCTCCGGTATCAGCGGTGTTGCCTGGGACGCGGTAGAACTGCCCAGCCAGTTCATGGAAAACTGGTGCTGGGAGCGCGAAGCACTGGACCTGTTTTCCGGCCACCATGAATCCGGAGAAAAAATCCCGGAGGTACTGTATCAGCGCATGCAACAGGCGAAAAACTACCAGTCTGCCATGCAAATGATGCGGCAGCTGGAATTTGCCATTTTTGATTTTCGCCTTCACCGCGATTACGACCCCGGCAAGGGTGCGCGGATCCACAGCATCCTGGAAAGGGTGCGCAAAGAAATAGCCGTCGTGCAAGCACCCGCTTTCAACCGTTTCGAAAACAGTTTTACACACATCTTCGGCGGTGGCTATGCTGCCGGATACTACAGTTACAAATGGGCGGAAGTGCTCTCTGCCGATGCCTTCTCGGCATTTGAAGAATCGGGCATATTTAACCGCGAAACAGGCGAGAAATTCCTTTGCAGTATTCTCGAGCAGGGTGGTTCACGCGAACCCATGGAACTGTTTGTGGAATTCCGCGGACGCGAACCAACCATTGATGCCTTGCTGCGGCACAGTGGTCTGGCTGCCTGACCATGAAAATCGCCACTTGGAATGTTAATTCACTCAAGGTACGGCTGCCGCACGTACTTGACTGGCTGGCTGCATCACAGGCTGACATCCTGTGCCTGCAGGAAACCAAGACGACGGATGAAAATTTTCCAGTCGACGAGATCGAGGCCGCCGGTTATCACGTTGTCTATTCGGGACAAAAGACCTATAACGGCGTTGCCATTATCAGCAAGCAACAGGCCGCGGACATTATCACCGACGTACCGGGACTGGATGACCCGCAACGGCGCATCCTGGGCGCCACCATCGCCGGCATCCGCATACTGAACCTGTACGTGGTCAACGGCCAGGAAGTCGGCAGTGAAAAATACACCCACAAGCTGCACTGGCTGGACAAGGTGACCCGTCACATCAGCGAACAACTGCAGCAACACGAACGCTTCGTGGTACTGGGTGATTTTAATATCGCTCCGGGTGACCGTGATGTCTATGACCCGGAGGCCTGGCATGAACGCATCCTGTGCAGCACACCGGAACGCCAGGCCTTGCGAAAAATACTGGATCTGGGTCTTGCTGATACCTTCCGCCTGTTTGAACAGGAAGCGGAAAGTTACAGCTGGTGGGACTACCGTGCGGCCGGCTTCCGGAGAAACCGGGGCCTGCGTATTGATCTGGTGCTGGCCAGCAAGACACTGGCGGACAGCTGCCGCGCCTGCAGCATCGACAAGGAACCACGCCGCCTGGAAAGGCCGTCCGATCACACCCCCGTCATGGCCGAATTTGAATAAGCTGGCAAGCCTGATACCTGTTTCAGTCTGTAAAACAGGACCTCAGGCCGGCCTCCAGGTCCGGGTACTGCAGTTCAATCTCCAGTTCCCCGAGCAGCTTGCTGTTGTCCATGCGGCGTGAATCCTGCAGAAAGGACAGCATGCCGGCTGACAATACTGTCTGTGCCTCCTCACGGCTGACTTCCGCTGGTCGAGGCAAGCCGGCGGCATCCGCGACCCTGAAAAAATAATCGGTCATATTCCCGGGATGACCGTCACTGACGTTGTACACCGTGTTGGCAACGGGACTGTGCATTGCCGCGACGCAGATGGCGGCAAGATCATCGGCGTGAATGCGATTGGTATACGGTGAATCTTCCTCGCGCAGCACCGGTGTCCCTTTACGCAGGCGTGCAAGGGGCAATTTTCCGGGTCCGTATATTCCCGGCACGCGCAAAATTATCCACTGTGTTGACTGCGCCTGACACCAGGCCAGCAGCTGTTGCTCGGCATCCCGGCGCCTGTGGCCACGTGGTGTGGCCGGATTCAGTGGCTGTGTTTCAGTAATCCAGGCGCCCTGGCAATCACCATACACGGCACTGGTGCTGATATACACAATCCGCCGAACTGCTGTCTTGCCCGACAAGACGCCAAGAAATGCACGCATGCGCAGATCCCGCTCACCGCTCGGCGGCGGTGGCGCAAAATAAAAAATATCGGTATCACGGCAGCCCTGATCCAGACGGGGCTCCATGTCGGGGTCCAGCCGATCAAGATCAATGCAGAGCGCACGCAGTCCGGATTTGCCAAGCTTCTCTGCACTCTCCTGACTGCGAACAATGCCCGCAACATCATACTGGCCGGTCGGCAGCAACGCCGCCACACGCCGGCCGATATCGCCACAGCCCGTGATTAGCACAGTTTTAAGTGGTTTATCTTGCATGTTAAATCAGCGACAATGCCTGCCCGTTTTCGATTTATACAACCCGATTCATGACATATCAGGTCACTATTCAGCCCAGCGGCCATACCTTTGACGTGGATTCTTCCGAGTCCGTCCTCGACGCTGCACTGCGCCAGGGAATTATACTGCCATACGGCTGCCGTAACGGCGCCTGTGGTTCGTGCATGGGTACAGTAACAGGTGGCTCGGTTGATTATCCCGATGGCCCGCCGACTGCGTTGAGCGAGCAGGATGCCGCGCAACAGCAAGCCCTGTTCTGCCAGGCACGGCCTGCCAGCGACCTGACTATCCGGGTGCGCGAAGTGGATGCAGCAAAAGACATTGCAGTCAGGACACTGCCCTGCCGGGTGAACAAACTCGAGCACCTCGCTCACGATGTCATCCGCATCTACCTGAAGTTGCCGGACACCGAACGCCTGCAGTTTCTCGCCGGGCAGTATATCGATGTCCTGCTCAAGGACCACGTACCCCGCGCCTTTTCCATCGCCAATGCCCCGCACGACGACCGGTTTATTGAGCTGCATATTCGCAACGTCAGCGGCGGGTATTTCAGCGACCGGGTGTTCAACCAGATGCAGGAAAAGGCCCTGCTGCGCTTTAAAGGCCCGCTTGGCACCTTTTTTCTGCGCGAGGATAATGACCGCCCGGCGATTCTGATCGGTGGTGGTACCGGCTTTGCACCGCTGAAAGGCATGCTGGAGCACGCCTTTCAGAAAGGCCTTAACAAGCCACTGCATTTGTACTGGGGGGTACGTGCCAAACGCGACCTGTACCTGGAGGAACTGCCCCTGCAGTGGTTGCAGGAGCACCCGAATTTCAGCTATACCCCGGTATTGTCAGAACCCATGGCGGAAGACAACTGGACCGGAGCTACCGGCTTTGTTACCGACACGGCTATCAGGGACCACCCGGATCTCTCCGGATACGACATCTACATGAGCGGACCACCGGTGATGGTTGAGGCAGGACACAAACTCTTCATGCAGTACCGGCTGGATGAGTCGCGTTTCTTCTCGGATGCCTTTGAATACGCGGCCCTGTCGGAGAAGAGCAGCTAGTCTCCTTTAACCGCTGCGACAATTGCCTCATCACTTGCATTGACCGCCAGCAACGGTTCCTGTTTGAAACCAAGCTGCCTTGCCAGCATCGACTGACGCTTGCTGACCACCACCAGTAGCAACTCTCTCAACAGTGGCTGACCTGCCACACCGGCCATATCAAACAGGTTTTGCAGTGTTTCATTACTGGTAACGGTGATGAAATCCAGGTAACCCGGCTGCAGCAATTCCAGCATGGCGTCTGCATCGGCGGCCGGACAGGCACGCCGGTAGACCTCAATGTAATCTACCTCCGCACCACGTTCCAACAGGGTATCGTGCAAGTATTCACGTCCGCCATTGCCACGAAAAATGGCAACCCGCTGGCCTGTCATGTCCTGCAATTCATCCAGCGCCAATAACGCTTCACTGTTGAACCGGTGCTCCGGCACGTAGTCTGTTGACAGCCCGTAGGGCAACAGGGCCTCGGCCGAGCGGGCGCCGACCGTGGCAATGGCGGTATGCTCTGGCCATTCACGCCGATCCAGCACAAACTCCACACCCTTTTGCACTGCATTGACACTGACAAATACCGCCAGGTCATAACTGTCCAACTCATCGGATACAGTTTCAAGCTCATGCAGGTTTACAGGGTCCTGTATTTCGATGGCAGGCAGACGTATGTCCTCATAACCGGCCACCTCAAGCAACATGCACAGGCGGGCAGATTGAGCAGCCGGCCGGGTCACCAGCACCCGCGGTTTGTTATTCGCCACGCAGCAACTCGTCCAGTATCGGTCTGGCACCGCGTGACAGCAGTTCTTCCGCCAGCTGTGTTCCCAGTGCCTGTGCAGCTTCTGCCGGACCACTGATGTCACCACGGATGATTTCACTGCCATCCGGTCGACCCACCAGGCCACGCAGTTCAATACCCGCGCTGTCGATCACCGCATACCCGGCGACCGGTGCCTGGCAGCCGCCGGCAAGCCTCGCGTTCATGGCGCGTTCCGCCTGCGTGCGTTGCCGGGTAACGGCATGGTTCAGGGGCTCAATCAATGCCCTGACCCGTTCGTCCTCACAGCGACACTCAATACCGATGACACCCTGTGCGATGGCCGGCAACATGACCTCGGGTATCAGGGCAGCCGTGATTCGATCTTCCAGGCCCAGCCGCTTCAGCCCGGCGCACGCCAGTATGATGGCGTCGTAATTACCTCCGTCCAGCCTGGCCAGCCGGGTACCGACATTGCCACGCAGATCCAGTATCTCCAGGTCCGGACGGCACGCCCGCAACTGGCACTGACGTCTTAAGCTGGAGGTACCGACACGCGCACCCTCGGGCAGTTCATCGATGCTTGCATAATGCCCGGACACAAAGGCATCCCGCGGACCCACACGCACCAGAATCGCGCCGATACAGAGTCCGTCAGGCAATTCGGCGGGCACGTCTTTCATGGAGTGCACGGCGATATCCGCGCTGCCCTCCAGCATCCCCTGTTCCAGCTCTTTCACAAACAGCCCCTC
>PVMS01106670.1_pt1 | contig 20629 bp, 18 predicted proteins | sample 1853461 | NCBI WGS metagenome assembly PVMS01 (sample SAMN08582032, study PRJNA380276) | Marine sediment metagenome, whole genome shotgun sequencing project. | isolation source: ocean sediment barecode stripped | collected 2017 | reverse complement strand
TGTCTGATTGCAATTCTGATCGATCACAATGCCTGATCATCGGCGACGAGAAAAATGTGGTGAAACTGCGCATCCCGCCCAGGCAGGCAAGAGATGCACAAATCAATCTGCGTATCAAGCAACTTAATCCGGTGCAGGGCACCCCGGTCTGGGAACATGAAGTGATTGGGGTAAAATAGACGGGAATTCTCCCCCGCAACCTTCGAAAACGTTTTATCCACATGATATTGCCACATTTCAAGCAATACTTTGACATGCATAACTGGTGTAATAGACGTCAAAGAAATTGTGAGGCGTATCCATGGGGCACAAAGTATTTATCCCACTAACCGACGAATTGATATTTGATCGACCTGAGCTAATCAGCGCACCCCTGCGCCCGTATATCGAAAACATTGCGTGTTACCACTGGCTGGATATTCGCCTGAACCCGCAGGACGATAAAAATATTGCGGAATCATTTAGCCGTCTTCGAACTCAATCTTCTATACAGGAAGTGAAATACCCTGAAACCGTCGCTGCGTAATAAATAGGCGTCCCTAAAGCTAAATTCGTAAAAAGCGCTGTAACCAGCGCTTTTTTTATGGTTGCTTAAAAACCCTCACCCAGGCTGCAAATTAGCAAACGCCGCAACCAGCCATTTACTCCCTACCTCCTCAAAATTGACCAGCACGCGGGTATGTTCTCCCGCACCCTCAACTGTTACCACCGTCCCCATTCCAAATTTCTGGTGTTGAACCCGGCCACCCAGGCTCAAACCGTCCGGAGATGAACCCGGCTTAGCAGCCGCTGTCGGCTGGCGGTAGCCCGGCATAGAATGTATTCGGTAGCTGCGCTCCTCGTGAATTAATGATGGCGGAGCCTCAGCAAGAAATCGCGATGGCTGTGTATACATTTCCCGGCCATGCAGGCGGCGAATCTCAGCATAGCTTATCACCAGCTTTTCCATTGCCCGTGTCATGCCGACATAACACAGGCGGCGTTCTTCCTCGAGCTTCCCCGGTTCGTCAATCGAACGTTGGTGAGGAAACAGCCCTTCCTCAAGACCACTTAGAAATACCAGCGGAAACTCAAGCCCTTTGGCCGAATGCAAGCTCATCAACTGCACACATTCCTCCCATTCCGCGGCCTGTCCTTCGCCCGCTTCAAGAGCAGCGTGTGCAATAAAAGAGGACAGTGGATCAAGATCGTCTTCATCCCCTGCTTCGTAATTACGCGTTGCGTTAATCAGTTCTTCCAGGTTTTCAACCCGGGTCTCAGCGCGTTCACCTTTTCCTTTTTTATAGTGCTCGAGCAATCCCGAACGCGCGAGTATCGCATCGGCCTGTTCATGCAGTTCCAATCCCTCAGTCTCATCTCGCATGGTCGCGATCAAATCAAGAAATCGCGAGACCGCTGCCGCCGCACGCGCCGGCAGGCTTTGCGCTGATATCAGCGTTCTTGCTGCCAGCCACAGAGACTGTTCCTGGCCGCGTGATTGCTCTCGAATCATCTCCAGGGTTTTGTTTCCAATGCCGCGCGTAGGCTGGTTGATAATGCGCTCAAAAGCGGCATCAGAATTCAGATTATTTATCAGGCGCATATACGCCAGCGCGTCCTTGATCTCGGCGCGCTCAAAAAACCTCAGACCTCCGTATACCCGGTAGGGAATACCGGCCTGCATCAATTTTTCCTCGAATACGCGGGACTGCGCGTTGGAGCGATACAATATCGCAACCGAATCCCGCGCATGCCCCGCAGCGAGCCAGCTTTCGATATGCTCAACTACGTAACGTGCCTCCTCCAGATCATTGCTCGCGCCGTACAGCACAATCGGCTCACCCTCATCGCCCTCGGTCCATAATTCCTTGCCCATGCGGTCGCTATTGTGCGCAATGACTGCGTTTGCAGCTTTTAATATAGTGCTGGTTGACCGGTAATTTTGCTCAAGACGAATCAACTTTGCGCCCGCATAATCTCGCTCAAAGTTTAGAAGGTTTTCGACCCGCGCACCTCGCCATCCATATATTGACTGGTCGTCATCACCCACTGCAAATATATTTTGTCTTTCGCCGGCAAGCAACTTCAGCCATTGATACTGTATGGAGTTGGTATCCTGAAACTCATCAACCAATAAATGCTGGTAGCGCCTTTGATACTGCGCGCGCAGCACTTCATTATTTTTAAATAACTCGAGCGTGCGTAGAAGTAATTCCGCAAAATCTACCAGCCCGCTACGCGCGCAATATTTATCATAGCGATCAAACACGCGTTTCATGGTCTGGTGTTGAAAATCACCGTTTTCGGGCAAATCGGTCGCGCGTCGCCCTTCTTCTTTATGCGAATTGATCGCCCACTGCAGCTGCTTGGGGGGCCAGTAAGCCTCATCCAGATCCATATCTTTGAGCACGCGCCGAATCAGGCGATACTGGTCATCGCTGTCAATAATTTCGAATGTTTTCGGGAGCCCGGCGTCGTCTGCATGCGCGCGTAAGATGCGATGACACAATCCGTGAAAAGTGCCCATCATCATTGCGCCCAGCGGAACACCAAGCAAGCTCTCAACGCGATTTCGCATCTCGCGAGCCGCCTTATTAGTGAAGGTTACAGCAACAATAGAAAGCGGTGAAACCTGATAGCCTTCAACCAGCCAGGCGATACGATGCGTCAATACCCTCGTTTTACCGCTGCCGGCTCCTGCGAGTATTATCATCGGCCCCGGGGGAGCCGCCACCGCCTCTCGCTGAGCATCGTTTAGATCATCAAATATGTGGGAAACATCCATGCGGGTATTATAGGCAAATCTGCTCTACCCAGAATTAATAGAAGCCCTCTAAACCCAACTTATTTTCTACCCGGGCTTGCCAAACGCAGCCGGCTTGGCGAAACTACCCGGCTATCTTATTTTCAGTCGCAAATCCATGCCAACCAATTCAGAGTTATTCGAGCAAGCCAAGTTACATATTCCCGGCGGGGTCAACTCGCCCGTCCGCGCTTTCAAATCGGTTGGCGGCGATCCAGTCTTCATCAGGCGCGCGAAAGCGGCGTATATTTATGATGAAAATGATAAACGCTACATTGACTACATCGGCTCCTGGGGCCCAATGATTTTGGGGCATGCTGATGAGGACGTGCTCGAGGCTGTTAAACAGGCGGCTGAAAATGGACTGAGCTTTGGCGCGCCCACCATTGCAGAAACTGAAATAGCTGACTACCTCTGTAAACGCCTTCCCTGGATCGAAAAAATACGCATGGTTAATTCCGGTACCGAAGCGACCATGAGCGCTATTCGCCTGGCACGCGGTTATACAGGCCGGGATAAATTGATAAAATTTGAAGGCTGCTATCATGGCCACGCCGACAGTTTGCTGGTAAAAGCGGGTTCAGGAGCGCTGACCTTTGGCGTACCGACTTCCCCGGGAGTCCCCGCGAGCGTCGCCGAACACACGCTTACCGCCTCTTACAATGACCTGAATAGCGTGCTCGAACTGCTGGAGGCAAACACCAATGAAATTGCCTGTATTATTCTTGAACCGGTCGCCGGCAATATGAATTGCGTCCCCCCGATAAACGGTTTTTTGCAAGGTTTGCGTGATTTATGTGATGAACACGGGACGCTGTTGATTATCGACGAAGTCATGACCGGCTTTCGGGTCGGTGCCCAGGGCGCTCAGGGACTGTATGGTGTATACGCCGACCTGACCTGCCTGGGCAAAATCATCGGTGGCGGCATGCCGGTCGGCGCTTTTGGTGGAAAAGCCGAGGTGATGGATCATCTCTCACCTGACGGGGGGGTCTATCAGGCAGGTACGCTTTCGGGGAATCCAGTTGCGATGGCAGCGGGTTTGAAGACGCTCCAGAAAACCGAAGCAGAAGGCTTCTATGAAAACCTCACCGATAAAGTGCAATTCCTGTTAGCCGGTTTGCAGCAGGCGGCTGATGAGGCCGGCATCCCTTTTACGAGTAATTCAGTCGGCGGTATGTTTGGCCTGTTTTTTACAGAGGCGGAGAAAGTTGAAAACTTTAAGGACGTGATGGATTGTGATGGCGAGCAATTTAACCGCTTTTTCCACGGCATGCTGGATGCGGGTATCAACCTGGCTCCATCGTCATTTGAAGCGGGCTTTGTCTCACAGGCACATAGCGAATCAGACTTACAGGAGACCATTGACGCCGCAAAAATGGTGATGCGTACGCTATAGGGAAAAGGCCAGCGCGGGCCGGTAAAAAATAAATCAATATTAGACTACGCTTAACTTGTCAGAATTGTTGAGCTATAATCGCGCGCCTTTCATTAGGGTCGCGGCATCTGTTTATTTCCAACGCCGCTCCAAAATCCCAATAATATTGGATAAATAGCGCAGCTCATGGCACAAGACTCTTCAGTTGTTGTTAGCAAACTCCCCATAAAGCAGATAATTTCCCTGGCGGTTTTTATTTTCATGGGAATTTATCTGGCGTTGAGCGTCCCCACCATAGAAATTGCCTGGATGATGGCCGTGCTGCTACTCACTATCTATCTGTTTGTGTTTGAAGTCGTAGACGTCGATATCGCCGCCGTATCAATCATGGTTTTACTGGGTTTGACGAGTTTACTGGCTCCCTTAATGGGTCTCAGTGAGGGACTGGTGGATAACAACCACCTGTTTGACGGATTTTCCAGTAACGCAGTAATCTCCATTATGGCGGTGATGATTATCGGTGCGGGACTGGATAAAACTGGCTTGATGAACAAAGTAGCCGCGATCATCCTGAGTGTCGGCGGCACTTCGGAGAAGCGGATAATTCCCATAGTTTCAGGGACGGTTGCCATCATTTCTTCGTTCATGCAGAACGTGGGGGCCGCCGCTCTATTTCTGCCCGTGGTCTCCCGAATATCCGCGCGCTCTGGCCTGCCTATGTCTCGCCTGTTAATGCCCATGGGGTTTTGTGCCATTCTTGGGGGAACCGTCACTATGATAGGATCCTCTCCTCTGATCTTGCTTAACGATCTGATCCTGACATCGAATACTACTTTATCCTCGGATCAGAAAATGGGCACCTTTGATCTGTTTTCAGTCACCCCGATCGGGTTAGCGCTGGTTTTTACCGGCATTTTATACTTTGTCGTTGCTGGTCGCTTTGTACTGCCTGTTGATACCAAACAGGGAGGCTCTACCGCGGCCAATACCATGAAGTATTTTCATGACGTATATGGAGTGGACTACGAACTGTTCGAACTGGTCATCCCGAAAGAAAGTGAAATAGTCGGCAAACATCTGGATGACGTCGAAACAACTTATCGGATTCGTATCATAGCATCCAAACTGCCTGGACAGGAAACCCGCGTCGGCCCGGGTGCACTGGATCGGGACACTGGTTTGCAGTCAGGTATGGTGCTGGGTGTGGTCGCTGAACCGGTAGATCTTAATAAATTTATCGATAAGTATGCGCTCAAAAAACGTGATGAGCTGCGTACTTTTGCTGATGCGTTGTCTGCCTCCAAAGCAGGTATTGCTGAAGTGGTTATCCCGCCCAGCTCAAAACTGATTGGGAAGAGCGCGCGTGATGTGTGGCTACGCAAAACCTACGGTATCGCCATGGTGAGCTTGCACCGCGACGGCGTTACCTACAATGAAGGTGATGATATCCGTAACATGCCGCTACATTCAGGCGATACGCTGGTAGTACATACCGCGTGGGATGCCCTAGCGCGCATTGAAAACAATCCAAACTTTGTGGTAGTCACCTCCGAATACCCGCGCGAAGAATTGCGCCCGCACAAGGTTGGCTGGGCGGCACTTTTCTTCGCTATCGCACTGGGGATGGTTCTGTTTACCGATACTAAACTCTCGATCGCACTCCTGACAGGAGCGATTGGCATGGTATTGTCCGGTGTCCTCAACATTGATGAGGCGTATAGAGCGATTTCATGGAAAACCGTATTTTTACTCGCTTCCCTGATCCCGCTCGGCATGGCGGTTGAACAGAGTGGTACCGCTAAATGGATTGCCGATCAGACTCTGGCCGTAGTCGGGGAAATGCCCATATGGGTGATCCAGGGTGTAATCGCACTGCTCGCCACTTTCTTTACGTTGGTAATGTCGAACGTAGGTGCCACGGTACTGCTGGTCCCACTGGCAGTGAATATCGCTCTGGGCGTGGGAGCGGATCCTGCCGTATTTGCCCTGACGGTTGCCATAGCAACCTCTAATTCATTCCTGATTCCAACGCACCAGGTCAACGCACTTATCATGGGTCCGGGAGGTTATCGGGTACCCGATTACGTTCGCGCTGGCTCAATTATGACGATCTTGTTCCTGGTCGTCATGATAGGTATGATGAACCTACTATTTTAAAAGCGGAATTTATGTCGCATGCTTAAACGCTTATCGCTTTTGTCTACCGCGCTGTCCGCACTCTTTCCCGTCGTACTGTTTGCCTCAGAATCTGCAGGGCAAGCCGTGGACCTGACCTCCAGCAGTGTCGGCATCGCTTCTATAGTAATTTTTGTGGTGGCGTATTTACTCGTCATGACCGAGGAAATAACTCACCTGCGAAAATCCAAGCCCGTAATTCTTGCCGCGGGCCTAATCTGGGCCATTATTGGGATCACATACAGCCAGATGGGGCATTCTGAACTGGCCGAAGCGGCGGTGCGTCATAACCTGTTGGAATACGCTGAGCTAATGTTGTTCCTGTTAGTGGCAATGACCTACATTAATTCCATGGAAGAACGCCTGGTCTTCAGCGCCTTACGCTCATGGTTAATTCGTAAAAAATTTAATCTACGTACCCTGTTCTGGCTAACTGGTATTCTGGCTTTTTTCATTTCACCCGTGGCGGATAATCTGACTACTGCACTCATCATGTGCGCCGTGGTCATGTCAGTCGGAGGAAACAATACAAAATTTGTCGCTGTTGCCTGCATCAACATCGTGGTCGCGGCTAACGCGGGCGGGGCATTTAGCCCATTTGGAGATATCACTACCCTGATGGTCTGGCAAAAAGGCACGGTCGAGTTCGCGCAATTTTTTGCCCTGTTTGTACCCTCGGTGGTTAACTTCGTCGTGCCAGCGGCGATAATGAGCCTGACCATTCCTAAAGACATGCCCGAAGGCGATGCTGAACTTATCCAAATGCTGCCCGGCGCCAAACGTGTTGTCGCTCTATTTTTGATGACCATTATGACCGCCGTCAGCTTCCACTCGATTCTCGGTCTGCCGCCGGTAATTGGCATGATGACCGGGCTGGGATACCTTCAGTTTTTTGGCTATTACCTGAAAATAACGCATCTGCGGACGGTTAAAGACCGTAGCACCGTAGGCGACGTGGTGGCATTTGATATTTTTAGGAAAATCGCTCGCGCCGAGTGGGACACCCTGTTGTTCTTTTACGGCGTAGTCCTTGCTGTCGGCGGCCTCGGCTTTTTAGGTTATCTCGCGATGATCTCTGAAGTCATGTATACCCAGATGGGCGCCACTACAGCAAACGTACTGGTAGGCATTTTGTCCGCCATCATCGACAATATTCCCGTGATGTTTGCCGTCCTGACGATGGAACCCGCGATGGACCTCGAGCAATGGCTGCTGGTAACCCTCACCGCCGGTGTCGGGGGGAGTATGCTGTCGATTGGTTCAGCTGCAGGCGTAGCCCTAATGGGTCAGGCCAAAGGTGTTTATACGTTTGGCAGCCATCTCAGGTGGACACCGGTTATTGCGCTGGGTTACGCCGCGAGTATCTATGTGCATATCTGGTTGAATTTTTAAGAAACCTAGTTTCGGATATGGGGCTGAAGCCTCACTTCCTCTGGTGTGATTCTCGAATTAATATCATTTAATGCTAACCAGTAGCGTCTGTATATCGATCGCCACGGAGTGGCGCGAATACCTTCCCGGCTAAAATCAATGCCTATCCAGCCGCTGTCAGTTGTATTCAGTATCGAAATATTTTCCGCCGCGTAGCGCGCCAGGATTTTTCCGTGGGGATGCTTAAATCGGTTTAGATAACCCGCGCTGACAATCGCCAGTTGCGGGTTGACAGCATCGATAAAGGCTGTCGTCGAAGAGGTTTTACTCCCGTGGTGCGGCATCAGCAGAACGTCAGTATCCTTGATTTTATTGTAGGCGTTCTGCAACAGGCTTTGCTCTGATTCGTGCTCAATATCCCCGGTTAACAGCGCGCTGCCGAAACCGCTTTCGACCTTGAGCACACATGAATCATTGTTATCACTTTTACGGTTGTCGGGCATCGGGTGTAGAAAAGTGAACCTTACCCCCTCCCATAACCATTCGATACCAGCCCGACATGGCTCTGAAAGGGGATAAAAAGCCGCACTTGCATACCGCTTTGCTGTGGGGTGTTCTGCAAGCACAGATTCCATCCCCCCAACATGATCAAGATTGTCATGACTGGCAACGACCGCATCTAAATAGCTAATTCGCCTTTGGCGTAAAAACGGAAGCACGATCGCACTGCCCGAATCAAAACCCGAGGGATATTTAATTCCTGCGTCATATAAAAGTGCATGGCTCCGTGTCTCAACGACCACGGCCAGTCCTTGTCCGACATCCAGCACGTGCAGCTTGAACGAACCCGGTTCCAACTCAGGGGAGGTGCTTAAAAATAAAGGTAGAAAACCCAGCGCACCAAGCGCACGAGCTTTACCAAGCGCCGAGGTTAAACAGATAATTGCGCCCGTCATGCAAACCAACATCGCCCACGGTGTGGGCGCAGCCGATTCCCAGATTGAATAAGGCCATTCCGATAATGTTTGTAATACTGGCCACAACCATCCGACCAGTCTATCTGCCGCCGTGAGCAAGCCCACTGACAAAGACGTAAGATTTAAGGACAGGCACACAAGGGCCAACAGGATAAGGGGAACAACAAATGACGCTATCACCGGGATCGCGATAAAATTGGCCAGCAGAGTCACAATGGAGGCCTGCTGAAAGAAAAATAAGGTGAACGGAAGCAGGCCGATAAATACGGCCCCCTGAATTTGCAACCACTGATTGAATCTGCGCTTGAGTTTTTGCGAAAATGCAGGCGGCACACTATTTTCTTTTTCGTCTCGAAAAGATGCGCGTTTTTTTCGTGTGGCCAGTGCAATTGCCGTCACCGCTGCAAATGATAACCAGAATCCCGCACCCAGCGGCGCTAGAGGGTCAGAAAGTAATACTACCAATAACACAAAACCTAGCGAAAACAAATTGCCAGGATTACGACGCAACAATTGCAGCGAAAAATAGGCGACCAGCATCATCAGGGCGCGCAATGTCGGCAATGAAAACCCGGCCAGTGCGGCATAGATTATCGCGGCCTGTATCGCCATCATCAGCGCAACGCGCTGCGCGGGGTAATGCGTTCGCACCAGCATAGTATGCCGCCACAATAAATTCCCAAGAAAATAGGCGATACCGGCGACCATGCCTATGTGCAATCCTGAAATCGCTATCAGATGTGCCGTCCCGGTATTCCTAAATACCTGCCATTGTGTATCACTGATGCCCGTTCTCACCCCCACCGACAGCGCATTGAGCAGACCAGCATATTTCAGCCCTTGCGAATCTATAAACTGCTTTATGTATGCTCGGAACTGGTCCACCCGGAATGCCAGGCCTGCTGGTTGAAGTAAAACAGCCGTATGCGCATCGCGTACGTATCCGGTGGAACGAATTCCTTGCGAAAACAACCATTGTTCATAGTTAAAACCACCAGGATTTAGCGACCCATGCGCGGGTTTCAAGCGCAGTTTCAAACGCCAGCGTTGACCGACTTTGAGTTCAGGCTATGGTTTATACCAATTGAGCAGCACATCTCCTGAATAGACGTAGTGCCGTGAATTGTATTCAAGTGAATCAATTTTGAACTTAAAACGTAGCGCACACGCGCGCTGCTGAGGCAGGTTCTAAACCGTTCCATTTGCCCACACCTCTTTTTTAATCAGGTTTTCAGGCAGGGCGTTTTCCAACGTGGACTGGCCCCAAAGAGCCCCCCAGATTGCACCCAGCACTACGAGAATAATGGCGTTCGTTATACCTCGTGTACGGCTTGAAAAATACCGCAGCCCACTTAACACCCCGAGTGCAAGCAAGCATTCCTGGAGCCAGATCTTAGCCAGAAATGGTACAATAATTAGTCCGCCAGCCAGCCACCACGGCCAGCTTAGCAGTAGCCAGTTGTCCGGCAGCCTGTACGCCCAGATTTTAAAACATTGGTGCTTAAAATAAGCGAATGAGGATCGTTGGCATTCCTTGGCCATAGATATTTCCGTATAATGTACGCATCCATTATAACGCGTTAACCCGGCGAACCAAAACAATCGAGATGAAGGACTCCTACCTTAAGAAAATACTCAACGCGCGGGTTTATGACGTTGCGATACAGAGCCCGCTGCAAACCGCCGACCGCTTGAGCAAACGTCTGGGCAATACGCTCTGGTTGAAGCGCGAAGATCAGCAACAGATATTCTGCTACAAGCTACGCGGCGCATATAACAAAATGTCGAGCCTTGATAGCAGCCAGCTTAAAAATGGCGTGGTTGCAGCTTCGGCAGGAAATCATGCTCAGGGCGTTGCGCTGGCGGCACAAAAACTTGGCTGCCGTGCGGTTATATTCATGCCGATTACCACACCGGAAATAAAGAAGGAGTCGGTAGAAAACCTGGGCGGGATCGTTAAACTGGTGGGCGACAGCTATTCTGATGCTGGAGAAGCCGCACGCGAATATTGTCGGTCCAATAAAATGACGTATATACCACCATTTGACGATCCGGAAGTAATAGCCGGACAGGGCACAGTGGCGGCGGAAATTATTCGCCAGACACAGCATGCACTGGACGCCATTTTCATCCCCATTGGCGGCGGTGGCCTAATATCTGGCATGGCGACTTATATTAAAGCGGTACGGCCAGAGATTAAAATTATCGGTGTCGAGCCCGACGACTCAAATGCAATGGCGCAATCAATCGCCGCTGGTGAACGAGTGGTACTCGATGATGTGGGCATTTTTGCTGACGGCGTTGCGGTGAAGCAGGTAGGTGAAGAAACCTTCAGGCTGTGCCAGTTATATGTGGATGAAATCGTCGAGGTTTCCACAGATGAAATGTGCGCTGCGATCAAAGATATATATGAAGACACGCGCTCGATCATGGAGCCAGCCGGCGCACTGGGCGTTGCCGGCATTAAGAAATGGCTTAAGCAGCAGCAGGACAAAGGACAACCGCAAAAAAATCGTCATTTTGCCACTGTGCTCACGGGCGCGAATATGAATTTTGATCGCCTGCGGCACGTATCTGAACGCGCAGAAATCGGCGAAGGCAGGGAGAGCATTATCGCCGTCGTTATCCCGGAAAAACCGGGCAGCTTCCAGCGTCTACTACAAATCATCGGGGATTTGAGCGTCACCGAATTTAACTATCGCTACAGCGGCCCGGACCTGGCAAGTATATTTATTGGCTTTCAGGCCGCCGATCACAAACGGCTTGAGGCGTGCTTTGCCGACCTGAAGAAACATAACTTTCATCCGGTTGATCTATCTGACAACGAACTGACCAAGGTCCACGGTCGCCATCTGGTTGGCGGGCGCGCACCGGAACTCGATGACGAAAGAATCCTAAGCTTTCAATTTCCTGAGCGCCCGGGCGCTTTGCTCAATTTTCTCGAACAAATCAGCGGGCGTTGGAACATAAGCCTGTTTCATTATCGCAACCACGGTTCAGATTTCGGGCGTGTGCTTTGCGGGTTACAGGTTCCGGAAAAAACCAATACCGAATTTAATCAATTTCTGGAAGATCTGGGCTACCACTATTCTGACCAGACCAGTAATCCGTTTAACGCCCTGTTTTTGTCCTAAATTACAGTGAACAATCCTCAAGACAAACAGGTTGAGCTGCTCGGCATCTATAACATCATGGGCGAAGGGCTGGTTGTAGAGTTGCTGGAAGACGATAAAGCGGCACTGTATGATAAACGAGGGCTTCAGTTTCGCATCATTGAACGAAAAAAAAGCGGCCTGGATACGCAGGTTGAAGAACGCGCACTGCAACAGGTGAACAGCTTCGGTGCGCTAGTGGAATATAGCGAGTTCTCCAATAAACCGCGTTAGTTAATTTAGGAAATATTCGGGCTAGCATGCGCCACATTGGTCTATTTGGAGGCACATTCAACCCTGTTCACACCGGGCACCTTCTCGCAGCAGATGCGGTAAGAGAGCAACTAGGACTGGATGAAATTCATTTTTTGCCCGCTGCATATTCTCCCTTTAAAGCCAGGCCGGAGCTCAGCGATAGCCATCGTATCGCGATGCTGGAGCATGCGGTCGCAGACTACCCGGAGTTTAAAATTGACACACGTGAACTACACATGGACGGACCGTCATACACCATCAATACACTGAAAAGTATAAATGAAGATTTACTCCGGGACCGACTCTACTTATTGATCGGTATGGATGCATGGCGGGACTTCGAGCACTGGCATAAATGGCAGGAAATTTTAGAAATATGCCACATTGTGGTCACCACTCGACCCGGCTTTTCGCCGGAAAATTTATCTGACTTCTGGCATGCAAAACAGGTAACTAAAGCTGATGAGATTAAACGTTCACGCGCCGGAAAATTGATGTTTGTTTCTGTGCCGCGATCCGAGGCCGCTTCCAGCGAAATCCGAAAATATATAAAGAAAAGCCAAAGTACAAAGAGTTTCCTCCCCGATTCCGTATCTCAGTATATCGAAGAACACCAGCTTTATCGATAACAAAGGCCTGAACCCGGGAATCAGAGCAGGGGCCGTCGGACCGTTGTTTAAAATAATAGCTCAATAATGCGGTGGCCGTTCGTTTTCAGCCGAATAAGGCTGACCATCGCTTTGCTCAACCATGTCTTTTACCCTTGATCGCAGGTTTTCGACCAGCCGTTGCGCAAGCTCCAGTTGCTTAGCCTGTTTGTACACAGCTTGATTCAATTCATCAAAAGCCAGTTCCAGGTGCGCCAGTTTGGTTTCCAGATCTTCTATTCGATGGTCCATACGTTTCATAAAATATTTGGGTGTAATGAGCAATTTACAATTCCACACTACCACAAATTCAATATTTTCAGCAGAAAAATGGCATCATCGATAGCAGCCGGTCGCGTAGCTTGCTAGACTTTAAGGCTCATCCAGTTCAAGCAGAATTAACATGGCCAACAAGCAGATTATCAACACAAAAAATGCTCCCAGCGCTATTGGCGCTTATTCTCAAGCCGTTCGTACCGGTAACACAGTATATATCTCCGGGCAAATCCCCCTTGATCCCCAAACCATGGAGGTAGTCAAAGGAGGCTTCGAGTCCGAGGCAAGGCGTGTATTTGAAAACCTGAAAGGTGTTGCAGAAGCCGCTGGTGGAAGTTTAAACGACGTGGTTCGCGCAACTATCTATATGCTGGACCTGTCCCATTTCGCCGAAGTAAATAAAATTATGGGTGAGTACTTTGATGAGCCATACCCTGCGCGTGCAGCGGTCGGAGTGGCGCAGCTGCCCAAAGGTGTTGCCATTGAGATAGACGCTATATTAGATTTGAGCGAATAATAGACACCGCTATCAGATCCTGCAGGCCATCTTAAGCCAGAATTGATAAGGGTAGCCTAAATCAGTTCGCCAACCCACAAACCACTCACTACGCTGCATGGCGTGGGAGCCGCACTGGCTGGAAAACTAGCGCGGATGGGGCTCGACACTACTTTCGATCTTCTATTTCACCTGCCGTCACGATTCGAAGATCGCACACGCGTTACCCCCGTCTATAAGCTTCGCCACGGCCAGCAAGCGCTGATTCTGGGCACCATTGAGGGCTGCCAGGTCCAGTTTGGCCGACGCCGCAGCCTGCTGGTCGGGATCAATGATGAGGGCGCTTATTTGACCATGCGCCTTTTTTATTTTAATGCGCAGCAACAGCGCGCCCTGCAAAACGGGCAATGGATACAATGCTACGGTGAGGCCAGACAGGGTCCCAAAGGACTGGAAATGGTGCACCCGGAATACCGCGTCTACCAGCTTGAGCCGGAAGACATAACCAGCGATACGCTGACCCCGGTGTACCCGATCACCGAAGGTGTCACCCACGCGCGAATCCGCAAACTCATACTCGCAGTGCTTGATAGCGAACTGAACGCAGTTAAAGAATTGTTACCGTCCACTGTTCTGGCCCAACATCAATTCATGCCGCTGGCCGAGGCTTTGCGCACGCTGCATACACCCCAAGCGGATGATGATCTTACGGCGCTGGCAGAACAAAGACACCCTGCGCAGAAACGGTTGGCGCTGGAAGAGTTGCTCGCTCATCACCTGGCGCTACGCAAGCTCAAGCAAAAGCGGGCGGTTTACGCCGCACCCTCTATATCAACTATCGGACCATCATGGGCGATCTTGAAAAAAAACCTCGGCTTTAGACTCACCAATGCTCAAAGCCGAGCGATCTATGATATTGAACAAGACTTTAAAAAATCGCACCCGGCATTGCGTTTGATCCAGGGAGATGTAGGTTGTGGTAAAACTATTGTCGCCGCTGCCGCTGCATTACATGCGGTGGATTCAGGATATCAGGTCGCAATTATGGCGCCAACTGAACTGCTTGCAGAGCAACACCGTCGCAATTTTGTACACTGGTGTAAAGACCCTGATGTCACAGTAGGTTGGCTCGCCAGCCGATTACCCGCCGCCGATAAAAGAGCCGCGCTGGCGGCCATTGCATCGGGCGAAACACAGATCGCGATTGGCACCCACGCCCTGTTTCAGGAAAGCGTCAACTTCGCCCGGCTCGGCCTGATTATTGTCGATGAACAACACCGATTTGGTGTAAATCAGCGCCTGGCTCTTAAAAACAAAGGCCACTCTGGTTCTCGGGTTCCACACCAACTAATTATGAGCGCTACCCCTATCCCCCGCTCCCTGTCGATGGTGTATTACGCCGACCTGGATGTTTCGAATATTGATGAACTGCCGCCCGGCCGCAAACCCGTCAACACGGTGGTGCTGCCCAATTCGCGACGTAGTGAAGTGCAGAAACGCATCAGGGCAGCATGCGCGAAAGGACGTCAAGCTTACTGGGTCTGCCCGCTCATTGAAGAGTCCGAGACCCTGCAAGTCCAGGCCGCCACGGATACTGCGGTCAAATTATCAGCGGCACTGCATGAACTTAAAATCGAGTTGATACACGGCAAAATGAAACCCGCCCAGAAAGACCAGCTCATGTCATCTTTTCGGACCGGTGAAATCGACTTACTGGTGGCAACCACTGTCATCGAAGTCGGGGTTGATGTGCCCAACGCGAACTTAATGATCATCGAAAATGCCGAACGTCTCGGCCTGGCTCAGCTGCACCAGCTACGCGGCCGGGTCGGACGCGGACAAGCGCAAGCTGCTTGTGTATTGATGTATCAGCCTCCGCTGGGCAAAACCAGCCGCCGGCGTCTTGATATTATGCGTCGGACAAATGACGGTTTTGAGATCGCGCGTCACGATTTGGAGTTTCGCGGACCGGGAGAGCTCATGGGCACCAGGCAAACTGGGGAGCACCAGCTGAAAGTAGCGAATATTGTCAGAGATCAGGCACTGTTACCGCTGGTCGAACAAGCCGCCGAAGCGTTAACAAAAAACCATCCCGACAGAGTCGCTTTAATCATAGATCGGTGGGTAAAATATAAGCAACATTATGCGGAGGTTTAGCTTAGAGCTTTCGCGTGCTCCAAATCCTTATCGAAATCACCTTCTCGTGCTTCGTGCTGTTTTTTCGCTACCGATGTACGGTACGGGCAGTTTTTTCCATTATCACAAATATCACATTCAATCTCAATCCAGGCAAACGCCAGTGCGTGTGCCAGGCGTGAGAAAAAATGATCCTCCCCGATAATCCGGATCGCTCCAGTTTTATGCATATTTAGCATAAATTGACGCTTCATTCGCGCGATCAACAAGGTTACGCCCCCCGCTTTGAATCGCTCACAAAGCTGACTCAACACCATTTCACCGGTCGCATCCAGCGTATTAATGCCCTCTGCATCCAGAATAATAAACTTTGCATCTTGATTATCGGCGAACGCGGCCAGCATTTTGTTCTCAAAATAACCTGCGTTGGCATAATACAAAGACATATCAAAACGAATCAGAACAATATTCTTACAGGTTTCAAGCTCCGGATGCACTTCAAGATCACGAAAAGTTGCGTCATGAAAGCGGCTGAGAATGGCAAAGCGCGGGCGCATGGTGCGGTAAATGAACAATGCCATCGAAAGAAATACACCAACGAGTATTCCTTTGTCCAGGTGCGGCGCGAATATCAGTGTCAACACAAAGGTCGTCACGGCAACGATACCATCGTGTTTTTCAGCCCTCCAGGCGTGCTTTATAGGTTCTATCTTCACCAGCCCAATGACCGCCATAATAATAACCGCCGCAAGCGTCGCCCGCGGAGATGGAATAGTAGAGGCGTTAAAAACAACAAAGTAATGCCGACAATTCCGCCGGTCACAACGGACGAAAATCCGGTTCGTGCACCGGCATCAATATTTACTGCGGAGCGGGAAAAGGAGCCCGACACGGCGTAGCCATTGAATAACCCGGATACAATATTAGATAAGCCCTGCCCGACCAACTCCTGATTTACGTCAAGACGTTGCCGCGTACGCGCGGCTATCGCCTTGGCAATGGAAATGGCTTCCATAAAACCGATCAAGGCTATCACCACCGCAGAGGTCGCAAGCTGGTAGATGGCTTCCAGACTAATTTGGGGAACCGCAATGCTGGGCAGCCCGCGGGGAATATCTCCAACCACTGCGCCTCCCGCCGCAGCGTAACCGCTGTATCTGGAAATCAGTATCGTTACAACCACCGCAATCAGCACACCGGGTAAAGCAGGTCGCCATCTCTTCAAACCGACCATCAGGGCGATAGAAAATACTGACATCATTAATGTAGGCCAGTGCATATGTTCGGCTGCAGCCTGAATGGTGCGGTAGACGGTTTCGTAATGACGTTCCGCCTTTTCAACATCGACGCCAAAAAGCTTATTCAATTGCGAGGTAGCAATAATTATAGCTCCTGCGTTGGTAAACCCCACTATCACGGGGTGCGAGAGAAAATCAACCAGTACGCCCAGGCGCAACAAACCCAGAGATACCTGAAATAGCCCGACCAGTATCGCCAAAAGCGTCGCGTAAACCAGAAAGCCCTCCGGATTAGCGGTAGCAATTGGCTCAAGCGCAGCGGCGGTCATTAATGAAACTACCGCGACAGGGCCGGTCGCAAGTTGCCTCGAGCAGCCAAAAATCGCTGCGACCATGGGCGGAAGAAAAGAGGCATATAAGCCATAATAGGCCGGCAAACCAGCTAATTGCGCATAGGCCATTGATTGCGGCACCAGTACCAGAGCTACCGTCAACCCGGCCAGAATGTCGACCTTCAACGTTTCAATGTCCCGGAGTTCATGAATCTGATCAAATGTCGGGATCAGCATGCGACGGAAATGTTTATAGTAGTCGAGTAAAGTCATAAAATTTTTATAATAAGGGGGCTGAAAACAGGGTACGTCTGTCCGTCAGTTTATACCGCGACCCGAAAGAGCCTTTTTAAATCCAATATGCGATATTCGTCATCACCTTCGACATTCGCTGCATACAGCGCTGTACCGATTCCGGTAATGCACTGCCGCCAGCGACAATCGCTGCGGTTGCGTGTTCGCCTTCATCAATTTTCATCTGCTTGACGATCGCACGGCTACGCTGATCCTCAGGTGACAGGCGTTGGAGATGATCTTCCAGGTGACGCACTACCTGTTTTTCGGTTTCCGCGACAAAACCAAGATTCCAGCGATCGCCGGCAATACCCGCCACCGTGCCAATCGCAAAAGAGCCTGCATACCAGAGAGGATTGAGTAAGCTGGTACGCCCACCTAATTCACCGATCCGCTTTTCACACCAGTCCAGGTGATCATTTTCCTCTAATGAAGATTGTTGCATCTTATCTCTGATTGCCGAGTTACGTGCGGTCATAGCCTGACTCTGATACAAGGCCTGGGCGCATACTTCGCCGACGTGATTGACCCGCATCAGGCGTGCAGCTTCCTGCTTATCCACCTCAGTAAGTTGCTCATCGCTCTTGCCCACGGCTGGATATTCACGTCCCGTCGTTTGCGATGTACCGAAAACTGTGACTAGCGCCTGATCAACGCCCATGATAAATTTATCAACTGTTGAATACCTCATCGCCCAATTATACATTGAATCAATCCGCTGCTGACACCTCACCTTCTTCAAATGCTCAGGAACGGGACCCTTTGGTCAAATTGCTGATCGAAGCTGTACCCGAACATTGTATTATCGTTGACAAGGATTCGCTCAAACCTTACGAATGTGACGGGCTAAGTGGCTATCGCCAAATGCCCAGGCTGGTGGTGTTGCCTGAAAACGTAAAACAGGTTCAATCGATCATGAAGATCTGCCAACAAACCGGCACACCTGTAGTACCGCGTGGCGCAGGTACCTGCCTTTCAGGTGGTGCGACCCCCCACCCTGAGGGCCTGGTGATATCCGTTGCCAAACTCAAGCAGATACTGAAAATTGACGCGGACAACCGAACCGCGACCGTCGAAGCAGGCGTGCGCAACCTTGCCATTTCACAAGCCGTCGAACACCTGGGGCTTTACTACGCACCCGACCCATCTTCGCAAATCGCATGCACTATTGGCGGCAATGTTGCTGAAAATGCAGGCGGTGTACACTGCCTCAAATACGGGCTCACCGTGCACAACGTCATGCAGGTAAAAATTGTCACGCTGGAAGGCGAGCTGCTGACCTTTGGAAGCGAGGCGCTGGAAACACCAGGTTATGATTTGCTCTCCCTTATTATCGGCTCAGAAGGCATGCTGGGCATCGTGGTCGAAGTGGTTGTTCGACTCTTGCCCACACCGGAACAAGCCACCGCAGTGATGGCTGTATTCGATGACGTGCAACGTGCAGGTGAGGCGGTAGCGGCGGTGATTTCCGGTGGCATAATTCCCGCCGGATTTGAAATGATGGACAACGCCGCAATTCGCGCCGCCGAAGATTTTGCACACGCTGGTTATCCGGTCGATGCGGCAGCGATATTAATTTGCGAACTCGATGGAATTGCTGAAGAAATAGAACCGCAACTAGTGAAACTGCAACCCCTGCTGGAGCAACACGGTGCAACCAGCATTCAACGCGCCCGAAATGAAGCCGAGCGCATCAAATTCTGGTCAGGGCGTAAAAATGCCTTTCCGGCCGTCGGGCGCCTGTCACCTGATTACTACTGCATGGATGGCACCATACCGCGCAAGGCGCTGGCGCAGGTATTGCAGAAAATTGCTGAACTCTCTGAGCATTATGGCTTGCGCGTGGCGAATGTATTTCACGCTGGCGACGGGAATTTACACCCACTGATATTATATGATGCGAGTGTCGATGGCGAGTTCGAAAAAGTCGAAGCCTTTGGCGGCGAAGTGCTGGATTTATGTATCGAAGTAGGAGGCACGATCACCGGAGAGCATGGCGTTGGGCTGGAGAAGGTCGATCGAATGTGCGTGCAATTTAGCGAATCGGAACTCGATCAATTCAGGGCGATCCGCAAAATCCTGGACCCCGACGGTCTGCTCAACCCCGGCAAGGCTATTCCTACTTTGGTTCGCTGCGCAGAATTTGGTGCGATGCACGTACACCACGGGCAGCTGCCCCACCCCGAACTGGAGCGTTTTTAACTCCACAATGAAACCATACAAACTGCTGGTCGAGCGCGTTCAAACGGCTTATCAATCAAGACAAGCGCTCAATATAACCGGTGCATCAAGTAAAGCCTCATATGGAGGCCTACCAGAAGGCTTACCGCTTTCTGTAAAAGATAATCGGGGCATCATAGATTATGATCCTGCAGAACTGGTCATTGTGGCGCGTGCCGGAACGTCATTAGAAGAAATACAATCTGTATTGGCTGATAAGCAACAAATGCTCGGCTTTGATCCTCCCTTCGCGGCCCAAGGCGCCACGCTCGGCGGTGCGATTGCCAGCGGGCTGTCCGGTGCAGGTCGCCCCTATCGCGGCGGCGCGCGCGATTATTTACTGGGCACAAAAATTATCAACGGCAAGGCACAAATCACCCAATTTGGCGGACGTGTAATGAAAAATGTTGCCGGTTTTGATTTATTCAGGCCCATGGCGGGTGCCATGGGTACGCTTGGCGTTCTACTGGAAGTTTCGCTTCGCGTAATCCCGATGCCGGAACACGAAGTGACCGTTGAGTTCGCAAACGAAAATCAGGCGGATACCATTAAAGGTTTGTGCGACTTAGGCAAACAGTTACCAAGTTTGAGCGCATCGGGCTGGCTGCAGGGCGTCACGAAAATTCGCCTGTCTGGCAGCCGACTGGCCGTAAACCGTGATCGTGCTCTGTTACAAACCTCTTATACGCTCGCTGAAGCAGACCCGTCTCACTGGCATTCTATACACAGCTTTGAACACAGTTTTTTCCGGGAGCTCGACCCGCAATCCTGCATCGCTTCACTTGACCTACCGCCCGCCACGCCTCCAATTAATTTCCCGGGAGAACAACTCATCGACTGGGGCGGTGCGCGGCGATACCTTAAAACATCGCTCAGCATTGAGTCCGTGCGTCAGCTTAT
>PVMS01007193.1_pt1 | contig 20661 bp, 20 predicted proteins | sample 1853461 | NCBI WGS metagenome assembly PVMS01 (sample SAMN08582032, study PRJNA380276) | Marine sediment metagenome, whole genome shotgun sequencing project. | isolation source: ocean sediment barecode stripped | collected 2017 | reverse complement strand
TCTTCCACCTGAGCTCGCGAGCCCAATAAGACCACCAACGATAGCCCCACCGCCTGCCCTGGATTCTAGCTTTATTTGCTCGATACCGATCACGCTGCCGTACGCGACAGCGATAACCCGGTTTGTATTTGCGCGAGGAGAGTTACAGCCCAGACCAAGGTAAGAGTACATGCTATGGTAAGGGCAAAGCGACGTATTAAGGTACAATTCATACAGGTTTTCCTTATTTCTGGCTGGGTTTAATTATTTTATAGTATATTACTTACTACGTGGGGTAATTAAATAAGGAGAAAACAGGTGATACCAACAGGTCAAATCTCACTGACCCCACACATGATTAATAAAAAAACCTATGGCGTTTAATTAAATATCAAGTTCATCGATCCCTGACTTGCGTGAATTGTAGCGTTACCACGAGCTACAACTTACTCCATGATTTTGTATTTATATGCTCGACACCCAGCATTTTGCACAAAACCATCTGGTTCTCATCCTCTCTAAAGTTAGTAAAATTTCGTCAAAACCCAACCCTACAAATGGGTTTTTTATTCAGAATTCAGTGGAAAATGCGATGTATTTGCATATAATATACCGGTTAGCTACTGCAACTAGTAGTCATATGACTTTGGGACATTCGCATATGGAGATGAAAAGTGGCTGTAGTTTACGTTAATTAACGATTCGTACGATTATCTATGTAACAACTTCGGAGTTAATAATTATGATAACTAAAAAACTTCTTATCCCTGTAGTTTTCGCATTAGCGGCTACTTTATCAACAGGGTGTGAGACTACGGGCACGGAGACAAGAGTGGGTGTGAAGGATCAGCTCCGTATGGATGTTGATACAGCACGTTCAATTGCTGATGAAGCGCTGCGTACTGCAAACAGTGCCGCTTACGCCGCTGCGACTGCTAAAGATCTAGGTCTTGCAGCATCAGAAGCTGCAAATGCTGCTCAAGCTTGTTGTGATGCAAATTCACGTCGCATGAGCCGTATGTTCAGTGGGTCTATGAGCTCTAAGTAAACGGACTTATCTTATATACTACATCTATTGAAAGGGCCCACAAGCTGGGCCCTTATTTTAATGCTGACCGACTCTTAAACGTCTAATTAGTCTGTATTGGGCGCAGGGTCCAATCTAAAACTTCCCATTGCCTACTCAATAGTGTTACTTAATAAATTAATTACGCCTAAATAGCGCCACAAATTTAACTTTAAATAAAAATGCAAAGATATTGAAATTAAGATAGTAATAGAAATTTATTGCATACCTCCTTTCAGCCAAAAGCGGCCATTCAATTAGCCCATATACTTGCGCTCTTCTGCATCAATTTCATATGGACCAGGAATATTTTGGAAAGTAGAACGTTGAAGCTCAGCTGTACTCATTAAGCGTATATTTTCAACATATTGTGTTATTAATGACCATCCACCCCCATATATTGTATTTATGTTACGATGTACCTGTATGCATGTGTATGCGCTATTTAGTGAAAGGAGCATAATAATGGCTAGAAAAAACCAGTGGGTAGTACGCCGCGATGATGGCTGGGCTGTTCGTGGTGAAGGTAACCATAAAGATACTTCACGCCACAGTACACAACAGGAGGCAATATATGCGGCACGAGGTATTGCCCAAAACCAAAGAAGTGAAATGTTCATTCAGAACCAACATGGTAGAATACGTGAGGTAAATACCTACGTGAGGTAAATACCTAGGGGAACGACCCTAACCTGCAAAAAGGTTAGACGGAACAAAATACTTTAACTAGAATCTTCTAGCTTGAGCCGAATAGATATTCTATCGGCGGCTTTGTAGTGTCCAATTCTTACGCTTAATTTAATTATAGGACCTAATTGTCGCCTAACACATCAATAGAAATTCAATTATCAATTAGTCGGGAACATCCGCTTTTGGCTGTAAGTAAATATTCTACAATTGTGAATTTCAATTTGGATGTTATGTGGACTGGATTACTACACTCTTAATTACATTACTTATCGCTACACTATTAGCGTACTTCTACGGCATTCTTCCATATCCTTACGGCTGGCTCATTTTAATCGCAATTCTGATCCCCCGTCTTGTCAGTCGATATCAAAATATGAATAAATAAAACAGAAATATATGGCCGCTATCGGTCCAAAGCGTACAATAATTTGGTTTCTGGTGCTTTTTCATTTGCTATTTGTTTGCATACGAGAACGATAGAAAAAAGGATGATTAACTTAAATGCAAAAATTTCCTCATCACTACCATGCCAGTGCTCAGGGGCTACCTACTGGCACAGTTGCAACTCAATCAGAAGGATTGACGACACTTGATATAGCTGCACCTAAGCAGTTTGATGGTCCAGGAGATAAGTGGTCACCAGAAGAGTTATTGGTAGCCTGTGTTGCAAATTGCTTAATATTAACTTTCCGCGCAGTGGCGAATGCCTCAAAATTAGAATGGTCAGATCTTTATTGTGAAGCTAAAGGAACATTAGAAATGGTTGGCCGTAAAACTCAATTTACTGAGGTATTTATTACTGCCTCACTTAAAATCAGTTCACAAGAAGATGAGGAAAAAGCTTTACAACTATTAGAAAAAGCTGAAAGCAATTGCCTTATTACTAACTCGCTCACTGCGCAGACGCATTTAGAAACTAACATATCCGTAGCTTCATAAAGTTCTTGAATGTCCACTATCGACCCATAGCGGACAAATACTCGAAAGCCAATTTGGTACTAAATTGTTTGTGGGACTTTTAAAAAGAGAGAGGTCAGCGGTGAGTAGTGCCATAATTCTCAAAAACATCAATGACTACGAACGAGCTTTATGGTCACAGCTATTCCTAAGCACAACAAAGACTTGCAGGAATTAACTTATTAATAAACAGTGAGTTATTAAATAAAAATAATGTACATTATTGAAATATTTTGCACGTTCGAGTAAAGTATATTGTGTCCACATCCGTAAACAATAATAATTATAAGGAGAAGCAATGGACAAGCATCAGTCTAATCTATCTACTCACCTATTCTTAATGGCAACTCTTCTAGCAGTAGCTGCTCTCATTGCAATGTTCATTTTAACTATCGCATCAGCTCTTAACTAATTGAAGCTATCTGTTTAAGATAGCGATGTTAGAGAATTGATAATGTGTACCTGTTTTTTGATGGAAAGCAGGTGCATACAATTATGAATTAGCAGGTAGAATAAAAAAAATAGAAGCCAGTTCAATGCCTTCTCAAAGAAAATCTATATCTGAAATCTGTAAATATTGCCTTAAATATTTGCAAAAGTTTACTGCGGACTGGAAACCCTATGTAGAGCAGCCAACAGCGGATAAAGATCTCTCAGAAGTTATGACGGGTGCCTCTATACCGTCATTTGGATTCTTTTTACTGATGTTGCTTTCAACCATCATCGCAACATTAGGATTACTGCAAAATAGTGCGCCTGCCATTATTGGCGCCATGATTATTGCTCCCTTGATGACTCCCATTATAAGTCTCGCATATAGCGTGGTTAAAATTGATTGGCGATTAGCTCGCAGATCAATTTTGACCATCATCTTTGGAGTACTGATCGTAGTATTAGTCGCAGATTTAAGCACCAGATTGATTGGAATAAGAATTGCTGGATCAGAAATATTAAGCCGCACTTCTCCCACCTTACTCGATCTTGGAATTGCTATGGCCGCAGGAGCTGCAGCTGCATTTTCCTATACTCGTAAAAGCATTATCAATTCAATAGCAGGAGTTGCCGTCGCCGTTGCACTTGTGCCTCCTCTTACCGTAACTGGAATTGGTTTGGCTTATGGCCGGTTGGCCGCTTCAGATGCGGGATTATCTTTAACAGAACTTGGTCATTACTCCGGTGGTGTTGATATCGCAAGAGGCTCGTTCATACTATTTCTAACCAACCTAATAGGTATCGTTTTTGTTGCTTGCCTAATTTTATTGAGCCAAGGGTATGGATCTTGGAAAAAAGCAGGGGCTGGGTTAATTGCAATTTTATTAGCATCAATATTAATAATTAATCCGCTAGAAAAAGCGTTATATAAACTTACTGTCAAAAGCAAGGTGCTAAGTTTGCTGGTAACTCTGCCGCAAAAATTTCCTCATATGTTTACTGGGCAGGGCAAAATCGATGGTATCCATGTTAATTATCGAGGCGATGATATGCTCTACGTTAGGATTAGCGCTTTCGCGCCTAAACCAAAGGAAATCGAAGGCATCACAGAAAGTATGGATGTTTTATTAGAAAAAGTTGTAGATGTTTTTCAAAAACATCTTGAAAAGGAAATAGGTACACCAGTAATTGTAGAGGTAGACATAATCCCTGTTGAAATTATATCTGCCAAATCTGGAGGAGAAGAATTTAATCCGGCTGGCTACCAGGAGCCTGAAACGACAGACCCTGACGATACTCAAACTAATCAGTTACAACAAAAGAAAAATTAAATTCATCAGTCGGTTGGAACGGTCACCAGCGGGCCGGCTGTTGGTGCTGACAAGTTAACTTCCACCATTTTTCACTAATTGCACTAGGCTTTAGTAGCCGCCTCAGTTTCCCACTGATGGCTTATATTACACTACACGCGCAAATTATTTTTGTTGTAGGTGTTACTTACGCTGCGGGTATTCTTGGCACTTAGTGTAGCTGTGATTATAGCAACAAGCCCAACAATAAATTATCTAGCCTGTAATGATTAATTTTTACTTTATATATCTTTTAATAGAGTATCTTCTGCATTTTCTATTACTTTCCACCCTGCATTTTCAAACTGCGCGCGCGCTTGCTCATCAAATTGACCGGTTATCCAAATTTCTTTTTTTGGTGAATTGTTCAACTGAGATTCAAATTCGGTCAATCGATCAGCTAATCGTTTTGTCCAAAATACATAATCAACAGGTGAAAGAATCACAATGGTTCCATCAGCTTTGTAAAGATGTAAAATTCCACGAATATTACGAATCTCTTTGACCTTATCAATATAAGTGTGATATGCCCCCATCATTTGGGCCATTGCGCGATAATAACGTGCAACGGAAGCTTCTGACGCCCTGGTGGCAACCGTGATAAATTTATCACGTCCCTTCACCCTCTCCATGAATTCGAGTTCACCAACGAGTAATGTTTCCTCATAAGGGTCATACGTGTAGTTATCTAAAAACGACTCGGCTAAGCTCGATGAGACACCCATTGCTTCCAGTTTTTTGCGGTTAATTTTTTCCAGTTTGCCCGGAGAGTTGTCTCGCACCAGTTCCTTCATGGCGTGTGTTGTACCCGTTACCCGAGCAATGGTAATTGCTGTAGAGTCAATGGCCGCCATTGCTGCGCGTGGAACGAGTCCACCCGCTACCGCGGCACGTGAAATCTTACCTAACGGTTCTCGTACTAAGTCGTTATCTGTATATGGGTTTATACCGAGTTCGTATGCAAACTGCCTTTTGGCTACGTCGTAGCCAAGAATAACCTTTGCAGCATTATCTTGATCGGGGTCATCACTGACAAATGCACGACCAACATTACTGAAAAACTGGCCTAACCCTTTGGCGGCAGACTTGGTAGTTTCAACGGGCTCTGTTACCAATGCAGCTACCCCTTTTACCGGTGCCATTAATCCTTTGCCTAATGCTTCGCCGAAAATATCGCTTCTATCCATTTCCTCCATGACACTGATGGCATGAAATTCAGCAACTCTTATGTGGAGTTCTAGCGTACCTTCTGCCTCGACTTCTCCGTATTCAGAAGTGATCGAGTAGATGTTAATTAGACCATCATTTACTACGTCTTCTTCAATTTGATAATTGCTTCCCTTAATCACGCTCTCAGCAAGAATCTTGCTCACTTTCAGGATGAGTGGTGTACTTGTATACGTATCCGAACTCGTTGCATAACCGCTGGTGAGAACCAACAAACATGCAAATGTGGTCACAATGAAATGTTTATGGATCAGTGAACTTATATTAATTAACATGATATTGGACTCCAAAGAAGGAATAAAATATTTTCCGTAATGGGTAATATTTAGGATATATTAATTAATATATCCTAAATATTGTTAGTGTTAATTAGAAATATTAGTTAATTAAACTAAATATTGGCACTCTATTAATAATTATAGATAGTGTTCTTCAAGTACATTCACATTTCCCAATTTATTCTATTTTTGATGTTCTCGAATTTCTTTACGGTTACTTTTGCAAAATCATCCGATGATAAGACAAGAAATCCTTCACGAACATTTGGTGGTCTAGATGTAGTAAAGAATCAAATCGAGTCAGATGGTACAGAAGTTGATTCACTCTTTGATATTGAGTTTGCGAAACCTTATTTAGAATTTAAACAATAAATAAAAGAAAAATTCGGTTTCTCTTTTGAGTTTGATTATAGCTACGTTTACCGTCATGCAAACAAATACGTCTATAGTATGGGCTCAAGTCTACGTCATAGGCCAGACCCATATAAGCATGTGTCATGTTAAATGCTACTGCAGCGATGCAGAAGTTATTGCCGAGGATTTTGTTAGCGACTGACCCACTGATTGCACATTAGTATGATTAGCAATGATGCCTCTAATCTTGGAAGAATTGTTATGGAGTGACTTGATCTGCAATTTCTTTTTGTGCGAGTGTAATGTTATCTTCAATTTGCTTTTCCACAAAGTCAATAATAATTGAGTCGTACTTTTCTGCTGATCTCTGAGAGGCTTGCTGTGAAATCTTTTGTGCGGCCCCGATCGTCTTTTTACCAACTGGAGATCTATAAAATACGATTAATTCTTTCACTTCACTTTCAGTATAATTTTCTTTATACAATGGAAGATAAATATCTTGCGCGACTGTTTCATATGGCATAGATTCTTTCACATGCTCTTCATAGTTCTTTACCATTACAGTGAATCTTGCCTTTAATATTTCACCCGCTTGCTTTTTCTGATCTTCAGTGAATGATTTGGCATCTATACTTTGATCGGCCGCCTGAAAAAAACTAGACTGCATCTGATTGATGATAATATTATTAAGGCCTATATAGTTATTTCTCACCCCTGTTAGTTCAAACAACTCTTTTAAATCATCGTCATAAGACGATGCTAATGCTGTACAAGAAAAAAGAAGCAAGGTTGAAATAATCAGAATTTTCATTTTTTTATAGCCCTAGTTGGTTTTGTTTAAATTAATATTATTGTTTAGCCGTACTTTCATGTAGATCGATAGCTATTCGTCTTACAGCATGAATCGCTTCATCTACTTGCAAGCTATATTGTTTGGCAATTAATAATCCGATTTGTTCAATACTTCTATTTCCGTCGATAGCCCCGATCACTTGCGCCTGGAGTAAGTGTTTGGACGACTCGATATTGTGCTCATGATAGCCAGGAATTGGCTGCGTGACATCATGTATCCATGCCGGTAAATAATCATACTTCGGTGGCGACGCTACATCCTTAACTTTCTTAACACAGAAGCTAAATAGTTCTTCTGTCCGTCCATGCGCACTAATGGGTGAATTTAAATACTGTATTGTTTTTCGATTCGAGGCGATACTTTCAAAGCCATATTTTTCGAGTAACTCAAGCACTTCTTCTTCACTGTAGCACCAAGCCGGATCTTTATGAAAAAAAGCTAGTGACCCTGTATTAATCCATTGGCCACCTATTTTTAATAATTGATTAATACGTGGAATAAAATCACAAAGGTTTTGTGGAATGATATCAATCAGCCATGGGGTGAGTACCGTATTAAAACTCTGTGCTTTAAATGGTGCATTCAAGCCATCAGCAAACATATGTATTATATTTTCGTGTGTAGGGTTAGGTGCTTGGCAATTTTGTAACACGGCAAAAGAGTCTTTATTGAGTGGGGCAATTGGGAATTCATATAACGAGAACTTCTTACCTTGAATAGCACTACTGCTTGCAAATAGTAGCAATGGGTTTATATCCAATAATATAGACATGTCCGGTACGTATTTACGATGCATATCGTAGGAAAGTCGACCTGCACCTGCACCTATCGTTAACATTCTTCCTAAATGCTGATGATCAAGCAGAGTGCTTTCAACAGCTTCTAGCAATTGTTCATTTTCGCTATTATCCCAACACCAATCTCGAAAAATATTATTGTAATAACTCGACAAGCCCTGAACTTTAGGTACTTTAGAGTGAAACGCACTGATGGCATCTACAGCAAACTCAAAACTCTTGCTTTCAAGTTTTAATGGAGATATTAATTCTAGAATTTGCGCTTTATGTTCTATTTTTGCCTGCAAAGTTCTGTTGATGCGTTCATGGCCAGTTTTGCTTGTATGTTTATCCTTTAAAGCATCCGATAACCGTTGCTGCTCTAGGTGATTGAGATGTAGAAACCCATTTAAGCGTGCTTTCCACTCTATTAAAGATTGATCAGGATCCGCATATAACCAAGGAACACTGTCTTGGCCATTTTCAAATACTGGGAACTTTGTCTTGCACAACTCGCATGTAAGACGGTATTTGGCAATGGAAAGCTTCGCAGCAGGTTTTTTACAAGACGGACATACCAATGATTCCAGCAATGCAGATAGGTTTGCATTTGCGCAAGTCTTTTCAGCGGTTTGGGAAGTCGGTAATAAAGCGCTCAAATTTGTTTGAGTATCATATACAAAATTAGGCTAAGTATTGTCCTGGCTAGTGCCAACGATGTCACGAATCTTATCGTGTTAAATCCGCCATTCATAAAAAAATACAGGATGATGTTTCAATCATCCTGCTTCTAAAAGTTAAAGGTATATTATTGAAACCTATGCAATTTGATTAAAGGCAATATAAGGATCAAGTGCAGGGCCTGCACCCAAAGTTTGATTGCTCAACACATTGCCAAAGTTGCCTTGCTCTCCATGTAGTGCCATGAAGTTCAATACCACCATTTCTGCGAGTGTCGTGACACTATTTGCAAATGGACTGGAATTGGTGTCAATGGCACCATCATCTTTAAAGGCTCCCATTTGTTGGGATGCATTTCCATTTCGCATTAGACCTGCAGATGCAATATTTGGGCTGTACACAAATATTACACTAGAGGCTCGTTGAGAATTATCTGAACGCCAGCGAAATTTTGTGGTTCCATTACCATCATCTTCAGGGTTATTCCTATCCGCTACAACGGCACCATCACTGAATACATAGAGCATCAGCGGCTTACCCAGTGCGGCAGCATATTCCAATGATGCGCCAATAACTTGGCCAACTTTAAAGTCTTTGCCATCCGTTTCTGGGCGTGGGTCCTGATGATAATCGCGACCACCAAATTCCATGGTGGCACATCCGCCAAAACCATTGACCACGACCTTCATGGTCGCAGCAGCTTTGCGGAAATCACCATCATTGCTAATTTCACCATTCGGGAAGATATTTGTCAGAATTGCATCGGCTTCTGGATCTAAGTCTGAGGCTAGAATCGGAGAATTAAACGTGGCGACACTCTTGTCATATCCACATTGAATGAGCTCTTCAGTTGCCTGAGCCTCATTGATCACACCAAGTTTTAACTGGTTAAGAATTGCAGTGGCTGCTGCTACACGACCGCTTGGGAATCCATCCGCTTCACCACCACTAAGGCCAATGGCCTCGTTGCGGTTGCTTACACGAGTTGGGCTCAGTTCAGGAGAAATCATATATTCAGGTGCAGTAGATCTACCACCCGTATCAGAATTTCGTGTCCCTGTTGAAACCACAAATTCTCCATTGGAACCTGCACGTGCAATGCCATAAATAGGATTATGCGGGTTGTTACTGGTGTCATTCTCCGAGCGTGCGGGAATTACAACACCATTTACATTCGCTCGAGTTCCTGCGCTAGTTTTATCCAACATACCTCTTAACATCGCGCTGTTAGGGTGCATCGCGATACCGAATTGGCGATCTACGCCTACATTTTGAGGGCTGATAGCTGAGGGTAACCCCAGCGTTTCATAGGCGTCTATGGGTAAAAAGGCTTCTTGGCCTTGAGCACCGCCCACCATCACATTGGAACCTGCAATATTAGCGCCGCCACCTTGATCGATAGCAATAAAAGGAATTTTACCTGCGCCGATAAGACCATCATCCACACCAATCTCACAAACTGCCTTGGCTTCTCTAGAGAGAACTGTAGCTAAACTTGGTAGAAAAATTGTGCTAGTGCCAGCAATGAGCCCATGCCCCAAGAACTCTCTGCGGGTAACAGGTCGACCATGACCGCTACGTCGGCATGATTCTTCGATGCGCTGCTCCATTCGGCTATGTGCCTCTTGCGCGCGTCGATGTTGCTCTCTATATTTTGCCATTGTGGTTACCTCACTAGCCTATTAATTAATCGTTACTGCGCTACTAGCTAATGCAGCAGCACATACAGCCTGTAAAGCTTGACGCCCTATGGCATCGTTACAGCCATTTGTACAATTCAAGTCATTCATAATCTGAACAAACTCAACAGTTGTGGCTGCCTTAGCCGGCTGGTTCACCAAATTATTACCGATGATTTTGTCGTATACGATTCCTGCTATTGCATCTTTCTCATTCGCACTAATTTGACAGGCACCTATGCTAAAGAAATTTCTACATCGAGAATTGCTCTTGGTGATTTCACCACAATAGGTGGTTGCAAGACGTTGAACCGAAATTTGTTGAGCTGCCCCAAAGCCTAATAAATTTGCATTAGGTGGTAACTGATCTCTCAGAGCGTCGTATCGGTTTCTTACATCACTATCACCCTTGCTGATTCCTGTGAGTGCCGCCATGGTGTCATGCACTTGAGAGAAAGTACGCACACCCGCATCCGGCTCATATACATCCACTGGATCCGCGGGAGGAACTGGAAGTCCTATCAATTCTGTAGTACCGGTTTGACCTGCTAGCACTTCAAATTCAAGGTGAAATTGATCTAATGCCATACCTAAATCTGATGGGATGAGCGCACCGAGTGATGAAATCTCTTGACCCGACTGCAACACCGTCATATCAACGCGTCTAAATGCTTGCATTGCAACCGGTACATTGTTATTGACCGCGATGCGGATGTTTTTCACAGCGACACCCGTTACAGCACTAACTAGTTTTGGTTTAGCAAATACATATGCAAATGGGTCTATCTCATAGGCTTGTAATTCAATATAGCCTGGAGCACCCAAGATACTGGCAACATCAAATCGTAGAGCAGTGATTGCACCTTCGCCAGCTTCGAAATTTTGTGCAACTTCAGCCCCATTGAGTGCTTTATTATGGATGGCGACCATTTTGAAGACCCCTTTCCATAAGCGATTGTTGGTCACTTCATTACCTAAGACGAATAAATTATCGTCTTGCCAATTCAGCATATCGCCCTGGATAGTTTCTTCTGTTGCCAACTGGCCATTGACATAAATTTTACGTCCACCGGCCATGTTGTCGTAGGTCATCACAACATGGGTTAACTCAGTATTAAGAACATCATTATCTGTTTTTAATTCTGGATTACTGCCATTAGGACCGGTTTCTAATGTTTGTACTCGCGAAATATACTGGGTATTGGTTTGTCCTAATGTGAAATTACGTCTGCCTGTACCAATTGAGAAAGACACAACACGAGCAGGGCCAGCTTGAGCGGTATTTTCTGGAATCACCCATGCTTCGACACTGAACTGATTCCCACCAGATAATAAGTTAAAGAGTTTTTGACTGTCCGCTAAGGATGCTTGGGCTTTACCCGTAACATTTCTTAAACCGCCTTCTGCAACCCATTCGGTGCCTTCTAAGTTTAAGATAACACCCGCACCAACATTACTGATTCCTGCAGTAGTTGTACCTGCGCCTTCTGCAAAATTAAACGTTGTAATTACGTTAGTATCGGCCCGGGAAACGCTACCTTCCACAACTTGAGAAAAGTTTATAGCCGCACTGGCTACTACATTGCCCGCGAGCGGCTGATTGCCTCCAGCGTTAACCTGACTAGCCCAATCTGTAATTGCTGCAAGATATTCTGTAGCAATTCTGTTGCACTCCGCTCCACAGTTATGATTGCCTAATGGTCTTTGATAGAGGCTTGATTGATTTGGTATTGCTAAATTTACCAATGCCTGGCCTGTTATGATTGCATAGGAGCTTGCGACATCCGCAACTGCAAAATCAATGGCAGGGGTAAATGCAGGATTATCGTGACATGCTATGCAAAAATTGGCTGGTTTCCTGATTTCTAGATGCAATGTTGCAGCAAAAATCGCTTCATCATTATTCTGCTGTGGAGGTGTGTTGGGGTTATTTGGATCCACTGGATTAGGGATTGGATCTCCATTTCCACCACCACCTGGTACGTTATTTGGTAATGGATCTACCTCATTGCTGACATTTTGCTGTGTAAAAGATGCAGAGTCATCAGAACCACCGCCACCACCACATGCAGCTAGTGTTAACGTTAATAAGACCATGCAAATCCAAGGTAATGCATCGTTACGCGATCTTGGTTCATTGCTGCTACATTCAAATAAATGTTTATTCTGACTCATAACATTTCTCCTAAATGGCACACCTAACTTATTGAGTAACACGCTTAATTACCCCTGCAATGGGCAGCCGTCTCAGCAAAGACTCGCTTCATGCTGCGGTTATTCGCCTCAAAACTATTGGCAATGTTTCGAACAGCTTGTACATCAGCAGATCCATTTGGGCTGCGATGACAAACTTTTTCGAAAGCTTTTTTAACTTGGCACTCTGAGAATTGACGAGTTTGTGCAATTTCTATCCCTAGTTCTTTTGCACCACGACCTACTCCTCCATTGGCTGCATTCCAGCCTACCCAAGCATTCGGACCAGATCGCCAGTAATTAACCCAAGAGTCGCCCGTGGTTTCAAAACCAGTTCTGAATACTCCTGCATCTCGTGAATATTTAGGTTGAACTACACCAGCGGTATAGACCAGTCGTTGCATTTCTTCATCAAAATCGTAATACGCAAATGCACCTGCTAAACTATCCATACCGGCATGACAGGTGAGGCAATCATTCATAAATATTTTGCTATCACCGCCAGGTGAACGATCGACATCTTGTCGAACGCGATCTGGATATGCAGATTTATCACGGAAATTTTCCATATCCATACACATAAAGTTGAGAGTTGCGAACTTAAGTGCAGCACGATTTGTGCCTGCAACCAAAAATGCTTCGGCATAGCCACGCGTAGTCATGATGCCTGCGGTTTGGGCTGACCCAAGGCCATTTAAAGCAGATTGATTCATTTGAATCAAAACTGTGGGATCACTTAAATCTCTCCGTCTATTTTGTAAATCTCGATAGTGATCATTACTATCAACCTCATAGGCCACGGTGGTTGCATCTACCGAACCGATATACGCGATATCTGCAGATAAAATCTGATCATAAGGAATATCATCTCGAACGAACCCCATCACCATCGCAGTTGAGTCGTTAAGGTCACGGTATACAGATTGATCCCTATTAGTCCAAGGTGTCGCCCAGTCCTTTATAGTAGTGTTAATAAAGGCTGGGTTGTCCATTGCTTCCATTGCTGCACCAATGACATTGTCACCTTGTATTTTTGCAGTCATTGAACTTAAAACGGCTTCAGTAGGAGGCACACCGGCTAGTCGGTCATGCATTCGTTTTGCTTGTTCGCGAGGTCCCGCAAATGAAACCGAAACGCTTGCAATACCTACTAAAAAGATAAACGCACTGAATGCGTTAAATAATTTTCGTCTACTTAGCATTTTCGCACCTCTCATAATTAATCTTTACATCGACGAACTCCAAGTCGCACGCATATGCAAGAGCTTATCGACAGCCGTTTCCCGGACTGTTAAGTGGAATTAGAAAGAACGAAATACGATAGGTAATTATCAAAGCACAGTTTATTAAACATATGCTTAATGACATAGATAATCACGGCACTCTCATCAGATAAATAGTTATATGTCCTTACAACTAAATTTCACAACTAAAGTTGCCGTTTCATTGCTCCAAACTCCGAGTGCAATACTGAGCGTAAATATTTGCAACAAACCTTAGACGTGACAAATGAACGCTTTTAACCTATAGACGGAAAAACAGGTAGGTAATAAATAAACTGATTTATGCTCAATGTGTTAACGGTTGAGCATAAAGTGTTAAATCTCAATTAATACTGGAACGCATCGATTTTAATTCGTAACTATTTGACTGCTATGACTTTTTATTAGAGATTACAAAGATTGGATAAATCTCGAGTGGTGATCATAACAAAGCAAAGCTCAATATGAATTGCGGCTTAATTAACATCAGGCACGTGTTCAACTTTTAAGATGGTTTCATCTACAGAAATCTCTTTTACTTTTTGACATGCGCCTGCATCCGTACCCATTATCTTACACATGGTGTCATCCATATGTATTTACCCTTAGTTATCAATAATAGGTTTATTAAGAGTAAAGATACGTCCCACTAGTTCTTCACCACGTTTATTTAATGTTGGATGCGTATTTTCTACAGGGGTATTTTTCTGTATGAATGCCAAGCGATAATCGATAGCAATGAAAGTGCAGAAAACAAAGCAATCTGCACTTGCCATGCCAAACCAGACATTATTAGAAGCAGAACGCCTAAAATTGCCGCAGAAACTCCAAACCAAATAATACAACTCCTGTCGCAAAAATCTCAATCGCTATATAAACATTTCCTTACATCCACCAATGCCAATATTGTAGATTTGCTAAAAAATCATGCATCATTTGAAATCCCAAATGGCTTCTGCTGTCATGACCTATGCAGACTTTAATATAAAGCTCAAAAAAGTTGGCCCTACGCAGTCTCAAGAGAACTTAAGGGTGAAAATTAATCGCGGGAACTTTGGTGCACAGCTTTTTTGCAGCTATTTCTCGTAATGGGGAAATCTGAAATTGGTCTAAAAGATTTAGAAAATATAATTTATCCCACAAAATATTAATGAACGCCTTTTAATCTAGCAAGGTCGATCTATGTTTAATTGGCTATGAACTTAGTCAAATTGTAGTATTCAGTAGGACATTCATCGTTTGCCCGTTAAATTAGACCTTCTATCCCTTTATTTACTCGAATAACAAATTAGTCGGTGAAAATCAAAGCTTGTTTTTAATATGAACTCCTCTTATTCAAGGAGAACAGCCTTGCACAGAAAACTTTTATTAATCGTTTTGTTGGGGTTTCTGCCATTTGTTGGGCATGCAGAAAAAAAAACACCGCATCAAATTATTCAAGTCACAGCACAACAGGTGCTCGAAGTGCTTAAAAATGATGAAGCCGCAATCCGCAAGAATCCTAATAAAATAAACGATCTAGTAGATCAGATCATTCTTCCGGTTTGCGACTTAGAAAAAATGAGCAAATTCATCTTAGCGAAACATTGGAAAACTGCAAATGATGCTCAACGTGTAGCATTTACCAACGAATTTAAAATAATGTTAATACGCACCTATGGTAAACATATGGTGGAATACTCTGGTGCAGAGATAACGGTTCTACCTGAAAAGAACATCGAGAAAAAACAATATCAGACGGTAAACACAGAGTTGAATCTTAAAAACGGATCCAAACCTCTACAAATTGCATATGTATTTAGAACCACAGAAAATACTGCAAAGATAGTCGATGTAAGAGTGGAAGGTATGAGCATGCTTAAAGTTTTTAGAACGGTCTTCACATATGAAATTGCAGACACCTCTTTAGAAGAACTCATTGAGCGCATGGCGAACACCAATCGCCCTGCACTTGCGATGAATACCCTGTCTAATTAGTTAGAAGTTTCTAAGTAACTGGTTTTTGGCCCGCAACGACCTTTCCATTTTCTGAGTCTTCTATCCACCAATGAGAATATGGCAAGCATAATGCTTTATAAGTGCGCTGCGTAAGCGCCTCAAATTCTAATTCTTTGCTTTGACCTTTTAATTCGTCAGAATCGTAGTTGCCTTTGGCTTCGTCGCAAAATATTTTCACCCGATGCGTACCAACATTAATTTCTAGTTTCCCCTTTGCCGCGTTTTCTACTTCTTCCCCATCTATTTCATGAATTAAAGTGCTGCGTATGTAATCGTTAGTGACAAATACACTTGCATGAATATAAGCCATTTGTTGTGCAGGTTCCTGCTCAATTGAATACCATCTTGATGTGAAACATGCTTGCAAGAATAACAAAAATGCAATGACCAATATAAATCGCAGAAACATGTCCCTTTTATACTTCATGGTTTAAATTTTTATCGGCTAATTGGTAACTTTACATGATTAAACGGTTTAATTATCCACACCCTATTAGGATAAAATTACACCATTGATAAATTTAAAGTGTTAGAAGTTTTATGACAGCAGCGCAAAATGCAGTAAATTCTGGCAATATTTTCACAAGCATGGAATCTGCATTTATCACCTATTACAAAAATGAAAATGGCATCTCTCCTACCTTAGTAGAACTTAAGCAATATCTAGTCAGCCACGGTTCTGAAAAATTAGTCCGTATTTTAAAAAATACAAATTCAAATATTTTCAATGCTATGTCCGCAAAAGAGCTATTAGCAACCATCAATTTATATATACGCAAATTACGAGTTTGGTAATTAATACTATCTAATTTCACGTGTGAGCAGGTAAAATGCGTCTTTTTGCGCACATTCTTCATGCTGGAATTATTATACCAATACAAACCGCTATTTATTGCATTTGCATGGTGCTCTTTAATCTTATTCATCCTGAGCCTGGCTATTATCCCTTGGATGGTGATTAAAATTCCTACTGACTATTTTCACCCACGACGTCGAGTTAAAGTCAGCACTCAAAGCAAACACCCAATACTTGGGCAACTACTAGTCGGAGCCAAAAACCTGCTTGGCTTTGTGTTGATCGTTCTTGGAATACTAATGTTGATACTGCCTGGACAAGGTATCGTAACAATGTTAATTGGTCTATTTTTAATGAATTTTCCAGGCAAATATAAGCTTGAAAGAAAATTAGTTTCTCTTCCTAAGGTGTTGAGTACACTGAATTGGATACGTTCAATAGCTAAAAAAGATCCACTATTCATATAAATTCAGCTGGTCAATTATTAAGTAGTTGTAGATTTACGCTTAAAATGCATACAGGTGCTCCATGAACTAAAAATTTATCACTATGCTTGATCAAGCTGCCGCTTTAGGGAGTTACAATGCTGCTTGGCATCATATGCACCATTATTGCAGCGTTCAGCCTATATTGGTTAAGTAAACTATTGCCAGGTCTATACTCGGCTATTGTAGATAGTGACTATTCGTTTATGAAAAATTCAATAGTATTTCATCTGCTATAGACTGATTTTTTCTTAGGTCTGCTCATTACGGGTGGCAAACTAATTATTTCTGTAATTAATAAACGCACTACTGACCTCATCACTGGTCTACCCCTGTACTTTGTGGGGGCTGCATTGATTATAATCGGATTATTTTATTTGATTTTTTAGCAAGCCACCTACGCAATCATTGCAATCATCACCGGCGTTGTATGCATAGGCTTTGAATATACAGTAGAGGTTACTTAGCGAATAGCCAACAAATTAGTATACCTTAGCGTTTGCCAACATTTGCAGTGCTATCTATCTAAAAATATTTCATATCTAGCCACACATCTTATTGGTAATTTTGGATGTCTAGATCGGTAATCCGACCAATCTCTATTGAATTTATGTCCCAATACGACCAGAAAAATTCTTTACAAATTATTGTCTTAATCACGCATTGCGTACTCAACCTAATCGGGAGCACATGGAAACGCAGCAAATAGCTACAGTCGTTATGTATTCGATATTTTTCAGTATCGTTTTAGGCTTGTCTATAACCTGTGCACATGCGGAAGATATTCAAATCGCTAAATCTGAAGATGTCTACGTAGCGCCAGAGGATCATGGGAAAGAAAAATTTAATGACATCTATGCTGCACATAGCGAATCAATTTTAGAAGATGGTCGATTATTTTTACAAGTAAACTTTGCTTCATATCATCCTGACACAAGTAGTGAAGATGATTTCAATGAATTTAACCCAGGACTAGGGCTTGAATATCACTTTGATAATTATTTTCTAGCCGGCGGTTTTTTTGAAAATAGTATCGATAAATTCAGTACCTATTGGGGTGTCGGCCACGAACGCATTATTGGAGCGGACTGGCTGGGTTCGGCATCATTGGGGGAATTGTTACAGGTTATGACAGTGGCTTTTCGCCACGTTTAGCTGCCGTACCTTATGGCTGCTTCAAAACAGGGCGCACTAGTCTAAAAGTACACTACTTATCTGCAGTGGGTGATATAGATGAAGACGCAATTGGCTTTGCATTGCGTTTTGACCTAGGTGGAATGTTATAGGCGCTTAGGATAGTAAGCTATACTATTATAGGATCAAAGAATTCAAAGAAGTCATTAGATGGATGTATACCCTTCATAAGAGATGCACTGCCTGTTCTTAAGCCAAAGCTCTCGATATACTTTTAACGTACATTTAGAAATGTAGGATTTTTGCGAGCTTCAGTGAAGTTTATACTCTCAATCTTCGTATTAGCTTGTATAACTGGTGTCCTGTGGGTAATGGAAATCATTCCCTCTTCTAAAAAGCTACAAGTCTACAATCAGATCTGCCACTAAAGTGACCCTTGATGATACCCATGACAAAGGAAAATGGAAGGATGACTCTGTGATTACATTCATAGTTAAAAAGGAAAAAAATAGAGTTACCAGATCGGAACAAAATCCACCTAATATTATTCAAAATGATATTTTCTCAGTGTTAGACCGTAAAAATTGGTCATACTCGATAGAAAATTCTACCGAGATAATACACGCTACGGATGGTATTATTTCCCACGAAAATCTTAACCAGAATGCGAAACAACAAATTACCCGGTTGCAATGGCTACAAAATATACTACTTGAAAAAATCAGCTCTTAATGAATTCATCAATAAAATAAGTAAACTTAATCAAAATTACCACTTATGAATGAAACTATTTTCACCAAGATTATCAATAGAGAAATTCCTGCTGATATAAGCTTTGAAGATGATCTATGTCTTGCATTTAAAGATGTTAATCCACAAGCGCCTACGCACATCCTAATCATTCCAAAGTCCCCAATTTCTAAACTCACTGACGCTAGTGAAAATGACCAAGATTTACTTGGACACTTGCTTTTAAGAGCCAGAGATATTGCAAAAGACCTAGGAGTAGAAGATGCATATCGCATCGTCATTAATAATGGCGAGACAGCAGGACAAACCGTATTCCATCTACACATACACCTTTTAGCAGGTAGAGAATTTAATTGGCCACCAGGTTAGCTTTATCTAGCTAAAAGTTGTTAACGAGCACAAGATAGCTCCTCACTCTCTTCTTCAGTAAGTGTTGGATATTACAAACTTAAGCTTTACAACGTTTGCTTGGTTATTTTCGCAACACTGTAACGCATGTATGGTTTGTCATCCGCAGGAATTGCATACCAAGACGCCCATGATTTTGAAGTTTGCATTAAGAGCATCCTCATAGGCCAACGTATATTCTTCCCAGTGCTCTCGCTATTTCATGTCACTCGATGATCATCTCCAATATTTGTCTTCGTCATCCAGTCTATTTAAAAACCGATTTTATTGCTCTTGTTTAGAAACGTTCAGCCTTAACTTAAGAATAATTGTACCGTTGCTAGCTAAATGCTTTTCAGCATCATAAATATATTCATAACGTTCCTGCCATATATTTTTCATATTGATAGGATCAGGAAAATTTTGATAATTGAGAATTTCTGGGTGCACTCGAACAATTAACACCTCTTCATAATAGCTTCGATTAAATATACCTATGCCCCTCTTTCTGGTAAAGATTTATTAGTACGCCAAAGAAAATCGTGATCAAGTTTTTCGTTTGATGGTTTTTAAAAGAATAGACTTGGCAATCTGCGGGATTAATACCTGTCATTACTGATCAGATCGTTGAGTATATCCCTGCTGCATACACCGCTTGAAAAATTAATAAGATTGCGTTCGATTATGTGTATATAAAATACGCTCCAAGTTTTGCAACTGATCAATGTTTTTTCTAGTTTCATTTTGTAATCTTTAGATTCATTAGTAGAAACTGGTGGGACAGCTGATGATGAAGCTATGGCAAAACTGCCATCGAATGGAACAAGATATTGTGATTTAGATACTGCAAACATGTCAAGTCCGATTGAAAAGCTAAATATCTGGAAATAAAAAAAGCCCCTTAGTCATGCCAAGAGGCTTTAATTTAGAATTGAACCAATTATTTAGATTCGTATACCTAATTTTTCCAAGGTGCGTAGCGTTAACCCACCTCGTGGCAAACCATTCTCAAGTTGAAAAGAGTCTACCGCTACCATCGTTGCGTGACCAATGACGCCGTCGATAGGCCCTGGATTATGACCGGATTTCTTAAGTGCACGCTGAATATCGGTAATCAATGTGCCACTCATATTGGTTTCGCAAAGTACTGGACGCCACTGCATACTTTCTTCAGTAACTTTTATTTCTCTAGAAACTACTTGAGTTTTAGCAGGGATTTCAATTTTCTTCTCAATCGCTGGACTTACTAACTTGCGCCTTTTAATCATCTTATACTCAGCAGGTACTTCCACTACTTTAGTCGTAGCAGCTGTTTGGACTTTCTTTTGTTGAATA
>PVMS01169404.1_pt1 | contig 20664 bp, 18 predicted proteins | sample 1853461 | NCBI WGS metagenome assembly PVMS01 (sample SAMN08582032, study PRJNA380276) | Marine sediment metagenome, whole genome shotgun sequencing project. | isolation source: ocean sediment barecode stripped | collected 2017 | reverse complement strand
CTTTGGGGTGAGTCTGCTAAAGCTGAAACCGGCCAGCTCCCCAATTGTCTCCAATCCCATCTGTACACTGAAGTTCATGGATCGCAGATTCTTCTGTTCAATAATGGCATAGATTATTGAGGCTTGATCCTTATTTTGATCCCCTTCCCTGAGCTGAGAAGGCTCGGTAAATATGGGTTGAATAAAACGCCCCAACACCGTACTACGCTTATTTTCATCCTTCAGATCGGACTTCTCTTTTCGCTATTTCTCCATCAAGGCACCCATGCGATCGGTTCCAAAAAAGCGAAAAGAGAAAGCCGACCTGAAAGATGAGCACAAGCGCAGCTCGGTGCTGGGCCGTTTCATTCAGCCCATAATTGCAGAGCCTTCCCAGCTTCGTGAAGAGAATCAAAAGGCAGACCCACCTTCGATCATATATGCCATCATTGAACAAAAAAATCTGCGATCCATGAACTTCAGTGTACAGATGGGATTGGAGACAATTGGGGAGATGGCCGGTTTCAGCTTAGCAGACTCACTCCAAAGAGATCTTCCAGGGTGGAACGGTTGCCGGAAAAAGAACAGGCTGGTATGCTCTCATTGCTTAAAGAGTACTACAGTGACCATACGCTTTTTTTTACGGATCCCCTGTTTAAAAATAATGATTACTACGTGATCCGTCAAGACGGTAGGGTAGTGGCTGGTATTCAAATCTACCCGGTGACCTGGAAGATTGTGGACTTTGGAAGCAAAACAACCAATTGGCTAATCAGGGTTCTTACTAAGGTACCCTGGGTAAGAAAACGCATTACACCCGAGCAGTTAGATTTGCTTGCCTTCGACGGAATTTACTGTGAAGCGGGTTACGAGAAGGAACTTTATGAACTTATGGAAGGGGTTTTGGCTCAATCGGGCTGCTACCTGGCCATGGTGATGGTGGATACGAGTTCTCCGGTCTACACTATTTTCGAAAACAGGCAGAAACTTGGAATTCTGCACAAAATGCTTGGAACCTTTCTGGCCGATATCAGGGTGCGTTTCATCAATCTGCCTGAAGAAACCCGACAATATTTTCTGGATCATCCTACCTATATTCCCACTTACGATAACTCTTAACTCCTAAGATGACTGTATCTACCAAGATTGATGATTTTATCATACGAAAAGCAGAAAAAGCGGATGTCCCTTTAGTGCTGGATTTCATAAAGAAACTGGCAGCTTATGAACGCCTCTCCCACGAGGTAGTAGCCACGGAGGAACAACTGGCAAAATACCTCTTCGGTGAGGAGCAGGTGGCTGAAGTGGTCATTGGATATGACCGGGATGTTCCGGTGGGATTTGCTCTCTATTTTTATAATTTCTCCACATTCCTTGCAAAACCGGGCATATACCTGGAGGATCTATATGTACTTGAGGAACAGCGGGGCAAAGGTTTTGGTAAGTCATTGCTGGCCTACCTGGCCAGGCTGGCTGTGGAGAAGGATTGTGGCCGGCTCGAATGGGCGGTGCTTGATTGGAACGAGCCCTCTATTAAGTTTTATAAATCTCTGGGAGCTAATACAATGGACGAGTGGTTGGTAAACAGGCTTACAGGTGATGGCTTGTTAAAGCTGTCGGAGCAGTTTTAATATTAGAAGATTTTAATCTACTTTCATGGCGACTCACCAACCAACTCTGCATGGGTATTGTTGTAAAACCTGTCTCCACCAGGCAGGACATGAGAAAATTCATTCACCTTCCTGCAAAGATTCATAAGGGACATAAGAACTGGATTCCTCCTCTCTATTCGGATGAGTGGGACTTTTTCAACTCAAAGAAGAATAAGTCTTTTGAATACAGCAGTGTGATTATGTTGCTGGCTTACCGTGGCCGTAAGGTGGTTGGGCGTATCATGGGGATCATTAACCATAAGTACAATGAAACCCATGAAGAGCGAAATGGCCGTTTCAATTACCTGGAAACCTGGGACGATAGAGAGGTGATAGAGGTGCTTTTAAAGCATGTGGAAGATTGGGCCCGGAAGGAAGGAATGGAGAAGATTGTGGGACCACTGGCATTTTCAGACAAGGATCCACAGGGATATTTAATCCAGGGATTTGATAAGCCCATCTCCATTGCCACCCATTGTAATTACGAGTACCTGATTGGTCATCTGGAAGCTCTGGGGTACCAGAAGGATGTCGACCTGGTGGTTTATAAGATTCTGATCCCCAATGAAACCCTGAAATTACACAGGCTGGTCACCGAGCGAGCATTTCGAAACAATCCTGGTTTAAAGCTACTGGAGTTTACACGCCGAAAGGACTTAAAACCATGGATCAGACCTATATTCACTCTGATCAATGAGACCTTTACTGAGATATATGGTTTTATGCCATTTACCCTGGAGGAGATGGACGATTTTGCAAATCGTTATCTGTTGATTATGGATCCCCGTCTGATCAAGGTGGTTGTGAATGAGAAACAGGATCCTCTGGCATTTGTGATAGCCATGCCCGACATCAGCAAAGGAATCAAACGGTCCAGAGGCTACATTCTCCCCATTGGGATTCTTCATATATTCATCGCCGGAAGAAGAACCAAACAATTGAACCTGTTGCTGGGTGCAGTACGTCCTGATTACCAGAACAGAGGCCTGGATATTGTGGTAGGAGCCGCTGTGTTGGAATCGGCCAGGAAGCAGAAAATGAAGTTCATAGACAGTCACCTGGAGATGGAAACCAATACCCGGGTGCGGGCCGTGATGGAACATATGGCAGGTAAGGTCTATAAAACCTACCGGGTATTTGGGAAAAGCCTCTGAAAATTTTGATTTCTTCCCTGAAGGATCTACTTTTGCTGAATATTCTAAGGAAAACATGAGGATTATTGGAAATATGATTGTGACCCCATTCCCGCTCTTCTAAAGCGGGCCTGTCGCTCTGTTTCTTTTCTCTAACCAATAATTCTCAATTCAATGTCACACATAAGCTTTAAATCAAGATTTTCTAAATCCTCCATGCGTGAATTATTTCAGGATTTACGTGAGGCTATTGGCGGTTCGGAACGTGATTTTACTAAAATACCTTTAAGTAAGGCCATCATCTTGCTAAGCGTTCCCATGGTTTTGGAGATGATCATGGAGTCGGTTTTTGCCCTGGTGGATATTTTCTTTGTATCCCGACTTGGTGCAGATGCCGTTGCCACTGTGGGCATCACCGAATCGTTGATGACCATTATCTATGCCATAGGGATCGGACTTAGTGTGGGAACCACTGCCCTGGTCTCACGCCGAATTGGGGAAAAGAGACCGGAAGAGGCCTCGATGGCTGCAGTTCAGGCCATTTTTACCGGAATTGTGGTTTCGTTTGTTTTTTCAGCTGTGGGCTTATTTTTTGCAAAAGACCTGCTGAGGCTCATGGGAGCCTCCCCCGAAACTGTGGAGATGGGGTACATGTATCCCACCATAATGCTGGGCGGAAACATGGTGATTATGCTGCTGTTTATTATCAATGCTGTTTTCCGAAGCAGTGGCGATGCAGCCATCTCCATGAGGGTACTCTGGTTTGCCAATATTCTTAATATTATCCTTGACCCTCTGCTGATCTTTGGAATTGGTCCTTTCCCCGAACTGGGGATCAAAGGGGCTGCTATAGCTACCAACATTGGACGGGGCGTGGCGGTGATCTACCAGCTTTATCTCCTTGGAAAGGGGAATCACAGGGTAAAGGTGAAAGCAGGTCAGGTGGTAATCCGAGTAAAGGAGGTTGTCAAACTGGTTAAACTCTCCCTTGGAGCCATCGGTCAGTATATCATTGCCACTTCCTCATGGATCTTCCTGGTCTGGGTAGTCACCGGATTGGGAGAGGAGGTAGTGGCAGGTTATACCATCGCCATCCGCATCATCTTATTTGCACTGTTGCCTGCATGGGGACTGGCCAATGCAGCTGCCACACTGGTGGGGCAGAATCTGGGAGCAAATCAGCCCGACAGGGCTGAGCGATCGGCATGGGTAGTGGGTATTGCAAATATGATTTTCCTTGGACTGGCTTCTATTGTTTTTATAGCCATTCCCGATGCTTTTATTGGTTTCTTTATTGATTCGGCCGCCGAACCCCTGGTGATGAGTAGCGGGGTCACTTGCCTTCGGGTGGTTAGTTTTGGATTTATGGTATATGCATTGGGACAGGTGATGGTCAATTCCATCAATGGAGCCGGCGATACTGCCACTCCTGTCTGGATCAATTTCATTGCCTTCTGGTTGCTGGAGATACCCCTGGCCTATCTCTTTACCAATGTGATGGACCTGCATATCCATGGAGTTTGTTATGCCATTCTGATCGCAGAAGCAGCCCTCACCTTCATTTCCATTGCCGTATTCCGCAGGGGAAAGTGGAAATTGCAAAAGGTGTAGGGGTGAATGGTGAGGGTTACATCTGGCTTTGCCAGGTTACAAATTAATAAATGGGGAGGTCGGTTGCTGAACCGAGGCGAAGCCGAGCTCGATGAGGCCGAAGGCAGAGTCAAAAGTAGCCGGCTTTTCTCTTTCTATGAGATTTTGTAACTTGCAACAGATATGAATCCAAACATCGCACATATCAACCTTTACCACTCCTACGGGATTGGTCTCTACGAGTGCTGGATGTTCTATCATTAGCACCCACCTACCACCCACCCTCACTAGTTGTCTCTACCCACCAATCAACAATTACTAATTATGGTTACCTATTTTGACATCAAACGCTTTGCGGTCCACGACGGACCAGGAATCCGCACCACTGTATTCCTGAAGGGGTGTCCTTTGCGTTGCTGGTGGTGTCACAATCCTGAGAGTCAGGCCAAAGAACCTTTTACTATAGATATCGAGAGAAAGGTGAATGGGAAAAGTGTACCAGGAAAGAAAACTTATGGGGAGCAAATAGAAAGTGCCGATCTGATGGATACCATCCTGAGGGATCGGCATTTTTATGAGGAGTCGGGTGGGGGAGTTACTTTTTCGGGTGGTGAACCGCTGATGCAATTAAATGAACTGGCTGAACTTCTTGAAGCCTCCAGATCGAATGGCCTGCACACGGCTGTGGATACAAGTGGCTTTGCAAAAAGGGAGCATTTTGAACGAATACTGGGTAACACCGATCTTTTTCTGTATGACCTAAAGCACATGGATCCGGAGTTGCATAAAAAGTATACAGGTGTGGATAATATACTGATCCATTCCAATGCAGACTATCTGCTTCATAGTGGAGCACATGTGATTTTCAGGATTCCAATGATTCCTGAAGTAAACACATCCAGCGATGAGGTGGCACGGATGATTGGATTTTTGAAGGAGCGTAAGGAATATCTGACGGAAGTTCACCTGCTTCCCTATCACCGCATTGCGGAGAACAAGTACTTCAGGTTGCGGATGAAGCAGCCCCTTCAAAAGCTGAAAGAGCCTGATCAGCCCTACATGGAGCAATTAAAAACTGAATTTGAAAAGAGCGGACTAGAGGTAGTTATTGGCGGGTAGCCCATTGATCACCTCATCGAAACAAATAAGAAATGACTGAGCGGATAAATAAATTAAGAGAAGAGAGCCTTCAGGCAGTCAACAGGCTTTCGGCAGAACGAGGATTACTGGTGACTCAGTTTTATCAGGAATTGTCAGCCACAAAGTACTCCATTCCGGTTCAACGGGCCAAAGCCTTTGAATACATATTGCAACACAAAGTCATTTGCATCAATGAAGGCGAACTGATTGTTGGGGAACGAGGTCCCGCTCCCAAAGCCACACCCACTTACCCTGAGATCAATCTGCATTCACTTCAGGACCTGGATATACTGGACAGCAGGAAAAAGGTCTCTTTTAAGGTGGACCCGGAAACCCGCAAGGCTTTTGAGGAGGTGATTATCCCCTATTGGACAGGGAAAACCAATCGGGAACGGGTGTTTAATAACCTGGATTCCAATTGGCTCGATGCATATGAGGCGGGCATGTTCACCGAGTTTCAGGAGCAGCGGGCACCAGGACATACCGTGTTGGGAAGCAAGATCTACCGGCAGGGTATGAAAGATATCAGTAAAGAGGTCCGGAGAGCTATGCACGAACTGGATTTTCTGAATGACCCGGATGCTTACAACAAGCGGGAGGAATTGAAGGCCATGGAGATTACGGCAAGGACCATCATCATGTTTGCAGAGAGGCATGCGGAACGCCTGGATGAACTGTCAGTTTTGGAGCAGGATTCCGGGCGAAAACAGGAGTTATTAATCATGGCTGAAATCTGCAGAAAGGTTCCTGCAAATGCGCCCACCAACATGCATGAGGCGCTTCAGTACTACTGGTTTATACACCTGGGAGTAATTACCGAGTTGAATCCATGGGACTCCTTCAATCCGGGACGACTGGATCAGCATCTTTTTCCTTTCTATACAAAGGACATAAACTCGGGTAAACTGAGCAGAGAGGGCGTAGTGGAACTGCTTCAATCCTTCTGGGTAAAGTTCAACAATCACCCTTCACCACCTAAAGTGGGTGTCACCGCAGAGGAGAGCAATACCTATACCGACTTTTGCCTGATCAATGTAGGGGGACTTAAGGCAGATGGATCCAACGCTGTAAATGAACTCAGCTTTGTTATCCTTGATGTCATTGAAGAGATGCGTCTGCTTCAACCCTCATCTATGGTGCAGATTAGCAAGAAGAATCCAGACAGCTTTGTGGAACGCACTGTTAAGATTGTGAAGACCGGATTTGGACAACCCTCCATCTTTAATACTGATGCCATCGTACAGGAACTGGTCAGGCAGGGCAAAAGCCTGGAGGATGCCCGCAATGGAGGGGCCTCGGGCTGCGTGGAGAGCGGTGCCTTTGGGACAGAAGCTTACATCCTGACTGGCTATTTTAACCTGGTGAAGGTGCTGGAGGTAACCTTGTTTAATGGAGTTGATCCACTTTCTGGAAAACAGATAGGGATTGAGTCAGGGGATGTGAAGATCATGCAGACCTTCGAGGAATTCCTGCTTGCCTTCTCAAGGCAGCTCAAGCACTTTATTGATATTAAGATAAGGGGAAACAACTTGATTGAGCGCATATTCAGTACGCATTTGCCTGTTCCCTTTCTATCTCTGCTGATCGATGATTGCATCTCCAATGGCAAAGATTACAATGCCGGGGGAGCCAGGTATAATACCAGCTATATACAAGGTGTTGGTCTGGGTTCCATTACGGATATGCTTACTGCCATTGAGACACATGTATTCAGCCAGCAGAATATGACCATGGAGACTTTCCTGAAGGTTCTGGCTGACAACTATGATGGGCACGATGAATTGAGGGCCGAGCTGCTCTATGAGACGCCCAAGTATGGAAACGATGATGATAGGGCGGACCAGCATGCCACCTGGGTTTTTGATGCTTTTTACGATGCTGTAAATGGACGGAAAACTCCCCGGGGTGCCACCTACCGAATCAACATGTTGCCCACCACCAGCCATGTCTATTTTGGCAAAGTCGTTGGAGCCACTACAGACGGTCGGTTGGCCCATGAACCCCTTTCGGAGGGAATCTCACCCTTCCAGGGAATGGACAGGCTGGGACCCACAGCGGTTCTGAACTCTGCACTTAAAATTGACCACCTGAAAACCGGGGGAACCCTGCTCAACCAGAAATTTACCCCTGAGTTTTTTCAGGACGATCGCAGCATTCAGAAGGTGTCCCAGCTGATTCGTAGTTATTTCAGAATGGATGGCCACCACATTCAATTTAATGTGGTATCTGCCGATACTTTGCGTGATGCCCAGAAGCATCCGGAGAAGTATCAGGATCTGATTGTACGTGTGGCTGGCTACAGTGACTATTTCAACGACCTTGGGCCCGAACTGCAGGAGGAGATTATCCGCCGCACCGAACATGTAGGTCTGTAAGGTCGAAAGTCGAAAGTCTGTAAATAACCACTAACCAATTAACCACTAACTATATTATTTATTCCTACTTTAGTGGTATGAAGAAGTGCATCTATATTTTGTTGGCATTGTATGTGCTGAATGGCTGCACAAGCAAGGCAGACCGTACCATGGGTGAGATCAATCTCCTGTTGGATTCCTTGCAAATCAAATATGCACCTGATATCCGTATTGCGCTTTGGGATCTTACACTTTCTGAGGCAGATGGGGAGCTCGTTCTTTCCGGAAGCCTGGACCAGAAAGAGGCCTATAAGGCGGTTGTCAGAGCCATTGATCAGAACTTCCCTGAGGTAGAGAATCAACTCTTATTGTTGCCTGAGAATGGGAATGGAAACCTGGTCAATGGGCTGGTAAACAACTCTGTGGCTAATTTCAGGGCGGGCAGAAGCAGCCGGACCGAGCTAATAACGCAGGCCCTGCTTGGTTCCCCTGTGCGGATACTGAAAGAGGAGGAGGGATGGTACCTGGTTCAAGCCTCCAACAGCTACCTGGGATGGGTAAACCGTTCGGAAGTCAGACCCATTGAGCGTACCCGCCTGGATAGCTTCAGACTGGCACATAAGGTTATATTCAATAAGCAATATGGGGTTTCTTATACTGAACCAGATGAGGCTTCCATGCCTGTATCCGACCTGGTGATAGGTTGTATCCTACCCGTGGAAGGACACGAATCGGGATTTTACAAATTCTGGTATCCCGACGGTCGGGAGGCGTGGGTAAAGGTGAGTGAAGTGATCGACGCCAAAGTAGTATTCAATAAAAGCCTTACAGGTGAAGGCATGGTTAATGCGGTACTAAAATTCAATGGGATTCCATACCTGTGGGGAGGATCTTCCTCCAAAGCCATCGATTGTAGCGGACTTACCTCCAATGTATTTTTCATGAACGGAGCAGTACTGCCCAGGGATGCAGATCAGCAATCACTCTGCGGAAAGGAGATTTCCTCTGCCTTTGAGTACCAGGACCTGATGGTGGGTGACCTGCTCTTTTTTGGCAGAAAGGCCACCGATACTCAACCTGAATCTGTGACCCATGTGGCCATGTACCTTGGTGATAGCGAGTTTATCCACTCAGCGGGCTTCCGCGACAGGGTCAGTATCAACAGCATGGACCCAGCCCGTGATAATTTCATTCCCACCTATCCTGAGATCTTTATCAGATCAGCCAGGTTCATTGGGGAGGAAGGGGCCGGCTTTGAGCCCATCACAGAAAATAGATTCTATAAAGAAATTATCCCTACCACTGAATGAAAACCGGAAGACGAACCTTTATTAAGGGCCTTGGTGCCGCATCTGTTATAGCCTCAATTCCAGCTCAATCTTACAGTGCTCAACCTTCCTACACCAGTGGGGCCCAATCGGGCATTGGTAACAATGGCTTGAAGTTAAGTTACCGAACCTATGACCTGCAGTTGAGGCATACATTTACGGTCTCGGGATTCTCCAGAGATACCACTCCTGTGGTGCTGACTGAGATTGAGTATGAGGGATTCACCGGTTATGGAGAGGCCTCCATGCCTCCTTACCTGGGCGAGTCGCAGAAATCAGTAATCTCTTTTTTGAAGAAGGTGGACCTGGGGCAGTTCAAGGATCCTTTCCTTCTGGACGACATCCTGGAGTATGTGGATTCGGTGGATAAAGAAAACAGGGCTGCCAAGGCATGTATAGATATTGCCCTGCACGACCTGATTGGAAAGATGGTGGATCAGCCCCTCTATAAGCTATGGGGACTCAATCCCGAAGATACCCCAATGACCTCCTTTACCATTGGGATCGATACGCCTGAAGTGGTCAAAGCAAAGACCGAGGAGGCCGCCCGATTTAAGGTGCTGAAGGTCAAATTAGGCGGAGGGAATGACCGGGAGATGATTGAAACTGTAAGGTCGGTGACCGATGTGCCCATCTATGTGGATGTGAACCAGGGCTGGAAGGACAAACAAAAAGCCCTCGAAATGGTCCACTGGTTAAAAGAGCAGGGCATAGAGTTTGTGGAGCAGCCCCTTCCGAAAACCCAGGTGGATGATTTGGCCTGGCTTACAGAAAACAGCCCGCTTCCCATTATTGCGGATGAGGCTTTCCAGCGCCTGGCCGATGTGGCTGCCTTTAAAGGAGTATACTCGGGGATTAACATCAAACTGATGAAGAGCACCGGACTCAGGGAAGCCCATAAAATGATCACCGTAGCTCGCGCTTTGGATATGAAAGTGATGATTGGATGCATGACCGAGACATCCTGTGCTGTGTCTGCTGCCGCTCAGCTTTCACCTCTTGTGGATTGGGCCGACCTGGATGGAAATCTGTTGATCAGCAATGACATTTATGAAGGGGTGAAGGTGATCGATGGCAAAATCACCCTCAATGATTTACCCGGAATCGGAATAAAAAAACTTTAGATTCAGATGATTGATAGGAGATCATTTCTCAGAAAGTCGGGTGCTGCAGCTGCCCTTTCAATGGGTGCAGCCGCTGGATTACATGCCGGAATCACTGGATCCAAAGGAGTAAATTCTTCGGTTTCAAAACCAAGAATCCTTCCCCCTGCATTGAAAAAGGGAGACTTGATCGGTCTTGTTACCCCGGGAAGTCCCATCACAAAAGAGCAGTTGGAGGGAGCCATTGAAAAGATAGAAGGGATGGGTTTCAGGACCTACCACCAGGAGTCTGTGCTCTCAGAATATGGTTATTTGGCCGGCAAGGACCCCGAGCGAGCTGATGAGCTGATGCATATGTTTACCAATGAGCAGATCAGGGGCATCTGGTGTGTGCGGGGAGGATATGGATCCATACGAATTCTGAGTCGGCTCGACTATGAGAAAATCCAACTAAACCCGAAAGTATTTATCGGATACAGCGACATCACAGCACTCCTGACCAGCATTTATGAGCAGACAGGACTGGTCACTTACCATGGGCCGGTAGGGATCTCTAACTTCAATAAGTTTAGTGTGAAATCCATGGAAAATGTGCTGATGGATCCGGGTTCTTCTTACCGATACCCCTATAAAAGGGATAGGGGTACCCGCAAAAATCCTGAGTTTGACCGATATACCCTTCGTGGTGGAGAGGCTGAAGGTCAGCTGATCGGGGGCAACATAAGCGTTCTGGACTCCATGATTGGGAGCTCATTTGAACCCGACTTTGAGAATAAAATTGTGTACCTGGAGGAGATAGGCGAGAAGACATACAGGGTGGATAAGATGCTGTTTCACCTGCTGGAGGCAACCAATCTGAAGCTGGCAGCCGGAATAGCCATGGGGGTCATGGGAGGCTGTAACCTCAATGATGAACCCAGACTCACTCTCAAGGAGGCCATATGGGATCTGCTGGCTCCTTTGGAGATGCCCATCTCCTATGGACTCTCATTCGGACATATAGAGCAGATCATTACCTTGGCCAACGGCATTTCAGCCAGACTCAACGCCGACAGAAATTCCCTTAAACTACTTGAAAAAACGGTTGAGGTATGGTAAACGATTTTGGAATCCTCTCTGTTCTGCCGCCACTGCTGGCCATTATTCTGGCCCTGAAAACCAAGCAGGTTTACATTTCCCTCGTGGTAGGGATCTGGCTGGGCTGGTTGATTATCAGTGACTGGAATGTGCTGCAGGGCACCATGGCCACTCTGGAGGGTTTTGTGGATGTATTTAAATCTCCCGGGAATACCAGAACCATTATGTTCAGTGCCCTGGTGGGAGCCCTTTTAATCTTTATTCAATACTCGGGAGGAGTGCAGGGATTTATCCTGGGAATGGAGAAGTTCCTTGTGAGGATTGAAAAGAAGGGGAAGGGCAGAAGCAGGGTTGCAGTGGAGTTGATCGCACTGGCTACGGGAGTGCTGCTGTTTATTGAAACAAGTATCAGTTCCTTAACGGTGGGAACCCTTTACCGGCCTGTGTTTGACCGACTAAAGATCCCCAGGGAAAAACTGGCTTATATTGCCGATTCCAGCTCAGCGCCCAGTTCCATACTGATCCCCTTTAATGCCTGGGGAGCTTTTATCATGGGACTGTTGCTTACCCAGGGAGTTGAAAATCCGTTTATTACCCTGGTCTCAGCCATGACCTACAATTTTTATCCCATGCTGGCCATTATCATGGTCTTTGTGATCATTGTTTCACGAAAGGATTTTGGCCCCATGGCCAGGGCAGAGAAACGTACCAGGGAAACCGGAATGTTGCTTAATGAAGGAGCCAGGCCCATGGTCTCTGATGAGATCACCTCCTATGAAATGAAGGAGGGTATCAAACCCCGGGCCATAAACATGATTCTGCCGCTGGGGACGATGGTTGTAATGATGGTTGTAAGCCTGGCCTATACAGGCTGGAACCTGGTGGAGGAAACGTCCTCTTTCATGAACCATCTGGCGAAAGCACTGGGAAAAGGATCGGGATCTGCCGCTGTGCTCTATTCGGTCACCTCTGCCATATTGGTTGCCATGATTTTTTACCGTGCCCAGGGAATTTTCAAAGTCCGTAAAATGGTTGAGCTCATTCTGAAAGGAATCAGTGAGTTAATGCCCCTGGCCCTGCTGATGATGCTGGCCTTCTCAATCAGCCATGTGTGTAACAGCCTGGGAACAGGAGAATATGTGGCCGGAATAACAGAGGGATGGTTGTCACCCGCACTGTTGCCCGCCATCATTTTTATCCTCTCCGCATTCATTGCTTTTTCCACAGGAACCTCATGGGGTACCTTTGCCATTATGATTGCCATTGCACTTCCCATGGCTGAGATACATGACGCAAATCTCTTCCTGGTGGTGGCTGCTACCATGGGCGGCGGCGTATTTGGAGATCACTGTTCTCCCATATCCGATACCACCATCATCTCCTCCATGGCTTCAGCTTCTGACCACATTGATCATGTGAGGACGCAACTGCCCTATGCCCTGGTTATCGGAGGTCTGACAGTGATCTTATACCTGATCCTTGGATTTATTCTCAGTTGACCCTTGGGAGGTACTTCTTCAGACTATGAATCAAGCTATCTATCTGGAGGCTAGTATGGGTGGAGAATACCACAATCCTGAGTACCCCTTCCAAACCGGCTCCCCCATATACGGCATATTGGATAAAAATTCTCTCCTTAAGAAGGTTTTGTTGAAGCTCTATCATCTGCGCCTCACTCTCCAGTTTGAAAGCAACGATGGGTAAGGGATTGCTATCTACGGGAATGCCCAGAGAGCCCAGTCCGGCTTTGAGCAATTGTGCATTCTTCCACAGTTTATGCCTCATCTCAGGATTCTCTTTCACCAACTCCAGTCCCTTCATTCCTGCTGCTACGGCTGCATTCATGGGGGGTGTTGATCCCGTGATCAGACCTCCATTTTTCACCTGAGAGATAAAACTCCGGCTCCCGGGGATAATTCCCCCATAGGCCCCAAAAGCTTTGGAAAGGGTGGCTCCCATATAAATCCGTGAAGAATTCAGGCCCAGATGCTCTTTGGTTCCCATTCCGTTTTTTCCCAGAATGCCCACTCCATGTGCATCATCCACCCAGATCAATCCGTCATGCAGTTCTGCCAGATCCAGATATCGATCCAGGGGTGCCAACTGTGCCCTTACCGGGAACAATCCATCGGTGGCAATCAAGGGCCTGAGCTTTTCTGCAGATGTCCTCTCCAGTTTTATTTGAAGGTCCTCAGTGTCGAGGTGATTAAATCTTCTCACTGGTAAGCCAACAGCTGCAGCACCGTCGGTCAGGCTATAATGAGCGTGATCATCCAGGAGAATTACATTATAGAGTCCCAATTCGCACAATGCCTTCAGACCAGCCAGGTTGGCCAGGTAACCTGAGGGCAGAAACACGGCATCTTCGGATTGGAAAAAAGAGGCAATCTTCTCCTCCAATTCAATCAACAAGGGATTGGTGCCGGCCAGGGCCCTGCTGGTGGCAGTCCCAATACCGAATTTCTCGGTTGCCCTGTTGGCTGCGCTTATAACTCTTGAATCGGCCTGAAGATCAAAATATCCTGTTCCGGCAAAGTAAAGATGCTTTTTGCCATGAATAATCACTTCGGGACCTGCAGGTCCCTCCATGATAACCGGCCCGGCAGTCATTGCACAACCTCCTTCTCCATGGAGTCCAGATAGGCTTCATCAAAGGAGGCCCCGATGCCCGGACTCTCTTTCAGAATCCATTTTCCACTCCCTTTATACTCAATCCCATCCTTCACCGGATCTTCGGCCAGCATCAGGGAAGAGTCCATATCAAAGTAGACAATGTTTTCCCGGGCCGCCACCAGGTGCATCAGAGCAGTGAGTCCAAACCGAGATTCTGACATGCATCCCACCTGGCTCTTTATACCTGATGCCTCGGCAATGGCTATGATTTTGAGGGCATTGTTGATCCCTCCCGATTTTGAAAACTTAATATTGAAAAAGTCACAGGCTCCCAGATGGGCCAGGCGAAAGGCATCGTGATGGTCGAACAGGGACTCGTCAGCCATGATGGGGATGGGGCTGTTCTCTCTCACTTTGACCTGGTCCCGGTTGTTCCAGTGGGCAATGGGCTCTTCACAATGCTCGATGTGGTATTTGTCCAGGGCCTTCAAGGTGGAAATGGCAGTGAGGGTATCCCAGCCCTGGTTGGCATCAATCCGGATGGGGTAGTCTATTCCCACAGCCTCCCGAATGGCTTTAATTCTGTTTACATCCTCTTTTTGGGTGGTGCCCAGCTTCACTTTAATGGCCGGGAATCCCGACTTCTTGAACTCCAGAGCATCATTGGCCATCTTCTCCGGAGTGCCGATGCTAATAGTCATATCGGTATATACCTCCCGACTGTTGCTTCCCCCCAACAGTTTATACAGGGGCAGGTCGGCCCTTCGGGCAAGCAGATCGTAAAGAGCCATGTCAAAGGCACTTTTCATGGTATAGTTTCCCTTCACGGCCCGGTCAATTTCGGCCAGCCGGTCCTCAATGGCAAAGGGATCCTTGCCTATAAGCAGCCTACCCACCTGCTTGGCCAGCTCAAAGACGGTCTCCTGAGTTTCACCTACAATAAACACAAAGGGAGCACACTCACCTGTTCCATTAAGGCCTGTGGAGGTATGAATCCTGATCACCACATTTGTGGCTTCAGGAATAATTCCCAGCGAGATGACAAAGGGCTCCTTGTAGGGAATATTAAGCTTGAAAATCTCTACCTGGGTGATAACACTCTTTTGCATGGTCTAAGGTTTAATATGGTCTGTTAAAGGGGTCGAGCTACCATAATGCCTGTGGCCGATTTGCTATTTGCCAGATAAGCTTCCAGGGTGCTTTCTGATACCACTACCTTATTGGTTGCACTTGATGCATGTAAGAGGTGAATCCGTCCTGCTCTCTTTACCAGGATGCCCACATGGGAGATGGCAAGGCCTTTTACTCCTGTGGTAATTCCTACGATATCGCCTTCCATTAACTGGTTTTCCAGCTCTGCCACTCTTGACTCAGGGACATAGTACATCTCCCGCTTTGAAATCTCTCTCTCCTGCTGCGCAATACTTTCCACCAAGCCTGGATACTCTTTCAGTTGCTTATAGCTATCCGGGTGGGTACTCATAAAATCAATTGTTTTGTTGAGAGGGGTTTGGGCTATATCTCTCGACATGTCCTTAATGAGTCCTTTTTGCTCGTTGTTATAGATCCAGTCGCAAAAGTAGTGCAACCTGGAAGGGTAGCTTTCAATCACTCCGTCGCGGTATCTGATTCTTTGCAACTCTGCTGCGAACCGTTCGAAAGATGACTGGGTACTCTGTGTGGTTCTGGAGAGTGCCAGGCAGTACTCAGCAAAGGTGGTACAATCCACTTCACGCACATTTATCACCAGCTGTTCTCTATCCGATTCCAGGGTATGGGCCATATAGGGTGTTCCCAGAAAGTAATTTCCCACTTCTACCATCAATGTGGCATTTGAGGCCTCTTTATTCTCGGTAAAAAGACTTAGAACCTTTTCCACCGCACTCCAGTCTTCAGCTTGATAAATGACTTTTTCTAAATCAAAGGGTGCTTGCCCCCTTAGGGTATTGGATGCTACGAAGATCAGCAAGATCAGCAGAGATTTGATCCGGAAATTGTCCCTAAGATGGTTGTAGGATGCCATGTATGCTTAATTTGTAATTAGTAAAGATAAGAAGTTTCATTCATATCTATTTAGTCCTCATTACCAGTGACATGAATGATTTTCTTAGCCTGGAATGAACAAAAAATGGCGGCTTTTTTAGCCTGAAACAGTCATTTCCTGACTGGATTGATTTACCCCTCCTTATAGCTTGATGTAAATCATCCTTTGATAATTTGTCAGCTTAAGCGGAATCCTTATTTTTAATGAGAGAATCAGTTATCATATACCCGAGTCTAACTAAAACTAACTGAATTAGTCCATATAAATGGAGGTCCACATCTCTTAAACAAGAAATCTATGGAGAATAATTCCCGAAGAAAATTCATGAAGACACTGGGGGCTACCCTGGGAGCAACTGGTGTAATTGGAAGTGGCAGTATGCTGGCTTCCTGTAACAGGGTGGAAGAGGTATCCGGTGATAAGATCACCCTTCTCACTTCCAGCGGTGAGCTGGTTGAGGTGGATAAATCGCAACTAACCCCTGCGGAAATGCCCTCTCTCACAGAAAATCAGAAAAGAGGAAGGAAAGGTTTGCCTGGCAGGAGTTGGGTCATGGTAATTGACCTGTCCAAGTGCCGCAATACGCGTGAGTGTATGAAGGCCTGCCAGAGTCATCATCAGCTAAGACCTGAGCAGCACCACATCAATGTGCTTCAGATGCAGGAGACCGAGCATACTTCCCCGTACTTCATGCCTAAACCCTGTCAGCATTGCGACAATCCACCCTGTACCAAAGTGTGCCCGGTTAATGCCACTTTCAAGCGGGAAGATGGCATCGTACTGATAGACAATGAGCGCTGCATTGGATGCAGATTCTGCATTGCTGCCTGTCCCTATTCGGCCCGGGTATTTAACTGGTTTGAACCCAGGGATGCTGAGAAATACGAAGGAGTTACCTATAATATCGAGGCCAATGTGCCCCAGAAGAAAGGGACCATATCCAAGTGTCTGTTCAGTGCGGACCGATTGCGGGAGGGACAGCTTCCTTCTTGCGTTTCTGCCTGTCCCAATGGAGTCTACTGGTTTGGGGACAGGAATGAGGATGCGGTGACCAATGGAACCACCAAAGAGACGGTAAGTTTCACCAAACTGTTGGAGGAAGGAGCGGCTTATACCCTGATGAAGGAACTGGGTACGGCGCCCAGGGTTTACTATTTACCACCCAAAGACAGGGCTTTCCCAGTTGAATCAGAACAATTGTAACAGAACTTAATAAGCTTACAGATGAATAAAATTGAATCTCCTGAAGAATCGAGGAAGCTATTGGATAAGATAGTAAGCGATTTAACAAGATCCATCGTAAAAAAGGATGAACTGACCAGGTTCTGGTTCTTTATTCTGATCATGTTTGTGGGTGTCGGATTGTGGGGCTGGATCGTACAGATCGATAATGGATTGGGTGTGACTGGAATGCGGGATTATGTATCCTGGGGTTTGTATATCGCAAACTTTGTGTTCTTTGTGGCAATCAGCCTGGTGGGACTCTTGATTAGCTCGGTCCTGCACTTACTGAAAATTAGCTGGGCAAAACCTGTATCCCGCGCTGCAGAACAGATTGCCATTGCAGCAGTAGCCCTGGCCGGTATTATTATCGTGATGGACATGGGGCGTCCCGACAGGCTGTTGAATGTATTTTTGCATGGCAGGTTTGCATCTCCCATTGTTTGGGATTTGACAGTGGTTTCCACCTACCTGGCCATCTCTGTGCTGCTTTTTTACATTCCACTAATTCCGGATCTTGCCCTGATGAGGGACCGAATGGGTTCAAAGCTTCCCAAATGGAAAATACAACTATACACAGTAATGGCTCTGGGCTGGAAGGGCAATGATCGACAATACAAAACCATTTACCATGCCCTTCGTGTACTTATGATACTGATTATTCCGGTAGGTCTATCCATCCATACGGTTACCTCCTGGTTATTTGCGGCCACCCTTCGTCCGGGTTGGGACAGCACCATATTCGGACCCTATTTTGTGGTGGGTGCATTTGTGGCTGGAACAGCATCAGTCATAATCCTGATGTATGTATACCGTTTAAGGTATGGCCTTCAGGAGTATTATGAAGATATCCATTTCGATAAAATGGGCAAATTACTGGTGTTGGTAAGCCTGGTCTACCTCTATTTCAATGTCAATGAGTTTTTGGTGCCTGTTTACAAAATGAAACTGGCTGATGGGGTTCACCTCAGCGAACTCTTTTCAGGGGGTTATGCCTTCCTTTTCTGGTTTGTTCAGATTGTGGGGCTAGTCTTGCCCATCCTGCTCATCAGGTTGAGGTTTTTCAGGAAGCCTTTGCCACTTACACTGATCGCGGTGGTGGTACTCTTATCAGCGTGGTTCAAAAGGTATCTAATTGTAATTCCTACCATGGAACACCCCTTTCTGCCGGTACAGAATGTACCCGAAAACTTCCATCACTATAATCCCACCAGCATAGAGATCATGATCATGCTCTTCTCGTTTTTTGCGAGTCTCTTAATTATATCTGTACTGGCAAAACTGTTTCCTGTAATCACCATCTGGGAGTATGCCGAGGAGAAGGGTATCGATAAGAAGTATTTTTCTGAAAAACCTAAAAACTAACTGGCCATGAATAGAAAATGGAGTTTTTTAACCACAGTGTTGCTTTTTTCATGTGCACAACTGGTTTTGGGTCAGGACTGGGTAATCCCGGATGCCGAGTCGAATGTTTCTAATCCATCCCCTTATATCCTGGAGAACGTGGATGCCGGGAAAGACCTGTATAACCTTAACTGTAAGTCATGCCATGGCGATCCCGGGAAAAACAATCCTTTGGCACTGGTCCCCACACCAGTGGATGTGGCTTCTGATAGGATGCACCTCAACACCGAAGGAGCCCTTTATTATAAAATCACCAAGGGCAGGGGCATCATGCCTCCGTTTGAGGGATCTATTTCGGAGGAGAACAGGTGGAAGCTGGTCAATTTCATTATGAATTTCAAGCCAGGGGGAGAGATGATCCTTGTGGATGCCCCTCCAATAAAGGCTAAGCTGCTGGCATCGGTCAACGAACAGAATTCCACGGTAGAGATTCTGGCTGAATCCGAAGAAGAGAACAGTACCTATGCGAGCCTGGTAAATGCATCGGTGATTATCAGCTCCAAACGAGCCTTCGGTAATATAGAAATTGGCAAGGCTGTGACCAATGAAAATGGGAGGGCAGAATATAGGATACCTGAGAATTCCATTGGGGATGAAGAGGGATTCATGAGTATCGTAGTATCCCTGAATGATGAATACGAGGCCGAGGTGGTATACCTGGATAAGGCCAGGGTGGGCAAAATGAAGGAAGTGCCAAAGTTGATTAAGGACGAAGTCCTCTGGTCCACCAATGACAATGTCTCCCTCTGGTTGCTCTTTTCCTACCTCCTTTTTGCAGGAGGTGCCTGGGCCGTCATAGCATATGTAGTCTACCAGTTAGTTAAGGTTAGAAGGTACAGTAAACAATAATACAACGCAGTCGGATGAATATTTTCTATCTATTGATTGGAGTGAGCCTGTTTGCGGCACTTATTTTTTTAGGTGCTTTTATCTGGGCAGTTCGTGATGGTCAGTTTGAAGATAATGACACGCCGGCAAGAAGGATCTTGTTTGAAGATGAGCCCATTGAAAACGAAGAGGCCCCTCATTGAAATGAACTATTGAATCCCGCTCGCGCATGCCCCGCAGCTCTGCTGCGAGGTTAAGCGAGCACAAATAAAGTAAACAATGGATCGATGATTGACTTCGTCGAGCTAAAGGTTCCTTGGAGCTCTGCTCCGAGGAGATTCAATTAATGCCAGAACTTATGGAGAACCAGAAATTCTATTACGATAATAAGATTGTTAAATTATTTATTTTAGCCACGATCATCTGGGGCGTGGTGTCTGTATTGGTGGGTGTCCTCATTGCGTCACAACTGGCCTTCCCCTTCTTTAATTTTGGACTGGAATACACCACATTTGGAAGGTTGAGGCCCATTCACACCAATGCGGTGATCTTCGCTTTTGTGGGGAACGCCATTTTTGCGGGTGTCTATTATTCCCTTCAAAAATTGCTTAAAGCCAGGCTTTTCAGTGATGTGCTCAGCAAGATCCATTTCTGGGGATGGCAGCTGATCATCGTTCTGGCAGTTGTGACTTTTGCGCTGGGGTTTACCACAGGCAAGGAATACGCAGAGCTTGAATGGCCCATAGATATCATGGTGGCCGTGGTTTGGGTGATTTTCGGATGGAACATGATTGGTACCATTTTAAAGAGGAGGGTGCAGCATATCTACGCTGCCATCTGGTGGTACCTCGCCACCTTCCTGGGTGTGGCCATCCTGCATGTGGTTAACTCATTTGAGCTTCCCATTAGCCTGTTTAAGAGCTACTCCGTCTATGCAGGTGCACAGGATGCGGTGGTACAGTGGTGGTACGGTCACAATGCGGTGGCGTTTTCCTGACCACTCCCTTCCTGGGATTGATGTACTACTACCTTCCCAAGGCTGCCAACCGGCATAGATGGAGTAGCTCTTAAACAGGCTAATGGGAAGCTCGAATGAGTTAACCACATGCAGGATGGCCACACCCAGGAAGGTGGCCAGGTACCACCAGATGGCAGCGTAGATATGCTGCACCCTCCTCTTTAAAATGGTACCAATCAT
>PVMS01054071.1_pt1 | contig 20682 bp, 12 predicted proteins | sample 1853461 | NCBI WGS metagenome assembly PVMS01 (sample SAMN08582032, study PRJNA380276) | Marine sediment metagenome, whole genome shotgun sequencing project. | isolation source: ocean sediment barecode stripped | collected 2017 | reverse complement strand
GATATCAGTGCTAATAGGTGTCCATAATCAAGGTAAAACTATCGAAGCCCCGGCTTAGATAATCGCGTTTTAGAGAAGGTATTATATATTCTCTTGGTCCTAGGCTATGCATAATGGCGATGAGGTACACGTAATCATCGTCGTAAGTCATTCGAACCTCACTAGCCGCAATGGCCTCTGAACTATCATAGGGGAAAGTCTGATTAAACCTGTCTGCTACATCGGCTTCTTCCCAGGCGCCTTCATCCATGACCCCATCGATGATTATCGGAGTGGTGGCCCTTTTAATTAATAAATCCTGTCCCTGCGAATCTAAGGCTATCCATATTAGCAAAACCGTTAGAAGATATAAGGGTAGGTTAACTTTCATTTCATTGATTTGGCTATCCTCGTCCGAATCATAGACATTAGAACAGTAGATGTGTTAAATTTTCTGCGAGTAGAATTAGGATGCACATTCATCGGCTTATCTTTAGATTTTGAGTAAACATTATAACCTTGAAAGCTTGTTATGGCGATAATGAACATAAGGTCTTAGCGATTAACCGCTAGCGGTTCCTTTATTTGTAGGTAAGCTATCAGGTTAATTATTTCTTCATCAGATAAAGTTTGCAGCAGGCCTTCAGGCATCATAGATTTAGGAGCAACTTCCTTAGACTGGATATTTGAGGTATTAATAATGACCTGATCCTGTCCTACCACTCGGAGGGTAATTTGACGTTGGTTTTCACTGGTTATGTTACCCACATAAGTTCGGCCATCTCGGGTGGTAATAATCACCATTTTATAATCGTCCTGAATATCTCCGTTCGGGTCAAGAATATTACTTAGTATATAATCCAAATTATCTCGATTTGAACCGGTTAGATCCGGTCCTAAACTGCCACCTTCACCATACATTTGGTGGCAAGCCCCGCAGGATTTTTGAAAAATACCTTTCCCATTTTCAAGATTCGCTGAAAGCAGATTCGATTCATTCGCCAGGGCCCTGTATCGATTGTATTCTGCCTCCTTATTGATTGACAATTCATCAATCGGGCCCCATACCTCTACGAATCCATTCCCTACCACCAGGCGGAGCTGCCGGGCTACATACGCTGGTATGTCCTGCTTGGGAATATCACCCTGCTCCAGACTCTCAGTGATTATGTTACCGTAAGTTGGTCTTGAAGCCATGGTCAGTACAGCTTCAAGTTTTTCTTCATTATTAAACTCAGGGTATTTCTCCAGCAATTCCTCGCCAAGATCATAATTGTCATAGGCAGCCACCGCTCGTATTGCCTCAATACTCAATTCAGTCACCTCCCATAGGCCTGGTAGTTCGCTTTGTAATTCTGGACGTTGCTTGTCTGACAATCCTTTGATAGCAGCCTTGCGATCTTCAGGGTTCCTGTTATTATCTTTGACCGTTGCCAGATATTGGGCGGCAGCTTCACTGTCACCAAATTGTTGGGCTATTGCTAAAGCAAATGTTTCTGTCTCTTTGGTCTTTTTAAGGCTCTCTTGTACAGATTTCCAATTATGAGGAGGCGATAAGTCCGTTCTACCCTCTAATCCTTCTAAAACACCCTCTAGTATACTAATCTGATTGGATGATTTCCTGCCAGCTGCAGCTATCGCCGTCTCCAATTCATCTGCATCCAACGTCCTTCTGGCGGTGAACTGGGCAAGTAAAGGTATTCTGCTATTCTGTACCAGCTCAAGTGCCCTGCCAGGGTTTTTAGCTACTAATGGCTCGAAACCAAACCAAATCATTTTAGGGATATTGTGATCCATGGCATCCTCCTGATGACTCAACAGGCCCTCTATAATTGCCCATCGACTAGATTCCTCCATTCTTTGTAAGGCGGCAGCTAAGTATAACCGAACTACCGGAGAGGTTTCAGACTTTGCCATTTCTATGAATTGGTCCAAGACCTGGGACGACGGAGCCATATCTTCGCACAGCAATTGTACCGACCAAGCTCGAATATGGCCATTTTTGTCCTGAAGAGTGGTCATTAACTCTTTCTCGTTAAATGAACCTGTCACGTGCAATGACCAAAGAGCTCTTAGTCGAAAATCAGGGTTTTTATGGTCCTTCAATAATTCAAAAAGTATATTTCTAGCTTCCGAACTAATCCCGTTCTTTACTGTTCTTTCCTGCAAGATCAATCGAGCCCTTCTGGCATGCCAATCACTCTTACTCACTTGTAATTGGGCTAAACCTTCATCATTCAAATTGCCTAAATCGTTATATCTTCCTTCCCAGTTATCTGCCTGTGAACTTTCAGGGCTAACTCTAAAAACACGACCAGTTTCTTTTTGCATCACACTGTTTCCACATATATCTGCGTCATGCCAGTCCAATACATACAAATCTCCAGCTGGTCCAATTTCCATACTAAAGCCGATCCATTGAGCATTGTTCGCCATTACAAAATCATCTGCGTGTTTAGCTACGAAACCAGATCCCTTAGGCTCTAAAATATCAGACAATACCGCGTGCTCGTGGATATTTGCCATAAATAATCGGCCTTGTTGCTCGTTTGGGAACGCATCAGACTGGTAGATTCTGGCTCCTCCATGTGCTGAGCGATGACTATGGTCAACAATGGTCCTTATGTCTTTATATATGTATGGGTTAAAGTGTTGACCGCCTTGTCGATGATAAATTCCTCCCGGAATAACATGAAACATATGAGGTATTACACATGCCGTTATAAACAGTTGTCCTTTCGCATCGTAGTCTATGCCCCAGGGGTTGCTAAAACCATGGGCAACTACTTCAAAACGCTTTTTGGTAGGGTGGAAACGCCAAACGCCTCCGTTGATGTCTACTCCCTCGCCCTCAAGTACATTGGGGAAAGGGTCCTTGTGTCCGTAGACTTTTCCTTTTCCTTTAGGAGCTCTTATTCTTGAAGGAGTAGCAAATCCCTCAAGTCCGTACAACCAACCATCCGGACCCCATAGAAAACTGTTAAGCGTTTCGTGTCTATCTCGTATGCCCCAGCCCGTAAGTAATACTTCAATATCTTCTGTTTCAGCAAGGTCATCTTGGTTCTTGTCAGGAACAAACAACAAATTCGGAGGAGCGCCTAGGAAAAGCCCATCAAAACCTACGGCAATCGCCGCAGGAAATGCAATACCCTCCATAAATACCTTCTTCTTGTCTGCTACGCCATCCTGGTTAGTATCTTCCAAAATCAATATGCGTGATGTACCATCATTCGAAAATCCGGCACGCCTGTTTTCATAGTCTCTATTTTCAGCAATCCAAAGCCTGCCTTTATGGTCCCAACAAAAAGCCAATGGTTGGGTAATCATGGGTTCAGCCGCCCAGACGTTGACATTAAATCCATCCTTAATAGTCATGGCCTCCACTGCTTCCTGTGGAGACAGAAATTTTGCATCTTTCCCTTCCTGTTGAGCTATGCTCCAAAGTGCAGCTGTGGTATATATGGAAGAACTACCTATATATTCATCCCATATTTTTCTCATTTCAATGTCGTTCAAATCTCCGGTGTAAGCTACAAGCTGATGTTTGATGATTTCAGTCTGTCCTTTTTCAATATGCCAGTCACCGGTAATTGCCCGAGTAGGTCCAATTCCCAATTGTCCATCCACTCTCCAGGGTGTAGGGAATTCAGCATTTTGCGGGTGGTCGAAGATTGCAATATGGCCCCAGTCATCCCGACCTTCTATTTCCATACCTGCATCCACCCACATCGCTTTCTGACCTTCAGCCTTTTCATTTCTCTGGCGAGCAGCGTTTACAACTTCTCCTTCTATTTCCTCCCTCCAGGGCATTCTAAGAAACATACCGCCATACGAAAACTCATTTATGGTGATATCCTGTAGGGCCTTTCCTTTCCATTCCAAAGAGATAAGAAATTTGTTGTTTTTCTCCTCTAGAGCCCAGTTTTGGGTTTCCTGTAATATTGCAGCTCCGGTAACATCCAGCATTTCATAAACCGTTTGCCACTTTACTTCTTCTCCTTTTGCCACCTGAACCGAAGCGGATATTCGTTTCCAATGATTCTCTCCATTGTTATGAAAGAAATCCCTGCCAATTTGCTTTTTAATACCTACAGGTTTGTTTCTATCATAAAACCACTTATTAACAGTATCAACAGGAGCACCACTTCCATTGACCCTGGTAAATCCCCAGTACAGGCCTGTTTGATGCTTGTGGTGCCCAGGGCTATATTCAGTCAGCGATCCCTTTCCATCCGGAGTCATTATAGGATGCAGGTATGGACGCATCCCTTTACCTGCATTTTGGACTAGAATTGGTTCATCTCCCCCAATTCTAAAAACTGAAATTGTGCCCATCGAATCGTCCTGTACAATATGAAAACCAGAAGTGGGTTCTCCGGTTGGTTTGGAATTGTTACAACCTATAAAGGCTGCTGTGAACACAATTAATAGTAATGATATTGAGTAGTAATACCTATTTGCTAAGGGCATAAATCTTTTGAAAAAACGTTAATTTAAAAAGACCAACTTAACACTAAAAACCAATATCTAAAGGTAAAAGATTTCCTAATACATCGAATTCTACTTTGCAGCGGTGTCTTTTACTTTCCGTTGGTTGAAAAACACATAGGCACCATATTTGTTTGTTACCATTATATCTGTTGTTCCATCCTTGTTGATATCTCCGGTTTCCATGGTAGTACCTGCTCCAGATTGATTGTCAATAAGGTGAGGTATATATTTTATTGTATCACCCTTGCGAACTAGTTCAAACCAATACAAAACAGGGTCGTTTCCGGGCTCTGGATCCCCGTTTGGACCATGGGCCCAGTATCGTTTGCCGGTTGTAAAATCCATAAGGCCGTCTCCATTAATATCGCCAAGCGCCAAGGTATGTGGTTGTGAAAAAACCGCGGGATATTTGCCATGCTCAAATTCTTTTCTGTCACCCATAATCATGTGTTTTTCAAAAGTAATCTCATTAGCCGACTTTTTTTGCTCAAACCAGGCCAAACCATAACCATGGGCATCCAGACTAGATATAATATCATTTTTGCCATCATCATTTACATCATAAACCAGCATTTGGGCTCCGCCTTCAGGGGAAAAAACGAAAGCGTGTTCAATCCATTGACCTTTGTCAGAATTTTTGGCCGGCTGTTCCCACCATCCACTTTTGGCAATCACATCGTTGAGGCCGTCTCCATTAATGTCGCCCACACCTAGGCCATGGGTGAATTTGCCCCAGCCCATGTCCCTGGAAATGTTTTGAATAGTCCAAGGGTTTTCAATGTTGTTCCAATCAGGCCGGCCCAGGGCCAGGCTTCCCGATGAAACAAAAACGGCCTCAGGTCGGCCATCATTATCAAGGTCGGTGAGCATACGGGCTTCATCACCGGGTGATTCTAGAGCTAAATGTTTCTTCCATGCGCCATTATCTGTTCCTGGGTTGGCATACCAATCTGCCTGCGCACCAGCCCGTCCAAATTTAAAGATGTCCAGGTGTCCGTCACCGTTGAAATCGTAGGTGATGATGAAATAATTATCTGAATATTTGAGGGGATCAAACTCAACAGCCTCGTAATAGGTCTTTTTGCTGGTAAAATCCGGTCCCTCATAAATATAGGGTCCGGAAATCAGATCCATTTCCCCATCACCATTCATGTCCACGAGGTGTATGGCCTCTCCATAAAACTTTTTCGTGAGGGTGATTTTTTTGAAAGGGACCTCCTGAGCCAGGAGCGACCCGCAAAGGGTTACTAGACTGACGAAAAGTAAAGGCAAATCCTTTATTCTTAAAATGTAAGTTCTGTTCATGATGATGTTCTTAATGTATGTTCTATTCATTATGATGCTTTTTAAATAATTCCCCAAGAAACGTGCCACTGACGCAACGGTCTACCTATTGTTATTATCCTCCGAGCTGCGTGGCTATTTTGCCGCCCCATACTTCAGATATCCATCCCAAGGATAGTCCAATGATTAAGCCGAAGACTGTGGGCAGAATAACCGGCGTGCTGATTGTCGCGCCCAGCGCGAAAAAAGTAGAGCAACCGATAAAGGCGCCAGGGATGAAGCCCAATCGCTTGACATGAGCCTGGAAGCACATGCCGCCAGCACCTATCCCCACGCCGACTAAAGCCCCAAGGTAGTTGGAGTAGGCTCCAAGTAATGACCATATCAATACGATTACGATACCCCAACAGATCCCAGTGAGGTTAGTGGCCAAGCCGCTTCTAAATCCGGCTTTTTTTCCGCCAGCTGCGTAGAAGGTCGCCCAGCCAAGAAAGCCAGCTGTGCCGACGCCTTTAAAATTCAGGGGTTCTTTGATTCCAAGGCCTCCGTAGATCACTTCGAGCAAGATCCAAGATCCTGCCAAAATTCCTACGCTGATACTTACTCCGATAAGTCCCTTATTCATTCGCGATACTCCTTTGGTTTCTTCATTCATAATATACGATTGATTAGTTGTTATCTATAATAATTAAGCTTTTGCTCCTTTATGTTAAATCCAGAAACACTTCCACCGCTTTTTTTGAAAAAATTAGGATCATTTATATTCGCATCGATTTCTAGTAAATTGATTTCAGGCTTAAGCCTGCTTTTTAGACCTTCGATGAAAGCTTTATCCGCTGTTGGGTCCCAAAAGAGTTGGGGCTCATTTTTATCATCTATGGAATCAAGCATTGAATAGCCTTTTAATAGAATAATAAATGTCACTTTGCCCTTTGAAATATTTGCCTTTTCGGCAAATATTTCTCCGCTTTCGATCTTCTTCTCTCACCAGAGTCACCTGCGGATTCCATTTGTAAAAAAGGCGATCCTTCATGGTTTTAGGGTCTAGCAACGGTTTTAGGCTGACGCTGATTGGTGACGTCCGTGCTCTGGATGGCCCCAGTGGCCCCAGCATTCTCCCCGAATGCGAGGCGAATATAGGTCAGCAAATTCGCTGCCTCCGTATCCGACATGGCAGAGGCGAAGTCGTCTGTCTCTCCGGTTGTTTGAGGGTGGTGCAAGACCGTGCGAATCAACTCCGAGGGATCGCCTCCCACGACTGCGTTGTCTGTCAGCGCGGGTTGGAGTGAGGGTACACCCGAACCGTCGGGCATATGGCACGTGATACAGTACTGCACGTACATAGCTCGGCCTGTGACGTAGGCGTTGGACTCACTTGGCTGGGCGGCGGCTGGCTTCGTAGCGGCAGGCAACGAATTTAGGTAGAGGGCAATCGCCTGCACATCCGATATAGAGCCTGCCATTTTGGAGCCTTCCCGCCGCCGAGAAAAAGTTTTCTTAGTCAGGCCCACAGCCTGTGGTACCATGGGGCCACTCGTGAGCGCATCGACAATCCTGGATTCCTCCAGTTGACTGATCATATCAAGAGTAGGAATCCCAGGCTGACCTGAAGCATGGCAGATAATGCAACGTTGGGTTACGAACGTCTTCCCGACCTGCAAGACATCCGGATCGACGTTGGCTTTCTCGGCAACTTGCACGGTTGCAAATGGCGACGGAAAAGTAGGATGCGAAGCTTGGGATGATGGCAACAGTCCGAAGGCTTGTATGCGATCCGTCCCAACATAGACAACCCCTCTCGCAATTGTGGGTTCATTGTATTTTCCACTTGATCCCAGCTCGTCGGGCGCGCTCTTCCAGAGCGGTTTAAGCGTAAGGGCATCGAATGCATAGAGAACTGGCCGTGAGGCATTCGGGCCTCTTAGAGGGGCTGCTCTAAGCACATTGTTGTCAAGTACCCAAACGATAGCATCGCGCCCTCCATTGCTTGTCACTATTGGCGACCCCGGATTCATGAACATCTGCGTTCCCTCCAATTGATCGATTCTCAGATAGGCTGGTTGGCCAGGAGCAGTGACAATCTCAAGTCGCGCCAAGCCCGGTGGAGTGCTTATATCAGACTTCTCGCCGATCTTTGCACTACCCGTGACAAAGACATAATTTTTACCCGTCTCGCTTTTGAAATACGCTGCGGTGGTCCGGCTCCTGGCCTGATCCATCATCGCGCTCAGGTTCGTGAAAGGACCAAAAACGTTGAGCGGAGCCTGTTTCCCAAAAATAGGCTGGATATCCGGTGCCAGCAAGGATCCGTCTGTTTCGGAGTCCTCGGAGGGGGCAGGACGTTTCACGAGCGATCCCGGCATGTTCTCTCGGTCTATCAAGTAAACGTTGCCCTGCTTGCCCCCCGCAACCAGCAGATGGGGCGTGCTGGTGGTGGCAGGGTCCAGATCGATCACAACGGCCCCACTGCTGCCGAGATCGATGTCGGTCACCTGTGCCTGCGCCCAGTTGTATGGCGAATATGTTCCAACAAGTTCGAATCCCGTTTCCAAATCATCGCGCAAACGGATGACCGACTGTCCCCAGTTGTGCTCGCTATCCGGAAAGACTCCAGGTATCCCCACATTTCTCCTCTTGATGGCAGAATTGGCTCCGGTGGTAATATGGATATAGTCGTCCGAGTCGATGGACGGTCCGCTAGAAGACCACATCCCCCCATTCCCTTCTTCGTCGCGGGGGTAGGAGGAAAATGACGAGGCCACGGAGGCGGAATGGGTGTCGACCGACACAATCCAACCGAAGGACTCGCCGAAGGTTACATATAATCGTGACCCGTCGGAGTTGAGGTTTAGCGCACTGCGCTGATAAAGAAGGCGCCTGGATGGGAACTTCGCGGTTCCGCTGTTGCGGTTGACGGCACTAATAGCCGCCGAATCGAGCGCCACAGGCCAGTTTTCTATATGTTCTCCACTACTCAGATCCAAGGCGTACACACGCCAGGGACTCTCGCCGTCGTTGCCAACCGCATAGATACGCTGGCGCTCCAAGTCGATGACGGGGGTGCTTAAATTGCCCGCTCCCCTCGGCCTCTCTTCCGATATGCGGCGGCTCCAAAGAATTGTTCCAGGCGCGATATCGTCGACAGCTGTGGCGTTTACGGCGTAGAGATAACCGACATCTGTCGCAGCAAAAACCACCGAGACGGTTTTTCCCTGATTGAGGCCGCTGGAGAGAGTCAATTGATCTACGTAAAGCGGGGACGCGAAAAGGCGAGGCTCAGCACCATCAACTGAATCGAACTGCGGAGTTTGCCACAACTGGCCAAGCGCGGATCCCGATACGGATTCCGGCGTAAGCTGAGTTTCATGGGGATTCCAGCCTGTTCGCTGTTTATCATTATGGTAGGTCAGTTTATCGTACAGTTCCCCTGTAGCATCGGCGGGCGTATCCAAATTTTCACATCCAAATGAGAGTAGCAAAACAGGAAATATAAATACCTGATAAAGGCTTGTAATTTGGTTATTCATTTTCTTTTTGTTAAACATCAACTAAGCAAAATTACTATGTGGTTAGAAATTTTAGCCCACGCCCAATATAGTCTCAGGTGTGGGAATTTGAAATCACTGCACCCACGGATAGTGTACCAACCTACCTGACTATCTTAGGTAAATTACTCGTTCAACTTTACAGTCATGTCTTTCAATTGCAGCACGTCCTGAATGGTTAAGTTATTTGCTTCTTCTTTCAAAAAATGTGATTTACTAATTGTTATCTATACTAATTGTTATCTATACTAATTAAGTTTATTCCTCCTTTATATCATATCCAGAAACGCTTCCACTGCTTTCTTTGAAAAAATAGGATCATTTATATTCGCATCGATTTCTATTATATTTATTTCAGGCTTAAGCCTGCTTTTAAGACCTTCTATGAAAGCTTTATCAGCTGCTGGGTCCCAAAAGAGTTGGGGCTCATTTTTATCATCTTTGGAATCAAGCATTGAATAGCCTTTTAATGGAATAATAAATGTCACTTTTCCCTTTGAAATATTTGCCTTTTCAGCAAATATTTCTCCAAGCTTTCGATTTTCTTCCTCTGTAGTCCTCATCAGAGTCACCTGCGGATTCCATTTGTAAAAAAGGCGATCCTTATATTTGGAAGGTATGGTATCGGGGTTTCCGAAATTACACATGTCAATGCAACCCGGAGCTATAAGATGTGGAATGCCTGCTTTACCTGGAGCATCCAGCCTTGTAGAACCTGCATCAAATACCCCACCGCAAAGGGTATCAGCCCATTCTGTAGTAGTAATATCCAATGCACCCTGTACGTCTCCTTGATCGATCAATTTCTCCATGGTTTTTCCTCCTGCACCTGTTGAATGGAATACCAGGACTTCATATCCTTTTAGGATAAGAGCTTCACGACAGGCATCAATGCAGGGTGTGGTATTTCCAAACATGGATGCCGCGATTATAGGTTTTGTTGATTCTTTACTTGATTCTCTTTTCTCCATTTCTATCATTCCGGCCAATGCACCTACTGCATTAGTGAAAATAGTTTGGCTAAGAGAGTTTAAACCCGAGATGTCGGTTAGAGAAGGAATCATAATAATGTCGCTGATACCTACATAGGGAGTAACGTCTCCCGAGGCAACCGTTGATACACAGATTTTGGGTATGCCATAAGGTAAGGGCCGCATGCCCGAAGTGACAACATTTGTACCTGCAGTACCACCCATTCCTATAATGCCATCAAATTTTTCCTTTGCATAAAGATCTTTGATGATAGTTCCCAAACCGTCTGACATGACGGCAATAGCCCTTCCCCGGTCATTTGCCTTTCGGAGGGTTTCAATATCAGTTCCTCCTGCCTGAGCAACTACATCCGCCAAAATATCAACAGAAAAAATATCTGTTGATCCCATAACTCCGGTATTAACGGCAATCACCTGAAAATTCTTTTCTTTAATCAGATCTATCAGAAGTTTGTATTCTTCAGCCTTGGTATCAAATGCACCAACAACCACTACCTTTTTTGCCATATCCTGTCTATTTTTATTCCTGAAATACTTCTTTAGCAGCTTGTAATGCATTAAGCGAAGCCGGGAAACCGGCATACAATGCCATCTGGATGATGCATTCCTTAATCGCCACTTCCGTCAGTCCCACATTCAATGATGCACGGATATGGGTCTTGAGCTGTGGCTTTGCATTTCCCATAGCTGTCAGCGCTGCTACGGTGGCGAGTTCCCTTGATTTCATATCCAAACCAGGTCGGGAGTAAACATCTCCATAAGGAAATTCCATGATGAAACGGGCCATGTCAGGTGCGATATCTGCCAGACCTTTTTCAAGATTTTCTGCAGCATTCGGATTTCCATAAACTTCCCCAATTAAGACGGATCCCCTTTCATACCGGGTGGACTGATCACTCTTAGATATTTTGGGCTGAAAATTCGCTCCTCCTTCCTGAAAAACCTCTTTGGCCGCTTGAATAGCATTAAGCGATGCAGGAAAGCCTGCGTACAGAGACATCTGGATAAGACACTCCATGATTTCCTCTTTCTTAAGTCCCACATTCAGTGATGCCCGGATATGGGTTTTCAGTTGAGGTTTGGCATTTCCCATTGCAGTCAGTGCGGCTATGGTAGCAATTTCTCTGGATTTCATATCCAAGCCTGGGCGCGAGTAGACATCGCCATACGGAAATTCGATAATGAAACGCGCCATGTCAGGGGCGATATCTTTTAAAGATTCTATGAGATTCTTTGCAGCATCAGGGTTCCCATACACATCACCAATTAATTTTGAACCCCGCTCAAAACGACTTGAGTTTGATTTTGAATCAGAATTTTGATTCTGACTTAAACTGTCCGTGTGAGCCATTAGAATAATGAATATTAATAAGTAAATGGTAGGAAAAAAATTTCCCTGGGACATGTAATCTGATTTGGTTGATGTTTTGTTGTTCACTAGTCTTTAATTTTGATTATTGAAACGTTACTTAATTTGGCAATGCAAAAGCATGAACCGTTCCAATTCCTGCTGAAATTGGGGGACTCGCTCTTCTTGATCCACCTCCTGGTTCGATTCTTCTTCATTCTGTAAACATTGCAAAACATCCCTGAAACTCAAGTGAGTTCCAGGGATAACCTTATATGAACCAAAAGCTTTTTGTTAAATTATGTTATACAAATAATTTAAGTGAGTCGGTTAGAAATGTTAATATCCAGGATTCTGTGGAAAGTCGGTTGACGAGCGGTCGATCTGGTCTTGCGGAATCGGTCGGAGAACGTGATAAGGCTGGATTTGATCCGCATCAGGATTATATTTATTTACTCTCTCAAGCAGCTTTCCTGTGCGGGTCAAATCAAAGAAGCCCTTCATTTCTCCTAAAAGCTCTCTTCCTCTTTCGTCCAAAATAAAGTCGATATCTAAATCACCCGAAGTAATTTCCATGGCCAGTTGATTGGCTGCAGTCTCGGCGGCCGTTGCGCCGACTTTCGCAGCCCGCCTCCTAAGTTGGTTTATGTGAACTGCCGCCTGTGCGGTGTTACCCTCCATCATTAATCCCTCTGCAGCTATTAGCATGGTTCCAGCTAATCTAAAAAGAAGCAAATCCCTGGAGCCACGCATTTCCGGTATACGGGGTCGTAGAGGATCAAGATATTTGGTAAGCGTCGGATAAACACGATCAGTTTGCAGATCGAGTGTATAAACACTATAACCGGCAGCCGCGATTTTGGCATCGGTCCATTCGCTATTTGGATCAACCGCTGCACTGTTCTCGTCAACCATATATAGCGCTGTGTCGCCCGTTGCCAAGGTCATTTCATTCCCGTTAATAGTGGTATATGTGCCTGGGGTATTTGCATAGAAGACTCTTTTAAATGATGCATCATAACGAATATCAATATCCTTATCAAACAATGTCGTTAACACATAGTCTGTAGGCCTAAAACGTGCCCAGGGTCTACCATTTGCAATATCTCGTTTCACACCTGGCAAATCATCATACTTGTTAAGCCACATGGAATGCAAAGAATTGCCAGCACCGTAACCACTACCACTGGTGGTGATACCTTGTGTGAGTAAATCCGTACTGTTCTGAATTGCAAAAACGACCTCTGAATGCCTTTCTTCAGATTCTCCTTGTGTAAAAACATCTGGCCAGTAGTCCAATAATTGAAAGTTATAATTATTTATAACACCTTCTGCTAACTGAGCTGCTTTAGCATAATCCCCCGATTGAGCAGCTTCCCCACCTGCACGGGTTAAATAAACCAATGCAAGCTGATGTTCAGCTGCTGGCTTGGTTGCACGTCCATACTGAGAAGCCTCATCCGGTAAGACACCTATAGCATCATTCAGGTCGTTAATAATAACATCATACATTTCTGCAACCGATGAACGATGCGCTTCTGTTTCAATTCCTTGTGTTTCTTCCAATGAGATATGTACCCCTCCCCACTGTTGAACTAAAAGAAAATAGAAATGAGCACGTATAAATTTAGCTTCTCCAACACGTATGATTTTGGTATTCTCATCAATATCTGTTACCTCAGGAGCGCGGGAAATCACTGTATTAGCAGAGTTAATACCCTGATATATAATATTCCAAATAGGCGTAAGTACACCGGATGTTGAATTTAAATTAGCGTTATAAGAGCCAAAATACTTTCCACCTCCATCAAATCCATTCGTAAATAAATCGGTACCCATAGTTGTCATATGGGCCCAACGATCTCTTTGACAATGTACACGCAAAACACTGTAGGCGCCATTCACCGCACTTTCAAATCCTTCGGCGGTATTTAAAAAATCATCTGTAAGTTGTGTGCGCGCATCTTCGATAAGAAAATCGTCATCACATGATGAGATGATTAAAGGCAGTATTAATAGTATGATAATGATTATATTTTTCATGATCGTTTTCTTTTATTGTAACTAAAAATTAATATTAAGGCCCGTCATAAAAGTTCTGGAAACCGGTGTGCCCCTGGTGGGAAATTCAGGATCAATCCCAAAGTCGTTACGTACATAACTCGAAAACCATACCGGATTCTGAATACTTACATACAAATTCAATGATTGCAATCCCAGCTTTTCAACAACCTTCGAAGAGAAATTATAACCTAAATTTATGTTTCTGATTTTTACAAACGTCCCATCAAAATAACTGAGTGTTGAGCCAAATAACGGGTTAACCAAACTGGTATTTGGCTGCGGAATATCGTTAACGGGATTATCAGCTGTCCAATAATTTAGGTCTAACATGTTTACCCTCCCCGAACCGAATCTAAAAGATCCCCAGGTTTCATTCCTTATCATCTGCCCAATACGACCAACTGCAACAATAGTAAGATCAAAACCCTTGAATGTAAAACGATTTGTCATCCCCCAAATATAATCAGGCACATCTGATCCAAGTATAATTCTGTCATCTGGAGTAATTGCCCCGTCCCCATCCTGGTCCTTTACTTTTATTTGCCCAACAGCGGAATTTCCCACGGCGGCTGGGCCATCCTCTCCTAACTGCCAAATACCGATCCGTTCATAGTCATAAAATACGATAATGGGCTCACCGATAAAACGAAGATTTCCAACATCGTCAACCTTTCCTTGAGAAAGTTCCACGATTTCCTCTTTATTAGAAGCAAAATTAAAATCAGTAGTCCAGGAAAAGCCATCTACTGTTTTAGGCAATATATTGCGGGTTGATACCAGGAATTCAAATCCCGTGTTACGGGTGGCACCCACATTAGTCAGGATTTCGCTAAAGCCACTGCTATTGGGAAGCAGGCGAGGAAGTAAAAGATCCGTTGTATTTGATTGGTATACTTCCATAGCTCCAGTGATCCTACCTGCAAACAGGTCGAAATCAACACCAACATTAAAAGATTTAGTTGTTTCCCATTTCAAATCATTATTTCGGATACTGCCCGGCACATAACCAAAAGCCGCATCGTTACCAAATAAATAAGCTGTCCTGGTCAGTAGCCCTTGAGTCTGCTAAGGATCAATCCCCTGATTTCCTGTTGCACCATAACTCACTCTCAGCCTTAGGTCTGAAATGGTCCTATTTTGCGCCAAAAAACCTTCATTGGTAATATTCCAAGCTAAGGCCAAAGACGGAAAAAATCCCCACTTATTTTCTTCAGCGAATTTTGACGATCCATCGCCACGACCCGTGAGCGTCAAAAGATAACGGTCATTAAATACATAATTGAGTCGCCCCATCCACGATTCAATGCTCCATTTATCATAGCTGCTTGATATACCTGACAATTCTGATGCGGATCCCAGATTGTAATATTCAAAACCATCAACGGGCAGCCCCGTTACCGAACTTCCAAAAAACTCACCCTGGCGTGATTGTCGACTATACAATCCTGTAAAATCAAATCTGTGAGATTCTATAGTTTTGCTATAAGATAAAATATTCTCCCAGGTGAGGTTTGTAATAAATTCATTTTCTGTCGCTGCAGATGGCGATCCCCCTGCATTAACCCGGGTCTCACTACCTCTGAAATCTCCCAACTGGTTGGAAGTGAGCTCAGAACCAAAATTCATTCTAAATTTAAGACCATCAAGTATGTCAACTTCTCCATATATGCTATTAAATAACTTTAAGCTTTTTCTCCTGTTGATTGACCTCTCAGGGATAACATCAGCCAGTGGATTGGTACGATTACCGTCACCGGGTGTATTATTGAAAATCAAATCTCCATTATCATCATAGGGCACCCCTAAAGGGTTTTCAGAGAATGCCCCATAGTCGGAACCATCTGCAAAAAGGGGATCTACATCTAGTGCACTTGATTTACTATATGTTTGTAATGAAGAAATTCCAACCGTCACCCTTCCTCCGATTTTTTGATCTAAGTTCAGGCGCACATTATATCGTTTAAACTTATGATTTGTTATGATTCCTTCATTATCATATAATCCAAATGACATACTATACCTTCCCTTTTCAGTTCCGCCTGAGATACTTAAATTATGATTCTGAACATATCCATCCTCAACAAATAACTTGTACCAGTCAGTTTCACGTCCTTGTTGTATAGATTCCAGCTCAATTGAATGAAAAAGTGTTGCATCGGCGTTTGGGTCATTGTCATCATATTGGCCGATTGACCTTCTTGATTCGCGTTTATATTCAGCAAACTGTTCACCATTCATGAGATCAGGATATTTCATGATTTTTTGAATTCCGAAACTGCCATTATAATTTACCTTTAGTCGGCCCGATTCCCCCCTTCTGGTTGTCACAATTATCACTCCATTTGCCCCTCTTGATCCATAGATAGCAGTGGAAGATGCATCCTTAAGGACGTCCATAGACACAATATCCATGGGGTTTATAAAATTTAAAGCATCACTACTAACAGGTATTCCATCAACAACATATAATGGATCATTTCCTGCAGAAAAAGATCTTTTTCCCCTAATTAGAACACTCACACCATCTCCAGGCTTATTGCCCAACGTTACTACGTCTACACCTGCCACTTTTCCTTGTAGTAATTCCGCTGGATTGTGAACCGCCGGCATTTCTCTTAAGGATTCTTCAGAAATCGATGCAACGGCACCAGTAACATCACTTTTTCTCCGGGTGCCATATCCAACAACCACCACTTCTTCCAAAGCTGTAATATCTTCAATTAGAGAAACGTCTATAACACTGCGGTTTCCTACTACAATCTCTTGAGTTGTATAACCGATTGAACTGAATATCAATACAGATTCTGAATTCGGAATCTCAATCCGGTAATCCCCATTAGCGTCTGTTATTGCTCCATGGGTAGTTCCTTCTAGCACAATCGATACAGCTGGAAGTCCTCCGGAAATATTTACTGCTGTTACCTTACCGGAAACAGCAATGTCTTGTGCAAAGAGAGTTTGCAAAAGAAACAGTTGAAGTAGTAGCCCGTATGTGGCATACTTTGATACTAGCCTGGCTTGATGTAAAAGTTTTTTCATAGCAATAAGTGTTTAGGGTTCAACTTATTCAATAGTTTACATTATTGCAAAAGCAGTACCAATTAATGATCGAAAATTATACTCTTCTAAAATACTTCTATAATAAGCTGAATAACAATTAGTTACGATTTTAATTCCTGAATAGAAATCTTATGAGCTTGCCATTATTGATTTTTTTTGTGTAACATTATGTATACAAAATTTTTCATACGGTTACAATGTGTAACCTTATCCCTAATGTGAAATGCGCTCGTTAAAAGCTTTGTTAAAGAACCCTGATAAACTGACTTTTCCTATTATTTCGGTAGTCGCTGGAAGTGCACAAATCACAAAATCTGCAGTAGCATCGGACTCTGATCTTATAATAGCACTGAATGCAGGATTTTACAGGAACATCGGTTTTGGATCTTTGGCCTCATTTATGCCGTATGGAAATGCAAATGATCAGACAGTACGATTGCTCAGGCTTCACATTTTGCCCCATAGAAAATCTACTCCTGTTGTTGCAGGTGTTTTTGCCTCTGATTCAATTCAATCAATTAAAAATCGCCTGGAAAAGCTTAAAGAATTGGGAGTAGAAGGCATAACAAATTGGCCGGCCATTGGATTTATCGACGGCACCTTTCGTGCTCACCTGGAAAATGAAGGATTCGGTATATCAGCAGAAGTAGAATTGCTAAAAAAAGCCAAAGAAATGGGATTGGCTACTTTTGGTTTTGCGTTAACTGCGGAGGACGCTTATACTTTCGCCAAGAATGAAGTAGATGCACTAATTCTAAATGTGGGTCTAACATTTGAAATCACAGATACCATAGAGAAAAAGAACCAATTACAATTATCTATCACTAAGGCCAAAGAAATGCTGGCAAGTGTCAGTAAATCCGGACGCAAACCTGTTTCATTAATATATGGGGGTTCCATTACCGAACCTGAAGATTTTGATGAATTTATGAATCAGGTTCCCATTCACGGATATGCGGGAGGATCTGTTTTTGACCGATTTACAATATTAGACACAGTAAGTCTAAAGCTTCAACGCTTCAAAAAAATTCATGTCAATGTTGGTGCCAGCCACCTGCCTAAATTTGGAAACATGGTAGGCTCTACCCCCCAGATGAAGCACTTATTTAATTTAATTCAAAAAGTAGCGCCATATGATGTAAATGTTTGCATAGATGGAGAATCAGGCACCGGGAAAGAATTGGTAGCCACACAAATACATATGCTTAGCCCCCGGAAAAGACATCCTTTCATAATTATAAATTGCGGGGCCATTCCTGATACTTTAGTTGAAAGTGAGTTTTTTGGCTATGAAAAAGGGGCCTTTACAGGTGCTGTGTTTAGAAAGCTGGGAAAATTTGAACTTGCCGATAAAGGAACACTTTTTCTTGATGAAGTAGCAGATCTTAGCCCTCATGCTCAGGCTGCTTTGCTTAGAGTTATCCAACAGGGAGAAATAATTAGGTTAGGAGGTCAGAAAATCATTCCCGTAGATGTAAGAATTCTTTGTGCATCTAATCTAAATCTTGAGCAACTGATCCAGGAGGGAAAATTCAGGGTAGATTTGTATTTTCGTTTAAGTACAATGATTATAAAAGTTGCGCCACTAAGAGAAAAGCGTAATGATATACCCTTCCTAGTAGAACATATACTTTCGAAACTCTCGATAAGATTTAACAAGAAACTTTCAGGAGTTACAGATGATTTCATGGATCTTCTTAAAAGGAATTACTGGACGGGCAATGTCAGGGAACTTGAGCAAGTTATTACCCGCCAAGCATTAATTGAAGAATCCCCTATGTTAACAGGAAAATCGTTCATGTTATCAACTGAATCTTCTTTATCTAACGGTGTAGCCAATGATAAATCCCAGCTGGCACAGCAAGCCATTGTTGACGCGGGATTTAATAAAACAAAAGCTGCTGCAACGCTGAATATTAGTCGTAAAACCCTTTACCTTTGGCTTAAACAGGAGTCAATGTAAACACCTTCCTTCGCCCTAACTACCTGCCTAACAGAACCATTATTGCCTCCCTTGCCAGTACGTCCATCTCCGGCATCAACTTCTTGTAATACTGTGTGGTTTAAGCAAGATACAATTCCGCACGCCCGACTTAGCATTGTTTTTCAGATAGATCTCTACTTGTTCCTCTATCATTGACGGTCATTCCGGCATAAATAGAGAAAAAATACCACCCTCTCAAATTAAGAACATTAAATAAATTATTTAAGCAGGCAATTCAGGAAAATCAAACCAAGAATTTATAAAACGGAAGTTTTAAGTTTTGAATGTTTGTAAATCCTCAAGAGATCATTGTTAGAAGAAACCAATATGCCCCAACCTTCTTTGAGTTTTATAAGTTTTGCGTCCTTGACATTATAGGGAACAAAAAAGCCGCTATTAATGGCTTTGGTACTTTTGAATTCAAAATCTCCAAGACCTTCTAACAACAATCCCTGAGATGCATCTGCGGGTGTTGTCTCAACCTCCGAATCAAATTTATTGCCTGCAATAAGAATATCTTTATGCCCATCCCCATTAAAATCTTCAATAATAAAACAGTTTACAGCAGAAAATTGTGATTCAGTCGGTAGCTTTTTCTCGGTAAAATTTCCGTTATCGTTGATCAGGATGACACTCGAGAAATTATAGGCTTTTAAGTGCATGGCATTATCCATGTCCTTGCCAAGGATATCTTTCAAATCAGCTTCCGCAAAAGATTGGAAAGAAGGGAATTTTTCAGAAATCACTGGCATTTGCACTGATATACATTCCTTACCCCGAACAGGTACCAGATCTTCCTTGTTCATCTTGGCCAGGAAAATATCATTGGTTCCATTTCCGTCAAAATCTTTCGCAAATACCTGCAGTGGTTTTTCATGGGTGGGTTTAAATTTATAATTTTCCCCCTGATTTCCTACAATAAGGTCCAAATTTCCATCACCATTCAAATCTTCTGCTGCCACCCTGTTCCACCATCCCTGGGTATCAGCCAGACCCAGATTGTCTGAAATGTCATTCAGCTTTCCATTTTTATTTTCGAAAATTTTAATGGGCATCCATTCTCCTACTACAACAAGTTCCGCAACATTATTTCCCGTTAGATCTGCCCAGATTGCGGAATTTACCATGCCAATTTCGGCAAGCTCGGGAGCAATTTCCAGTGTTCTATCTACAAATTTTCCACCTTCATTGATCAGTAAATAACTTCTTGGAGCTTTGGGATAAGCTCCCATTACTACCATGCCACCAACAAAAAGGTCTAGTTTACCATCTCCATTGATATCGTGGGCGACAACACATGAACCGCTGGTACCAATTTTTGGCAATTCCGTCTTCTTAAAATTTCCTGATCCATCATTAATGTATAATCTGTCCTGATAAAGTTCATGACCTTCAGCAAATTCACTTCCCCCACTTACCACATACAAGTCGGGATGTCCATCCTGATTCGCATCAAAGAACAGTGACCCGATATCTTCATACTTCTTGTCTTTTTCAAGATCAGGAACTACTTTTCTAATAAGCTTCCCGTTCTTCTGGATGAACAACTGACCAGGCAAACCTGCAGCTCCACCAATGAAAAGATCTTCTTCATTATCATTGTTTACATCGCCTAAGGACATAAATGGCCCGCTACGTGAAAACATATGAGGTAATAATACCTGCTGTTTATATTCATTAAATTCATTTTCCACATGAACAAACGGCTCAACAAATATTTCCTTTGTTGCTTCGTTAAAAATGTTTTCTTTCTTTGGTCTTGTAATTTTCCTGTTTTCCGCCTCTAAATAATCAACTGCTAAAAGTTGATTGGTTGTAATATTCTTTATGAGGTTTTCTTTACCATCGTTCCATCTTACTTTAACACTATCAATTTTAGTATTCTTACCTAATCCAAAATGAACAATGGGGTCGCTAGATGAAAGATATCCCCTC